>Ga0105241_10000190_pt1 | contig 46161 bp, 30 predicted proteins | sample KBSC64metaG_FD_80422 | JGI IMG/M metagenome (GOLD analysis project Ga0105241, IMG submission 80422) | Corn rhizosphere microbial communities from Kellogg Biological Station, Michigan, USA - KBS C6-4 metaG | ecosystem: Host-associated > Plants > Roots > Rhizosphere > Soil | place: Michigan, USA... | reverse complement strand
CGGACATTGGCACCACTGGGCGCCCCTCGACAGCGACAGGCTGGTTGGAACCGCCGGCAAGAGGCAGATCGTCCACGCCTCCGGCAGATTCAACTCCCGGCAATGCGCGGATGCGCTGAAACATCTGACCCAGGAATTCATGTTCTTCAGCAGGCGTCGTGAATTGATTTTTAGGGATTTCCAGTGCCATCGTGAGGACATTGCGCGCGTCGAAGCCAGGATTTGTGTTCTGTAGACTCCATAGGCTTCGCAGCATCAAACCCGCGCCAATCAACAGCACAATGGACAGAGCGACCTCTACCGAAACCAAGGCCGAACGAGTGATGCTGCTTCCGCCGTCCGAATCCATACGACCGAGGCCTTGTTTGAGCGCCTCATTCACGTCGCCTTTAATCATGCTCAGGGCGGGCAGCAGTCCGGAGAGAAGCCCGGTTAAGACGGACAGGCCGAGCGTGAACCACAACACCGACTGGCTGAGCCCAATGTCGCCCATGCGCGGAAGCTTGTCGGCGAAGAATTTAACTAGCAGTTCAATACCAAAGTGCGCGAAGACAAGTCCCAAGGCTCCGCCGCACACGGCCATGATGATTGATTCGGTCAGTAGCGGCTGCACGATTCTGCTGCGACTCGCTCCCAGCGCTGACCGAATCGCGATCTCCTTCCGGCGGCTGAAAACACGCGCGAAGATGAGGTTCGCCACATTTGCGCACGCGATCAGAAGCACGAATCCAACCGCCCCCAGCATCATCAGCAAAGCTGGGCGCACATCGCCGACTAGATCGTCACGCATCGAGATCACGCTCGCGCCCCAGCCCTTGTCATCAGCCGGATACGACTGCTCCAAGCGATGCGAGATTGTGTTCATCTCCGCCTGCGCCTGGGCGATCGTCACACCTGGCTTCAATCGCGCGATCGCCAGAAAATGGTGTTCGCCTCGAACCGCAGCTTCTTCGGCCGTCATTCCGAGCGGCGTCCACACCTCGGCATAATCGGGCTTCGCCATCTTCGGCCCCATCACACCGACAATCACGTACGGAGAGCCGTCGAGGGTCACAGTTCTGCCAACCACGTTCGGATCCGCAGCATACCGCATCTGCCAGGTTTTGTAGCTCAGGATCAGTTCCTTGTTGCGTCCCGGCTGATCCTCCTCTGGCAAAAACACTCGTCCGTGAATCGGCTGCACTCCCAGCACTGAGAAGAACCCGGCCGTCACACGCCCGGCATGAATGATCTCTGCCTTGCCTTGTCCGGTCAATTCGTACCCGCCGTGGCTGTACAGCGCCATGCTGCTGAACACGTCATTCTGCTTCTGCCAATCCAAAAAATTCGCCGCCGATACCGCAAACTGCGTCATCCCGGGGAAACTCGATTGCGGCGGCACATGCCATAGTTGCACCAGCCGATCCGGATCCTGAAAGGGGAGCGGTTCCAGCAGCACCGCACGTACCACACTAAATATGGCCGTGTTCGCCCCGATGCCGAGTGCCATGATCAACACGGCTACTGATGTAAACCCCGGGCTCTTCAGCAGATGTCTAACTGCGAATTTGAAATCCTGGGCGAGCTTGGGCATACGGCCTCCTGTATTTCATGGAATGACTGCAAACACTTATCCACTCCAAGGCGCTGTTAAGCAGGTTGCTTTCAGCGAAGCCGGAACTCAATCGACCGTAGTTGTGTCCAAATACGGAAGGGGACGTCCAGAAATGAACAGTGGATTAGAACGCGACGCATCGCAAAGGAAGTGGGTTGTGTACGCCGGCGGAGATTCGCCGTGCGCATCAAGACCAGAGTGTCACCTTATGAGGAGGATCGGAACTCGGCGCGAACGGACAGGTTTCGATGCAAACCTGTGTAAGTAGGCTGCTTACCCAAAGAAGGTCCTATGTGCCCGGCAGTGTGTGGCGCCGAAGCAAAAGAGATGCTAGACGCTGCTATTCCTCAATTCGATATGTGAATTCTTCGATCACGGGATTCGTCAGCACCTCGCGCGCAATTTTCTCCACCTGCGATCTTGCGGCTGACTGATCCAGCCCATCGGCAAGCGAAAGGGCGAAATATTTGCCCTGGCGTACCGCCGAAACATCGGAGAAGCCAATCTTCCGAAGTGCGTTGTGGATAGTCTGCCCCTGTGGATCCAGAACCGAGGTCTTCAGCGTAACGTAGACATGGGCCTTCATTATCCGCGATTATAGAGGTTCGGGCGGATGGCCGGTAAGTGCCCCGGTGAGAGATTCGACAAAGGTCCCCGGGGAATTCTGGTCCCCTTCTCGTCCTATCCTCGAGCCAAGCAAACGAACCACGCCATGCGCATCTAAACGTAAGGTCCCCCTCTGCATTCCGGACCCAACCCCGAGAGGACATACAGAATGGTTAATTATTTGGAACTGCCGATTGGCGATCGGTCCCCTGAGGTCTTTCGCGCTGTCATTGAGATCCCCAAGGACGGAACCAACAAATTTGAGTATGACAAGCAGTTGCACGTCTTCAAGCTCGACCGCAACCTTCACTCTCCCGTTCACTACCCCGGAGACTATGGGTTCATTCCCTCAACCCTGAGCGACGATGGCGATCCTCTCGACGTCCTGGTGTTGGTCCCGCACGCCACTTTCGCTGGTTGCGTACACGAGGTACGTCCCATCGGATTGTTGGAGATGCTCGACCAGGGCACGCTGGACGAGAAGGTTCTTGCCGTGGGCAAGAATAATCCGCGCTACACCAATGTCTGGAACTACACCGATATCTACCCGCACATGCTGAAAGAGATCACGCACTTTTTCTCTATCTATAAGGACCTTGAAGGTAAACGCGTGGAGATCAAGGGGTGGCACGATGCCGCCTACGCGCGGGATCGAGTCGTTCGCGCTGCCAAGCTCTTTGATGAAGCGAAGCAGAAGACCGAGGAATCCAGGCTCAAGCCGGTCGCCGTGAAGCAGAAGGTAGCGACGAAGTAAAAAGCAAGCAATTAGTAGAGAAGGGGCTACGTCGGACTCGTAGCCTTTTCTGTCAAGCGGCAGTACTCTGATTCCGCTATAATCTTGGTGAGCCCGGAGAGATGGCCGAGAGGCTGAAGGCGGCGGTTTGCTAAACCGTTATAGGGGCTAAAACCTCTATCGGGGGTTCGAATCCCCCTCTCTCCGCCATTTTCGAACAATCGCTACGAGCTACAGTCACGTCAAGACTGACGAGGTTAGATGCTCCATCTCCACCGCGGTATTCGATTCGGCTCCTTTCGGCATGGTCGGGCCGATCGCTACCGCGGAACCGTGACCTTCAAACCAGGCGATAAAGCCTGATCGCTCCGCATCGGGCAGTCTCTGCTGATCGATCCAATGGTAGTAAGCGCCCATTTCTGCATCGATCAGAGAGCCGTCAGGATCAAGATCCGCATCCCCGTGTCCTCCTGCAAGCAGTTCGTTCATCGGCCGCTGTCTCTGACGCGGAGCGAACCGCACCAGCAGTGTCAAAGCCTGCGCGCGTCGCAGCGTTTCACGCGCAGCCCATTGCGCAAACGTTGTGCTATAGATCTGCGTTCCCGAACCTTCCGTGAAAAGTTTCATTTCGAATCGGCTGAGCACCGGATCGGCGTTCTTCGTAATTCCAAGATCGCTCGGATTCATCCGTGCTAGAACAGTTCGAAGCTCCTCCGGTCCCATACCCGGACGATCGATTTCAGTCTGCATCCGCTTCAGCAACGAATTACGCAGCGGCGTAAGGGCGTCATACGAGATCGTTGTAATCCCCGCGTTGACAGCCCTTGCTGCTCCTCCGTCCACATACCAATGTGCATATGGCGCCGGATGAGCTTCCGATCGCTTTTCGAGAACAGCAAACAAGGTTCCTAATCCGCCCTCAGCACGAACATTGCTGAAATAGGTTCCGTGCTTGCGCAGATTTCGGAAGAGCGGTTGGTCATAGGTAGCTACGCCTTGTCCGACGACTGCTATTCCCAGCCTTCGCACAGGCAGCGGCTCCGGTTGATTCGCGCGATCGAGCCGATCGCCATAATCCGTTGCCGCCTTGCGAAAAGCGTCCAGCTGATGTGTAGACCAAAGGTATGCGGCCTCCTTCTCCACAAACTGAGCAGGAAGATTCACCCAATCGAAGTTCTCCAAACTCGGAGATATCGAGATCGAAGCGAAGCTCCCGAACCATTCGTGAACTTGCGAATCAGGGAGGCCACCGATTGTCGAGAGTTCCTTCTCGAGAACTGAACGCTCGAGCGGAAATCGATAATCGTAATCAATCACTTCGCGAAGCAAACTGGGCACGAAAGCCATCGGGAGGCGCCGAATTCCCTGGAGGTGCTTTCCAAGAAGTAAACGTGCTTCCGGGGGATAGCTCGCGAAGCTCTCTATTTTCAGATCACGTGGGAGCATGGCTACACCAACTCCCGAATGGGATTCCCGCTGGATTGCGAAGGCGAAAAGCCCATCATTGCTCCAATGCTAGGCACCAGATCGACCGACTGCACCGGTGTATCGTATACGACCCCGTGCCGAACACCTTGACCGAGCACCATCATCCAAGTCGTGCGGCTTGCCGGATCACCCGTTCGATGATGCTGGAAGCCGTTACCACCGGCATCGAAATCGGAATCGCGTCCGAAGTCAGGCAGCACAAACATCGTAGTGTTTCCCGCATATTCCGGCTCTGTTTGTATTACCCTCCAAAGCTCAGCGCACAAGCGGTCGGTTCTCCGAATTCCATCGATGTACAGGGAGTACGCCCCGGAATGCGCCACGTCGATGTCATGCATGGTAATCCAGAGCAGACTTGGCGCCTCTTCCCGCATCAGGCGCTTCGCTATGTATAGCGATAGCTCATCCGGACTCGAGAGCGAGCGCGCATGCGACGTAAAGTCTGCGATAGAGAGCTTCAGAATCATCTCAAGCTGTTGAAGCTCGACTTCCCCACCAGCAAGCGCTGGGGTGTAGAGCGGAGTTTCATAGTTGTCGTGTAGCAGGTGTTCGAAATCTGCATTGGTTCCGGCGCTCGCGATCCCGAGCAGTCGTTTCGGTAAGATCACACGCGCGCCTTGGCCTGGACCAAAACCACGCACTTCGCTCTCGCCGATTCTGTGGAATCCATTACTTGGAGCAACTACCCACGCATCAGAAGACGGTCTCCTAAGCTCTTTCCTGAAGTATTCGAATACGGTTGGATGTTCTGGCGCAACGGAAGCAAAGTTGTTGAGAGTCTCGTAAACACCAGTCGCCAGACTCGCTGTAGCAACGTAGTGACCGAGAATGCCCTGGTTCGTCACGTGAGTGAAGAAGCTCGACTGCGGAGCCATTTCGCTCAGCATGTGAGGGATGTTCTCCTGTCCTTCCGGCGCAAACGTCTCCTGGTCTCGCGCACCACCACCGAATGTGACAACAACGACCTTGCGCTTTTTGCGAGTTGATTCCGCCCGTATAAAGGGACTCGCCTGCAAGACCGCGCCCCCGAGCAGCAAGCCCGCGGCATCTCGCAGGAAGTCACGCCGTGTGCGGCTAACGGCAAACGGAGTTTCAGATCGATATAACGAGCGGTTCACTCTCACGGCCTTTCAGAGGTTGAAGACTTTTCTGAATACACAAACTGCCGAACTTCGTCGTGCTCCTTCTGTACCTCCGCCAGATGCGCAACCCGGAGCTTCTCGTAAACGGCGAACTCTTTTTGCGCATTCTCTTTCTGACCTACATGCACGAGGTCTGTTCCGAGCCTGTAATGCGCGTCGGACAGATTCGGGTTGAGTTCCAGCGCGCGTTGATACTGCGGAATCGACTTGGCATACTCGTGCTGGTCGGCGTAGAGATTTCCCAACTGCACGTGAGCATCAGTGAAGGAATCGTCCAATTCAATGGTTCTTTTCAACAGCGCCTCGACCGAGGCCATATCGGTATTTGAACTGCCGGCGCGCTTACCCTTCCAGAGGCTCACAGCATAGTAGTACTGCGCCAAAGCATTGTTCGGCTCAAGGTCAGCATAGCGCTTGAAGCGCTCAACCACTTCATCCGCCTGCAATGGCGAGCTGTTGTAGGCCTTGGAAAGGAACATGTAGCAGCGCGCATCCTTCGGGTTCAGATCCGCAGCCGCGATCAAGGCTTGCACCGCCTTGTCATAGATGCCGCGGGAATAGAGTGCTAAACCCAGTCCGATAAGGATGCGTGGCGAGTTTGGATACATTCCCGAAGCCTTCTGAAAAATCGTAATTGCAGGCTCATAGGTGCGGTGCAGCAGCATCTCGCTGCCCCAGGCGAACATATTCTCCTCGCTTGGCTCGAGGTGCGCCGCCGCTTCATAATCGTTGGCGGCCTCTACGAATTTCCCTTCCTTCTCGTCGATCTGTCCGAGGAGATTGCGCAGTTCGCCAGTGTTCTTCTGTTTCAACAGGGCTTCGACAACGATCCGCGCGTCACTTAGTTTACCCAGCATAAAGTTGGCCATAGCCAGGTCATATGCGTTGTCATATGCGGCTGGATTTGCTTCGTAGGCGGTCCGTATAAGGGGCAGAGCTTCGGCCACTTTTCCTGTCTGGATGTAGAACTCACCCAGATTATGGTTGGCGTCGTAGCTCGCGGGCTCGAGAGCCAGGGCCTTCTTGAACTGCTCACCTGCCAGTTCAGTCTTACCGAATCGCAGCAACGTGGCACCCAGATTTGTTCGCGCCTCTCCGGACTCGGGCTTGATCTGAACAGCCTCGTTCAGATGCAAGATTGCCTTCTCGCTATTCGGAATCGAGGCGTATGCCATGCCCAGCAATTCGTGGATTTCGAAGCTTCGGGGAGCGAACGAGAGGAGTGGTTCAAGACGGGAAGCGGCTACAGCATATCGACCAGCTTCGTACTCAGAGACGGCTGATTGATACTGTTGGTCCAGCTTCCGACTCTCTTGACCGGCCACTGACACTGTCCAGCTGGCTACCAAGATGCTGGTCAGATACACGAACCGGAACTTCTTGCTCACAGTGCTCCTCCGCGTGAGCAGCGCGATTGAAATGAAAAACCCCGGCCCGGATGGTATTCCGAACCGGGGTGTTCTCAATCTTAGCTTAGTAGTACAGCTTCAGAGCAAGCTGGATCTGGCGCGGGTCGTAAGGATTGTCGCGCGTCGAACCAACTTCTCCGAAGTGCGAGTCTGTGATGTTGCCCGAACCGCCGATGGCCACGACGCCGTTGCCGCCGAAGTTGGGTGCGTTGAAGTTTGGATGGTTCAGGATGTTGAAGAACTCAGCACGGAATTCTGTCGTGAACCGCTCCTTGATTGGGAACTTCTTGAAGATCGAGAAGTCTAGCCGGTGGAATCCAGGTCCGTTGATCTGGCCCGGCTTGGAACCCAACGCTGCCGCTCCTTCCAGAGGTATACAACCTGAAACTGAGCCAGTATCGGGAACAATAGTTCCAAGGGATCCGTCGAGGTCGTCCCGGAGTTTGCATGGCTGGGCGAAAGCTGCCGGATTGTTGATCCAGAACGGTCGTGGAGCACCGTCGATCGTCTTGGTCTTGATTCCTAGCTTGGGACTTTGGCCCTTCACCAAGACCACATTGCAACCGGTTCCTGAAGTAGTGCCCGTCGGACATCCGAAGTTCACCGGCTGGCCGCCCTGCAGAGTGGTGATCCAATTGAACGCCCACCCTCCTAGAACCGTATCCGCTACTCCCCCGTGATTCATGTACTTCTGGTTTTTGCCAAACGGCAGTTGATATCCCCCGCTGAAATGGATCACGTGCCGGAGGTCAAAGTTGGCCCGAGCCCAGTCGAAGCGAGGCCCGAGACCCGGAACGTTGTAGGCTCGCAGACCGCCAGTCGAACCGCCATTCAGCAAGTCACCGGCATCCGACATGGCCTTCGAATAGGTCCACGTGAGCAGGAAGGTCAGCCCATTCGACATCTGATCTTCGAGCTTCGTCTGCAATCCGTGATAGGTACTCTCGCCGTAGGTTGCCTGATAGCTACCCCCGCCGAAGTCTGAGAACGGGACACAACTGTCACCCTGGAAGACACCGTAATCCTTCGCACTCGTCTTGCAGGTTCCCGCCTTTGTACCGCTTACGTTGCTGGGCAGGATCTGAGTCACATTCTGGTAGCCAACTCCGCCCTGCAAATCGGCGCCATGCGTGTAAACATACGACGCTTGGGCGGAGATCGACCGCGTCAGTGAATACTGCATGGTGAGATTGGCGCTGGTAGTACGCGGTGTTTGATAGTTAAACTGCAGACCCTGCAATCCAAGGCTCTGCGCATTGAACGTCTTCGGGTCGAGGCTCATACAACCAAAGCCGGATTCGAAGTTCGCCGTTCCATGGCCCGAGGCTGGATCGCCTCCCGCAGCAGGACAGTTCGAGTAAGAGGTGTTGTAACTGGTCGGCACCACGCCACCAGAAGGCCCATTGAATCCGGGAGGCGCATTGGTGCTTGGCGTCAGGTTGAACACGAACGGATAATTCTCGCCGATATTCGGGCCGTATCCCTGGTTCTCAAAGGAGTTATAGAAGAGTCCCACGCCGCCGCGAACCACCAGGCTGTTGCTGACCTGATAGGCAAAGCCTACGCGAGGTGCAAAGTTGGCCTTCTGAGTTTGCAGCAATCCCTGTCCCCAGCGATCGGTCTGCAGCAGTGTAATTCCGTCTTTTTCAAGAAGATCGAGGAACCCGGTACAGCTGGCAAGAACCGTAAGACAATCCGCAGTGCGCGACAGCGTTCGGTTGTCTTTGCCGTGCGCTGGAATGATGAACGTAGGAGCGCCGATCGGAGTTCCAGGCACCGCGTATGGAACAAAGTTTGCCTGTCCGCCATTCGTTTCGTTGATCGGACCGAAGTAATCCCAACGGAGCCCGAGATTGAGGGTCAGCTTCGAATTTACCTTCCAGTCATCCTGGAAGTACGAGGCGAAGTACATCTTCTGGTCGTATGTCTTGTTGATATTCGAAGCATACGTCTGGTTAGAACCGCCCGACCAGCTGAATCCGTTCGGATTGGGATTTCCATTGATAGTCGCCGGCGCTGCAGCAGGCGGCAAGATGAACTGAGCGACGCCACCAGTGGTTGAACCCTGGTTGGGGATGTCGGTGAAGCTGCCGTTATAGTCGAACTGGCCATGCGACCAAGCGGGCTGTAGCGTGGAGAACTTGACCGTTTGGTACTCAATTCCCATCTTGAAGCTGTGCTTGCCATAGATCTTTGTGAAGTCGTCCGTGACCTGCAGCGTCTGGCTTACCTCGTCCGACGGCAGGAAGGAGTTGCTTCCAAGCTGCGCAAGGTTGCCGATGCTGAAGGCGGGAAGGCCGCCGTTCTCCTGGCCTTGCGGGATTCCACCGTTGTTGGCGATCCCGTATTGACCGGGGATGCCATCTACCGTGGCCTGTGGTCCGAAGCGGGTTGTGTGGAGGTGAGCAAAGCCTGCCCTGACCTGATTAACGGTACTCGGGGAGAACACATGCGTATAGCCCAAAACAGCCTGATCTGACTTGGCTGTTTGAAGGCCCTGATCGAACGAACCGCCATCGGCAATTCCTCCGAAGATGCCGGGGATGAAGATCGGATCGTCGGAATAGCTGAAGCGCACGAATATCTGATCGTGTTCCTCGGGGTTGAAATCGCCGCGGATATCGAACTGATTGCGGTGCTCAAAGAGAGCCGGGCTGTTGCCATAGGTCTGGAGACCGGAATTCGGGGCCGGGAAGAGATTGAGCACCTTGACCGCGTTTTGATCAATGCGCCCCGCGTTTGCGCCCGTAAGTTGGTTGAGATCCGAGCACGCTGCCAGTGTCACAGTCGTGGCACTCGGTCCGCATACGGAACTGAACGCATCGCGGACATAACCGTCCGAGCCAGAGGTGTTGACGAGCCCCGATACCGGGTCGACCGCGTTCTTGGCAACAAAACGCGTGGTCGCGGGATCAAGAATGGTTCCCTTCTGGATGGCTCGGTTCAGGATGTCAGTACGAGTCGTACCGTCGTTCTCTGCCAAGATGTCTGAGAGATTTGTGTAGTTGCTGCTCCGCATGAGCGCGGTGGGGACGTTTCCAGATTCAGGCGTGCCCTGCACGCGCCGGAAGCCCTCATAATCTCCGAACAGGAACAGCTTGTTCTTGATGATCGGCCCACCTGCCGATACGCCGAACTGATTCTGCCGGAGCTTGCCTTTTCCGATTCCCGTATTGTTCTCGAAATAATCAGCGGCATCCAGCTTGTCGTTCCGGAAAAACTCCCACGCCGTGCCGTGAAGCGAATTCGTGCCGGACTTGATGGTCGCATTCAGAACCGCGCCTGCCGATCGCCCCAGCTCAGCGCTGAAGTCGGCCGTCTGCACCTTGAATTCCTGAATGGCATCGACTGGCGGCAGGATCACGTAGTTTGTGCCGTTCAGGAAGTCTACGGCGTTCGAGTTGTTATCGATTCCGTCCAGCAGGTAATTGTTCTGCGCGGGACGCAATCCGTTTGCCGAGAAAGCGCCCGAAGCCGCATTTCCGCGGGTATCGGCCTGAGGCGTTTGCATGCCGGCGCCGAGCTGCGCAAGGAATGTAAAGTTGCGTCCGTTCAGCGGGAGATCGTGAACCTGCGCCTCACCGATGACCTGTCCCACTGAGGCTTCCTGCGTCTGCAAGACAGGAGGAGCAGTGTTGACCTCGACCGTTTCCGTAGTCCCACCGGGCTTCAGAGCGATGTTGACCTGAAGCACCTGAGCCACGCTGACGGTCAGGTTCTTTTGCGTCGTCTTCGCGAACCCCTGGGCCGAGGCGGTAATGGTGTAATGGCCAGTACGCACGGGTGAAAACGTGTAGGCGCCGCTTGCATCCGATTTGGTCTGGAGAGTACGACCTTGGTCGGTGTTCAGCAACGTAACGTCCGCATTCGGCACAACGGCGCCGCTGGAATCTTGCACCGTCCCGGTAATTGCTCCTTCATCCACCTGGCCAAAGGCGGATTTGCTTTGGACGAGGAGAACGCACGCGATCGCCAGAACTGCGCATCGTAGTGCCCTCACCAATTGAAGCCTGCTGATGCCACGGCCCATGAGAATAACCTCCGTTCCTCTGTTTCCTCTTCTGGGACACACACTTCTAAATCTTCGAAACCATGCTGTTGCGGGTGATGGGGACAGATGAAATCGTTTTCGTGTAAACGGTTTCATTCTGTTGGAGCAACTTATGCGATTCTCATGATGTTTGTCAATCAAAAGTTGTACTTGGATCTAAGACCAGCCAACGAATGCCCTGATCGAGGGCGCCACATGATGCCGCTTACCCGTGAATTACCGATCGTAAACATATTTATTTTCATTTACATAGTATCAAATCCCCTTGCGTCTCGCCGGTGGGGCATGGAAGCTTCAACGCGAGAGAAACCCTCTTTCACCGGATCGAAAGGAGCGGCGGAATTTTGGGTCATTGCTGGGATCGGTCTCCCTCGGATGCTACGCCGCATCTGGCCGGAGACTTAGGTTGCAATGCTATGATTCCGAGCATCTCGCCGTCATTGCACCCGATGAAGTTCTCCCATTCGCCTCAATGTAAGAAGATATCCCGACGCTGGCTCCTCAAATCGCTTAGTGTCGCACCCTTGGCTTTCCGTCCATCTTCCATCTTCCCCGTTTGCGCGGCAGAGTCCGCCTCGTCTGCGCTTGGCAACTTCTCCGAAGCTGATCCGAGGCTCCTGCCTCACTACCCGATGCCTTCGCCGCTCGCCGACATCCTGCGCCTTGTGCAGCCGGGATCTGATGAGTATCCGCTGGAGAAGTATGCGGAAGAAATCGAATCGACCCTCGAGGTGTGGGGAGCGGAACTCAGGAAGAGGGTCAACACGACCGTGACCATCTCACCGCCTGTGGACGCACAGATCGAGGCTTCCGATCTCTCCGCCCAGAAATCAACTCCCTTACGATCAGGATTCGGAGTCGAAACCCTCAAATTTGCTTTTCCCGCCCTCCGCAAATACTCCAGTGAACAGTTCAGCAAGGACCTAACCACATGGCTCGGACTTTCCACCTCGGTTGAGGCAGCCGAATTCGAAATCTTCAACATTGAGCAGTTGAAGAAGGACCCCCTCTCTGTCCGAATCCAGGTGCGATACGACATTGTCTCGACAGTCGCAAACAGGAAGCGCGAAGAACGGGTAGGCGCCTGGCAGATGGAATGGCTTCAAGATGAACATCAGACCTGGAAGGCGCAGAGCTGGCGCTTTGCTGGCGAAACTGTCTGCAGGGTGGAGGGCCGGGCTTTTGAAGACATCACGTCGAGGAGTTTCGGCGGCATTGAATCGTTCCGATCACAACTTCTGCACGGCGCTGACTATTGGCGGACGGTGATCGATGGGGCTGTTGCCGTCGACGTTTATGGAAACCACGGGCTCGCTGCCGGGGACTTTGATGGGGACGGATTCGACGATCTGTACATTTGTCAGCCGGCAGGCCTGCCGAACCGGCTCTATCGCAATCGTGGCGACGGCAGTTTCGAAGACGTAACTGAGAAGGCTGGAGTCGGTGTCCTCGATAGCACCTCTTGTGCCCTATTCGCAGATTTCCTGAACCGGGGCCGACAAGATCTGCTGGTTGTCTGCGGCACCGGGCCGCTTTTGTTCTTGAACAACGGTGACGGCACGTTCTCGCTTAGACCCGATGCATTTAAGTTCTCGAGAAGTCCCCAAGGGTCATTTACGCACGCTGCAATTGCCGACTACGACAATGACGGCCGTCTGGATATCTATTTTTGCCTGTACATGTACTACCTCGGGCTCGAGCAGTACAACTATCCCGTTCCCTATTACGACGCTCGCAACGGGCCACCTAACTGCCTTTTCCGTAATCAGGGAGATGGAACATTCGTAGAAGCAACCGAGAGTTCTGGATTAAATATCAACAACAACCGTTACAGCTTCGCATGCGCGTGGGGAGACTCGAACGGCAATGGCATCCCCGATCTATTCGTTGCAAACGATTTCGGCAGCTCACAGTTGTACCGAAATCATGGGGATGGAACGTTCCGCGATGTTTCGGGCGAGGCACACATCGAGAGCGTCGGCGCGGGAATGGGCTGCTGTTGGGCTGATTTCGATAATGACGGGCACCAGGATATCTATGTTCCGAGCATGTGGGAGGCCGCCGGACAACGCGTATCTTCGCAGCCGCAGTTCCATCAAGGCGCGCCCGCCAGGATCCGTGAGCTATACCAACGCCATGCTCGTGGAAACGCGCTATATCGCAACCGTGGCGATGGGACCTTTGAAAATGCTGGAAACACAACCGGGGTCGAGATGGGTCGTTGGTCGTGGTCTTCTGATTTCTGGGATTGGGATCACGACGGCTACAGCGACCTTTATGTGACGAACGGATATCTTACGGGCCCCAAACATGATGAACTCGCGGGATTCTTCTGGCGACAGATCGTCGCCAAGTCGCCAGAAGATGCGACCCCCCTGACGGCCTATGAAAGAGGCTGGAATGCCATCAATGAATTGATTCGTGCCGATCATACCTGGCACGGACATGCACGCAACGTGGCATTCACGAATAATCAGGATGGCACTTTCACTGAAGCCTCGGGAGCTCTCCTGCTCGATTTCCAGGAGGATGCGCGGGCTTTTGTCCTTGCCGATCTCGATCACGATGGACGGTTGGAGGTCATCGTAAAGAATCGTAACGCGCCGCAAATTCGGGCTCTTCATAACGTCCTGACTTCCATTGGCGAATCCATCTCGTTTCGACTGCGAGGCACGCGCAGCAACCGCGATGCAATAGGCGCTTCCATTACGGTGACAGCGGGCAATCTGAGGCAAACGAAATATCTGCAGGCTGGCTCAGGGTTCATTTCTCAACATACAAAGGAGCTGTTCTTCGGGATCGGCCGACATACAGGAGGAGTTAAGGCCGAAGTCGCGTGGCCTTCCGGCCTCAAACAGACCTTTGTTGGCCTCCCAACCGGCAACCGGATCTCCTTGGAAGAGGGCATCGCAGAGTTCACCGCGATTCCCTTCACGAAAAAGACTGGCTTACCAAAAGCTCCTCCAAGTCTTGCTGAAGAGTCTCTCCCGCTGAATGTGGAGACTTGGCTGGTCCAGCCACTGAAGGCTCCTGACTTTAAGCTGCTTGATCTCGATGGATCGGAACACACGTTAGCTTCATTGGCTGGTAAATCAAAATTGATCACATTCTGGTCGATGGCGTCAGACCAAAGCAAACGTCAGCTAAGCGAGCTACAGGCAAGAGCACCGGCAATATCGACGAGCGGCCTGAAGACGATCGCGATTAACCTAGACGATCCAAGCAAGCAGGCAAATGCGCGCAGTATTGCAAGCCATTACCATTCAGTCGGAGCGATGCTCTTCGCAACGGAGGAAGTAGCCGGCATTTACAACCTCCTTTATCGGCACCTATTCGACCGCCAGCGCGATATGCCGATTCCACTTTCGTTGCTTCTCGACTCGAATGGAATGATCGTGAAGGTCTACCAGGGATTTGTGGAGAGTTCTCGATGCGAGTCGGACTCTGGGTCAATTCCCGATAGCCCCGAGAAGCGGATGCGCTACGCCCTGCCGTTTCCAGGCCGGCTGGTACGAGACGTGTTTGAACGAAACGATTTCACTCTCGGTGTTGCGTTTTACCAGCACGGATTTTTCGACCAGGCATCGGCTTCATTCGAGCAGGTGATTGCAGCCAAGCCTGACAATGCAAATGCTTATTACAATCTGGGCACACTAAATCTGCGCCGCAACCAACCGAATGATGCGAAACGATATCTGCAGAAGACAGTCGAGCTGAAGCCGGAGTTTGCTGAGGCCTGGAACAACCTCGGAATGTTAGCCGCTCAGGAGGGTGATGCGGATGCGGCCATCCGGGATTTCCAGAGATCAGTGGAAATCCGCCCGAACTACTCCACTGCATACATGAATCTCGGCAATCTCTATCGCCGGTTAAAGGCAGTCGATAAGGCATCCGATGCGCTTACCAAGGCTTTGGCACTTCGCCCCGATGACCCGGAAGTTCAATACAGCATCGGGATGCTCTTTGCGCAGCAGGATAAGCTCGCCGACGCTGGTGAGCATCTGGAGCGAGCGCTTGCACTAAGGCCAGATTATCCTGAAGCACTCAATAACCTGGGCGTGCTCTTTGTGCGACAGAGGAACTATGCGAAAGCGGAGGAGGAATTTCGCGAAGGGATCAGACGCGCGCCGGCATTCGACCAGTCCTATCTGAATCTGGCGCGTCTTTATGCGCTTCAGAACGAGAAGGAGAAGGCTCGCGAAGTGGTCGAAGAGTTGTTAAGGTTGCAACCGGACAACGCAAAGGCAAGAGATGCGATGTCAGTGCTACAATCAGCGCCATAACTGGCATTTGACAGTAGAGAGGATGGCTCCCCGCATCTCATCGACGGCGCTAATGGACTTCCGAAGGAAATATATGCGCCGGGTGAGCGTTCTGGCTATCCTTTGCGCCACGGCTTGGGGGCAACAGAAGAAGTCCATCTCCCCTTTCCATGAAGCTGAGAGCCTCTTGCAGCAAAACAGGCTTGCGGAGGCTTACACAGAGACAGTTGAACAGCTCAAGAAGCATCCGGACGTCGATGGCTACAACCTGCTTGGAATTATTGAATCGAACCGAAACAACTTCCCGGACGCCATCGATGCCTTTGAACATGCATTGCGGCTGAAGCCGGAATCTTCGAAAACGCTGAATAACATCGGCAAGGCGTATGCAGCCCAGCAACAATGGGCACCTGCGGAACGCGAATTTCGGGCAGCACTCCGCATTGAGCCGGCGAATCCGGACGCCAACTACAACCTTGGCGTATTGCTCCTGATGCAAGGCGCCCCGGCACAAGCAATCCCTCACCTTCTCCGAGTTCCTACTCCACAGGGCAAACTGAATCTCGTTCGGGCCTATCTCCAGAGTCATCGCACCGCAGAGGCTCTTCGGACGGCAGACCGACTGGCGCAAGACAATCGTAAAGATGTCCAAATTCAGTTTTCGCTTGGCGTTCTTCTGGGTTCCGCGCAACAGTACAGTGCTGCTCTGCGTGGCCTGGAACAAGCAGCGGCACTCCAGCCGAACAGTTTCGAGATCTTGTATAACTTGTCCGAGGTGCTGCTTCGTTCCGGCGAGAATGCGCGGGCCGAGCTGATCTTGAATCGCGCGATCAAGCTGGAGCCCGAAAATGCAGCGGCACTTCGCCTGTTAGCGCAAAGCTACTTCGCACAGTCGCGCCCGTTGGATGCACTCGACCTTCTTATCCGGGCCCACAAACTTGAGCCAGAAAACGTTGACGTCATCTTCCAGATGGCACAAGTTTCGATGTCGCAGAATTATTTTGAAGATGCGATCCCACTTCTCGAGTCTGGCTTGAAGATTGCGCCTCAACGCAGTGACCTTCTTGCGTCACTGGGTGAGTGTTATTTCATGGCCGGTAAACCTGAGAAAGCGATCGAGCAATTCAAGCTCCTCTTAGCGATCGACAAATCGGCACGGTCGTATGGTCTCCTGGGACTTTCCTATCGCAATCTCGGTCGTTTCGATGAGGCAAAGACTTACTTCCATTCCGGCCTGTCGATTAATCCGCACGACGCAACCTGCCTGTTCAATCTCGGGTACATTGCGGAGCGCCAGGGAAAGGGAGAAGAGGCAGAACGCTATTTCCAAGACACGCTCAAGTACAATCCCGCTTACTCTGACGCGCTGTTAGAACTTGCGAACCTGAGAAGTGCTGCCAAGCGACTACCGGAAGCAGAGCAGCTTCTTCGTCGCTATGTGAAGGTTGCTCAGCACCCGGCAAACGGATATTACAAGCTGGCGATGATAGAGCGTAGCCTGCACGAAACGGATGCTGCCGATCGCGATTTAAGCGTCTTCAAAACACTCTCAAAAAATGCGGAGTCCGGACCATACCCGTTTGAGCACCTGTTTGACTACCTCGACAATCGATCCCAACTGGGCACGGGCGCTCGACAGCAGCTCGATATCGCGGAACTTGAAAAGGAGATTCAGAGACATCCAAACCAGCCTGAAAATCTCTACATGCTTGCCGAAGCCTATCTGAAAGCCGGCAAAGCGGAGGATGCGACAAAAGCCGTTCAGGCTCTCGATGCACTGAGCACAGGAGATTTTCGAACTCTTAACGGCGTCGGTGTCCTACTCGCTCGCTATCATCTGTACGATGATGCGATCAAACATTTCAATTCAGCGATACAAATAAATCCTGGGTCCGATGAAGCGAAATTCAACCTCGCCAATGCCTACTTCCAGAAGCGGCAGTATGCTGAAGCCCTCGATATTGCAGGTCAGATCACCGACGCCGGGCACAAAGATGATGCGTATTTGAACCTGATCGGCGATATCTATGCTCATATGGGCAATACATCGCAGGCAGCGAGCGTGTTCCGAGATGCCATAGCTCGGAATCCAGACAATGATCAGAATTACCTGTCTCTCGCTCTCATCGATTTGCGATCGAAGGATATCAGCGCAGCACAAGAGATCCTTGCAAAGGGCCAGGCGCGCCTCCCCAGTTCAGGGAAGATCTTCTGGGGGCTTGGGCTTGCCTCGGCTATGGCGGGCAATTCGGATGAAGCGGCCTCTCGCCTAGAGCGCGCGGTAGAACTATTGCCGGAATGGCCAGGCGGCTATTCGACGCTTGGAGTGTTTTACTTTCAAATCGGTGAAGTTGAGAAGGCGAAGCAGGTTTTGAATCGATTCAAAGAGAGTAGCGCCGGACCCAGCCTCGATATAAGCAGAATCGAGGAGGTTCTCAATCGAGCTTCAGCCTCGGCACCAGCACACACAAAGACCTTGAGCGCCGAAGCCGGGCAGCAGCTACTTCAATTCGCTCTTTCTCTGGCAGATCGAACTCTATGAACGGCTACTATTCAGGCATTGCGAGACTGGGCATCGCAAGCACTGCGATTCTTGCGCAGTCAATCAATCCCGGGGTCGGGCAGCAAGCGAAAGAGACACCAAGTCCCAAACCAGTCAGCTCTGAACCTGCCGTGCGTTTCACCGACATCCGACCTGCCGCCGGAATTGATTTCGTGCAGGATTCTACACAGACCGAAGAGAAATACTACCTCGAGACAATGGGCACGGGAGTGGCGTGGATCGACTACGATCAGGACGGCTTGCTGGATTTGTATTTCGTGCAATCCGGGGCGACCGAGGCCTACAAGCCTTCGCACCCACTCCGTTCAGCTCTCTTTCACAACAATGGCGACGGAACGTTCGTTGACGTGACCGAAAAGGCTCATGTCGGCGGTGAAGCACATTATGGCCAAGGTGCGGCAGTGGGGGACTTTGATAACGATGGCTATCCTGACCTCTACGTCACCGGCTATGGTAAGGCGATTTTGTATCACAACAACGGCGACGGAACGTTTACCGACGTAACCGCACGAGCTGGCGTCGCGGACGATGGGAACTGGTCGTCGAGCGCAGGGTGGTTCGACTTTGACAAGGATGGCTGGCTGGACCTGGTCGTAACGAACTACATCGACTGGTCTCCGAAAAATAACCTCTGGTGCGGTGAACGCAAGCCAGGCTATCGTTCGTATTGCAATCCCAATAACTACCGCGGACAGAAAACCAAGCTGTATCACAACAATCACGACGGGACGTTCAGCGACGTAAGTGACAAATCCGGCGTTGGAATCCCGGAGTCCAAGGGCATGAGTATGGTGCTTGCGGACCTCAACAACGATGGCTGGCCCGATATCGCCGTCGCCAACGACACCTGGCCCAACTTTCTATTTGCCAATAATCACGACGGCACCTTCAATGATGTGTCGCTGATTTCTGGGCTTGCCGCTAGCGAAGATGGGCGATATGAAGCCGGCATGGGCATTGATGCGGCAGATGTCGATGGCGACGGCAACCTGGACATCTACATCACTCACCTGGACTTCGAGTTGAATCGCTTGTATCACAACAATGGGGATGGCACCTTCACAGACGTGACTTACGACTCCGGCATTGGAAACAAAGCGATATTGCTCAGCGGAGTGGCTGCCAAATTCATTGATTACGACAATGATGGCTGGCCGGATATCCTCCAAGCAAACGGAGCGATGGTCGATAACGTTAAGCTCTATCACAGCCTTGTCAGCTATAAAGAGCCGCTCCTCATGTTTCGCAACGTAGGGCACGGTAAGTTTGAAAAGGTGTCAGAGTCGCTGGGGCCGGATTTCAATCGCCCCATGGCCGGGCGCGGACTTGCAACTGCCGACTTCTTCAATAACGGTCAGGTCGGAATCGCGGTGAATTGTCGCGGCGAGGCTCCCCTTCTTTTGCGCAATGAAGGAACCTCGAACCATTGGCTTGAAATCTTACTGATTGGCACCAAGTCCAATCGCGATGGGATCGGGGCGGTTCTGAAGCTCTCTTCCGGTGGGGTGGTCCAAGTGGATCAGTCCAAAGGGGGGACAAGCTACATGTCCGCAAGCGACCCCCGTATTCACTTTGGTCTGGGTAGCCGCAGGAAGATCGATTCACTCCAGATCACATGGCCGAGCGGCAAAATTGACAAGCTGACGAATGTTCCGGTGGACGCAATCATCGCTGTGAAGGAAGGTGTAGGAATCGTCTCCCACCCTTTCCCGGGAGTCAAAGCTCCCTGAGTCGAGCCCTTGAAAGTTCCCTGCCTGATTACACCGCTTCTATAATCACTGAATCTCATGATCATTCCTCGTCGGCGCTTTCTCGGAACCACTACATTCCTTCTCGGCAACTCCCTTCTAGACAGGCTCACGACCCCGTTGTGGGCGTTGGGAGATCCAGCTCAGGTCAAGACCGCCGTCGTATCAACCCCCACCTCATCCGTTCAGTTCATCGACGTCGCAGAGCGTGCCGGTCTCAAGGTCCCGAACGTGTGGGGCGGGGTTGAACACAAGCGAATCATCATCGAGACCAAAGGCAGTGGCATCGCCTTCTTTGATTACGACAATGACGGCTGGCTCGATATTTACATCACCAATGGCAACCGGCTGGACACGAAGTGGCCTGCCGGAGCTGCGCCCACCACACATTTATTCAAGAACAATCGCGACGGAACGTTCACAGATGTGACGGAAAAGTCCGGAATCGGACGGAGCGGCTGGCAAACGGGTGTTTGCGTGGGTGACTACAACAACGACGGCTGGGACGATCTCTTCTGTACGTTCTGGGGACACAACATTCTCTTCCATAACAACGGAAACGGAACGTTCACAGATGTCACAGAGAAATCCGGGCTAGCCCAGGCGAAAGGTCGCTGGGGAACCGGCTGCAGCTTCGTCGACTACGATCGTGATGGTCATCTCGATCTCTTTGTCTGCAATTTCGTGCGTCTTGACCCCGACAACCCTCCTTCGATCGGCGATGCAAGCTTCTGCCAATGGAAAGGAGTTCCCACAATGTGCGGGCCGCGCGGTCTGCCCGGTGACACCAACATCCTGTACCACAACAAGGGCGACGGAACGTTTGTAGACGTATCAGAAAAGGCGGGGATTCTAAAACCGGGACCGCGTTACTCCATCACATCCGTCTGCTGCGATTTCGACAACGACGGCTGGCCTGACATCTACGTTGCGGTGGATTCAATGCCGAGCATCCTCTACCAAAACAACCACGATGGGACTTTCACCGATATCGCGGTCATGGCGGGATGTGCATACAATGCCGATGGCCATGAGCAGGCCGGCATGGGGCTTGGCGTTGCGGACTACGATTGTGATGGATGGTTCGATATCTTCAAGACCAACTTCGCGGACGACACGAGCAACTTGTATCACAACAATGGGGACGGGACTTTCACCGATCTTTCATTCAACTCTGGAGTCGGAATCAACAACACGTTTGTCGGCTGGGGTTGTGGGTTTATTGACTACGACAACGATGGATGGTCCGACATCGTGCAGATCAACGGTCACGTTTACCCAGAAATTGATAAATACAACTTCGGCGAGACGTTCAAGAACCCTCGCCTTGTTTACAAGAACCTTGGCAATGGCAACTTCAAAGATGTTTCGGCGGAGATGGGCCCTGGCATTACTGAGCGATTCTCAAGCCGCGGCGCCGCTTTCGGAGATTACGACAACGATGGCGGGATGGATATTCTGATCCTCAACATGAATGAGCCGCCATCGCTCCTTCACAATGTGGGTGGCAAAAAGCAGAACTGGATCAAACTGAAGCTAATCGGCACGAAATGCAACCGAACGGCAATTGGAGCGCGAGCGCGCGTGGTCTCAGGGAAACACACACAGATGGCAGAGGTACAAAGCGGTGCAAGCGTGATGTCGCAAAACGACCTGAGGCTGCACTTTGGCTTAGGCGCCGCAACAGTTGTGGACGCAATTGAGATCAAGTGGCCTACGACGCAGAAGGTTGAGCGCTTCGAAAAAGTGAAAGCCAACCAAATCCTCACCATCCGCGAGGGGGACGGAATTATCGGATCGCATACACCAGCCTGAAGATTGTTTCCCTAGCGTGGAACAGCTTCCTTTTGGCTGTTCTCGCCCACTTGAACGACGAACTGTTTCACTTCTCGCCGCTCTCGATCAATCGCAGCAGCGTGTTGCTTTTCGAGTCTGTCATGAAGGCTGAACTCGTCCGCCGCTTTCTGTTTGTCCCCAAGCCGGTCATATGCAATTCCCAGCCGATAATGTGCCTCGGTCGACTCGGGGTCAGCAACAATCGCCCTGCGATAGAAATCTGCGGCCAATGCGTAATTGCCGCGTGAAGCCTGCAAAATGCCCAATTGCAGGAAGGCGCCGCTACAGTTCTGATCCGCTTCAACAGCCTTGTTCAAGTAGCCTTCGACGTATTCAATCGTGGAGGGGTCGGTTCGCTTGCCATGCTCTTTCCAATAGGCCAATGCGTAGTAGTAATTCGCCAGAGCATTCGTCGGCTGCCCCTTAGCAAAGCGTTGCAGCCTGCTTTCGATGCAGGGCAGCGAGTCCGGAGCAACCAGTTCTACTTGGCCCATCAAAAGATAGGGTTCGGAATCAGAAGGCCTCAGGTCTGACACTTCGCATAAGCGGCGAGCGGCTTCGGGATACAAAGCCGCAGCAAATAACGCAGCACCCAGTGCAGCCAGCATCCGTGCCGAAGCGGGATATGCCTTTACGCCTGAAGCGAATACATCTTTCGCCTGCCATATAGCCCTGTGCTGAAGAAGCTCGGATCCCCAGGCAAAAAAGTTTTCCTCGCTAGGATCGGCCTTAGCCGCCCTCTCGAACTCACGGACAGCGGTGAGAGGGTCGCCTGATTTCTCGTTTATCTCCCCTGCAAGCCTATGCCACCCTGGCTGGTCAGTTTTTGAAAGCTGCCGATCTACGATTTCCCTAGCCCGCTTCAGATCTCCGCTACGCGTGAGTGCAAGCGCCAGGTTGTACTCGACTCGCGCATTCGCGCGGTCAAGTGCATGAGCTCTCTCAAGCGGCGCGATTGCGTCTGAAAATCGGTCTTGTGCAATGTAGAAGCCTCCGAGAGCCTCATTCGCGTCGAAGGCATTTGGCGTTTGCTCCAACCTTGACTTCAATGCTTTCTCGGTTCCAGCTTCTTTGGTGCCGAGCGCCTTTGTATCTGGCTTCAACCGCAACGTTTCCCGATTCAGCGCCTCACTGGTGCGTAGACTCGTATCTGATCCATGTCCACCAGCGGCAGTCCAGTCGGTTACTGCTGCAACACTGAAGTTCGGCGTATCGGAGAACTCCATCTCGGCCCTCTGACTCCCATTACTAGCTGGCCCTGGGGAGTCCGATAGAGTCAGTTCGACTCGTTGGATTGCTGAACCCTTCGATAGACTTACGGTCACCTCATTCGTGCGCTTTTCACCTTTCGACGCGCTCAGAATGTACGTGCCGGTTCTCAACTCTGAAAAAACGAAAGCTCCTGTTGTATCGGTTTTTCTATCTTCAGCACCGGCCTCTCCGCTCGCCTGCAGCCGAACAGAAGCCTCAGCTACCGGGTTTCCAGCCCCGTCGTGTACAGCCCCAACGATTGTCGCCGAACCTTGCTGCTTGGATTGGGCGGACGCCGTGAATGCAAGGATCACCGCAAACGTCCAGCTCAGAAAGGCCGCCTGGCAGGGTTGGTGTAGCCTCCTCGCGAGGATCTTGATGTTTAGCAAATTCAACAACATATAGAAGTTTCCGCCTGTCATTTTGCCATCCGCTAATCAAGCCGAAGAAGGATTGCATCGTGATGCAACTTTACCGCAACCGGTGTCAGGGCGAGTTGGTTTGCTCGGGCAGTCAACTCGATCCGTTCAAAGAAATTGCAGCCACTCATCGGGTCCCACAAAAATCTTCCTTCAATACACCTTGCCGGGGGAACATTGTTTTGCGATGATGGTGGTCCTGCGCGCGCCGTTCAGTACGCTAGCTTCGATGGCAACGCCCAGGAACGATATCGATCTCCACAAGCAAGCAGCTTTGCGGCAACCTTAGACGGAGGCAACAACCCTCTCCCCATTCTGTGCAACGCATATTCAAACGAGAGTTCGGCAACCAATCCCTCGCCCCGCCTGACTCAAGCCTGAAACGACTGCACTCGAAGCAGGGTTGAAACCTTCACACGGGTAAGCAGCATGGCTTTAAGGGGTTTGCCGCATGGGATTCCCTCGCCTTCAGATTTTCCGCCTCTTCTGCATTTCAATGCTCGCTTGCTATCCGTCACAACTCTGCTTTGCAGATTCGCACCTGCCGGAAGCTGCCAATAGCCAGTCTTCAGCAAACACGATTGTGATCCCCGGCCCGCTGCGTTCATTCCTCCGCATGGCGGGAATCAGCCAGGAGGTGGGTCCGTACGAGATTCTTCCGATGCTCGCGCGGAACCTGTCCCTGTACGGCTACAGCAGCGGCAATCAGAAAGAGTATCTGGTTCTCCTCGACCGCTATGTACATCTCGCTCGAGACATTCAGCGTTTAGCAAACGGTGATGGCATGGTTCACGTCAGCGGGTGCAAAGACGCCAATGAGTTATTGAACACGCTTGGATACAAATTGCAGAAGGAGTGTGGGCGTAAGGATACGGCGCTCATAACGGCGAATGCGGAACGCGCCTTTTTGACGACCGATTCCGGCTTTCCGCTCACTCTGCTCGAGCAGGCTCTGCAGAGAGACGCTTCGTTCGATTATTCGTTCCCTGCCACTCGGGTCCCGATCCTTCTGGCAGAGCAGGACTGGATTTCGGCAGCCAAGGTCAGACGCAGACCCGAAGACACTCTTCTGGATGTGCTTTTGCACGATCAGGACCTGGACCGACTCTACTCGGCTTTTTCAAAATACGACCAGGAGACGCGGGTCACGCTGAACAAATCGCCGGGCCTTAAACATCTCGCCACCGTTGCGGCGATAGTCGATCTCTATGGCGGCCAGATCTGCGTGAAGGCCGGACATGTCATTGTGCCTGGCGAGGAGAAAGCATGGGAGGAACTGGTCGGTGACAGTCCGGCTTCGCCTGGGCGATTCATCGGCAATCTGCTGTCGAAAGACGGTGGGTGGATGACCGCCTACTTCGATGTGTTGAGCCGACTGGACCACACTCGGCAGGTTCATTTCACCGAAGGCAATCGTCTGAAACGCTTCTATGCCGTCTATCGATCAACGGCACAGCGGTCCGATGCGTCAAAGGGTGTGTATCCACGCAATGGGGATCTTCTCATTCTGCTGGCATCGCTGAGATGGCAGCCGGACGGCGATGTTGTCATCCCCGGGGATGTAATGACTTGGAATGCAATTCTTGCGCAAATGGCAAAGTCAAGGGAGATCCGCCCATGGTTAGGACGAGGACATGAATGGAATACTTCCGGGCGCCTTTTAGAGACCTTGATCTCATCTGCGAACTATCGTTCCGAGACCGGTCCGGTCCAAGTCTTCCTTCTTATGAGCGCGATGGACGCGGCACGACCAGCTGATCGGCAATTATCGGCTGAGACCGAGAAGCTGGTTGCCCACCGTTTCGCGCGGTTCAGCCATTGGTTTCAGGTCTTCGCAGAATTTCCATCTCTCAATGATGACGCGATCACTTCCTTCGTCGCGGCAGCCGACAAAATCGACGGGATATCGAATACGGGTTTGCGCGCCAATGCTCTCGGGTCATTTCAGGCTGATATCGGTTTGTGGCAGATCCTCGCCCGGCAGCACCAGATACCCGATGATCAGCTGAATGTTTCCTGGTTGAACGTGGTGCGGCCTTTCCAGACGGTCGGCTCTTCTACTCAAATATTTGAGGCGGCCCGGACGGGGCTCCAAGGAGCATTGCGCGCTGCCTCGGGCAACGAACATCTCTCACAGGATCAGATCGTCGACCTCCTTGCCGGCCCGATACGTGAGGATCGCGACAGCCAGAGGGTCCATGCGGATCTGGCGAACAGAATCCGCGCAGTCCTGGACGATCAACGACTGGCATCTCTTGACTCGCTCTTTGGGCTCTTTGATGGTCTCGGCGAAATGCCACACAACTCGACTGTAAGCGCTTCGTTGCTTCCGCTCGCCGAATCTCTCCGCGAATTCGAGTTGCCGAGGCCGATCTTCTCGGGAAATGAGAGAAGTGCCTGGGCTCCGATCATCTACACGAGTCGGCATGCGGAGCTTCAAGTCAGGACGGATTTGACAAGAGTTCTCAAGTCACCCGCTTCAGCGGCCCAGATTGATACTGCACGCGGTCAACTGACTCCGTTTTTGAGAGACACTCTGGTCGGGCTCAATTATGCGTACTATGAGCCGCCCGGCGCTGAGGTCCTCCACAACAACCCATTGTTTGTAAGATCACATGACTTCACCTCCGTTTCGGTTGAGGGCGTCGAGGATATCTGGGACGTTCCCCGGCTGGTTGGAGTGGGCGTCACGGCCGGTGGTGGCGCTTACCTCCTTGGTTCGCTGGCAGATTTGCCGTACGCGCTCGCAATGACGGAAGAAGATTTCATCGTGCCGAAGAACGTCCAGGCGTTGATCTGGCGCGAAGTAGTTCCGAATCTCCTTGTGGGTGCAACCCTGCCAAGATGGTGGACTGTCAGTGCCAATGAGCTGCATGTAGCCGCCCTGTACCAGAGAAGCGGCGACGAATTGATGTTAGCCGCCGGACAGAACGAGGATCTCCGTTCAAAAGTAGAGGGCATACTCTCCGATCGCGTCAATGCGGTCCGACTTGAAAGGATTTCGGAAGCTCTCCAGCACAATCGAGGGAAAGAGATCCTGTCGGAGATGTCGCCAGCTGATCTCTTCTATCTTGCATTTGAGTTTCGAACAAGGCATGGCGACCAGGCGGAGTCCGTTGGCCCCGCAGGAAGAGAGCTCAACGAGCTGTGCCGTCTGAATCCCTCCGACTCGAGTTGGGAGCGACTTTCCGCCGACTTCGGGGTGCCTCACCCATCCTTCATGGTCACGAATTCGTCAGCCCTGCTCAACATGAAATCGATCTCGACATTTGGTGGCAATGCTGGGCGCATATTCGCTGAGTCTTGGGAGTCGAACAATCTCTATTGGGCGAGAATCGCCGACGAGCTGAAGTATTCGCCTGTTGAGTTAAATCTCTTGGTGCCGGAATTGACGCGCAGCATGGTCACAAACATCTTTGCAAGCAACACCGATGACTGGCCTGCATTGTTGAGAGCAATGCGAGTCACCGGCGAAGAATTTCGCAGGGGTAAGATAGCGCTGCAAGAAACGGCGATCAACTCCGCGGAATAGGCTCAAACAAGCGACGGTTTTGACGGTTTTTATGGATGGAGATCGATGCGAAAAGCGGCTCTTGCTCTGTATGGTCTGATTCCCTGCCTTTTCCTGCAGCCTGCCAGTACTCAGCTGCCAGCGCAGGACGACCCGACGCACCTGCGCATGAACGTCGTCCTGGTGCAGCTGAGCATTGCCGTCACTGACAGCAAAGGAAACTACGTTACCGGGCTCCGACCAGAGAACTTCGAGGTAACTGAAGACAAGATCTCTCAGAGAATTTCGAGTTTTGATGAAGGGAGCGGCTCGGACTCAACGTCGCCAGATTCCCAAGGTTTCGATGAGGTTCAGACGTCAGCGACCTCTGCACAAACAAACTCTCAACCCGCGCATCAGAAGATCGAATCTGCCGCACCGCAAGAACAAAGTGCGATCCCCGGGTCACACGTGAACGGTGCCAGCGTCTTCGTTCTCTTCGACACGAGCAACTACATGTACCGCAGCTTTGTCTTCGCCCAGGATGCAATAACTGATTTCATTCGATCTATGAACAATGCTAGCCGCATCGCATTCTATTCCTACTGCCGCGATCTATCACGGGCAATGCAGCTCACGTCAGATCACTTTCAGATCGTCAATGCGGTGCGCAGCACTGTAGCTGGAGATGATGCTGCACTGTATAACAGTCTGTTGCTCACCGTGAAGGATGCCGCTCCCCTGAAGGGACGAAAGGCGATCGTCGTGTTCTCCAATGGGCCGGACAACGCCAGCTCTGTGCCTCCAGAGGACGTGGCAGAACTGGCTCAATCCAGCGGGACCATTATTTACATCATCAGCACTCGACAGGCCGAGGAGGATCCTGCCTCCGCAGCCGCATTCGAGCGAATGAGCAGAGTGTCTGGAGGAAAGGCCTATTTCGCCAAGAATTGGCTCGACGAAAAGAAGGCATTCGCTTCGATTCGCGAAGACCTCGTGCATCTCTACACTCTGAGCTACTATCCGCAGGCAAATCCAAACAGAGGATGGCGTTCAATCAAGGTCAGGCTGGTCGGAAAAGATTTGCAGAAATACCACCTGCGGACCAGAGACGGCTATCGGCTCTCCGCGCAAAGATGAGGAATCTTCAGGAAGCATTTGCGTTGCATCAGTTTCAATCTGCTCTGAGCCAATCCTTCATCGCCGGCGAATCGAACGACCTGACAGGCATGAATCCAGAAGTTTGCGCGCACCACTCACCGCGCTCAAATGACCGGCAGCGATCTCCCGTTCCAATTGCGGAATTCGCTCACGCACGAGGGGATTCGACACAAATCGCTGTAATAAACCGTCTCTGATGTTGTCATGGAACCAGCGGAGTCTCTGATGGCCACGCAGTTCTTCCCGCCATCCGCTAGCGGCTGCCGTTCGCTTGTGATCCAGTATGCACGACCAGATTGCCGGTATACCTAGTCCGAACCGCGCGGAGCACACGAGAACCGGAGGTTTCCAGCCAGGAGTGTATGCGGGTTGCAACCGCAGTGCATTCTGGGCATCTGCTTGCGCTCGTTTCGCAGCAGGGAGATTCTCTCCTTCTGCCTTATTCACAACGACCGCGTCAGCCATCTCCATGATGCCTCTTTTGATCGCCTGCAGTTCATCTCCCATGCGAGGAACTGTGATCAGAAGGAAAGAATCCACCATATCTCGGACGGCCGTTTCAGACTGCCCGACCCCCACTGTCTCCACAAAAACATTCTGATATCCAGCCGCTTCGCACAACGCAATCGCGTCCCGCGTATGTTGCGCAACTCCTCCCAAAATGCCGCGGGTCGGCGACGGCCTTATGAAGGCCATGTCGCTGGAAGCAAGAAAGTTCATCCGCGTCTTGTCACCGAGAATGCTCCCCCCTCCGTTTGGGCTGGTTGGATCCACTGAAAGAACTGCGACCCGCTGTCCGCAATCGGTGACGATATGGCGCCCCAGAGCCTCAATCAGAGTGCTTTTGCCGGCACCGGGTACTCCGGTTATACCGATCCGGATTGAGTTATTTCCGGGCACAAGGCAACTGTCAGTAACTTCATCCGCCAGATCGCGATCGCTCGCACGAGAACTCTCGATCAACGTGATTGCCTTGGCAAGAATTGTTCGATTTCCCGCACGGATTCCGTCGGCATATTCCGCCGCTGATAAACGCGCGCCCTGGGTTTGGGCGCGCTTTGTTCCGTTTGCCTGCGGTTTATCTGTAGCCGCTGGCCGGGTCCGTCTCTCTCGAGACTTCAATGACTCACTCCCGCGAGTTCCCTGCCCCGGATCGCCTGGATCATTCTTTGGGCAGCCAGGGGAATGACTGTTCCAGGACCAAAGATCTCAGATACACCTGCGGCAAAGAGGTAGTCGTAGTCCTGCGGAGGAATGACGCCTCCCACAACCACAAGAATGTCTTCATGGCTTAATGCTCGTAACTCGCGAATCAGCTCCGGAACGAGCGTCTTGTGCCCAGCTGCCAGAGAGGAGACTCCCACTATGTGTACATCGCTGTCTGTGGCGAAGCGTGCAACCTCAGCTGGGGTTTGAAAGAGCGGACCGATATCTACATCGAAACCTATGTCCGCGAGCGCTGTCGCAATGACTTTCGCCCCGCGATCGTGGCCGTCCTGCCCCATCTTCGCCACCAGAATCCTCGGCCTCCTGCCCTCCTCCTCCTCAAAGCGAACCGCCAGCTCGCGTGCCTTCTGAAATTCACTCCCTCCAGCTGCGCGTTCAGAGTAGATCCCGGTAATGGTCCGAGTGACGGCTTCATAACGCCCCCAGGCCTTTTCAAGAGCCAGCGATATCTCTCCGAGAGTGGCTCGGGCGCGAGCTGCATCAATTGCCAATTCCAGCAAGTTGCCTATGCCTGACTCAGCAGACTCATAGATCCGTGCCAACGCCGCGCTCACTCGATCGGGATCGCGGTCGCGTTTGAGTTTCTCCAAGCGTATGACCTGGGCACTACGAACAGCGGCGTCGTCGATTGCCAGTACGGGGATGTTACTCTCACCCTCGCAAGCATATGCATTTACGCCGACCAGGATCTCGCGACCGGAATCGATATCTGCCTGCCTTTTTGCGGCCGCTTCTTCGATTCGCATCTTCGGAATCCCTGCCTCGATTGCTCTCGTCATCCCACCGATTGCTTCAATCTCCTGAATTGAATCCCAAGCCGCATGCATCAGTTCGTGTGTCAACCGCTCGACGTAATACGAGCCGCCCCAAGGATCGATGACGCGCGTGATCCCGGTCTCCTGCTGCAGATGGATCTGGGTGTTCCTTGCGATGCGGGCGGAGAATTCCGTCGGTAATGCGAGCGCCTCGTCCAGAGCATTCGTGTGCAAAGATTGCGTGTGGCCAAACGCCGCAGCTAATGCTTCAACGCAAGTGCGAACAACATTGTTGAATGGGTCCTGCGCCGATAGGCTCCAGCCAGACGTCTGGCAATGCGCTCGCAACGCAAGCGATTTCGGATTTGCGGCTCCGAATTGCTTGACGATCTTTGCCCACAGCACACGAGCGGCCCGGAGCTTGGCAATCTCCATGAAGTGGTTCATGCCAATCCCCCAGAAGAAGGAGACCCTGGGAGCGAAATCGTCGATCTTGAGCCCTGCCCGTATTCCTGTTCTCAGATACTCCAGGCCATTCGCCAACGTGTACGCCAGCTCTAGATCCGCACTAGCACCCGCTTCCTGCATGTGATAGCCACTGACGCTGATGCAATTGAATCTTGGCATCTTCTCCGCGCAGTAGCGAAAGATATCGCCCACCACTCGCATCGATTGTTCTGGCGGATAGATGTAAGTGTTGCGGACCATGAACTCCTTGAGAATGTCGTTCTGAATGGTGCCGCTCAGCTTGTCCGGCGAGACTCCCTGCTCTTCAGCAGCAACGATGTAAAAGGCCATGATGGGCAGTACTGCCCCGTTCATCGTCATCGACACTGACATGCGATCCAGCGGTATTTCATCGAACAAGATCTTCATGTCGAGGATCGAGTCAATCGCGACTCCCGCCTTGCCTACATCGCCTCTCACCCGCTCGTGGTCTGAATCGTATCCGCGGTGGGTGGGTAAATCGAATGCGACCGACAAACCCTTCTGTCCGGCAGCCAGATTCCGTCGATAGAAAGCGTTCGACTCCTCGGCGGTTGAAAAGCCCGCATACTGTCGTATCGTCCATGGCCGCAGTACATACATGGTGCTGTAGGGGCCTCTAAGATATGGCGGAAGGCCGGCGGCATAATCGAGGTGCTCGAGGCTTATAAGATCGGCTGCGGAATAGATCGTCTTCACCGCGATATGTTCTGGAGACAGCCATTCTGCCGCGGGTGGCAGCTGTTTATGACGGGCAGCTACTTTGAAGGGAATGCTCTGAAACTCTGGTCGCATGTCACTCACCGATACCGATTCGTTGCTGCAACCTCGAAAAGACCGCTACGGCATCGCAGCCGATGTGAATGAAATCACTTATTCCCAGTGCCACCAACTGCTCCTTATCTCGTGGACTTCCGGCGACTAGCACGCACGCAGGCCTGCCGCTCGCGTTGACTCGAGGCATCAATTCGCTTGCAATCGCCCTATATTCAGAATCAGAGCTGCAGAGAACAACCACATCGGCTTGGCCCGTTTGCATTTCCGCGACCGATTCAAAAGCATGCACGGTAGCCGAAAGCCCGGCGCAACCCAGGAAATCCGCAACGAACTGCGATCTTGCTCTGCGCATCTTGGCATCGCCGATTTCGGCTAAAACAATGCGGGGTAGGATCCCGTTGAGCGCCGCGCGCTCGGTTCGCAGGCGCAGCGCTTCGATATCGAACGCTACTCGATTCGACGCTCCCCACCATTCCGGATCAATGCGTGCGTAAGCCTTTTCTGATGCATCTGCGAATCGATTGGTGCCTGTAAGCGCTATGCGCCTTTGAATCACAGCTTCCTGTCGACGACTTTCGCGATTGCCGAGCACCGAAAGTACAAGGCCAGATTCTCTGGCTTTTTGAAATCCACCCGACCTCTCAAGCTCCTGGAATAGCTTCCAGGCATTCAGCGCGATATCGTTTGAGATCGCCTCGATCAGGTACGAGCCTCCGGCTGCATCCGCAACACTGGCGAGGCGCGCTTCATGCTTCAGAATTAGCTGTGCGTTTCGCGCCAGCCTCCTGCTGTTTTCCTCGGGCGGCCGGTAGCAGTCATCAAAAGCCGCGATGGAGATGGAGTCCGCGCCTCCGAGAGCTGCAGAGATCGCTTCCGTGGTCGAGCGGAGGATATTCACGTGCGGATCGTAGGCTGTCTTGTTCCAGCGTGCAGTCCGGGCATGTACGATTGGCCTGCCATCTTCGGAATTGCCATGGAACGCTTCCACTACTTGAGACCAGAGCATCCGGAATGCACGGATCTTTGCAATCTGGAGATAGAACTCCGGTCCTATTGAAAAAGAAAATGTAATGGATTGCGCAACCTGATCTACGCCTATCCCTCGTTCTTGCATCTGCGCCAGTGCCTCAACAGCTGCAGAGAGCGTGAAACCGATTTCCTCGATGCTGCCCGCTCCACTCTCGTTAAAGGGCTCCGCATGGACCGTGAAGGGCCGGAACATCGATTGCGGCGATTTCAGGATCTCCGCCATGAACTCTAGATTGGCGAGCGGGTCAAGATCGCAACTGACGAGGGCCGGATAAGGACTCTCCTGCAGCCGCTTGTAGATCGTAGTCACGCCACCTTGGCCGAGCCCTACGAAGTTCACTGGATGATCCAGATCAGCCAATAAAAGCACGATGTGAGACGAGTTCTCGATTTTGGGCCCAACGAAGGCAATCTCGTCGGCGCCCGCTGCAATCAGTTCGCGAGCTTTGCAATTTGCGGCTTCAGGATCGGCAATTTCGACGTATTCCCGAATGCGCCAGCCCGGGACAGCGCGAGTTCCACGCACGTACGGAAGGTCACCGGGCGCCGCATCCAGGAACGAGAGCTCCGCGATGTCCTCGGCCCGATAGTAGGGCTTGATTGACAAGCCTTCTTCTGGGTGCCAGATCATCTTCGCCGAAGTGTCTGGATCGCTGATGGAGTCGCGCAGAGCATTTTCCCATTGCTCGGTTGTGATGGGTGGAAACTCCGATAGAAGGTTCGCGGTGTGCATGATCATTTGCTCGCAGGGTCTTCGACGATTTCAATGAGAACGCCGAACGGGTTCTTCTCTCTGGATTTCGGATGGACAAAGAAGACCGTCGTGCCACGCGACCCTTTGCGCGGAGCAGAATCGATCAATCTGAAGCCGTTGCGCCGCATCGCCTCAAACGCTTTCTGCGCGCTCTTCACACGGAAAGCAACATGTGCCAGCCCGCCACGTCCGCCATTCTTCTCGATCGTTTTTGCTACGGGGGAGTCGGCGTTCAGTGGCTCGAGGAGCTGAAGGAGATTGGAGCCGTTACCGACTTGCATCAGCGACTCGCGCACCTGATCTGTACCCAGTACTTCTTCGCGATGTATCTCGCGAAATCCCAACATCTCATACGCCTTCACTTGCTCTTCGAGCGAACCTTGCGTCACTGCGATTGCAACGTGGTCGATGAAGAGAATGCCGGGAATAGCTGCCAAATCCTTGGGAATCGCCGAGTCGAATCCATCTTCCGAATTTGCGCCCGGTTTCACTCGAATTCCACCATGAGTTGATTCACTTTCACGGCCGCTCCTTGTGTCACGAGGACACTCTTAACGACACCTCCAACTGCAGCCGTTATCTGCATTTCCATCTTCATGGACTCGAGAACGAGAATCACTGCGTCGGGTTCTACTGTCTGTCCCACTTCCACATCGACCTTCATCACCATACCGGTGACAGGGCTGCGGCATTCCTTATGGTTTGAATCGGTGCTCCCTGGCAAATCGCTGGAAGGCTTAGGTAACTCTGCCGGCACGAACGTTGGCTGAATCGGAGGGTAGGGCGGATACTCCGGCGCACTCTCCTGGGAATCCAGGATCTCCACCTCGGCCTCGTACGTCTTGCCCTCGATTTTGATTCGCAGCTTCAAAGCATCTCCCCTTCACCGCCGGACGCGCAGATTGTGTCCGCCTTGCACTAAGACTCGACCCTGTTGAGTCCACGGGCTTGTAGCGGGTTTGATCGATTTCAATACCGCATCCGGTCCGACTGCCGCGAGCGAAGCAGCAGCAATGACCGCCTGGATTTCGGGGTCAATCTGGGCATTTCCATCGGCTAACTCGCTCTCAGCAACCTCAGCCACGCTCAACACGGGCTGCGAGTTGGTGGGCAGTGCAGGTGGATGCTCCGCGAGCCGAGTTTCCATCGCGCGAATGGCATTATCAAGAGCGCCGATCTGATCAGCGATTTTCAACAGCCGCTCCGAGATCAGAGCACGAACTCTCCACCACAGAAACACGCAATACATTGCTGATATAGCGGAAATCAGCAGCGTGATTGCAATCAGATCTGTTCCACGCAATGCCACAGATTTGCTCCTTAAAGGGGAATCAACCCATGCTTCTTTGCTGGCCTCAACTCTCGTTTGCCGTGAAGCGATTCCAGAGCGAGTGCGAGATATCTACGGGTTTCGGCAGGTTCAATGATTTCGTCGACCAATCTTCTCCCTGCAGCAACATAAGGGTTGGCAAACGTCTCGCGATATTCTTCAACGAGTTCCTGTCTCCGAGTCGCCTGATCATGAGAAGCCTCAATCTCATGTCGGAATACGATCTCAGCGGCGCCTTCTGCACCCATGACGGCAATTTCGGCAGTCGGCCATGCGACGACCCGATCCGCGCCAAGTCCTTTGGAACACATTGCGATATACGCGCCACCGTAGGCTTTGCGCAGAACCACCGTGATTTTCGGAACGGTCGCAGCTGAATACGCAAAGAGCAGTTTCGCTCCATGGCGAATGATTCCGCCGCGTTCTTGCTCTACTCCCGGCAGAAACCCGGGGACATCAACAAAGGTCAGCAATGGGATGTTGAAGGCATTGCAGAAGCGCACAAACCGGGCGGCTTTGTCCGAAGCATTGATGTCCAGCACACCTGCCATCACGCTGGGCTGATTGGCCACGATGCCTACAGGCCGGCCCTGGAGACGGCCGAATCCGATGACCAGGTTCGCCGCAAATCCAGGCTGTATCTCGAGAAAGTCGTTGTAATCGACAACGCGGGTCACAATCGCCCGCACATCGTAGGCGATCTTTGGATCCACGGGCACAATCGAATTCATGTCGGAATCGGACTTTATCCGCGAATTGAAGGGCATGCGCGGTGGATCTTCGAGGTTATTCGACGGCAAAAAGCCCAGCAGACGCCGGCAGAGATGCAAAGCCTCTTTGTCATCCTGCGCAATCAGATGAACCACTCCTGAGCGGTTCATCTGCGACTGGGGTCCACCGAGTTCCTCGGCGCTCACGTCCTCTCCGGTCACTTGCTTAATAACCTGCGGCCCGGTAATGAACATACGCGCCTGCCGGGTCTGTATCACGAAGTCGGTCAGAGCTGGACTATAGGCGGCGCCGCCTGCGCACGGCCCGCAGATGACCGCGATCTGCGGCACTGTGCCCGATAGCTGCACGTTTCTGTAGAAGACCCGCGCATATCCGTCAAGGCTATCGATGCCCTCCTGCACCCGTGCTCCACCAGAGTCATTCATAAAGATGAATGGAGTCCCGGTCTTGAGCGACATGATCATCATCTCGACGATCTTGCTGCAGTGCACCTCACCAGCAGCCCCGCCCAGCACTGTAAAGTCCTGACTGGCAAGATGTACGAGCCGTCCGTCAACCGTTGCCGTTCCAGTCACCACGCCATCCGCTGGAGTCTCCTTGCCGGCCATGCCGAAGAGGGTCGCTCGATGGAGCGCATAGATCCCGATCTCCTCAAAACTTCCTTTGTCGGCGAGTACTCCGACGCGCTCCCGCGCGGTCAGCTTGCCCGAAGCTCGCTGCTTCTCGATGCGATCCTTGCCGCCTCCCAATTCCAGTTCAGCGCGTCGGGCACGGAGATCAGCGATCTTCTCCTGCATGGTTTTGAGTTTTCCGTTCGATTCCGGCCTCGCCATTCGCTCTCCCAAATACAGACGATTGCGGCCGCATGACCAATTGTCATGAGCAATCGGGGGGCTCTGACCCGTCCGCAACCTCCGCAATTCTAAGTGCAGGTTGGCACGCGGTGATGTGATCTAGACCACGCTGATCGAGACTGCTACAACGGGCGAGACGAAGATTGGAAGTCCCTGGGGATAGTGGCCCATCTATTTTGATATCAGAGACATAAATATGCGACCCCAGGTCACTTAATCCTAAGATCGGTTCGATTTTCCGAATACGCAGTCAGTTTCCAACGACAAGCACCTGGAAGCTGCTGTCAATCGGCGAGACCTTCATTGCGGCAGGCTTGCCGTTTGTCATGGGCGTGGTCATCGCCGCACCGGTGAGGATGCTCGTCAGATATACATTTCCACTCGCGGAGTCGATCGCGAGCGTTCTGGCGCGCTGGCGGGTGGGTAACGTCTGGATCACGGAATAGGTGTCCGTCACATCTTGACGAATGATTGTGACACTTCCATCACCGCCACCATTCGCAGTGAAGATCAATCCGCGGTTTGAATCATATCCGATGGCGTCGGGACCCGGACCAATTGGCAGGGCAGAGATCGTGTCTCCCCTCTGGGGGTCAATCACGATCATTCTGAAATTGCTGCAGGCGACGAACAAGCGCGAATGATTCGTGTCGATGGCGAGAGCACGAGGTTCGTTACAGCCCGAGCCAAGATTAAATGCATAGGGCAGCGCATCTGCGGGAGGGCTCGTCGATGTTCCGGCGTACCAGTTGAGAACCGGAACCATGGATATCGTCTTCGCCCTGGATTGGTTGACGGCCGGAGCGGTTGCAGCAGGTGTACGTAGAATGACGCGCAGCGCATTTTCTACAGCATGTGTGTCAAGTCGGATGATTTGGTTGCGATCCCGGACGGCGACAAAGACATGACCGTCGTTATCAGTTTGTGCAAACCCCAAGTCTCCGGGATATGTAAGTTCCGCTATTGCCAACCGGTGCTCGGTATCGATCACCGTTATAGTCGACTGAGGACCATGAGGTTTGCCTCCGGTTGCCTGCCGTCCTGGCACGCGAACTGCTCTGCCGCTCGTTTCCCTTTGCGACTCTGAGCCGATGCTCATTGCCTGCCCGCCGACGACGAACAAGAGTCCCGTTGAGGCATCCAGCGCCATGGAACGGGGAGCGGGTCCGGTGGGAATGTTCGCGAGCACACGGAAGGAGTGTCGATCAAAAATTCGAACGAGATCTGCTTGTCCATCGGTTACGTATGCGCGCGCACGGTCCGCATCGAGGACGATTGCATGCGCCTCTCGAAACCCGCCCACGATTCCCGCGACGGTTCCGGAGTCCACATCCACGACCTGGACGGTCGGCCCATGGGCGATGAACAACTCTCGCGTGCTGGCATCCATGGTTAGATAGTCCGAGCTTCCAACGCCCCCTATGATCCAGGTGTTCTTGATGAAGAAGGGCTGGGAAGGCAAGGCGGTCGGCGGCGGAGGAACCGGCATCTCCTGCCCAAACGCAACGCTACCAAAGCACACCAAGAGCATCAGGCTCGCTAGCAGCCGCATCGTCGCACCACTCCTAGAGAGCTTTGACGCTTCAAGTTGTTCTGGCGCTCGCATTTCGAACCGAAAATCTGGCCTCCTTAAATACTATGCACCCGTCCCTGAGCGCTCAGGCATCAGAAGGATGTACGGCCTCTGTGAATGGTTTCCATCCCGAATAGCAGGTGCCATCTATGATTCCTCGTAAATTGAGCGAGACAGCCCTCGCACTTGTCGCCAACGACAAAGGCCTTCTTGCGATGGACGAAAGCACACCCACGGCAAACAAGCGTCTCGCAGCCGCGGGGATACCTCAAAGCGAAGAAAGCCGCCGATCATATCGAGACATGATCGTCACCACTCCAGGAATTGGCGAATGTCTCAACGGCGCAATCCTTGTTGACGAAACCATTCGCCAGCAAACCCGATCTGGCATTCCGTTTCCGAAGGCTCTCGAACAGCAGGGCATCATCCCAGGCATCAAAGTCGATGGCGGCGCGAAGTCAATGGCAGCGCACCCGAATGAAAAGCTCACATCAGGACTGGACGGCCTTCGAGAAAGGCTGCAGGAGTACGCCAAGCTAGGTGCCCGATTCGCGAAGTGGAGAGCAGTCATCACGATTGGCGATGGGATTCCGAGTTCAGGCTGCATTCAGGCGAATGCAGTCCTCCTTGCGCTCTATGCATCTCTCTGCCAGGAAGCTGAAATTGTTCCAATCGTCGAGCCCGAAGTGTTGATGGATGGCGAGCACAATCTCGACCGCTGTGCAGTTGTGACTGAAGCTGTGCTACACGCTGTCTTTGACCAACTTGTTTCACAGTGCGTTGTCCTGGAGGGGATGATTCTGAAGCCGAACATGGTAGTACCAGGACAAAAATCGGCGAAGCAGAACTCCGACGAAGAGATAGCGGAAGCTACGGTACGTACGCTTCTCCGTGCGGTCCCAGCCACGGTTCCTGGCATCGCATTCCTCTCCGGCGGCCAATCTGGCGAGCAAGCCTGCTCCCGCCTTAGCGCGATGAATTCCCGGTTTAGGGAAAAACTTCCCTGGGCTCTCACCTACTCTTTCGCCCGCGCCATCCAACAGCCTGCCATGGACATATGGCACGGCCAGGACGCGAATCTCTCCGCTGCACAGAAAGCACTACTTCACCGTGCGCAATGCGCCCGCGCGGCCAGAAGGGGTGAATACAGTCCCGCGATGGAGAAGCAACCGTGACCGGACGGCGGTTCGTGAAGGAATTTCAGATTGCTCCCGGCAGCTCTGTGCGTCTCCGCGATTTCGAACCAGGTTACAAGGGGGGCTATAACAAGCATCGCGCACTCGAAAAAACTGAAGACCTGCGGCAGAAAATGAGCGAACTGCAGCAGGACCTTTTTGCAGAACGCAAACGTTCTCTGCTCATTGTTCTCCAGGCTCTGGACGCCGGTGGCAAGGACGGAGTCATTAAGCACGTTATCGGATCAATGAACCCTGATGGATGTCGCGTTGCCAATTTCAAAGAACCGACTCAGCAGGAACTTGCTCATGATTTTCTTTGGCGCGTTGAAGCACAAACCCCTGCAAAGGGAGAAATAGCGATCTTTAATCGCTCTCATTACGAGGATGTACTGATTGTGCGCGTACACAACCAGGTGCCAAAGTCGACATGGTCTAAACGATACCAGCAGATCAATGACTTCGAACGAAGGCTCATTCAGAACGGCACACAGGTCCTCAAGTTTTTCCTCCACATAAGCAAGGAAGAGCAGCTCCAGAGGTTCGAGGAACGCCTCGATGACCCGGCCAAAAGATGGAAAATCGGCGAAGCGGACTACAACGAGCGCGAATACTGGGACGACTATTTACGCGCTTACGAGGATGTTTTTAGGATGTGCAACAGCGAAGAAGCACCATGGTTTGTGATACCCGCGGACCGCAAATGGTTTCGCGATCTTGCTGTATCCGAGATTATCGTCTCCACGATGGAGTCCATGAACTTCCAGGTCCCCGCTCCCAGCGTGGACATCCAGGAGATCCGGCGTAAATACCATGCCGCCCAGACTTTCAGGGGCAGGCGAGGAAAGCCGCGAACCCGCTGAACAGGTTCTAGCACTTTGCGCTATCCTAGTTGCCGTATCAGCCCGCCCCGCGCTAAGGTGCGCCCGCATGAGCAAAATTCTTCTCCATATCAATGGTCGTGAATGCCCCGTCGATGTTGCTGACGACGAGTCGCTTCTCTCAGCTCTACGTGATCACCTGCATCTGACAGGGACGAAATACGGCTGTGGCGAAGGTCAGTGCGGCGCCTGCACTGTTCTGCTGGACGGAGCGGCCGCGCGTTCCTGTTCGATACCTGCCGCCGGCGCAGCTGGAGCGAAGATCATCACGATTGAAGGTCTCGAGCAGAACGGGCGTCTCACTCCAGTTCAGGAATGTTTCCTTCAGGAAGGCGCCTTCCAGTGTGGCTATTGCACATCTGGGATGATCATGAGCGCCACGGCACTCCTGCGCGATAATCACGCACCATCTGACGAAGATATCGTGAGCGCGATGAATGGCAATGTCTGTCGCTGCGGAACCTACCCGCGCATTGTTGCCGCAATCAAGCGTGCTGCCACCCATTCATCCGGAGGGGGCCAATGATGGACCGTGAACATGAACTTCCCTGCACCAGCACACCCAATCGCCGCGATTTCCTGAAATTTCTGGGCGGAGGAGTTCTCGTCTGTCTCACCTCAACTTCCTCCTTCGCGCAGGAGTCTGGACGATCGTTTGGCGGTCACGAAACCCCAACCGATATCGGCGCGTGGATCCACATCGATGCGGACGGTCGCGTGAAGGTCTTCACAGGGAAAGTTGAAGTGGGACAGAACATCCGGACCTCTCTCGCCCAAGCGGTTGCTGAAGAACTGCGTGTCTCCTTCGAGACGATCACCATGATCATGGGCGACACGGATCTCGTTCCGTGGGACATGGGCACATTCGGAAGCAGGACCACGCCAACAATGGCGCCGCAGCTTCGAAACATGGCGGTTGCGGGCCGTGAGTTGCTTCTGCAAATGGCCGCACAACGATGGAGCATGGACTCCACCAGGCTCGTCGCCCAATCTGGAAAGGTCAGTACAGCAGACGGCTCCAAGTCCCTCACCTATGGCGAACTGACCCGCGGAGAGAATCTCGTCAGGTCCGTAACCGGCGATCCTCCGCTGACGCCGCCCGCTGAATGGAAGATCGCCGGGACACCGGTTCAGAAGGTAAATGGTCGTGACTTCGTCACGGGGAAGCATCAGTACCCCACAGACATCGAGCGACCTGGTTTGGTCTTCGGTGCGATCCTGCGTCCCGGTGGCTTCGATGCAAAGCTCGAGTCTATTGACACCAGTCAAGCCGAAAAGCTGCCCGGCGTGAAGATTGTCCGTGAGGGCGAATTCACGGGGGTTGTCGCAAATAGCGCCTACGATGCACAACAGGCGGTCTCCGCAATCAAAGCAAGATGGACTGCTTCCGACCAACGATCCAATCATGGTCTTTTCGACTACCTGAAGGCCAATCCTGACGGTGAAAGCAAACCCGAACACCAGTCTGGCTCTGTCGCCAACGCCTTTTCAGCTGCCGACGTAAAGATCGAGTCTCAATACACCATCGAATACATCGCTCACACACCTCTCGAGCCGCGCGCCGCTGTCGCGGAGTGGAACAATGGCAAGCTCACAGTCTGGACCGGTACCCAGCGACCGTTCGGAGTTCATGAAGAGCTGATGCAGACATTCCAGCTCTCACCCAAACAGGTCCGAGTTATTCAGCCCGATATGGGAAGCGGTTATGGAGGCAAACACACCGGCGAAGCCGCAATTGAAGCCGCGCGCCTTGCACGTGCCGCAGGGAAACCTGTCAAAGTCGTATGGACACGCGAAGAGGAATTCACGTGGGCGTATTTCCGACCCGCGGGTCTGGTTGAAGCTAAATCTGCCGCGCGTCGAGATGGCACCTTGGTCTCCTGGGAGTTCCACAACTACAACTCGGGTCCGGCTGCAATCGAGACGCCTTATGAAGTTCAAAACCAGCTGATCCAGTTTCATCCCTGCAAATCGCCCTTGCGCCAAGGTTCGTACCGTGGGCTTGCCGCTACCTTCAATCACTTCGCTCGCGAATCGCATATCGACGAGTTGGCGCACGCGCTGCGCGTCGAGCCCCTGGAGTTCCGGCTGAAAAACATTACCAATCCTCGCCTCAAAGCAGTTCTCCAGGCAGCTGCGGAGAAGTTCGGTTGGGCCAAAGAAACATCCAGTCCGGATCGTGGTTTCGGAATTGCCTGTGGAACCGACAAAGGGGGATATGTGGCAACCTGCGCTGAAATCTCGATTGATCCCACGACGAGAAGGGTAAAAATCCGACGTGCGGTTCAGGCTTGGGAATGCGGCGCTATCGTGAATCCAGACGGACTCCGGAATCAGGTACAGGGAGCGCTGGTACAAGGCATCGGAGGCGCTCTTTTCGAACGCATTCTCTTCTCCAACGGCCGGATCGAGAATGCACGGCTGTCCAAATATCGCGTTCCGCGCTTCAGTGATACACCGCAGATCGACATCGTGCTTCTCGACCGCAAGGACCTTCCGTCCGCGGGCGCCGGCGAAACTGGCATCGTCGGAATTGCGCCGGCGGTGGGAAACGCCATCTTCGCAGCAACGGGCACTCGGCTTCGCCACATGCCTCTCACGCCGGAAGACAAGCTGGTTCAGGCCTGATGAACTCGCTGCACCTGATTAGCATCGCCAGTCAACCCGTTTCAGTTGTCGGCTTGCGGCTCGGGGCTCCAGTTTTGACCGTCACTACTGATCCACTTTTGCTCCTCACTAGTAGACAGCACAAATAGAGTGGTCGGCTGGGCGAGAGCATTTGCGGAAGTGTGTCCAGCTATCGGGCGGGTACTCACAGAGACGGCGCGTCCGGTCCAGAACGGCTTAACTGCATGCCAGTGCTTCCCGTCGTCTTCACTGAAGAACAGAGATCCCGTCGTATCGAGCGCGACTCTTTTCTGTGCTTCCGAAGCCTCCGAGAGCACCTCCAGCCCGCCGGGCAATTTCGACCTCGCAGCTTTAGACAGGTTCTTACCCGACAGTGTCATTTGCGACGAGTCCGCTGCAAGTTGAGGCGGAGATCCCGGAGCCGCAGATGAGGGCGCCAAGGTGTCGGCGGCCTGGACGCTTACGCTCTCCGATGCTCGTGGCATTTGGATTCCGGCCGGAGATGGCTTGGTCGATGCATCCAGCGAGCCTTTCAGCTTCCGCTGCTCAGCTGAGTTGCCCTGCTGTTCAGGTGGTGCATTTCTTGCCATTGAAACTTGGTTCTGCGAGATCGTGCTGGCAGAGTCCGCTGGTTTCGCGGCTTCCGCTACTGCCCCACCTGCGCCAGAGCCGAAAGTGCCCGGCAAATCAGTGTCCTTCACGAACTGGTCGTTCTTCTTCTGTGCGACAGCTTTATCGTTCCGATCGAGAACTCGTGCAGACTCCTTCTTGTCTCGCTCCGTGGGCTCGTTGTTTCCTTTTTGCCGTTCCATGTTTGATACCGGCTGCTGTTTGCGAGGACTTATCGAGTCCTTCGACTTCGCCTCGTTCTCCATATGCTCCGGGGGAGACACATTTTGCGCCATCTGCTCATGAGATAAGTCCGCATGACGGTCGTGCCGCAACACAGCGATACCGACAACTCCAGCGAGCGCGGCGATCGGTATCCACGACCAGCGCCAGATTGTCAGCCAGCCCGCAGCAGTTTTCTTTTGGGGAACTTCTGGCGCCTTATTCGGAACTGGGACAGGATCTGACGACGCTTGCTGCGCAAGAAACACCACTTCCCGGCAACGGCCGCACTCAGCCATATGTGCCAGCACAGACGCTCGTTCGGCATCGGATAGCATCTGTTCCGCGAATGCGGTCAGTGCTTCTGCATCGGGATGGGCTCCGGATTGCATCGTCTGCGTCATTTCTCGCCGCCTGTGTCGGTTGAGATTGCAACTCGCGTTTGCGAGGTCGATGGCTCGGTGACTCTCTTGCTCTCGAGCGCGGAATGAACACCATCCTGTTCTAAGAACGTCTCTCTTTGCGAATATTGCAGCAGTTTTCTCAAGTCCATGTGGAGATCGAGATCGCGCGGGTCAGTCCCGAGAGCTTCTTCTGCTGCCCTGCGACTCATTCCCTTCTGCTCAAGACTACTTACTAGCCTCTTCCGCATCGCTTCAGTGGCTCGCTTTAACCGCCGGCTCACTGTCGCCTCGTGGACATGCAGCAACTGGCCAATCTCTGCCAAAGTCCGGCTATCGAGGAAATAGGCTGCCAGCAGGAACCGATCTTCGGCTGCCTCGCTGCTTAGGGTGTCTCGAATCGCATCTCGCAGCGTCTGAGACACGGCTTCATCTGTCTCCGGCGACGCATCGATCGCAGCCGTGTCGTGAACCTTATCGTCGAGAGCCTCTTCCCGGAACGTGCGACGGTAGTGATCCACGAAGCGCTGCGACAATGTCGCGCGCAACCATCCCAGGAGAGAGCCTCGTCCGCGATACGACTCGAGGGGGCACTTGCGTACTCCTTCGCGGGAATTCAGCCCATATAGTTCGGCATAGAATGCATCGGCAAGATCGCGGCCGATCGTTTCACTCCCGCTGATTGCGATCGCTGCGCGGGTCAATTGCGCGCCGTATAGGTGAACGAAATGCTCCCACGCACGCTCGTTCCCCTCAGCGCAAGCACTTGCCAGAACCAGGTCCGCGAGCCTGACACCTTTAAAGAAGGCGGCCTGTTCCGCTTTGCCTGCGATTGCACCAGCCTGAAGACCGAAATTCTGGCGGATTGCGACGAGGAGGATGATCCTGTCGAAATCGCTCCTTAAGAGTCCCCATTCACCAGAGGCGCTCTCTTGCCAAAGCTGGTCAAGGACCGTCGGATCGAGGGCGATTCCAGCAGCCAGGCGATCTGTTTTCAGCGGTTGACCGATGGGCTGGATAGGCGCTGCGTCCACGTCACGAAGATACGCCAAAACGGGCTGGCAAGTCGTTATCTTCCTTGTTCGTTGGATTAGTTCAACAGGACTCATGCCTGCATGGAGGGAGGCTTCCAATCGCCCCTGCAGCGCTCCGAGACGATACGATTGAGAGGGAGATGATGAATGGCCAGAGTCCTCGATGGAGCCGCGATCGCAACAGAAATCAAGAGTGAGGTTGCGGAAGAAGTAAAAGCCCTTGCCAACCTAAATATACGGCCAGGACTTGCAGCAATACTGGTCGGACATGTGCCAGCTTCGGAGATCTACGTTGCCAGCAAGGTGAAGACTTGTGGCGAACTCGGCCTTTACAGCGATCTAATTACTCCTCCAGATACGGTGACGACAGAAGAGATGCTGGATCTGGTTCGCAGCCTGAACAGTCGAGAGGACATTGACGGAATCCTCATCCAACTTCCGCTGCCGAAGCAGGTCGATGCAAAAGCTTTGCTGGATGCAGTGGATCCGGCAAAGGATGTGGACGGTTTTCATCCTGTGAACGCCGGCAAGCTTCAGGCCGGTAGACCTGCGCTCGCGCCATGCACTCCTGCGGGCGTGATCGAGATCCTCAAGCGCAGCAATCTGCCGGTCAGCGGACAACATGCGGTTGTTGCAGGACGCAGCGACATCGTGGGAAAACCGGTGGCAATGCTCCTCTTGCACGAGAATGCAACCGTGACGATCTGCCACTCGAAGACACGCGATCTCGGCGCGATAACCCGCGAGGCGGACATCCTGGTTGCCGCGATTGGAAGACCAGGCTTTATAACGCCGGAGATGGTAAAACCAGGCGCGACAATTATTGATGTCGGAATCAACCGGATCACAACACGTGAGGAAGTTGACCGCTTTTTTAGCGGAGACGCGAAACGCGAAGCCGTGTTTGCTAAACGAGGATCGACCATCGTGGGCGATGTGCATCCGAAGGCGTTTGAACTGGCAGGCGCGTACACGCCTGTTCCGGGTGGAGTTGGGCCTCTTACGATCGCGATGCTAATGGCAAATACGGTACGCGCAGCGAAGATGCGCAGAGGTCTCTAAAGATGTTGCGCGTTGGTTTAACCGGTGGACTTGGCAGCGGCAAGAGCACAGTTGCTCGGATGTTGAGAGAACTGGGTGCTGAAGTGATTGAGTCAGACGAACTGGGGCGCGCGCTGATGGAACCTGGTCATCCCACTTACGACGAGATCGTGCGTGTCTTTGGATCAGAGGTCGTGGGAGCAGACGGAAGATTGAATCGTCCTCGCCTCGCTGACCTGGCGTTCAAGGCGAATCGCGTCAAGGAACTAAACGCGATCATTCATCCAGCGGTCATCGAAGCGCAGAGCGAATGGATGAAGCAGATCTTCGCTCGCGATCCGGCAGCCGTCGCGGTGGTGGTGTCAGCACTTATCTTTGAGGTTGAGCGCGATGCTCGTGATGGCGGTGCGGCGACTGCAGTCTATTCCGACCTGAGGAAGCGAATTGACAGGATTGTGCTGGTGACCGCATCAGAAGAAGACAAAGTTGCGCGTTACGTTGCCCGTGTCTGCACCTGCGGAATGGGCATGGAAAAAGCGGAAGCGGACGCTCGATCGCGGCTCGGCCATCAGATCACGGATGCAGACAAGATCGGGCGTTCCGATTACGTTATTGAAAACATGGGTGATATTGACTCATTGCGGCCGCAGGTTGAAAAGCTTTGGTCGAGGCTGAAGGAGGAGAGCAGCCTCAATTCCACCGGTAAGTCATTAGAATAGAAGAAGCATCAAATCAGCTGCGTCGTCGCGCCGCTCCCATGTGGAACTATCAGGCACAGACTTCGTAACTGTATCGAAAGGTAGCGGGTTTCGAAGAAGCTATGAAACTGCGACAGCTCGTTCTGGTCGTTGTGCTGGTGGGCGGATTCTGGTTTGCCACCACTCATTTTCCTTCCGGCCT
>Ga0105241_10000187_pt1 | contig 46815 bp, 36 predicted proteins | sample KBSC64metaG_FD_80422 | JGI IMG/M metagenome (GOLD analysis project Ga0105241, IMG submission 80422) | Corn rhizosphere microbial communities from Kellogg Biological Station, Michigan, USA - KBS C6-4 metaG | ecosystem: Host-associated > Plants > Roots > Rhizosphere > Soil | place: Michigan, USA... | reverse complement strand
TGGGCTATGTGCCCCCAGCGGAGTTTGAAGCGCAGTATCTTGCAACACAGGCACGGCTTCATGCGGACCTCGCCGCATGAACACTTAAATCATCGAGTCTCCGGGAAACCCGGGGCGGTTCACCACCTTCTGCGAAAGCCTTAAAGCTCAGTGGGCCACTGCTCCGTATTGCAGACTCCCTTTTAGATGGAAAGATTCCACAATGTTATGATCATCAGTACTGCGTCAATATCAGCGACTCGGGTCGTGTTACAACGTTTTTCTACCATCGCTATGGAAGAATTGTAACTCTGGTTCAGCTAAAGGTGGTTGATCACGACAGCGCACTAAACATTATCCGTAGTCGTACAGCGTTACTGGACAAGCAGTTTCCTTTGAGGCAGCCGTGTATCTATGATAGTACGACAATGACTGTCAATGGTTCTTATGCAACGACATCCCTTCCGGATGCAGTCCGATGGTTCTCGTCGACTAACTACGATATTATACTTCGTCGAAGTGGCCCCTTCGGGCAGAACAGATTAGACAAAATCCAACAAGTCTGGAGTATGCAGGGTGTTTCGTGCACGGAGCAATATGACGTGCCTGGGAAAAGATGATTGATGATTGTAGTTTTAAGTGCAAAAATGTGCGTTTGATTACTTCTATTGATAGAGGGTGTTCAAATGAAGTTGATTGTCATCGCCATGCTGACATTATGGAATACTGGAGTTCAAGAACCTTCTATTTCAAGTACTGCTGTTGTTTATAGGAGAACCGATCTTACCCCTCCTAAAAATGTTTATGGCTATGTCCTTTCAGAAAAACACGCATTCCGGGAAACAAGTGCTGGATGCGTTTATCGTTATGTAGAACCTGAACATTCTCCTATCGACCTCTTTATCTATCCTGCAGAAGGGCTTGATTCCTCTCATGGCATTTCAAATACGACAAAAATATCGCAGACTGAAGCGGATAAATTTCAAAAGGTATTTGCGATTGGAAAACAAAGAGGATGGTATAGTAGTTATCAAGTGGCATTCAATCATCCAACTTATATCAACTTTGGAAAAGATACAGTTTTCGGATATGCAACAGCCGTTGCAACAAAAAGGGGAACAGCCTTGTTTGTTGAGTTCAACTATGTTTATGTCGTACGGAATATGATCGTTGCTATTCGCTCAACAGTGCCAGCTGAAAAATATAAAAAATCTGACATCCAAGATTTTGCTGAGCACGTACTGAAAAGCATCACGAGTTCTTAACTGATGACAGCTAATTTGTATTGACTAATTCGGATAAGTTTCGGGAACAGGGCTAAAGATGCCCTCATAATGTTACGAACCAGACCAAAAACATCCTCATCTGTTTTCACGTCTCCGGCACTGCAAAAAACGACACCCCCCGCACATCCTCATTCACCCGCAACGGCCGGTGAATCGACGGGAACGCCCTCGCCTGACACGACATCCGCTCACACAACCGGCACGTAATCCCAATCGGGACCGCTAACGCCGGATTTTCGATGTCGATCCCGTCCGCGTACACGAGCTTGTGCGCCTGGCTGAGATCACAACCGATCCCCACAGAATACAACACCGTCGGCGCATGATATGCTCCGACACGGCGCCGAACAGTTCTGGCAATCGCGAGCACTGTCGTCCCATCCAACTGCTTCGAGATCTGCACACGCACGACCCCAGGTTGTAAAAACGCCGCGTGCACGTTCCACAGCGGACACAACCCACTGAAGCGTGGAAACCGAATCCCCGCCGCGCTAAACTTCTTCGAAATGTTCCCCGCCATGTCGACGCGCACGAGATAGAAGTTCACTCCTTCCATTCCCGGACGACGCAATGTCGTCAAACGATGGCACGTTTGCTCGAATCCGGTCCGAAACCGTTGCCCAAGAAGTTCGATGTCGTATCGAACATCTTCCGCGGTCCGAAGAAACGTCGCATACGGCATCAACACTGCCCCCGCGAAATATCCCGCTAGGACCACACGTCCCAACGCGCGCGATTCCTCCGACGTCACGAGTGGATCGTGCAAAATTCCGTCGATCGCCGCACGGCAGTGGAACAGGCCAATCTGTGTGGCGAGCTGAAAATTGCGCGAGCCGTCGTGCAACACTTCGGAGAGCAACAGCTCCCGACGCGTGGGATCATACCGCCGGACCGCGCCACCGCTACTTTGCGCCGGCACGATCTTCACCGTCACGCGATACGCCCGCTCGATGAACCGCACGAGCCCCGCGTACAAATCATCCTCCCGTAACCCCGCCTCCCGCCACAACTGCTCCGCCGCGCTCTCGAGCTCGGCGAAATAATTCCCTCGGCGTTCCAACAGATCAGACACCTGCTCCGACGACAACCGCGAGCGCTCGACCGTATCCAACGCGTCCTGACTATCGAGCACGCGCTGCGCGAGCGCCTCGGTCGACGTCCGCGTATGCGTGTACGCCTGATGCAACCGCACTACCGCCCGCGCCACATCCGGCGAATGCGCGACGAACTCGGCCACATCCTTCGCCGTGAGCGGATGATCTTCGAACACCGCGTCGCCGAACAGCTCCGTCATGTCGGCGACAAGGTGCGCGTCGTCCTCCCCGCTGAAATAGCGCAGATCGAGGTCGAAGGTCTGGGCCAGCTTGAGGAGGAGATCCGTCGTCAAAGGACGCCGGTCGTTCTCGAGCAGGTTCAGATAGCTCGCCGACACCCCAAGCCGGGCGGCGAGGACGGACTGGGTCAGCCCTTCACGCTGGCGAAGGGCGCGGATTTTCTTGCCGTAGCGGCGGTCGATCATAGGAGAAATTTACAAGATTTACAATGTTACATAAGGATCGTGCAAACAGTAAATCGACTTAACTTATTGTCATTGAATGAGTTATTGAATCTGCTGTGAAGAATCCTACATTGCAAACAGACATTAGCTTGATATCACGGAGAGTACATGTTTGCGAGCACATTACGCGTCCGGCCGGCTCTGCCGACCGACGGCCCCGCGCTGGAGCGGTTGGTGGAGTCGACGTTAGGGGAGTGTTTGGGGATGGTCCTCCCGGCCGACGAAATTCATGCCTGCGCCGCGGCGTATACGAGCCGCCGAGGGGCGCAGCGATGGTTCGTGGCGGAGGAAGAGGGGGAGTTGACGGGATACGCGGTGGCCTCGCCCGACGGGTTGCGCTCGCCATGCGGTCCGGTCGCTCGGCTCTATGTCCATCACACGGACGTCGATACGGCGGCGGAGCGGGACGTGGCGGAGGCGCTGGTGGTCGCCTGTGGGGCCGAGCGGGAGGTGCAGGTCCCCGTGGCCAAGGATGGGCGGAATACGGCGCTGGAACTGTACGACCGGTGGGGGTTCGTGGACGTCGAGGCGCTGCAGCGGTGCCTGAGTGTCCCCTCGGGGCAGGGGCGGCTGATCTAAAGATGGGTTTGACGGCCGCCGTGACGGCTGTCGGGCAACCGATACAATAAAGGGCGCAGCCGCGCGTCAAGCAGGGCGAGAGGAGGGCCGATACTCGGAGACGATATCGGCCCTTTTTCACGCCCCCTTCTGCTTATGCTTTTCACGCACCTGAGGACCATCGATCTTCTCCCCCTATTTCTGTTGGGGGTCGCTCTCGTTTACTCCTTCGTCGTGACGCGCCGGCTGCGGATGTCGCGGTTCGCGTTGCGAGAGCAGCGCATCACCGAAGATACAAGCCGGATGTCGCAGTGGCCGTTCTCGGTCGCGTTCGCGGCGAGCCCGTATCCGTCCTTCATCGTCGACGTCGAGAAGGGGATCGTGCTCGAAACCAACGATGAGTTCGAGCGGACGCTCGGGTACGCCAAGAATGTCGCGCTTGGCAAGACTCCACAAGCGCTCGGGGTGTGGACGCTTCCCGAATTCGATTCGGCGCTGCGCCGGATGTTGGAGCGGGATGGACGGTTGCGGAACGTCGAAGTGGAATTCCAAACGGTGAACGGGACGCGGCGCCATGCGCTGTGCTCGGCGGAGCCTCTCGAGTTCCGGGGGACGCAGGCGGTGTTGGTGGCGTTGAACGACATCACCGAACGGAAGGAGCTGGAAGCGAAGTTGTCGCACCAGGCGTTCCATGACGCGTTGACAGGGATCCCGAACAAAGCATTGTTGTACGATCGGTTGAAGCAGGCGTTGAGCGGGGCGTCGCGGAGTGGGCGTGTGCCGGCGGTAATGTTGTTCGACGTGGACAACTTCAAGCAGATCAACGAAACATTCGGGCATGCGATTGGTGATGAGCTGTTGCGGTCGATCGCGCAGCGGATTCTCCCGTGCTTGCGGCAATCGGATACGTGCGCGCGTTTCGGTGGGGACGAGTTCGCGCTGTTGTTGGATAACGTCGGGACGCCGGAAGAGGCGACGCAGGTCGCGACGCGTGTCGTCTCCGCGTTGCAGGCGCCGTTCATCTTGCAGGAGACGGAAGTGTTCGTCGGGATCAGCATGGGGGTCGCGTTGTCGAATTTCGCGACGAGCGCCGACGAGCAGCTGCGCAACGCGGACATCGCGTTGTATGCGTCGAAGCATCAAGGGAAAGGGCAAGTCACGGTCTTCGAGCCGTCGATGCATTCGGCGGTGTTGCAGCGGGTCGAGTTGGAGAACGAGCTGCGCGGCGCGATGGAGCGTCAGGAGCTCACGGTGCACTATCAGCCGATCTCGTCGATTCCTGGTGGGACGGTCGTCGGATTCGAAGCGTTGTTGCGGTGGAATCACCCGTCGCGCGGTGTGTTGGCGCCCAAGGAGTTCATGGCGATCGCCGAAGAGACGGGGCTCATCATCGACATTGGGAAGTGGGTGTTGAAGCAGGCATGCCAGGAAGCGCGCCGTTTGCAAGAACGGGTCGCTGAAGGAAGCGATCGGCTGTCGATGACGGTGAATTTCACGGCGCGGCAATTGACCGATCCGCAGTTGGTGCGTGAGGTGTTCGGCGCGTTGCACGTCGCTGGGGTGCCGCCGGAAACGTTGGTGATCGAGATCCCCGAGCGCGTCTTGATTCAGAACGACGGCGACATGATGCAGCGGGTGTGGGAGCTCAAGAAGCTCGGTGTCAAAGTGGCGATTGGAGACTTCGGGACGGGCTCGTCATCGTTGGCGTATCTGCTGCGGTTGCCGGTCGACGTGTTGAAGGTGGACAAGTCGTTCACGGCGCGGATCGGTGGTGGTGGCAGCGAATCGCCGTTGTCGCGCGCGGTGTTAGCGTTGGGGAATACGCTGCGGATCCAGACGGTCGCCGAAGGGGTGGAGACTGATGCGCAGTGGCGCCGGTTGGCGGAATTGGGATGCGACCTCGGGCAGGGGTATCTGATCGGGAAGCCGTTGCCGGCGGATCGGATGGATGCGTTCCTGGCTGGGAGCGTGGGGAACGGCGCGGCGCATAAGTGACAACGTCAGAAGGATGAGATAGCTCATCCTTCATCAATAACGAAAAGCGCTGAATACTGTGCCGACAGTGTTCAGCGCTTTTTCGCCTTTCCCGTCGATTCGCGGACGATGAGCGTTGGCGTGATCGTGATGTCGCGATCGCGCGCGCTGCGTTTCACCAATCGCTCGACGACGAGCCGGCCGATCTCGGCGCGTGGGAGGTCGACGGTGGTGAGTTGGGGCTCGACGTATTCGGCGAGGGTGACGTTGTCGAAGCCGGTGACGGAGACGTCATCGGGAACTCGTAACTTAAGATCGCGGACGGTGCGGATCGCGCCTGCGGCCATGAGGTCATTGACGCAGACGATGGCGGTCGGGGGCGACGGGGCGTCGAGGAGCTGGTGCGCGGCGCGGCGGCCACCGTCGAGTGAGTCGGTCTCGTTGACGAACTGGTAGGTCACCCGCCGCCCGTAATGCTCCATCGTGTCGGTGAACGCTTGGCGGCGCGCCGAGAGGGAGGGGAGGGTGGTGTGGTGACCGACGAAGGCGAAGTCGCGGTGACCGAGCTTGTAGAGGAGCTCGATCATCTTCCGCATGACAGATGAGTAGTCGATGCGGATGTTGGTGACGTTGCGCCCGTTTCCGCCCGCGATGTCATAAAAGACGATCGGGGTGCCGCTCTTGGTGAGCTCGGCGAGGAGGGTCGGGGGCATCTCGGAGACGATGGCGGCGATCCCGGTGACGCGGCGGCCGAGCATGAGGCGGGCGCTGGCGGCGAGGCGGTCGGGGTCGTAGCCGGTGTTGGCGACGACGACCTCGTGTCCGAGCCGGAGCGCTTCGCGCTCCAGGCTGCTATAGACGTCGAGGAAGAAGGGATTTTCGAGGTTGGAGACGATCATCCCGATCGTCTTGGAGTCGCCGCCGGCCAGGGTGCGGGCGTGGAGATTGAGCGTGTAGGAGAGGCGCGCGGCGGCCCGGAGGACGAGGGTCCGTTTTTCTTCGCGGACGGGGCCCGTCCCGTTCAGGACGCGGGAGACGGTCGCGGTCGAGACGCCAGCTTCGCGTGCGACGTCTTCGAGGATCGGCTTTCGTGGACGGGCCATTCGGCGAAGTATTCCACGATATCCCTTACGGGGCAAGGCTTTCCAGGGTGAGGGAGGCGGATGCGATGGGGCTCGCTCCTCACCCTGGAATCATCCTTTCTACGACCTACTTATACGTCTCGGCGAGCTTGAGGGCGTTGTAGGCGTTCACGACGCCGCCCGAGACGCAGAGGTCCGAGAATGGGACTGACTGCGGCGAGTTGCCGGAGCGGACCGTGACCGGGTGGTCGACTTTGACGACCGACTTCATGATGATGTCTTTGACCTGTGCGGCGGTCAGGGCGGGATAGCGGCTCAAAATGAGGGCGGCCAACCCAGTGACGACTGGTGCCGCCATGCTGGTGCCGTCGTGCTCGTTGTACTTGGAGCCGGGGACGGTGGAGCGGATCCGAGCGCCTGGGGCGAAGACGTCGACCGAGGTCTTTCCATAGTTGGAGAACGACGGAACGAGGTTTTCGTCGTTGGTCCAGCCCGACGCGCCGACTTCGATCCAGTTTTCGGCGGTGCCGCTGCTATCGGCGTAGGTGCGGTTGGGGAAGTTGGCGGCGCCGTCGAGGTTCTTTCCGTCGTTGCCGGCGGCATGCACGAGAAGGACGTTCTTGGACATGGCGTACTTCACGGCATCGTCGACGACCTTCTTGTTGTTCGAGTACGACTTTCCGAAGCTCATGTTGATGACACGCGCGCCGTTGTCGACGGCGTAGCGGATGGCGTTCGCGACGTCTTTGTCGCGCTCGTCACCGGTGGGGATGGCGCGAACGGCCATGATCGTCACATGATCGGCGACACCCTTTACGCCGATGCTGTTGGTGCGGACAGCGCCGATGATGCCAGCGACGTGGGTGCCGTGATCGGCGTCGGGGCCTTTGACGTCGTTGTTGCCGTAGCCGCGTTGGGTGTCGTTGGTGGTGTCGTCGCCGACGATGGCACGGGGATCGTAATCGAAGTTGAGATTGTAGTCGATCTCATCCTTGAAATGTTTCTTGCCATCTTCGATCTGATCGTTCTTGAACGTCTCGTAGGTCATCCCTTCGCGCATCGCGCCGATCAGGATGGACGCCACTTGTGCTTCGCCCGGCGCTTGCGGCTGGTACTTTTCGAAGTCCTTGATGGTCGGGGACTTCTTTTTCATGTTGGCGACCATACCGGTCAGGATGCGATCCAACTGCTCGATGCTCGCCAACGTTTGGCGGGCTTCACCGAGTTGCTGGTTGTAGTCATTCATCATGTTCTTATACATGAAAAGACTATCACGCTCGGCGGCGCTCAACCGTGTCGAGTCGCTGTCGGCGAGCACGCCGTATTTGGGGCGCATCTTTTTGATTTGGCGAACGAGCTCGAGGTTGTCGAACTCGACGTCGCCTTTCGGGCCGCCGATGAAGTCCCAGCCCATCATGTCGTCGGCGTAGCCGTTGTTGTCGTCGTCGGCGTGATTGCCGGGCTTTTCCTTTTTATTGTGCCAGAGGACCGCTTTGAGATCGACGTGGCCGGTGTCGATGCCCCCATCGATCACAGCGACGAGGATTTGGGTCGCCTTCTTTTTGTTCGCGAGGAGCTTATAGGCGCGTTCGGTGCTGATGCCGAAGTTGCCATCTTGCTGCAGATCGAGATTCTGCCAGTTCGGCTTGGGGCTTTTCGGTGGCGCTTGTTGCGTCCCTTGTGCCGCCGCCGCATGCACGGCGAAGAGTGGGGCGGCCAAGAGCGCGATTGCCATCGCCTTTGGGGACATCATGAATGACCCCGGGGCACGGGAAGCTTTGGCGTGCGGTACGTGGGAAGGAGATGGCATGGCGGGTGGTTCGGTCAGGATAGGGTGGGGGGAGGAACAGCGGTGCCTGAAAATTACTGTGGCGTAACCGGATCCCCTACACCATGTTAACTCCCCGTGGCCGTGGCATACCTTTTTTCCGCCGACTTTGCCGATGACATCGACCGGGCTCGAAGCGCCGGCGATGCCACGCGAGAGCATCACCCTGGAGCAGGAGAAAACTTCGGGGAGAACCGTATTGCACATACGGTCCCGGACGACGAGACGTTGCTCCGGCAGCTCCGAGGCGGTGACGAGTCGGCGTTTTCCACGTTGTTTCGGATACATACACCGACGATGTACAGAGTTGCCACGTTTCTCCTGGGCTCATCCGACGCGGCTTCCGACGTCGTGCAGGGGGTCATGCAACGGGTATGGCGGCAGCGAGAGACGTTGGCGATTCGCGGGAGCATCGGTGGATATCTTCGTGCGGCGACGTTGAACGCCGCGCGGAATGCGCTCCGGAGTGAATCACGGTCCCGGATGTGGGTACAGCGTGCGGCGACGACGTTGGTGTCGGAGACTCGTCATCCCGACGAGGACAGTGATGACGACGCGCTCGCCAATGCGATCGCGCGGGCGATTACGGCGCTCCCCGATCGGACGCGCGAAATTTTCTTGCTCTGGTGGGGTGGCGAGTTGTCATACGCCGAGATCGCCGAGACGATGGGGATTACGGTGAAAGGGGTGGAGAGGGCCCGTGCGCGGGCGCTCGATCACCTCCGTGCCGCCCTCGTGCGCGACGGGTTCGGACCGCGGGGGTAGGGTTTTCGGGGCGTCCGGTGTCAATGGCCGATGACGTCTTCGTCCGACTTCACCATCGACGACACCCCCAGCGGGGACTCCGTGCTCGACCGGCGCTTGGCGCGTGCCCTCTGGGTCGCGAAGCGGCGGCTGGAGGCGCGAGACGCGGCGTGGGATACCGAAGCCGAGCTGACGCGGGCGCTGGCAGGACTCACGACCGACTCGGCGCGTACCATCGACCCGTCTGTCCCCCCGGACGGCGTCCGCGCGAAACATCCTCCGAATTTTGCTGACCGTGGATTGCGCCGGCACGAGCGGTATGTGGCCGTACATCGTGCGTGGATGCGCCGAGTCGGTGTGAGTCTCGTTGCAGCGTTGGGGGTCATCGCGGTCGCGGCTGGGGTGTTCCGTGATCGTTCTTCTGTGGCGACGACTGTCACCGACGCTGTGTATCAAACGCCGCGTGGCATGCGGGCGACGGTGCGGCTTGCCGATGGGAGTCGTGTGACGCTCGCGCCGGGATCGAACGTGCGTGTGGCGTTGACGACTGGACCGAATGCGACGCGAACGGTGACGTTGGTCGGTGAAGCGTTGTTCGACGTCGCGCCCGATCCGAATCGGCCGTTCGTGGTGCGGACTGGCGGATCGGTGACGCGCGTGTTGGGGACACGATTTAGTGTGCGTCGGTATGACGATGAGCCGCTCGCGCATGTGGCCGTCGCCTCCGGGCGTGTGGTCTTCAATACCGTGTTATTGGAATCTGGCGACGTCGCGCAACTCGGTAGCGATGGGGTTCCTATCGTGTCACACGGGGCCGACGTCGAAGCGTTGCTCGCGTGGTCGCGCGGAACGCTCGTTTTTCAGAACGCGACGGTGGCTGAGGTCGCCGCACAGTTACAACGGTGGTATGACGTCACGGTGGTCGTCGCTCCGGAGCTTGCGGGGCGGCGCGTCAATGTGACGATCGACCATGATCCACGTTCGCCAGCGCAGCTGGCGTTGTTGGGGGATGTGATCGGGGCCCGCCTCGTGCGCACGGGGCATGTGCTGTCGATTCTCGTCCGCCCGCATTCACCCCTTTGATCGGGAGTCGCTCATGTCTCTTCCTGATGTACGTTGGATGCAGCGGGTGCTCGTAAAATCTGTGCTTTCAGTCGCGAGCGTTGTTACGAGTATTGTCGTTCCGATTGGTCTCCCAGTGTGTGTCGAGGCGCAAGCCATTGCGTCGAGCACCGTCACTCAGACATTGGCTGTCGAAAATCCGTCGTTGGCGCATCGTGTCACATTGGATCTGCACAATGCGACCATCGCCGAAGCGTTGCGGGCCATTGGGCGGCAGACGGGGATGGCGTTCGGGTATCAGGTTGGCTTGATGGATGGACGGAAGCTCGTCACGCTCGCCGTGACCGATGTCAGTGGCGAGGATGCCGTGCACCGCGTGTTGGCGGGGACGGGATTGGCCATGGGGGCGCGGACAAAAACGCAGATCGCCATCGTGTTGGCGGATCGGAACGTCGTCGTGCAGAGCGTCGTCTCCGGGACGGTGACCGACGCCAGAACCAAGCAGCCACTCCATGGTGTCACGGTCTCGTTGGATGATACGCCTCGTGGCGTGCAGACTGGGAACGACGGGACTTATCGCCTGGTGCAAGTCACACCGGGGAAGCACGTCGTCCGTGCGCGGCTGATCGGGTACACCAAACAATCCAAGAACGTCGTCGTCGCAGATTCTCAAACGACGACCGTCGACTTCGCCCTGCACGCGAGTGCGAGCGTGTTGGATCAGGTGGTCGTGACAGGAACTGTCGTCGCAACGTCGCAGCGGGAGATTCCGAACGCGATCACCGTCATCACCGCGAAGGATCTCGAGGTGCGTGGGATCACGACGCTCGAGCAGCTGTTTCACGGTCAAGTCCCAGGCGTGTACGCCATGCAATATGCGGTTGGCGACTACACCTACGGAAAGGTTCAGATGTTCTCGCGCGGAATGAGTAAAATGCCGCCAACGTCTGGATATTCGCCCGTGGCGCTCCCGGACGCGATGAAGACGTTCGTCGACGGCGTCGAGCTGACCGATCCGAGTTATCTCAACACGCTCGACCCCAAGAGTATCGAGCGGATCGAGATTCTCACCGGGCCGCAAGCGTCGACGATTTATGGGAGTCACGCGATCAACGGCGTCATGCAGGTGTTTCTGAAGCATGGCGAAGGGATCTCGAACCGCCGGTGGACGGCGTCGTTGATGAGTGGGTTGGTTCAGAACAACTATAGTCCGTCGCTCGCGCCGAAACACGACTATACGGTGCAGCTGCAATCGAGCCAGCCCGGACTCTCGTATGCGGCCGGGGCCGGTTATCAGTACGAAGGGGAATGGACGCCGGGGTACTATGCGCGGACACTCAGCGGATTCGCGAGCGGCGTCATCGACGTCATTCCCGATAAGCTGAAAGCCGAACCGTCGGTCCGGTTGACCCGCCGGTCCTTGGGGCATGCCGCGAGCGGGAACGGTGATGAAGTCGCGTTGATGTACGCGGGGGTTTTCAATTTCGATCCGTATGCCTTGATTCCTTATACGGTCAACCCACAAGTCGACGGGCAAACGCTGGGACTGGGGCTCACGGCGACGCCGCTCCGTTGGTGGACGCACCATCTCGTAGTCGGCGCGGATGCGCTGACGACAGGGCAACGCCAGACCGCGGGGCACTTCACGGCGCCGTACGATACGCTCCTCTATGTGGAACGGAACGAAGAGCGTGGAATGACGATCCGGTACGACAACACGATCTCGATGCCGATCGGATCGATGATGTCCGGTACGCTGACCACTGGTGCCGATTACAGTAAGAATACCTCGAACAGCTACAGTGGAAGCACCGCGGATCTGCACGGATCCATTTCTGGCGGATATCCGAGCATTTCGCAAGACGAGACGCACAATCTCGGGTACTACGGTCAGGGGCAGCTCGCGATCGCGGATGCGCTCTTTCTGACGGCGGGGTTACGCGCCGAGAGTAATCCGGCGTACGGTCAGGATTATGGGCTGAATTACACGCCGCGTGTCGGGGCGAGCCTCGTGCACGATTTCGGATCGCTGACGGCGAAGGGGCGCATCTCCTACGGGAAAGCGACCCGGCCGCCGACGTTGGATCAACGGAAGAAAGTCGTAACGAACGACCAATGGTGGTATGGCGGACAGTATGTCTCGCAATTTGCTGCTCCGAAACTCGGACCGGAGTTTCAAGCGGGGACGGAAGCGGGGGTCGAGCTCTATGCGGGGAATCTCTTCAACCTTTCGATCACGCACTACAATCAGCAGGTCAACAATCTGATCTTCTACGCCACCGCGGACAGTATTCGTGCCGTGAAGTTGAACTACTTGGGCGTCTATCCGTACCTCCAACAATATCAGTGGCAGAATGTCGGCGTCGTGAAAAACGACGGCTGGGAGGCGGAAGCGCGCGGGGCGATCGGGCGGTTCTCTGCGCGTGGCACGTGGTCGAACACCAAGTCGACGTTGCAAACGGTTGCGCCATCGTATCAATGCCACTCGTACTTCTTGTTCGATTGCCTGTACTCCGGGCGCCGGCTCGGCGGCATGGTCGAGCATACGGGATCGCTGCAGCTCTCGTATAGCGACGCCAAGTCGAGTATCACGCTGGTGAGCTCGATCGTCGGAACCGGATGGGACATACTCAATCTCAACCTCTTCTATTTCAACTGGTTCTATCGCAATCCTACTGGGTTAGCGACCCGGGCTAATCAAACCGAGCTCTCGACGCCGACACCCGCGTATCAGACACTCGATTTGACGGCGAGCCGAGCGCTGAGCAAACGTCTGCAGATGACGCTGCAAGTGAACAACCTCGCCAACTCGTACAACTTCATGCAAATCTCCACGAGCTCGTCGGTGATCGGACGCGTGACCATGCTGGGACTTCGGATTCAATGATCGCGTGTATCGCGCTTGGCCTGGCGCTCGTGACTGCGCTCGGCAATAAACCAACCTCCATCACACCTTCCTCCGACTCAGCCCGAGATACGTCCCGGGCCTCAGCGGATTGGGCGGCGCTCGAAGCGTTGCGGGTGCAGTACGATCCCGCGGATACGGTGTGGCCGTATCGCGCGATGGAGTTGCAGCAACGACTGTATCGTACGCAGGGGATCACGTTCTTCCATGCGTATCCACACGATCCGCGCCGCTGGCAGTGGTTATTGAACGCGGAGCTCGATCCGCCCCTGTATTATGCGGATCGAGCACAGGCGGTTCGGATGTATCGTGCGGACAGCATCAATGAAATCTCAGTGGACACCGCCGCCAGGCATTCCTGGGATCGCGCCTATGCGGGAATCCGCGCGGAATTCTTCGCGTCGCCGGAGGTGACCGCGGACCAACGGCAAGCGTTGCGGTACGCGGCATTGTGGACGACGCTCCGCGACGCAATGCGGGCGCTGATGATGAATGATCCAGCGGCGATGGTGGTTGCGCAAGGGTTCATGGATAGCGTCCTCGTGCTCGCGAATCAGACGCCGGTCCACGGTGGCGCGGTCCAGATGGCGGGATTCGTCTTCACGGAACCTGCGTTTCGACGGCTGGATCGGCGCCTCGTCCTCCAGTTCATCGCGAACTTGAAGGCGAGCAAGAACGCCGAGGTGCAAACGCTGGCGAATGGAAAGGAGTTGCTCGTCACCATGGGAGATACGCCCCTCGACATGCAATTTCGCGCGCTCGACGGACGCCGGCTTGATCTCGCGACGATGCGAGGGCGGGTCGTGCTCGTGGACTTTTGGTCGACGGGGTGTAGCTCGTGTGTCGCGGCGTTCCCGAAGATCAAGCAGTTGTATGAAGCGTATCATCACAAAGGATTCGACGTCATTACCGTATCATTGGATGATTCGACGCGGGGCGCGCAGGTCCGATCGATTTACGCGAAGCACGAATTGCCGTGGCATCTGGTGTATGAAGGAGGAGGTGGCGCCGATGATTCACCCTATGTCAGCAAGTATCAAATCGCCGGTGTCCCCGCGATGTTCCTCGTGGATCAGCGGGGGCGACTGGTCGCCAGTGGCTACCTCTCGCATCGCGATCTCGAGGAATATCTGCAGCGGCTGCTCGAAGACGGTGAGAAAAAAAGTTGACGATCGTTTTCCCTCTTGACAGCGCTGTGCACGAGATGTAACCTGTTTCCTACAATCGTTCCTTCGTGGTGATTTGCCGCATATTGCAGCCACGTTAAACAATTCGCTAAAAAGCTCATCGCCCGCGGCCTGTTTCCGTGGGCGTTGTGTTTTTGGGGAGGGTAATGCCATGGTACGTCAATCACTCTGCTGCTCCTGTGCTTGCCGCTGTCATACTCAATGTATGACGGCGTGTTGCTGCATGTGCTGTTGTTCCGAGGCACGGACCGCAGGGCTCCCATGAAGCGTGAAACGTTCGCGTCGCGTCATTTGAATTTTTGACCGACGCTCTTCGACCGACACTTCACCGAACGCCGAGTCCGTGCCCAGACACCGACTCGGCGTTCGGTTTTTTTGTATCCCGTTGCAGCATCCATCACAGATCATCATACATCCATCACGAGATTTTCATCCATGACAGCGACGCTTCGCCCCATCGAGCATACTCCACCCGATACGACTGACCACGCCATCATTGCCAAAGGGTATCATCGGCCCGACCTCCTGGTGAGCACGACGTGGCTCGCCGAGCATTTGCATGACCGGCATCTCCGGATTCTGGAGAGCAATGAGGATGTGTTGTTGTATGACACCGGACACATCCCTGGTGCGCAGAAGATCGATTGGCACAATGATTTGAATGATCCTGTCCAGCGTGATTACATCGACCGTGTTGGGTTCGAGACGCTGGTACGCCGTCTTGGCATCGATGAGTCGACGACGGTGGTGTTATACGGCGACAAGAACAACTGGTGGGCGACGTATGCGCTCTGGGTGTTTCAGCTCTTCGGCTTCACGAACGTCAAGCTGTTGGATGGTGGGCGGACCAAGTGGGAGATCGAAGGGCGCGAGTTGACGACGGTCACGCCGGTGTTCGCCGAGTCGGCGTACATCGCGAAAGAGCGGAATGACGCGCCGATTCGGGCGTATTTTCACGAAGTCCACGAGCATGTGCGGTTGAAGAAACCGCTCGTCGATGTGCGAAGCCCGCAGGAATACACGGGTGAACGGACGCACATGCCGGAGTATCCGCAGGAAGGGACGTTGCGTGGAGGGCATATCGCTGGGGCTGTTTCGGTTCCTTGGGCGCGTGCGGCGAATCCTGATGGGTCGTTTAAAACGGCGAACGAGCTCGAAGCGATTTATGCGGGCGAGCACGGGTTGAAGCCGACGGATGACATCGTCGCGTATTGCCGCATCGGGGAGCGGTCGTCGCACACGTGGTTCGTGCTGACGTATTTGCTGGGATATCAGCGGGTGCGGAATTATGACGGGTCGTGGACGGAGTGGGGGAACGCGGTGCGGGCGCCGATCGTGAAGGGGAGCGCGATTGCGTAAACGCTAAGGTATCACATAAGGATGTGGCCCGATCGCACCTCGTTGACGTGTAGTGCGATTGGGTGATGGTCTTGCGGCCGCCGTTGGGAGGGGTATCTTTTCGCGCGTTCCGGCAGTTTCCGTAGGTATCCCATACCTGGAATTCCCAATGGCTGCATTGGCTGGCTGGCGTATCATCGATCTCTGTAAGGTCGTGGTGACTGATGGATCGCGCATGCAACGCGCTTCGGACGGTCGCAACCGTGGCAGCATACTCAGTTCGGACTATCAAAGCCGGGTATGGCGCGGGAGCCGCGGACTCTACGCCTGGCTCATCGTGCTCAGTGGCATGGTGGGGCTGCTGAGTCGCGCCGCCCTAGCCCAACAACCGGTGGTGAGTCAGCACTCGGCGGGGCGAGGGCCATATTGGACTACCATGACCGGCACGGCGCAGGCGGGTGGAAGTACACTTGCAAAACCAGGGCTGCCGAAGGGAACGTTGGCTTCGAGTTCGCTGAGCACGAGCGCGGACTTAGTCGTCGATTCGCTGGCAACGGCTGGGGTCGGGACCGACGCCAGCCTGTGTGCGAATGGGTGTTTCGCGCAGAGCTATGCGCAGAGCACCGTGCCATACATCTCCCTGGACGCTCCGCGCAACATCACACTGCAGTACTCCAGTGAGTTGGCCGCGCCGCGTCCCATTGCCTTTGTGGACGTTCACATCAATCCGACGAGCGCCAAGACGCTCAAGGAGTACTGGTTCCAGGTCAAACGCAACGGGGTCACCGTCGCCTTCCTGAATGGCGATACCAAGCTTCGCTTTGCGGCGCCGAGTCCTCAATCGACGACGGTGCGCTTAGCGGGGCAGTACGACAATCGCACCATGCCCACGCAGTTGGATTCGCTGGTTTATACGGTGACGGCGGTATGGAGCGATAACAGCACACAAGTGATGTCGTTCTGGGGGTGGGTGATGAACCTGAACGAACGCACGTCGCCGGTAGGGAAAGGGTGGATCGTCGGCGGGATGCAGCGGCTCACGCTCGCCAGCAACGGGCGCGTGCTCATCACCAATGGCGATGGGTCGGCTGGGATGTTCACGCCACTGGGTGGAGGGGCGTATCATACCGAGACGAACAGTGACTTCAGTCTCTTGACGTCGACCGGAAGTGGGGGCAGCACGGTGTACACGCGGACCTACCCCGATTCGAGTCGGGTGCAGTTCGATAATACCGGCAAGGCATTGCGGTCGATCACGTCGACGTTGGACACGACGAGCTTCGGGTATGATGGCTCGGGACGACTGACCGCGGTGTATGATCCGTTCCGGACCTATAGCGGCGGGACACAGCGGTCGTACATCGCGTTGCATTACACGGTGGGGGGGCTGTTGGATCAGATCCAGGAACCGGGAGCGGATGGAACACCGGGAGCCGGACGACTCACGAATATCACGATCGCGACGAGTGATTCGACGCTCACCGCGATCCAGGATCCAGATGGGGTCTCAACCAATTTTCGGTACAACGCGAATACGCTGTTGGAGAAGATCATCAATCGGCGGGGGGATACGAGCCGAGTGGTGTACAACGCGAACTCATGGTTGCTCGATTCGGCGGTGAGTCCGCGGGTACCAATCGATGCGGGTGGTGGGAGCACGACGAATCAGACGCCGTCGATCGCATTCACGCCGTGGCAATCGATTGGGATTCCGGCGAGCAGCACCGCGACGACGGCAGCGACACCGGTCGCCGCGAGTAGCATCTTGATGACCGTCCGCGATCCGCTCGGGCGGGTCACGACGATGCGCGTGAACCTGGATGGGCAGCCGATAGTGGTGAACGAACCGTTGAGTCACACCACGACCATTGTGCGTGACGGGAGTTGGACCGATTTGCCAACGCGGATCACGCATCCGAATGGGGGGACCGACACGCTGGCCTTCACGGCCAATACACCGAACTTGACGCGGCTCGTGGCCGCAGGCGATTCGGTGCGGAATTTTCATTATGGTGTTTCGGGCGAACAAGACAGCACGTGGACCTTGGGGCAGCTGGCGCGGCGCGACTTCCTGAACGGGACCACGGGGTTAGCGGATTCCACTCGCCTAGGGGGCAAAGATTCCCTCACATCCAAGTTCACGTATGACACCCAGCGTCGATTGGCCACGGCGAAGGACGTGAGTGGGCATCAAACGGGGTATCACTATGACCCAGTCTTTGGCAATGTCGACAGCGCGAGTGTGCCGGGGACGGCCTATATGAAGCGGCTGTTCGATGCCTTTGGGCGGGATACAGCCCATGTGGCTAAAGGGGCGATGTATTGGGAGCGGACCAAGTATGATACATTGAATCGCGTCATCAAAGTGTGGCATAAAGGCTTCAGCGGCGATACGGTGACAACTACGTATGACGCGGGCTCCTTCGTGACGCGTGTCACAGTACCGCGCGGGACGACGGTGTACAAGACGGAGTCGGACGCGTTGGGGCGGCCCACGAAGCAGTACGACGGGGTCGACACGACCAAGTTTGTGAGCTATCGCTATGATCTGGGTGGGCGCATGACGAGTTGGACCAATCGCCGGACTCAGCGGGTAGACATTGTGTATGACTCACTGAATCGTGTGATCCGGCAAAGTGGGACGACGATCCCAACGGATACCTTCACCTATGCGGCGAACAATCGGATTCAAACGGCGCAGCGGGGAAGCGGGGCGAGTTTGGTGGCGCTCGATTCGACGTTTGTGAATCTGATGGGGGCACCCGACTCCGTGGTGCATCGCGTGGGGGGTCATCGCTACGCGGTCTTGTCGACCCAGGCGCTCTATACGGATGCCCAACGAGGAACGACGACGCTGACGAGTGATGCCGGGATCAGTTGGGTGAATGCAGCCGAGGCATGGCATGCGGGGAGCACATCACGGGATTCCGTGGCGTTGTCGCCCGGTGCGGGGAGTGGCAATGTGGTGTGGACGTCCAACCGGGACAATGTGCCGACGCAAGTGCAATGGCCGTCCGGACCGACGCAAACGACGGGGTATACGTCGTTGATTCAGCCCTACACGGTGAGTTTCGGCGGCTCGGGGACGCTCAACGATTCGCTCGCCCGCGATTATCAGCGCGATACGTTGGGGCGGCTCGCCATCGAGTGGCGGAAGACGGGGAGCACGGCGTACGAAGCGCGGAAGTTTATCTATGACAGCCTGGGCCGTCTCACCAAAGTGCAGCGGGTGAGTCAGAGCGGCTGCACGGTAACGACGGATTCGATCATAGGGGCTGTCTACAGCTGCACGACGACGGTGCAACTGACTACGCAAGACAGTATGGGCTACGATGCGGGCGGCAATCGGAATTTGCCAGGCGCGACGTTTACCACAACGGGGAATCGGTTGCTGACCTGGCCAACGGCATCAGGAACGATCACCTACACGTATGACGCCGACGGGAATCTTGCAACGCGGGCGCATAGCGGGGTGACGGACTCACTCTTCTGGAGTGCGACGAATCAGTTGGATAGCGTGCGATCGGGCGGGCTTCGGCGGCAGTACGAGTACAACAGCGCTGGGTATCTCACGCGGCGGAGTACGAATGGGAGCGTCGACCGGCTTTTCGTGTGGGATGCGGATCAACTGCAGGCGGAGCTAGATGCGACGGGGACGCATCGGCGGGCGCAATATCTCTATCATGGCGGGATCGATCAGCCGTTTGCGATCGCGACCGACAGTGGGACGTCGTCCCTTGTGCGCTATGTGGGACAAGATCAACAAGGGAACGTAACGGGAGTGTTCCGGAACACAACGTTGGCGCAGTACACACGCTATACCAGCTGGGGGCAGCTCGAAGCACAGCCGATCAACACACTGGCGGATACCAATCGGCTGGGGTGGAAGGGCTTGGCCTATGATGCAGATTCCACGAAGCTCTACTTCATGCGGCATCGATGGTATGATCCACAATCAGGAAGATTTATTAGCGAAGATCCAATTGGCCTCTCAGGAGGATCGAATCTGTTCTCCTTTGCTAGCGGAGATCCTGTTGATAATAGTGATCCAACCGGCATGTACGTCTGCTTTAGGGATTCTCAATCACAGTCCGATCTGCAGGTAAATTTCTCGTTCTACTTTTCAGTCTCATGGGCATTGGATGGCTCCGGACTTGTGGGATGTATTGACAGAAGGCTGGCCGTCTTCGGCGGAAACGGAACTTTTACCAACCGACTCCAAGACATGTTATGGTCGCACGACACAGTATTTGTAAGAAGGAACAATGTTGACTACGCCAAGTCTCTCACGATTATTCCTAATTTTGGAATTACAAGAAGTATCAACGTCACGATTGCTTACCAGTCGCTCAGCTACACATATTCCGTGCTTGGAAGCTATCCTGCGACTCAGATTCCGTGTGAGAATCATAAAACCGGGGTGTTTACAATTGGGGCGATCATAGCACACGAACTCTTCGGGCACGCCTGGGCTGGAGTCACTGGAAGATCACGCTCAGAATCCTTTGCAATCGATCAGAGCGAGAATATATATCATTTATGGAAAGGACAGCCGTTACGGAATTCGGCATGCTATGCTTTTCTTGGATAGATACAACTTGTACACAGCCGGGATCAACTACCGCCAACGTCGATGACCCATGACGAGCATAATAAAACCTTTAGTCATGACATATGCCTGGAGCCTTTTCTGCTTCTTGTCTTTCAGCGTCGTCCCCGGTACTGCGATCGCCCAACCCGATTCGTTGTTGCAGTGCCCATCCGGGTGGCACCACGTACGTTCGGACGATTCAGTCGTCACCCTCTGCGTCCCTAATGGGTTTCACTCCGGCAAATCTCCTTTCTCCTCCAGTACTAGGTGGTACGTTTGGCGCCGGAACACCCTAACGGAAGGGCTAACGTCGTTAACCCTAGTGGTTACATTCGCCAAGGCAGACACGGTTGCGTGGGTAATGCCCACAAAACCCCGGCCCGATTCAGTTTCAACATGCTACGATTGTGAGTGGTATGACAGTGTACGTACTACTGACACGGTCGTGCAAGGACAAAAAGTGCATATACAAGTAGGACGACTGAATCGGGGCGGAGCAATTGAATTCAATGCAGAGTGGAGCATTGACTCCGTACGAACTGTGAGCCTTATACTCATTAGCCACAGCATGAGGACGATCGACTCACTTCGCCAAATCATTCCGAGTATTCGTGTCGAGCGAATCTGCCCGCAGGCACAGTTGTTTCCTCTCCCACCCGTTTGTCCTCCAGCACCAACCCCATCAAGCTCGCTACCGCGAAATCTTCCTCGATCGGAAGATCATACGGGTGCGACATACCCGCATTGGACGGCCGCCCGCTCCAAGACGATCTCCGCAAGACCAGCGTGAAGACCCAGGGGCGCGGCGACACGATACGGAACGGTGTACCGTGATGAGGCGACCGCGACGAGGCGAGGAATGTCTTCGGTCGAATGGCGCCCCGGTGCTAGCATGTACGGCACCGCGACGATCTCCGTCGCACCACGTGCTACGCACGCCGCATACCCCGCCTCGATCGACGGCTCCGCGAGCTCCATGTGGGCCGGTTCGACGATGACCGCCTCTCCAGAGAGTGATTCGACCAACGCCGCAACGTCGTGGAGCATCGCGTTGGCGGAATGGCGTCGTGAACCATGATCGATGAGCAAGATCGCCTTCATCGGCCGAACCAATCGATCTCGTCGCGCAAGCGGACGACGTCGCCGAGGATGATGGAGACGGGGGCGTGCATGCCGGCGGCGGTGATGCGATCCGCGAGTGTGGTGAGCGTCCCTGTCACCGTGCGTTGACGATCGTACGTTCCCCATTCCACCGCGGCGGCGAGCGTGTCGGGAGACATGCCGCCCTCAATTAGTAGTGGGACGATCGATGGAAATGTCTTCGCACCCATGAAGATGACGAGCGTCCCCGGTGTACGACCGATCGCGTGCCAGTCGACGGCCATATTTTTCCGTGCAGGATCAGCGTTGGCGGTGACGAAGGTCACGCTCGTGGAGACACCGCGGTGCGTGACTGGGATCCCGGCGTAGGCGGGGACCGCCGTACCAGTCGTCACCCCGGGAACGATCTCGAAACGAATACCGTGCTGCGCGAGCCACTGTGCTTCCTCGCCACCACGTCCAAACACGCACGGATCGCCACCCTTGAGGCGGACGACACGTTGACCGGCACGCGCGAGCTCGACGAGGAGCGCGTTGATCGCCTCCTGCGTCCACGAGCTCGCGTCGCCATCACGTTTTCCGACGTAGTGGCGAGTGGCAGAGGTGTCGGTTGGAATCAGATCCGGATGGACGAGACGGTCATAGACGATCGCGTCGCAATCCCGGAGGAGACGGTCGCCTCGGACTGTGATGAGACCAGGATCGCCAGGCCCAGCGCCAACGAGATAGACGACGCCTGTCATGTGGGGCGCACAGCAGTGCGCCCATACGGCGCGTACCCCTCGGCGAGAACACGCGCGACTTCAGGGCGGCTGAATTCCCGTGGTGGCAGCTCACCCGCGCGCAACAACTCGCGAACCTTCGTTCCCGATAACGAAACATGTGCATCCGTCGGATGCGGGCACGTCTTACTCGACGCGACCGATTCGCAGCGCGAGCAGTAAAACGTGTGCTCGAAGCGGATCGTTTGAATGGCGAGCTCATCCTTCCCAAATTGCTCGAAGATTCGTTGCGCGTCATACGTTCCGTAATACGAGCCAACCCCCGCGTGGTCGCGTCCAACGATGAAGTGCGTGCAGCCGTAGTTCTGTCGCGCGATCGCATGCACGATCGCTTCGCGAGGACCCGCATATCGCATGGAGGCTGGATACGCGGCCAAGAGCACACGATCTTTCGGATAATATTCACGCAACAACGCTTCGTAGCTTTTCACGCGCACGGACGCGGGGACATCATCGCCCTTCGTCGTGCCGACGAGTGGATGGAGCAGTAATCCATCCACTGTTTCGAGCGCCGCTTTCTGGATGTATTCATGCGCACGATGGATCGGATTCCGCGTTTGAAATCCGACGACGGTGTTCCATCCACGTTCCGCGAAAATGCGGCGCGTGTCCACTGGATCGTGTGCGAGTGCCGGGAACGGTGGGGTTGTACGGTCGAGGAGCCAGACGTCACCGGAAACAACAGTTTTTGGGAGCGCCAACAATCGTGCCACACCAGGGTGATCTGTATCGACAGTCTTGTAGACATGGTGTGCTTCCTTGTCTTGTGGCGCGTCGAAAACGCCGCTCACCTCCAACAACGCGACGATTGTCCCGTCTTCATCACGTAGCGCGACCTCGTTGGTGCCGATTCCACGGAACGGTGTTGCGTCATCGACGCGAAGGGTGATTGGAAGACTCCATGGTGTTCCGTTCGCTAAACGCATCGACGTCAACACAGTGTTGTAATCACGCTCCCCGAGAAACCCTGTGAGCGGACTGAACGCTCCTGTTGCAATGACTTCGAGATCGGAGCGAGTCCACGCATCGATCGTTGCGGATGGGAGCGATGCCGCGCGTTCCAACGCGGCTTCGCGCGTGGCGCCGGTGAGGACGCGTTGGACGAGCGTTCCGCCGTGTGGAGCAATCTGTTGGGTAAACTGCGGAGCAACGTGCGAAGCCATCTGCGATGCGACGGTCTCAGACAATGTCGTGGTCATGTGTGCACTTTTGTGGTGAATGTATGAAGGCCGCATTCGGTCTTTCCCGATCCGCTCCACCGACCGGCGCGTTCGTCTTCGCCGGCGGCCGTGGGACGGGTGCAGGGCCAACAACCGATGCTGCTGTATCCTTGATCGAGGAGCGGGTGATGGGGGACGTCATGATCGTAGAGGTATCGCCAGACATCCTTCCGCGTCCAATTCAGCAACGGATGGATCTTGAGCAACCGAGCGTCGTCGGTGTCGTGCCACTCCGCAACGTCCAATCCGGCGCGTGTCGACGATTGGTCACGGCGGAGCGCGGCGAGCCAGGCGCGATAGCCGCGCAGGCCACGCCGCATTGGCTCGACTTTGCGGATGTCGCAGCAGCGGTCAGGATCCGTGGTATAGAGAGGGCCCGGGTCGATAGCAGGGTGCATCTCGATGACGTTCAATCCATAGCGTTCCGTCAGCTGCTGCTTGAACGCCAACGTCTCGGCGAAATGCATCCCCGTATCGAGGAACATGACAGGGACCGAGCGATCGATTTCGCTCACCATGTGCGCGAGCACGACACCGCCGCCGCCGAACGACACCGTGAGCACGGTCTCGTTCGGAAAGGTTTTCAGCGTCCATTCGATCAGTTTGTGCGGTGCGGCGTCGCCGAGTGCCAGCGCGCTCTGTAGTAATGCATCCACGATTCGAGCCCGAACTTGGGGGCGACTATTTACACAGTGCGAGCTTTGACTGTCAAGGGACAACTCAAAACGCACACGTGTGTCTGTTGACATGCGCAATTCCCGATATTACCCTCAAACCATGACCGCGAAAGTTGTTACCGCCGCCTGTTGTGCCGCCTGCCGCGCCGTGTGTTGTCACACGGCGTGCTGTCGTGCTGTTCGGCGTGGCGAGGGACTTTCGTAGCATCATGGATTAGCGCAACAGACGCGCTCGATCCGCCTCACGCACGCTGCCTTCCTGGAGCGTGCGTTTTTTATTGCTGTTCGCTTCGGGAGAATCCTTCACTCCTTCTTTCCCATGAAAGCGAACACCATTCTCGACACCATCGGTAACACCTCACACCTGCGCATCAATCGCCTGTTCGGCGATCGCGCGCAGGTGTGGGTCAAGCTCGAACGCGAGAATCCTGGCGGGAGCATCAAGGATCGCATCGGGATCGCGATGGTGGAGGACGCTGAGCAAAAAGGGGTGTTGGCGCCCGGCGGCGTGATCGTCGAGCCCACGTCCGGGAATACCGGGATCGGGCTGTCGATCGCCGCGGCGGTGAAGGGGTACCGGCTGATTCTCGTGATGCCGGAATCGATGTCGGTCGAGCGGCGCCGGATCATGGCGGCGTATGGGGCCGAAGTCGTGTTGACGCCGCGCGAAGTCGGGATGAAAGGGTCGATCGCGAAAGCGCAGGAGATCGCGGCAGAGATTCCCGGTTCATGGATTCCACAGCAATTCGAGAATCCGGCCAACGTCGAGATTCACCGGCGGACGACGGCGCAGGAGATTCTGCGCGATTTTCCCGACGGGATCGATTATCTGATCACCGGTGTCGGAACCGGCGGGCACATCACCGGGGTGAGCGAAATCCTCAAAGCCTCGTTCCCGTCGCTCAAAGTGTTCGCCGTCGAGCCGGAGAAGTCGGCGCTCATCAGCGGCGGGACACATACGCCGCACAAGGTGCAGGGGATCAGCGCGGGATTCATTCCGGCGAACCTGAACCAGGCGATCCTCGACGGCACGATTCAAATCACCGAAGAAGAAGCGTTCGCTTTCGCGCAGCGCGCCGCGCGCGAAGAAGGATTGTTCATCGGGCTCTCTTCAGGCGCCGCATTGGCGGCCGTCGCGAAGAAACTTCCGGACATCCCGGAAGGGAGCCGAGTGCTGACGTTCAATTATGACACCGGCGAGCGGTACTTGTCGGTGGAAGGGCTTTTCTAAGATGGGGCGTCGTACCCACGTCCTCCCGGGATACCGGATCACCACCGGTCTCACGATCGTGTATCTCAGCCTGATCGTGTTGATTCCGTTGGCGGCGCTGGTGGTCAAAGCGTCGACACTTGGAATTGCACAGTTCTGGGAGACGGTGAGCGCGCCACGCGCGATCGCGGCGTTCCGCGTGTCGTTCGGGACGGCGCTGGCGGCGGCATTGGTCGACGCGCCGATCGGCCTGTTGGTCGCGTGGGTATTGACGCGATATTCGTTTCCAGGGCGGGGTGTCGTCGATGCGATGATCGATCTGCCATTCGCGCTGCCGACCGCCGTGAGTGGGATCACGCTCACAACATTGTATGCGGAACATGGGTGGATCGGTGCGCCGCTTGCTCGGCTCGGACTCAAAGTTTCGTATACCTGGCTCGGCATCTCGTTGGCGCTAGCATTCATTGGACTGCCATTCGTAGTACGCTCCGTCCAACCCGTGCTCGATGGGTTCGAGCGAGAGCTCGAGGAAGCCGCGCACGTCCTGGGCGCAGACCGTTGGCAGACGTTGTGGCGCGTCATTCTTCCGGGTGTTTTCCCAGCGGTGTTGAGTGGAGTCGGGCTCGCCTTCGCGCGCGGGATCGGCGAGTACGGGTCGGTGGTGTTCATCTCGGGGAACATGCCGTTCAAGACCGAGATTGCTCCGCTGTTGATCGTGACCAAGCTCGAAGAGTACAACACGAGCGGCGCCGCGGCGATCGCGATGGTGCTCCTCATCGGATCGTTCGTCGTGTTGTTCGCGTTCAACCGCGTCCAGCAGACGCTCCAGCGAGCGGCCTGAGATGCGACGCATTCTCATCGCGGCGGCGATCGTCCTGCTCGCCTTTCTTCTTTTTCTTCCATTGGTCTTCGTCTTCGCGCAGGCGTTGCGTGACGGGTGGCACACCTATGTCGCCGCGGTGACCGAGCCTGATACGCGCTCGGCGATCCGGTTGACGTTGACGATCGCGGCGATCGTCGTCCCGTTGAATGTGGCGTTCGGGATCGTGGCGGCGTGGGCGTTGACCAAGTTCGAATTTCGAGGGAAGGCGTCGCTCACGACGATGATCGATCTTCCCTTCGCGGTGTCGCCGGTGATCGCCGGGTTGATCTTCGTGTTGCTCTTCGGCAACTCCGGTGTGTTCGGAGCATGGCTCAAGGCGCACGACATCAAAATCTTGTTTGCCGTCCCCGGAATGGTGTTAGCGACCCTGTTCATCACCTTCCCTTTTGTGGTGCGAGAGCTCCTTCCAATCATGAACGCCGAAGGGACCGAGGCCGAAGAGGCGGCGGTGTTACTCGGAGCGTCCGGGTGGCAAACCTTCTGGCGAGTGACGCTGCCGAGTGTGAAATGGGGCGTGTTGTATGGGACGTTGCTGTGCGCGGCGCGGGCGATTGGGGAGTTCGGTGCCGTGTCGGTCGTCTCCGGGCACATTCGCGGCGTCACGACAACCGTCCCGCTGCACGTCGAGATTCTTTACAACGATTATCAAATGTCGGCGGCCTTCGCGGTGTCGTCACTACTCACGATCATCGCCCTGGTGACGTTGGTGGCGGAGCATCTGCTCCAGGGGCGTATTCGATGAGTGTCGTCGCATGAGTATCATTGCGCGCGGGATCGCCAAACAGTTCGGGCCGACGCCGGTGCTGCACGGTGTGGATTTGAACGTGCCAACGGGAGCGCTGGTGGCGTTGCTCGGTCCTTCGGGATCGGGAAAGACGACGTTGTTGCGGATTCTTTCGGGGTTGGAGACGCCGGACACGGGGATCGTCGAGTACGACGGCACCGACGTCACACGGCGGCCACCTCGGGAACGGAATGTCGGGTTGGTCTTTCAACACTATGCATTGTTCCGGCACATGACCGTGTTCGAGAACGTCGCCTTCGCGCTTCGTATCCGGAAATGGAGCAACGCGGCGGTGTATGAACGAGTGTTCGAATTGCTCGAACTCGTCAAGCTGGCCGACTATGCGTTCCAGTATCCGTCCCAGCTCTCGGGCGGCCAGCGCCAGCGGATCGCGTTGGCGCGATCGTTGGCGATTCGTCCGAACATCCTGCTTCTCGACGAGCCGTTCGGCGCACTCGATACACGGGTTCGGCGAGAGCTGCGTGAATGGCTTCGGCAGCTGCACCAAGAGCTCAAGGTGACGACAGTGCTGGTGACTCACGATCACGCCGAAGCGCGGGACGTCGCCGATCAACTGGTGGTGATCAACGCGGGGCGCGTCGAACAGACGGGTGCCCCGGCCGATGTCTTCGGTGCGCCCGCCACGAACTTCGTCGCCGATTTCCTCGACGTTTCCGACCGTCCTCGGCGAACGGTCGCCTGAGCGCGATTCCTTTTCTCTTCTTTCGATTCCTTGTCTATGTCCTCTACATCACGTTCGAATCAATCGGGATTTACACTGTGGCTCACCGGGCTTTCCGGCGCCGGCAAGTCGACGATCGCCAACGGTGTCGCGGCGGAGCTGCGCACACGTGGGGTTCCGATCGAAATCCTGGATGGCGACGAAGTGCGCGAGAATTTGAGCAAAGGGCTCGGCTTCTCGCGCGAAGATCGTGATACGAACATCCGACGCATTGGATACGTCGCGAAGCTCCTGTCACGGAATGGTGTCGGAGTCATATCCGCGGCGATCTCGCCATATCGGAGTGTGCGCGACGAATTGCGCGAAAGCATCGATCATTTCCTCGAAGTCTACGTCGACGCCTCGGTCGACGAATGCGCTCGGCGCGACGTGAAGGGACTATACAAGAAGGCGTTTTCCGGGGAGATCAAGCAGTTCACCGGAGTCTCCGATCCGTACGAACCGCCTGTGTTGCCGGAGTTGACCATTCGGACTGAAGACGAAGACGTCGCGGAGAGCGTCGCGCGCGTGCTGACATTCCTGGAGGAGCGCGGCTACATCGCGGCCGTGGAGGTCTCCGCATGAGCGCGACTGAGACGGTGGTCGATACGGAACCGAAAAAAGAATCACCGGCGCAACGCGTCGAACGGATCAAGCGCGAGCGAGTGCCGTGGTCGATCATGGACGACATTCGCCGGTACGCGACGCTCGGCTTCGACGCCATTCCGGATGAAGACTTGAACGTTCGCTTCCGGCATTGGGGGATTTACACCCAAGGCGACGGACTCGGGACGAAAGGTGGCGCTGTTCCCTACTTCATGATGCGCATTCGGACGCCGAATGGGATTCTGACCAGCGAACAAGTCCGAACCGTCGCGCGCCTGTCAACGACATACGCGCAAAATTCCGTCGACATCACCAACCGGCAGAATTTTCAACTGCATTGGTTGCGTATCGAAGATCTCCCCGCTGTGTGGGACGCGCTTGCCGAGGTTGGGCTCGTCAGCCAGGGATCGTGCGGGGATAATACGCGGACCGTGACCGGGTGCCCACTCGCTGGCGTCGAAGGGCATGAGATCATCGACACGTCGAAGTTGGCGGTCGACATCGATACCTATTTCAACGGGAATCCCGAATTTCAGAACCTTCCGCGAAAGTTCAAGATCACCATTACGGGATGCGCGCATTGGTGCACATATCCTGAAATCAATGATGTCGGGCTCACGGCGGTCAGGCGTGGCGAGGAGATCGGATTTTCCGTCCGGATCGCCGGGGGATTGAGCACGCGTCCGCACTTGGCGCTCAAGTTGAATGCGTTCGTCAAACAAGAGCAGGTGTTGGATGTGTTTCGTACGATCACGGCCATCTTCCGGGATTCGGACGAGCTGCGGAAGAATCGTGCAAAAGCGCGGCTGAAGTTCCTCTTCATCAATCATGGATGGACCGCCGAGTCGTTTTTGGAAGAGATGCATCGGCGGTTGGGGTATACGCTCGATCCGGCGGTCCAAGATACTCCGCCTGAGAACGTGTTCCGCGATCACGTGGGCATCCATGCGCAAAAGCAGGATGGATTGTACTACGCTGGTTTTTCCGTGACTTCAGGAAGGACATCGCCCGAGCAATTGGTCCAATGGGCCGATCTCGCCGACACCTTTGGGCAAGGGCGACTGCGTCTCACGGCAATGCAGAACATCATCGTGCTCGACATCCCCGAAGCGAGTCTCGAGGCATTTCAGCGCGCCGCCGCTGTGGTCGCACCACTTGCAGGATCGCCGTTTCAGCGTGGAGTGCTTTCGTGTACGGGGTCGCAATACTGTAAACTCGCCGTCACCGAGACCAAGCAGTTCAGCATTGCGTTGGCACAACAGCTGGAAGCGCGACTTCCTGGATTCGAGCACGCACTGCGCGTGCATATCGCCGGGTGTCCCAACGCGTGCGGACAGCATTACATCGCCGACATTGGATTGCAGGGAGTCCAAGTCGCCGCGGGTGACGGCGCGACGACAGACGGTTTCGATTTTTTCGTTGGCGGAGGGCTTGGCGCGCGTGCAGGATTTGCGAAGCGCGTCGGCTTCAGGACCGCCGCCGAGCAGGTGCCCGACGCGTTACAACGGTTGTTGTTGGGATATCTGGCGGGACGTGACGAAGGAGAGCAATTCCATCATTGGGCAGCGCGTGCCGGCGACAGCCATGTCAAATCGCTGTTGAGCGATACGCCACCACCATCATAAATCATGACGACCAAGAATACCGACTCTGAGAAATCTTTTGCGATTCGCGATCACTGGATCGCGAATCTCCTGGCCTGGCTCAGCTTATTCGCGCTGATCGCCATCATCGCGTACGGACAAATCGCCGGCGCACAGACACAACTGTTGAACGTCTCGTACGATCCGACGCGGGAGCTGTACGAAGCGTATAATCCGCTCTTTGCAAAGTATTGGCAGGCGAAAACTGGCCAGACACTCGTCGTGCGGCAATCGCACGGTGGCTCCGGAAAGCAGGCGCACGCGGTGATCGATGGGCTCGAGGCCGACGTGGTCACGTTGGCGTTGGGGTACGACATCAATGCGATCGCCAAGACCGGTTTGATCGCGCCAAATTGGGCGACACGACTTCCGCATAGCTCGGCGCCTTATACGTCGACGATTGTTCTTCTCGTACGAAAGGGAAATCCCAAGAAAATCCACGATTGGAGCGACGTCGTTCGTCCTGGTGTTTCGGTGATTACCGCGAATCCCAAGACCAGTGGCGGGGCTCGTTGGGTCTATCTCGCGGCCTATGGGTATGCGTTGGATCGCCCACATGGAACCGATGCGACGGCGCGTGCCTTCGTGCAGCAATTATATAAGAATGTCCCCGTTCTCGACGCTGGTGCTCGTGGCGCGACGACGACGTTCCTGGAGCGAGGGATCGGCGACGTGCTCTTGACGTGGGAAGACGAGGCGATCTTGGCGGCGAACACCGTCGCTCCGGGAAAAGTCGAAGTCGTCTACCCGTCAGAGAGCGTGACCGCGGAGCCCGTGGCATCGGTGGTCGATAAAATCGTCGACAAGCATCACACGCGTTATGTTGCGACCGCGTATCTACAATATCTGGAGTCGCCCGAAGCGCAGGAGGTCATCGCGCAGCACTTCTATCGCCCTCGGAACGCCAAAGTCGCCGCGAAATATGCGAAGCGATTTCCGGTGCTGAAACAGTTTACCGTGGCTCGTTTTGGCGGATGGGACGTCGCGCAAAAAACCCATTTCGCCGATGGCGGAGTGTTCGACCAGCTCTATAGCCGGTAGACGAGGGGGGGGCCCATCCCCCCGGGCGCCCCTTGATGCATCCATCGGTAACATCCCCTACATTTTGGGGATGAAAATCACCCTGATCCGTTCGGTCGCGGGGGTAGCCCTCGCGACCTGTCTCATCCCAGCCGTGTCGATGGCGCAAGGGGGGGCGGTCCCGATTCCGCCCGCCCTGAAGGTGTTCGATCCGAGCTACATCGATACCACCGTGAATGCGTGCCGAGACTTCTTCACGTTCGCGACCGGCGCGTGGCTCAAGGGCGACACGATCCCCGCGGCGTTCTCGTCGTCGGGGGTCGGGAAGGAAATGAACGACATCAACGAGGCGGTCGTGCGGTCCGTCCTCGACGACGCCATGGCGGTTCGGAAGACGGCGCCGCGCGGGAGCACGGTCGCGAAGCTCGGGACATTTTACGCGAGCTGCATGGACTCGGCGCGCGCGGAGCGTGAAGGGGTCGAGCCGGTTCGCCCGATGTTGAACCGCATCGCGTCGATCAAGACGACGGCGGACGTCGTTCGGGAGATCGGGACGCTGCACATGCAAGGCGTCGATGTATTGTTCGGCTTTGGTCCGTCGCCAGATCCGAAAGACGCCGCGCATTACATCGCGTGGACGTCGCAGGCAGGATTGGGGATGCCGGACCGCGACTATTATATGAACACCGATCCGGCATCGGATACGTTGCGGCAGAAGTATGTCGCCCACGTGGCGCGGTTGCTGGTGCTCTCCGGCGAGCCGGAAGCGCGTGCGCGGGATGAAGCGCGCCGAGTGATGGTGGTGGAGATGGAACTGGCGAAGGCGTCGAAGCGGCGGGAGGAGCTTCGCGATCCGAACGCGACGAGTCACAAGCTGACGTTGGCGGAATTGCAAAGTAAAACGCCGGCGATTTCGTGGGCTTCGTATTTCAAGACGGTTGGCGCGCCGTCGTCGATCACGGCGTTGAATGTCGCCGAGCCGGAGTTCATGGAGCGAGCGAGTGCGCTGTTGAAGAGCGTGTCGGTGGATGATTGGCGCGCGTATCTTCGCGCGCACGTGCTCGATGAGAGCGCGGCGTGGCTCAGCACGCCGTTCGTCAACGAGGATTTTTCGTATCATGCGCTCTATAGCGGTGCCAAGGCGCTGCATCCGCGGTGGAAGCGGTGTTTGCGTGTGACCGATCGGTTGATTGGTGAGGCCTTGGGCGAGGCGTATGTGGCGAAGAGTTTCTCGCCGGAGGCGAAGACAGAAGCCAAGCAGATCATCGACGACATTCGTGCGTCGTTCCACGACCGGTTGCTCGCGTTGACGTGGATGTCGGATTCGACGCGTCAATATGCGTTGCAGAAGTTGGCCAAGGTCGGGGAGAAGGTTGGGTATCCGGACGTCTGGCGGAACTACGACAAGCTCGAAGTCGAAGATGGCGCATTCGCATCGAACGTACTGCACGCGAACGAGTTCGAATGGCGTCGTACAATTGGTCGTCCGGGGCAACCGATCGACCGGACCGAGTGGCAGATGACGGTACCAACCGTGAACGCGTATTACGATCCGTCGTACAACGAGATGGTGTTCCCGGCTGGGGCGTTGATTCCGCAAACGTTCGATCCCAAAGGAGACCTCGCGGCGAACTACGGATCACTCGGCGGGAGCTGGGCGGGGCACGAGTTGACGCATGGCTTCGATGATGATGGGCGGCATTATGACGCGCAGGGGAATTTGCGCGATTGGTGGGCGCCGGCGGATTCGGTCAAGTTCAATGCGCAAGCGGATTTGATGGTGAAGCAGTTCTCGGGGTACATTCAGGTGGATACGTTCCACGTAAATGGGAAGTTGACGCTCGGCGAGAACATCGCGGATTACGGTGGGATTCTCACCGGGTATGATGCGTTGGAGCATGCGTTGGATCGCTCGGGGCACCGGGAGCTGGTCGATGGATATACGCCGGAGCAGAGGTACTTCATCGCGTTTGCGCAGTCGTTCCGCGATCACACGCGGGATGAGCAGTTGCGGACGCGTGTGACGGTGGATCCGCATTCACCGGCGATTTGGCGGGTGAATGGGCCGGTGTCGAACATGGCAGCGTTTGCCAAGGCGTTCAATTGTAAGCCGGGGGATCCGATGGTGCGGCCGGAGACGGCGGTGCCACACATCTGGTAGGGCTGGTAGGGATCGTTTTCGCGATACTCGCTACAAAATGTTGTTACGTTGCCAACGACTGCGCCGTGATCTGATCGATTGCGGCGCAGTCGTTTTGTGTGAGCTCCCACGCTGCGGCGGCGACGTTGGCGTCGATTTGTTCGGGGTGCGTTGCACCGGCAATGACGGAAGCGACTTGGCGATGGCTGAGCAGCCAGGAGAAGGCGAGCTCCAGCAGCGTGTGTCCGCGGGATTCCGCGAAGTCGATGAGTTGTTCGACGACCGCGAGTTTGGACTCGTCGACCTTCTTGAGCCGGCTGCCGGCAGGAAGCGGTTGTCCTTGGCGGTATTTGCCGCTCAGCAGGCCACCGGCGAGTGGGAAAAACGGCAAAAAGGCGATGCCGAGCCGGGCGCATTCGGGGAGAACCGCCTGTTCGGGCTCTCTGTGTAAGAGACTGAATTCGTTTTGTACGCTGACGAAGTGGGACGCGCCCGGTTGAACGGCGCGCTCGGCGTTGCGCAGCTGTTGTTCGGAGAAATTGGAGCAGCCGATCTCGCGAACTTTTCCGGCTTGCACGAGTTCGTCGAGCGCGCCGAGTGTGTCGGCGATGGGGACGGTGGGATCGGGATTGTGGAGTTGATAGAGATCGATGTAATCGGTGCGTAGCCGCTGTAAACTTTGTTCGACGGCGGAGCGAATGTACTCGGGGTACGCGCCTTCGCCCTCGTCTTCCATCGGTTTTCCGAATTTGGTGGCGATGATGACGTCTTTGCGCCGCGGACCGAGTGCGCGGGCGATGTAGTCTTCGCTTTGACCTTGCCCGTAGATATCGGCGGTGTCGAGGAAGTTGATCCCGGCGTGGAGTGCGGCGTCGATGACTTTGGCGGAGGCGTCAGGGTCGATGCGCCAGCCGAAGTTGTTGCAGCCGAGGCCGATTTCGGAGACGGTGAGGGAGCCGATGCGGCGGGTTTTCATGGGGATGGGAAAGAGGTGGTTTTTGTAAACGGCATGCCTCATGCCGGTCGTACTTGGGCGGTCATATGAAGTCGCGGCAAGAATATCGTCGGTGGTGATCTGCGTTACATCGCTCGCGGTGGGTGAACGGACTACGATCTGGACGATTGCTCTGCCTAACGCACTCAGGAATTTCGTCACCGCGTCCTAGATGCTTGTCTTCGTACCTATAGATACGCACATCCGACATCGGCCTCCGCTTCAGGCCGGAATTGGACAAGCACTAGTGACGCTTACTTAGAGCGACGAACGCGCTCGCGGACAATTTCCCACGGCGCACCAGCCTTCGGGTCGCGGTCATGGGCATCTAGGCGGACATCGAGCTCACGACGTTGTGCATCGAAAGGGGCAAGGCCGCCCCAGCTGGGTCAGCCGCGATGGACTCCCAAATAGCCTCCACCGCCTCGATGCGAGCAGCTAAAGGAAGTCGGAGAATGTCGGCAACAGCGTTTCCCATGCTCTCAAGTTTACGGTAGGACGGAGGAGCGGCCAACGATGGAAATCTCCCTTTAAGAGCTACCTTTCATCCAATTTTCGCCGCCAGAGCGCCTTACTTTTACTTGTGTAGTAAGGCGACTTTAGGTATCTTGCGACCATGTATACGATTACCCTGACCTCCAAACGGCAGGCGACCCTGCCGGCCGTCCTGTGTGAGCAACTCGGCGTGCATCCTGGGGATACGATCACGCTCGAGCGTCGCGAAGGGAACGGAGAGACCCTCTGGATCTTGCATGGCAAGAAAAAGGTGGACTGGTCATGGGCTGGGGCTGGTCACAAATATGCTCAAGGTAAGTCGCACGACTGGGAAGATATCGAACGCAGCATTGCCACTGCCGTTGGTCGTGATGCTGGGACTTGATACGTCAATTGTGGTCCGGCTCATTATGGGCGAGCCGCAGCCGCTGTACGCCGCGGCACGACGACAGCTTGAATCGGCTCTCGAGCAAGGCACGCCGGTCGTGGTGTGCGACTTAGTCATCGCCGAAGCGTATTATGCGTTGCAGCATCATTATCAGATGCCGAAGGATGAGGCACGACATGCGCTCCGTCGATTTTTGAAATCGGGGGTTGTGACACCTCATCCGGTTGCGGCTCCCGACGCCTTGGCCGCAGTACAGGGCGCTGGTGTCTTAGACCGTTTAATTCATCTCCGCTATGCGGACCTCGGTGCTGTAACGCGAACCTTTGATGCGAAGCAGAGTCGGTTAAAAGGCGCGGTCCGACTGAAAGCGTAAACTCGACTGAAGGCGTAAACCCGATGCGGTCGCAATGTGCGACCGCATGTGTTGCACTTCCGTGCCCTTGCGTATTCCCGTTCCGATCGCAATGTTCGGCACGTCGAACATGCCTCGATGATGACACTTCCACTGCGCGATCTCTGGTGTGCAGTCCGGGACGGCGACCCTGACAGCGAAGGGCGGCCGGGGTGTTCGCCACGCCCAGGCACCGAGTCGGCCACACCGATCGTTCCGATCTTTGGTGAGACGCCGGCAGATGTTGTGCTGGTCGCGCGGGTTCGGGGAGGCGACCGTGAGGCGTTCGAGTCGATCGTTTCAGCGTATGCGCAGGATGTCGTGCAACTCGCGGCGATCATGTTGCATGATCGGGATGATGCCGAGGATGTTGCGCAGGAGCTCTTTGTCCGGGTGTGGCATGGGCGGGAAAGTTGGGTCCTTCGAGGCTCACTTCGAGCCTACTTGTTGCGTGCCGCAGCAAATCAGGTGCGGAACGTCCGGAATCTCCGGGCGAATCGGCGCCGGTTAGTGGCGGCCGAAGGGGAGCAGCTCGTCCCTACAGGAGGGCGCAACGACGCAGAAGCCTCTCTCGACGCGATGCTGTGGCAAGCCGTCCGCGAGCTTCCGGAACGGTGGCGCGACGCTGTCCTTCTCCGATACGTCCAGCGGTTGAGCTTCGCGGAGGTTGCTGAAGTCCTCGGCGTCACGGAAGACGCCGCGAAAAAGGTCGTCCGCCGAGCGATCGAGGGGTTGCGTAGGGTTTTGGCTGACAGGGTCGAACGAGAAGACTGATCGTTCGACGTCCCAGATCGGCAGATCGAGATGGTGTTCCGAGTGGCCGCGTCCCTTTTGGCGCGGCCACTTGTCGTATGGGCATGGAGGACAAGCGCGAGAGACTGGAGCCGTTGGACGACGAGACGTGGGAAGCGCTCGATCGGGCATTGTACGAGCGAGGCAGGGAGACAATTCCCAGCCCATCTGCTGCACGGCCCTTGGGTATAACGTTCGATCATTGGAAAATCGAAGAGGTTTCTACGCCTCCGTTTGTTCGACAGGTCTGGGAACGCGTCGACGAAGTCGGCGAAGCAGCGCGTGCATCTGTCTCCACCCCGCAAGCGCTGGGAAGGGGAACGATCCCGAGAGACAGGATGTCGCCACATCCACGGTTGTCGAGACGTGGGATTGCCATGCTTGCCACCGGAATGGTTGTTCTTGGCGGGCTAATCCTGCGACAGAAACCGGCATCCGATCCGGTTCTGAAGTTCCACACCGCAGCAGCCCAGCGTTCGACGGTACGGTTGGCCAACGGATCGACGATCCATCTGGGGCCAGCGACGTCCGTGACGATGACGGACGGTATCGCTCATGTCGCGGGAGAGGCACTCTTTGTCGTTTCTCCCAACACCCTGCACCCGTTCGTCGTTCAGACGCGTTCGGCGTCGGTGCAGGTGCTGGGAACGACGTTTTCGGTGCGCCAATACCCTGAGGAATCGCGCAGCCGAATCGTTGTCGATCAGGGGAAGGTGTCTGTCCGGACGAATCTGCAGGGTGCGACCAGTCGTGCGCTCGCGATTTTAGGAGCGCATATGTCGGCGCAAGTCACAGACTCTGGCATCAGCGTATCGACCAATGTCGCCCCGCGCGACTTCGCGGATTGGGCGCGTGGGGCGTTGGTCTTCGATCGTGTTCCGCTGCGCGATGTCGTCGCGGAACTGGTCCGTGCGTACGGCGTGGACATTCGCATCGCGGACACCACGCTCGCCAAGCAGGTCATGCGCATCGAAGTGTCGACGACCGACGATTCGATCACACAAGTTCTGGAGCGCATCTGCCGAGTCAGTGATGCGCACTACGTATATGATCAACATCGGTATGTCTTGTCGCCCGGTGGGACGACGAGCACATCACCTCACGATATTCCGCGGCGAAACCAATTTCCTCAACCGGAGCATACGTATGGGCGGTAGGTCTGCGCATCAGTGGATCGGCGTCAGTGTCGCATGTTGGTGCCTCTGTACATCTCTCTGTACATCGCTCGGCGCCGCGCAATCCGTGGCAATAGGGCTCCCTCCGAACACTCCATCACACGCGCTGGTGACCGTTCGTGTGGTGAACGCGCCACTGTCCGACGTGCTCACGATGATCGCGCGGCAGGCTGGGTTGCGAACGTTTTGGAACGACCGAGTCTTCGATACCGAGTCGCGCATTACGCTCGACATGCGCAACGTTTCGGTGGAGGAGGCGTTTACAAAGGCGCTTGCCGGTACCGGGTTGAAAGCCGACATCGGCGGAACGCACGTCGAGATCGTCCGGGATCCTAGTATTCCTCTCGCCAGTAACGGAACCATTGCTGGAACGGTGACCGATTCCGCGACACGCAAACCGCTTCGCGGCGCGAAAATCACGATCGACGGCACCGATCGTGCGTCGACCGGCGAAGACGGGACATACCGTGTGACCACCGAGGCTGGAGCACACACCCTCACGGTCAAGCTGCTCGGACGGAGCAAAGTGACCCGCAAGATCACGGTGAAGGCCAACGAGACGGTCTCCGTGGATGTCTCACTCCAGTCGTCGCCACTGGCGCTCGATCAAGTCGTCGTGACTGGCACTGTCATTCCGACACAGCTCAAAGCGGTGGCCAACGCCATTACCGTCATTACCGCGAAGGAGCTCGAACAACGCGGCATTACGCACATCGATCAACTCTTTCGCGGCGACGTGCCGGGGCTTTTCGCGCTCACGCAAGGATCGGCGAACCCCTTCAATCAAGTGTTGATGTTTTCTCGTGGCGCGACGTCAGTCCGGAGCGTCAACGGTGATGGCTCGCTCATCGACGGCACGAAACAAGGAACCAATCCCATCAAAACCTACGTCGACGGCATCGAGCTCGCCGACCCGTCATACTTGAGCCAAATCGACCCTCGGAGCATCGAACGGATCGAGATTTTGACTGGTCCGCAAGCCTCGACGATCTATGGCTCGAACGCCCTGAATGGCGTCATGCAGGTGTTCACGAAACGAGGGACGAGCCCGCGGCCACAGCTGTTGGTGGATCTACGGACCGGTGTGACGCAAAACAATTACAGCAGCGGCCTTGCACCACAGCACAATGCGACGACGTCGGTGAACGGCATGGAAGGGCGGATGTCTTACAACGCTGGGATGTCGTGGGATTACGCGGGGTCCTGGACTCCGGGTATTCGGACCACGACGCTGAATGGTTTCGGCGGCGCACGATATCAAGGGGGACCCATCACCGCAGACGCCTCCATTCGTCTCACGAACGGCAAGAATCAAGCGGACGGATCGGCGTTACAACAATATACCGCCAATACACAATCCGGACTGTACATCTTTCTGCAGCCGGTCGACAACTCCATCCAACGGCTTACTGCGCAAACGATGGGAGTGACACTGGGATATACTCCCGTCAACTGGTGGTCACAGCAGTTGGTTGTCGGGTCCGACGCGACGGAAACGACGTTGACGGTATTGCCCGTCTTGGGCTACGTCGGTGACACCGTCATCTTTACGAACCAGAATAGTACCTCCAAGATGAGCTTGGGGTATACCACGACGCTTCACGTGCCGTTGACACCGGTCGCGCAGGCAACGGTGACCATCGGCGGAGACGAATGGCATCGGTTGAACACGCAGGCGATATTTCGCGGGGCGACGCTCAATGGGTACACGAACATCGGATCGATCTCCGCGACCGAATATCGATTTCCTTCCCACAACGCCGGTGGTTTTCTCCAGACACAACTCGGGATTTACGACGCACTGTTCCTGACGTACGGGCTCCGCGCGGAATGGAGCCCCAACTATGGAAAGGATCAAATTCCGAATCTCGCGCCCAAGTACGGGATTGCCTACACGCACGACGTGGGCGACTTGACGGTCAAGCTACGCACCAGCTACGGCCGGTCGACACGACCACCCGCGTCGTTCGAAGTCATCGGACAACGCAATACTCCGTTCGAGCTGTCGATCTGGGGACCCGGATATTCGTCACTGCCGAGCCCGGGGTTGGGGCCGGAGGACCAACGTGGGTTCGAAGGGGGAATCGAACTCTACTTGAATACGAGAGCTTCGTTGACGGTCACCCGTGCGAATCAGACGGTGACGAATCTCATCGATTACGTGCTCGTCGACAGCGTTCGGTCGTTGATCATGAATCCACTCGGATATTGCACGCTGTATCACGTCTGTGCGAGCGACGGTTATTGGTATCAGCAGCTCCGCCAAGATCTGAACGTCGCCAACATTCGCAATCAAAGTTGGGAACTCCACGGGACGGTCAACCTCGGTCCTTTGGCGACCACCGGCACGTATTCCTGGACGAAGAGCCGAAGCCTCGGCATGACGCCACGATTTGCCGCGCAGTTCACCGCGCCGCAATATCAACGTGGTGCAGCGTTCCAACTCGTCTCCGAACACACGTGGGCCATCGGAACGACGTATGCGACCGCGGGGCGTACGCTCGGCCTTCATGTCAACGGTGCGTCGCCATTCGTCAATCTCTCCAGTCAGACACAAATCGATCATTTGACGCCATACTTCATTCGTCTGCAGGGCGACGTCTGGAAAATGTCGAACTTTCAAGCATACATCAATCGAACACAACCGATCGTGCAAGTCGACCTCGACGCGACGCAACGGTTCACATCACACCTCGAAGGAACGATCCACGTCTTGAATCTCGGCAACGGTTACGAGACCGATCTCGACGCTCACAACCCGGTCGCCGGACGCCAAACCCAACTCGGCTTTCGCATTCGGTAGCGCTCGGCGTCAAAGAAATCGGCCGGTTTCATGATACGCATTCGTTGTTGTGTGGGGTTGATCGGCGCCTGGTGTGGGCTCAACGCGGATACCACTCCTCTGCCGGCGCAAGCACTTGATAGTTTGACCGCACCGCCGCCGCTGCTGATTCGTACGTCCGTGCCTACTGAACACGCGGTAACGCCGATCGGCTCGGCGTTCGACGTCGCAATGGTTCGGTGGGCCGCGCAATTCGAAACGGATCCGTCTGCAACGAGTTTTCCGTACGACTCCATCAACGCGCGCGTCAAAACGCGCGCGCGCACGTGGCTCGCATCGCTCGTGCACTCCGATATCAGGGCGCTCTATCTCGACGAAGCGGGACGCGTCGCGGTCGTCGCTGGGGAGGATAGTCTCGCACAACATTATGTTGCGGCGCGACTGTCCTCGCCGGCACTCACTGGAGCCGATTCGGCGTATACATTTCAAATCGCGGTCGAGATGTTCGCGGATACGGTGTCTTCCGCGCATTTGACGATTGCGACTAACTACCTCGCGCGGCTTGCTCGGCTGCCGCTCGCTGTTGCGGACGAGGCGTACTACAGTGCACTCGTCACGCTCGCCAGAGCCTATGACGCAGTCGGACATGGCGATTCAGCGTCTGTCTACGGGCTTCGCGCATTCGCCGTGCTCGGCCAGATGCCGTACCGCGATCGGTGGGTCGGGTTCGGAGATGCATCGCTGTATCTCATGCTCGCGAACCGGATGATGGAACGACCCGACGGCCGAACGCAATTGCAGCGTCTCGACACGTTATTGACCGCCGCCACGAAGCTTCCCGCCGAGGGGCCGGCTGCTGATTCCACACTGCGTGTGATGCAACAGTTCTTGATCGGGAGTTTGCAGCGCACGCTGGCCATGTCGACGGTACTCGGTACCCGCGCCGACTCGTTACGGGGAACATATTTCTGGAATTTTTCCTCGAATGCTTCCCCGGTGCACGGAATCCCGTTGGCTGATGGTACGCCACGTCTTCTCTTTTTCGGCGATGCCGATTGCTGCCGAACGCAGTTCGCCACGTTCGAGCGGATGCATCGGCAATTGCAAGGGCCGCTTTCAACACCAGGACGGCAAACGCCGCGCGTCTACTTTGTGACAACGACGCATGGGTATTGGCGCTATCTCGAAGTCACGCCAGAGGAAGAGGTACACCAGCTTCATGCGGTCTATCTCGACTCGGCCAAATTAACGATACCGATCGTGCTCTGGGCCGGCCCCATACGTACCACGCCGGACGGTGGACGTCTTCCGATTCCGAGTCCGAATCTGGCGACATTCCACGTACAGGGTGCCCCGTATATCCTTTTGATCGATGGCAATGGTGTGATTCGATCGCTATGGCTTCCCGACGGGCGCCATCCATTCACGCGTGCGGACGAAGCTCATTTACTCGAGCGCCTGACCATGCTCGCGCGCGAGTCCACGGGGAATCGAACAACGCCATGAGCCCCCTTCGCCCGACGCGGCGCGAGTTTCTGGCCGCCACGGTCGCACCGTTTGGCGCGCGATCGTTCCTTCCGTCGTCACAGTCGCTCCCTATTACTCCGCGAAATCGCGCTGCTCGCGCCACAACGTATCTCCCCGATGGAACCGCGGTGCATACGTTACGGCAATTGGCGCTCGCGGCGGTCGACGCGGCGAAAAGTGCAGGAGCGACGTACGCGGACGTCCGTCTCATGACGATGCGAGATTCGTTTGTGTCCCTCGGATTCGTCGGTGACCGTCCAACGTTGTTCTCGAACACCAGCTCCGACTTCGCGCCGGCCTTCTTTCCACCGAGGGCGACGTTCGATGTCGGTGTTCGTGCGATGGTCGGCGGTGCGACGTCGTTCGCGTACAGCGAGCGGCCCACCATTGATGCGGTGACCGAAGCCGCCAAACATGCAACCGCTTCAGCGCGTGGACTTGCCGGGCATCTTCGCATGCCGCTGGAGATGGTGCACGCACCTGTGGCAACGGGAGAATGGGAAACCCCCATACGCATCGACCCGTTCGGCGTCCCGCTCGAAGAGCAAGTAGATCTCCTCGCCTCGTACGATAACGTCGTACGTCGTATCAAGAATGGCAGTGTCTCGCTCGTGGGAACCGGCTTTGTCTGGTACCACAAGATTGTCGTGGTGGCCACCACGGAAGGGACACTCGTTACGCAAGGGTGGCGTTACGGCGGTCTCTTCCAGCGGGTGCAGGGGCGCCAGGGCGTCTCGATCGTCGAGTTGGATGGAGGCGATGATCGTCTCCCCATACGAGCCGGCGGTTACGAGTTGATGTTGGACCCGGCGGGGCACGATCGCATCATGCGCCGGACGGAAGAGGCGGTACGGCTCGCGTCGTATCCTCCGTCCGTGCTAGATGTCGGCCGCTACGAGCTGGTGACAGGAGGAGGCGCGACCGGACATTTTCTGGGTTCCCTCGTCGGGGCCGCGCTGGAGAGCGACCGTGCGTTAGGGTATGAGGCTGGGGTCGGCAGCGGCTCTTATTTAGGCCCACCATCCGCTGTTCTCGGGCAACAACTCTTTTCGCCGACGTTACAGCTTTCGAGCAGCCGTCTTCCATCCGCACCGAATGGTGCACAGTGGGACTATGAGGGAGTCGAGTCGACATGCACGCCGTTGATCGAGCGTGGTCGCATCATCGACTACGTCACGACAAGAGCTACGGCGTCCGCACTCCGGTCGTGGTACGAACGATCCAACATGCCGGTGCAGTCGAACGGCAATGCGGGGATCGCGACCGCCATCAACGTCCCACTTCCATCGCACGGTCATCTCATCATGGCGCCAGACGCCGGCGGTCCCGCGACGATCGACGCTTTGTGTGCAGGGGTGTCACATGGGGTGTTGCTCTATGATCCGGGACCCATGAGCGTCGATGCACAACTATCGTCGGCGTTCATGCTGCCATCGGCACTGATGTTCGAGATTCGCCGAGGGGCGATCGTGGGACGTCTCATGCAGAACGGACTACAACTGAGAAGTCGAAATATGTGGGGGCGATCGCTCAAACAAATCGGTGGTGCGCGAACCATCGGATATACTTTTGCCGATGCCGCAAAATCACAACTCGATAGTTTTTCCGTCGAGGCCCCAGCCGCGCATTTCGTCGACGTCGACGTCACCCGAACTGGCGTCGAATGACCGAAGGTCGAATGGCGGAAGTTGGAGAAGTGCTGGACGCCACGTCTCCCGACGACGATCATCTCGTCTTGCGTCAAGAGGAAGGACGGGCACTCGGCGGACAGGTACGACAGGTGCTCGGCGTCGAGACGTTCATGATGCAGGTGATTCATACGGTCCGGCGGGTGACTCGCATCGCCAATGGCCGAGTGTTGATGAACGTCGATGGAGACGCGGTCGATTGTTACATCGAGTTTACGAAGGACCGTTACCAAGGGAGATGTTCGCTCCGGTACCTCCCGGATCTTCCAACGCTCCGTGAACGGTTGACGATGGCACTACACAACGCGACGCTGTCGCCGTGGTGGCGATCGGACCGGCTCGTCACCGAATCATTCGGCCCGCAAAGTATCTCCACGTCCGATATTTGGAAGCCGGCGACGGCAGCGGCGTTGCGCGAAGGCACGGCGCGTGAGAGCGCACTGACTCCCGTGTTCGACGTCTTGGATGCCTCGACGTTGATCGGTGCCGGTTTCCTGTCCTTCGTGGCAAGCGCGCGCTACGTCCTTCATGGTGGTGGGCTCGAGGCCTATGGACGGGAGACCGATTCACAGCTCAGTGTTCGCGCGATTGCGCGGGACGGTACGAGCTCGGGATGGGCGGGCCGGGTCGCGCGGGATTGGAGCACGGTTGTGCCCGCACAGGTCGCCCGCGAGGCGGTCGACGTCGCGGAACGGGGGGCACATCCGGTGGCACTCGAACCAGGGCGCCGCACTGTCATTTTGAGCGCGACCGCATTTGGGCAGTTGTTGGACACGTTTCCGGGAGCATTCGATGCGCGAAACGCCGAATCCGGGATCGGCGTACTGTCCGACGGCCGGAAGAGCCGTATTGGCAAGCGCGTCATGGATGCCCGATTGCGCATGTGGTCCGATCCCAACGATCCCATGGGTGGCAACATGCCGTTCTTTGGTGATCCGCGCGATGGTGCGCAACGCGATTTCATTGCTGGGTTTCCTGTCACGCCGGTGAGTTTGATCGAAGGTGGCGTGCTTCGAAATCTCGTCTACGGCATGGGTTATGGAACATCGGTGGGGAAACCATTCAACCGGTGGCCCTTCGCGTTACACGTTGCTCCCATGCCGGACGTCGCGACGCAGACACTGGACGAAATGATCGCACACTGTCCTGAAGGGATTTACGTCAATCGGTTTGGCTCCCTCCTCGTTACCGACGCGATGCGCGGTCAAGTGACTGGTGTCACGCGTGATGGGTGCTTCTACATCAAAGATGGAAAGATCGTCAAGCCGATCAAAAACTTACGATTCTTGACGAGCCCCATGTTCGTGCTCAACCAACTCCTCGCGATTGGTGTCCCCATGCGTGTGCAGGGCGCGGATTCGCTCTGGCCCGAGACCTCGTTTCCCGTGATCGCTCCTCCGGTGATGGTGTCGGATTTCAACTTCATCGCGCTGTGCGACGCCGTTTAGTGCCGGCTGGGGACACAGTGGTCATTCGAGAGGATGGGTGCCTGATTCTGGGCGATCAATAGTCTCCCCTTGACGCTCCCACGTCCCCGCGCAATCTTGGCGGCATGTCGACGTGGTTGCTCGCGGACGTCTTTCCGCTCTGGTGCCAGGATGATGCGGCACCGCACGTCCATACACGCGCTCCTGACGGCCGGTCACGCGAACCATCGGGCGACACCACCGCTCCTCACCTAGAGCGCCGTCGCGCCGACGCCGCAATCGTTGTCGCGCTGCGCGACGGTGATGTCCGCCCATTCGAAGCATTCTTCGTCCGCGAATACGCCACGTTGGTCGACTTCGCGACGGCGTTCACCCGCGACCGCTCCCTGGCTGAGGACGTCGTCTCAGACGTCTTCGTGTGGATCTACCGACACAGAACGTCACTGTCCATCACAGGAACGTTGATCGCTTACATGATGGGCGCGGTTCGGCACCGCGCGCTCGATGCGCTACGCGCCCAGCGCCGCGAGCAGACGCGACATGCACAGCTGAAGCAAGAAGCACACGCCTCCGTGGTCCCGGCACAGACGATGGACCCGGAGACGGCAACGATTCAACGCGAGACGTTGACGACACTTCGCACGACCGTGATGACTGTGTTGGAACAGTGTACCGCGTCGTCGCGGATGGCGTTCCTCCTGCGCGCGCAGCAAGGGTTGTCCTTCGCCGAGGTCGGGAGCGTGCTCGGAATCTCGGAGAACGCAGCGAAAAAACAGGTGGGACGTGTCATCCGCGTCTTGCGCGACGCCCTCCCGGGTGTGATCGACTAGAGCGCGGGCAAACACCAGGAAAAGAAAAGCAAAAAACCGCGGCACCTTTTCGAGGGCGGCGGCGCCGGTAGGGCGATGACTGATACGCGACACCCCGATTCTCCAGATTCCGACCTGGAGGGCGCCGAACCAATGTTTCTCCGCTATCTCGCGGGGGACGGGACGGCGCAGGAACGAGCGGCGTTCGACGCGCGCCTCGGGACGCAGCCAGAGCTGGCGGCGCTGGTCGAGGAGGTTCGGACGTTGCGGTTCGCACCCGGAAATACGGGCCCCGTGGACGTTGGCGCGGCGCTGGCGCGGTTTGGAGCGCGAATACAGGATGACGGCGGTGAGCGATCAGGGGCGTTTCGGCCCCCTTCTCTCCGCCAAGACAGGATTCTTGGAAAGCACCCCCTACGGACCAGAATCCTCGCTGGCGCCGGCGCCGCACTCGGCGTCATCGCCACCATTTTCGCGATTCGTTCCAGCGCACCGTCCCACCCGGGACATGTGTATCGCGCCGCCGTTGGCCAGCGAACGACCGTCACGTTGGAGGACGGCAGCGTCGTCACCTTGGCGCCCGGAGCGGTGCTCCGTACAGGGGGCGACTTTGCCGCCACATCTCGCACGGTGGCACTCGACGGGCAAGCACTCTTCGACGTCCGCAGCCAAACCGGCGCCCCCTTCCACGTCCATACCCGGACCGCCGACGTCATCGTACTCGGCACCGTCTTCGCGATCACGTATGACGATGCCGCGCACCAGATGGTGGTCGGCGTCGCGTCGGGAAAAGTGTCGGTGCGAGCCACGGGGCGCGCACCGGAGAAAACGTCAGCAACGACACTCTCGATGGGAGAGATCGGACACGTGACCGACAGCGCGGTCGTCGTCTCACGGCCGCCGGATCTTGCCCCGTACACCGAGTGGGCGCACGGAACGTTCGTCTTCGACAACACGCCACTGCCGAATGTGCTCGCCACATTGGGACGGTGGTACGGCGCGGACATTCGTCTTGCCCCGCGTGACAGTGCCGTGCTGACAGGGCGGACGATCACCGTGTCGTTCGCCGAGCAATCGCTCGCGGACGCGCTCACCACCCTCAAAGTGTTGATGCAATTGGACGTGACCTACGACGACAGCACCATTCTGATTCGCGCGGCCGACAAGAAGAGCGTTCCCGCACCACACCGCGAGCGCCCCATCCCCGGAACGAAAACACTCATGACAAGCGAGGTAGGACGATGATGCATCTGGGTTCGTCGGTACGCCGTTCGTTGATCCGTACACTCGCCGCGACCGTCATGCTCGCTCCGATTGCGAGTATTGCACAACAATCGGTGGCCGTAACGACTCCTCCTGCCAAGGCGCCGTCCGCGGACGAGCTGCTTCGCAAACGCATTACGGTGCAGCTCGACGCCGTGTCGCTGGTGCAGGCGTTGCGTGCCATTGGACGCGCGAGCGGGACGCA
>Ga0105241_10000184_pt1 | contig 46915 bp, 43 predicted proteins | sample KBSC64metaG_FD_80422 | JGI IMG/M metagenome (GOLD analysis project Ga0105241, IMG submission 80422) | Corn rhizosphere microbial communities from Kellogg Biological Station, Michigan, USA - KBS C6-4 metaG | ecosystem: Host-associated > Plants > Roots > Rhizosphere > Soil | place: Michigan, USA... | reverse complement strand
CCCCTGCTGCCGGATGTCGTACGGGTTCTTTACGATGAAGCCCCCCGGACGGAACCCGTCCTTTTTTGTGAAGTAGCGGACGTGCTCACCGTACCGAATCTGCTCCCAGAACTCTGGGGGGATTTCAAGGTAGCCTGCGAGCTTCTCGGCGATGTCGTCCTCAGTCCAGTCGCGGGCGACGTGGGCACGGTCGGGCCCTTCCCGCGCGGCCAGGTCGAACGGGTTGCTCTTCTTCTCTGCCATTGGCGCATATCTGGTGGAGCCCATTTCTAACAGCTGACGCAAAATGTACAGCGGGAAGCCGTTCGACCACCCGTAATCGCTGGGAACTACCCTACGGAAGTGCTACTGCCGCAATGCGGCGAGCCCCGGAGGGCAGCCGCGGCCGCGCGTCGGAGTTACGTTCTGGCGCTTGCGCCGTCACTCACTCCGCCCTGCGCGGCGTTGGCCCGCTGTTATACCTTCGTTCGGATAAGGCTCCCCTGTAGAATGGAGTTAGCTCTTTTCGACCTCCTCTTTAGTCTCCTCTTCGGTCTCCTCTACCTCCTCTTCCACATCCTCGGTGATCGGTAGTCCTGTATATAAGCACTTCTCGGGCATATTACAGGACGGGGGCAACTGCGTATAAGCGAGTTCAATTTTGATAAGCACTGTTCATAAGCACCTACCATGAGCCAGAGCGATCTTGCTCAGTGGTCCATACGCCAGTACTTAACGGCAACGGGCGCCGCCGACCTCGAGGGCGGCGCGCGATTTCAGGACTTCGTTGGTGAGTTCCCTGTCCGGAGTTCGGGGTCAGCCCCCTACCCCCTGAGCGGGATACAGCGCGCCATGAGCAACTTCCTCAATATGCGCATGAAGATCCCGCTCGGCCCCGCTGGCTACTACTGCCTATCGATGCGCGCGGCCCTCAAAGGTCTCCCAGAAACTATCTTTGGGTTTGCTTACTGGCGTCGCGATGCGCCCTCTCAACTCCCGGAATACATCTGCATCGCTCCTACCTATGAATCGCAGGATGGCGAGTACCGGCCGCGCTTCGTCCGCTACCCGGAATTCACCGCCGCATATGAGAAGTACGCCAGCAAGCTAGCGCCATTTGAGATTGCGGTCCTCGAATTGGTCAAGACTGGCACTCTGGCGCTCAAGCTGCGAGTGTCGCCGGAGAATCCGGGAGGGGAGATCGCGCGCGTCTCTGACGAGGCGCGGCTCGCGGTCTGCGCGCTGACAGTGGGCCTCGGACTCGACCTCGGCCGCGTGGGGCAGCTCGACCCGCACACGAACTCCTCGTACCGGAAGCTTCTTGTGACCCTGTCTGCAATGCCGGCGTTGGCAAAGCTGGGCGCGCTATACATCCCTACTCTCCGAAATGCTTACCAAATCAGTTCTGCGCTTTATGGCCAGAAGCTGGTGCCAATGACGCTGCGCGAGACCATGCAGCCCTTCGACTACAACCTCGCGGCCTGGCGCGAGCTCCTCGTGACCCAGCTCGCGAGCGATCTTCTCCTCAACTTGATCACCCCGAGCGTGGCGATCTACAACCAGTGGTCGTACATCGAAGACGCTGGGCGCGAGGTCTTTGAGAACCGCGCGATGCTGGAGCGATTCGCCCGCAGCCAGACCTCTGATGCGGTAATGAAGCATCTGCGGGCAGCCCGCCACGAGATCGCCGAGTCGTCGCTGGGGAACTACTACACTACCGAGCTCGACGCCCATGTGTACGAGAGCCTGGAGTACGCCCAGAGCAATCTGACGCTTTCGGGTGTTGCAATTCTCCACACGATGGAGAACGTGGGCGTAACCTTTGGGTCGCTGGCGACCACAGCTCGCAACGAGAACCCCCAGCACCGAGGTATCGCAGCCGCTGTTGCAACTCTTGATTCTGCGGCGAAGCTATTCTTCGAGCTCGCGTACGGGGTCCACTGTATCCACACAAAGCTCGGAGTCGCGCACACCGATCTCCACCGCAACAACCATATGGTCCACTACACTGGGCTCGTGCGACCCCCCATCACTAAGGTGAACCCCAAACCTACGCCATACTATGATGATCCCGTTGCGATGTACGTCGCCGGCCCCCGCGGCGAGGCCGACAGCTTCGTCTTCCCGGCCAACGGCATCCAAGCGTGCATCATTGACTTCAGCCGCGCCATTCTGGGACCAGGTTTCCGCACGTATTTGGCCGAGGGGCGCTCTCCACAGTTTGTCATAAACTTCTACCGCGACCAGGTTAATCGAGTTATACGAACTCTCCATCGGTACGCCCCCGATTATGTCACAACACACCAGGACGCGCTGAAAGCCGCCGCCATAGCAGATCTTGAGTCGGTCTTTGCCGCACTGTGCGCGGTTGACTTTATCGCGATTGGCGCGGGCGTCGCGGCAGCGCTGCGTGACGAGATCGGCCGCACGGTCGAGGGTGAGCTCCAAGAGTTTGTGGTCTCGGAGGAAGCGATCAGGCTTGCGACACGCCTCGAGGAGGCCGGGCGCGAAGCCCTCATTACAAGTCTGCACGCGATTGTAAGGGGTAAGGGGGCCAAACCAGGACTTCCTGGGGCCATGATTCTGCGCGAGGTGTTCGGTAGCTGGCTCTATAGCGCGCAGAACCCAAAGGACATGAAGGGGGCGCAGCTCGTGGATGTGTACAACATTAACAACGAGTTGCGCTACTCGGGGCGAGATTACGAGCGCTTCCCGCCCTGGGGCCGCTTTGACGAGATAGAGCGACATCTGGGCGAGTACAAGATGACGGATGTGTTTGAGCGTGGCATCGACCCCTTTCTAGAGGCGGGCGTTCCTGGCCCCCGTGTACAGGTAATTGCAGAAAAAACACGAGCTGCGCAAGAAAAACTGGATGGCAAACCGGTTTCGACAGCAAGCTCCTGGATTGACTAATACTTATGGTCTTCCATACGGCAATGCGCCATTTTTTAGCTACCTTCTAGTTCTTCGGGTTCGTATACTTACTCGCACCCGCAGCGTGGCGCAGGGTCGGTATGGACGATAGTTTCCAGTCAGTTCCGACCGCCTTCTCACTCATAACGTAGCAATCACCGTGCTTAAGTTCAAACCTCATAATAGCACCGATCGCTTTACTGCGAAGGAACCACTGATAAACTAAAGACATAGAATCGCCGAGCCGTATTGCGAAAACTAGCTTCCTTTCTCCGTCACCATGCCACCCTATGCCACACTGCTTGTTGTAATACAGGTTCATTTCGGCAAGTAGTTTGTGAGCTTTGCTGCCGAGGAAATTGCTGAGCTGATCGCGCACTTTGGCCAGTTTAGGTAGCTCCGCAAAGGGCACCACTCGGCCTTTGCCGGCGCCATAGTCGGGCTCCTGAGCAGTATCGCCAAAGGTAAGATTCCAGCGAGCCAGTTTGTTCTTCACCTCTCCATAAAACATGGCTTTCTTGTCTGGTGTGAGCTGCGACTGTTCGCAGAGCAGTCCGTCGGCGGCACGTGTCGACGTCTTCTTTTCTGAGGTGAGTGCGTGTAGAAGATCGGCCGCAAAGTCAGGGTCATCGCTTGCCAAATTGGCAAGAGCATCTTCGACAGTTGGTGCTGGGAAATGTTCCCCCTTCTGTTCGGCGACCTGTAGTGCGGGCTGAGGAGCTCCTACGTGCTTGTCCGCTAGGGGAGGCTTGTCTGCTAGTGGGGGCTTGTCGGCGCAAAGAGCTTCTGTACCATTGCGGATGATAAGTATGTAAGCTGGGGGCAGCTCGTGCGTTCCGCTGATCCCGGACATCTCGACCAAATTAACAAGCTCGCATCGGCACCCGAAACTCTCGAAACGCACTTTGGCAGTTTCAAGGTCATTCAGAGAGAATCCAGCAGCAGCCTTAGACCCCAGCTGCTGCATATTGGGCCCGTTCTCAGCGACCTCGCCGAAGGTGATAGTCGTAGTCGGCATAGCTCTCGAATATGTCGCAGGCAGCACCTTCAATTCCGATTTGAATCTTTGCCTGTATACTGCATTATCCGGCAGCCATGGTGAAATTCTGCAAGAACTGCGAAAGGGTGATGCCGCGGGAGATAGGGACAGGGGAGGTAGTGTTTGTCTGCGCGTGCGGGGCCAAAGAAAAGGGCACGGACACCGATTCCAGAATCTCAGGCGCGGTCTATGGAACCGCCGAGACGCAGAGCATGTACCAGTACATGCTCAGGACCGCGCCCAAGGACCGCACAAACCAGATCGTGCACCGCGACTGCCCCCAGTGCGGGCGCGACTACATGGTCCAGGCGCGGATCGGCACGGGCGAGGTGGTCTTCCACCGCTGCAAGTGCGGCTACTCTCCGCCAAATGCATAGGGTGTGCGAAGGCCGCCGGCGCTTTTTGTGGCGCGTACTGATACTTCGCGATGTCTGAGCCCGCTAACCTCGTCCAGATGTGCCCCGTGTCGTGGGTCTGGCCCGACGACATCCCCCTCGAGGAGTGGGGGCGCCGTGGCTGGCGCTGGCTACACATCACCGCGATCAACTTCTCCCAGTTCCCCACCACAGACGAGAGCCGCATCGTGTACCGACGCATATGGAACTTTATTCGGAAGCTCCCCTGCAAAAACTGTTGCTCCCACGGCATGGACTATCTCATCAAGAACCCGCCCGATCTCGCCGGTTCGGAAGCGCTCCAGCGCTGGATGTGGGAGTTCCACAACAGCGTCAACGAGAGGCTGAAAAAGAAGACCTTCACTTATGAAGAGTATCGCGCGGTCTACGCCGACGAGATCTGCTGGGCGTACTCCGCGGGCGGCACCTGCCCTATGGCAGATGCTGCGCTCAAGTCAGGCCTAGGTGAGTGGCACACGCGGAGAGCTTCGAGCCATCGCCCCATCGCGCTACCTGCGGTTCGTAGAACACGCTAAAAGGCATGCCACGCATCGGGGCGCCCATCGTGGTTGCTATCCTGCCAGCGGTCGGGTCGACCGCTCTGGTGGCCACCCCAGCGATTGTCCCACTGGCCCTGATTGCCTCCCTGGTTACTTCCCTGGTTGCCCCACGGCCCGCGGCCGCCGTTCCATGGCCCTCGACCTCCGTTCCAGGGGCCATTGCCTCCGTTCCAGGGGCCATGGCCTGAGCCGCCGCTGGAGCCACCGTTGGAGCCACCGTTGGAGCCGCCGACAGTTACTGTAGTCGTGGTCTGCCTGTTCTGGTACCATTGCCAGAGGTAGTACGCGCCGACAATGAGCAGGACGATAACCAGGGCGAGCCCGAGGGCGCCCATTATCTCGCCCGACGCGTCACCGCCGAAGATGCCTCCCCCGCAGCCGCCCATCACTGCGCTCGAGTGGTCATTGTCCTGGTCGTCCGAGTCGGGGACCGAGTAGTTCGCAAACACTGGTTCGATGTTGTCGCTGCCGTTCGACATGGCGGGCCACGAGTATAGGGGCGCGGAAAAACGCGGCAGAAATTACGTTGCCAAGCGGGGGCGCGGAAGGCCAGCGCGGCGAAACAACGGGCACGCGGCGTAGTCGAACACGGGACGCGGCTTTCCGCCGGGGTAGTAGCTGCGTGGCGGGAGGCCCTTGGTTAGTTCCCCCGCGTCAGGGCGAACCCCCAGCTGCACCGGCAGTGTTTCCCTCGCCTTGGCGGCATTGTCGGCCATCTTGATGATATACGTGTTATCCGTGTTTGCGGCGCCCACGGTATCCAGCGTCGGCGCGAACGGACTGTCCGCGAACAGCTCAGTCGCCTTTTCGGGGGCCGTAGCCGCAAACACCGCCTCTGCGTCTCTCATGACTGTCAGCATGTGGGTGTAGAAAGTGCGGTAGATTCTGCTCACGTCAGAGCTTGGCGCCCTGTGGGACTCGAGGAGGAGCCACACGAGAACATACTGAACCGAAACGACACGAACACTTCCGGAAGCGCCGCTGTCGAGCGCGACCTTCAGAGAAGATGCTGCAATAAGTCGCCCCACTGATGAGAGGACGACCGCGGACCCCGACTGTACCGACTCCGGCAGTAGGTCTAGGTAAGGATCGAACCAATTGTCCGATCCCGAAACTTCGGCCGGACGAGGGCTCGCAAATAATACGGACTTATCCGTCAGACCTAAAGGAAGCTCCAGTTCAATAGTTGTCGCGCTAGGGAAAGAGATTTCGAGTCGAGGCGTTGCGCTTTCGACCCCTAAATCGTCAAGAGCTCGACGAAGAAGGGCGTACGCCGCAAATCCATGTATAACGATATCATGGGCGGGCGCGAGGGGGGTTGACTCGCGGGCGGCATCCAGCTCCACAATCGGTTCGACCAGTTGTGCGCGGACCCTGCTCGTCGCGGAAGGACCCTGTTGCCGCGCGGCGAGACCGCGTTTCGGATCCAGAGAGGGGTTGAGGGGATAGTATTTCTCGTACAAGTTGATACGACGGAGATCCTTTCGCCAGCGGTGGAAGACATCCTCTCTGGGTGGCGAGTTAAAAGGGAAACAGAAGGCGAGATGCATGTCCATGCGCTGAAAGTCAGGGTGGACGACTTTCATTCCGTTGTAGTCAAACGTGGGGATCGCTCTGAGGACTTCGGCCGGCACGTGCCCAACATCGGCGACCCAGCGCGCATCGACGCGGACGCGCATCGTCTGGACGTGAATCGCGCGAACTGCCCCCACATGCGCGAATCCCATGTTGGCGAGCCTCTCTGCTAGGTCATAGGCGTCGTCGACGTTGCGCGCTGAGAGGAAGTCAAAGTCAGGACGCTGTGCGTCGGGATAAATCTGCGTCCCTTTGAGGCGCAGCGCGCAGTCAATGGCCTGCCCACCGAAGAGTATAAGGCCCCTCTCGATGATGAAGCGAAGGACGACGTCAAGCGCGCGGTCGAGCATCGTTCCGTAGGCGTCCCTCATTTGAGCAATCACTTCGTAATCTTTCTCGCGCGCGCCTGCCTGGCTCCCGAGCAGCTCTCGCCCCGCGGCAGGGGACCTTGTGTCACTCGCCCGGCTCGCCATTCGGTATGTAAGCCGGGAGCGTTTCATTCAGTTGAGAGCGCCCCTGTTTAGGGAAGTGCCGTTCATTTGAAGGCGCTTCCTGCCGCCCATCAGGCTCCCCCGGGCTTGAGCGTCTGTCGTCCCGTGGCTATATTTGATTTTTCGCGACAATAGGCTATCCTCTGCATTTCGTTATGCTGAAAGCCGATGCCGCTCCCCGTAAACATAAGAAAGTAACGAAAGCAGCCGCCCTCGCGGCCGAACAGGAGTCCACCAAGTTCGTGTCCTTTGAGGGCGACATCCGTCTCGACGATCCCTATGGCCTCCTCGGAGGGCTTGGCGTGAGCGTCGACGCTCTCGAGGGCCTCGCTCCATCCATCACGGACTGGGCGAGCTATGAGAACGGGCTGCCGAGCTGTCTCGCCCCGCGCGCCCCTGCCGCCCCTGACGAGTGCAGCTGTGGCGGCCGCTTTGGGCGGACCTCGAACGGCCCCGATCTCGTCTGCAGCTCCTGTGGGCTTATTGTTGAAGGAGACTCGACTGAGGTCGAGGATGAGGCTAGAGTGGCATCCTCGGTTGGTCGGCTCACCATAGTCGGTCCCGGGAGCAGCCAGCTCCAGCCGGACCTCTACCGTAGTGGCGCAGGCTGCACGCCCGACCAGCAGAAGAAAGCGATCTTCGAGGAGTACAAGGCGCTCCGCGAACAGTTCATCGAAAAGGGCGGGCGCGCCTTCCCGCTTAACGCATGCTCCAAAGCGGCAGAGTACTACAACAAGGTCCAGCAGCACTACGTGAAGCGTTCACAAAATAAGAAGGTGATTATGGCGCAGTTCTTCATTCAGGCATGCCACGAACTCAAGTTCGCGCCCGAGCGAGGAGAGGTCATGCGCTTCATGCAGTTGCGCGGCGGAGTTGCGAAGGGTGTCAACTTCATTCGCAAGCTGAAGGCTGATGGGCATCTAGAAGATGTTGACGTCAACGTCGACCCCTGTGTGCCGGAGATCACGACGCTATTTGCGGGCCTCGAGCTCGACCACCCCCGCTACAAACCACTCAGCGACGCGGTCTTCGCGATTGTGCAGATTGCGATCGCGAAACACATCGGCTCCAGTTCGGTGCTTCGCAGCAAGGTGGCTGGGGCGGGCTACGCCGTACTCTCGCGTTGCACTGACAAGACGCTGCTCCAGCGCCCTCCGACCCTAGCGGAGTTCTGCGCAAGCTTCCATATTCGCCGCAATACAATTGGAAACATGCTGACCATGCTCGCGGACTACCACTCCCACTTCAAAGAAGTCTACGAAAAAGCCGGTCTTGACTCGAGCCCACCTCCTGTGAAGTAGCCCGTGAAGTGCAAATGTGTCCAACATTTTTGAATTCACTCATCACACCCTATTCCTGGCCAGCGCTATGCTATTCAAAGACCTCTACGCGCACCACCTTATCATAAACTCACCCAGATGTTGCCTAAGCGCGTACGCCTTTGCGGAGAAACTCTTCGAAGGGGCAAACGAGCGCTCTGTTTCAGGCTGGCTCATATACTTCGCAAACGGCCCACTGCTGCGATACAGAGAAAATTCCATGGCTTGCACGCGAATTGTGCACGAATCGTGCGACTACCTCATGTACTTTGACATTAATCTCGAACAAGCAGTGGAGTGTTTTCGCTCCGCCGAGGGGCCGTCATCCCAAACAATTCTCGCCACACTGTACGCGGACATGTACAGGCGGTTCATCGACATAGAGTCCCAGATTATTTGTTGGGAGATTGAAAAAGTCGACTAAACTGACCATTTTATTTAATAGACAAGTGTCATCCCACCTTTTTTGGCATGCTCTGCCGCTTGGCTTGCCGTTTTTCGACCCAAGCGAGCACGTTTCCCAGGAGCAGCTCCTGCTGATTGAGGACGGACTCATCCGCGCATATAGTTGCTGCGTACATGCGGAACCGAAACCGTGGGAGCGCAGCTGCGCTCGACGATGCAACCGCGACGCTGAGGGTTCCACAGGAGCGCGGTAAGGAGCGCGCGAGATGCCTGAGAAGACGACGGCCATCGGGTGTCGAGTAAACCCAGATCGTTCTGGGCTGGCATACAGGGAGTGCGACACAGATGCCATGTTCTAGCCGGTGCACAGTTCGGAGAATCTCTGGTGTGGCTTCAAGTCGCGCTAGCCACTGTTGAATTCGGCGGACCTCTGCTGGCAGTAGATCGCGAGCAAGGAGAGCGACCGCCCTGCCGTAGGAGCGGTGCGCCACGAACGCGGTGGGGCTGTGGTAGCCGCAAAATAGCCGCAAGGCCGAGGCGGCCTCGCGCATGTACTCAGCCGCTTTGACCGAGTAGCAGCACAGACAGGGCGCCGCGGTGAAGCAGCCGCTGTCCATAATTTCGAGAAAAGCGGGGGAGCTGGCGGCAGCAGTTGCCGCGGTTGCAACAAAGAGGTCGTCGGGGATCTCGGGGGAGTCAACTCCGCTGAGTCGCCGGAGCTCCTCCGGCGCTTCTGAGACTTCTCCCACAAGTATATCCATACGCACTTTCCATTGATGTTCTCGCAAAATGAGTGGACCCATCGACACGCATTGTGGAGCGGCGATGGCTCCAATTAGCGGACCGAGCTCAGCAAGGTTGGAGCCACTAGTTGCGGGTGCGCCATTAAGTTCGGATCCCAGTCCTCCACGAAGATGCAGTTCTGTTTGGAATCGACGGCAATGAGGCGGCGGACGAGCAGAGGGCACCGGCGCTCCAGCAGCTCCTTGAAGGCGATCGCCCCTGGGTCATGCAGGCCGGTGATATCAACAAAGACGGTTGGGCTGTCAGCTATCTGGGTCGCTCGTTTCGCGAGAATGTGGGCGGCCTCGGACTTCTGAAGGATGTTGCTGGTTCGTCTGTCGTCGGGATGGATGACGCATGTGACGCGTGGGGTGTTGCTCAGCTGCATGAGAGGATCTATCTTTGCCCTTTCTGCCCGCGCTGGCTGCCCCTTTATTGGCGCCAGTGCACGGGTCTGAGCTGTCTTCGACTCGACCTTTGCGTCCGCTACCTCATTGTCGCTGGCAGCCTCTGTATCGGTGTGGTCGGCCGCATCGTCAGCGAGCTCGTCGACCTCGCTGCCATCTTCGTGTTCCTCGAGCTCCACATCAGTCTCCTCTTCGCTCGAATGGGCTTCCTCCGCCTCCTCTTCCTCCGCCTCAGTCTCGGGTTCACCATCTTCATCGGCTGGCGCATCTAGGGGATCCTCATCGATGAAGTCGGGGGCGAAGTCTTCTTCATCGTCGCTCATTCACAGCACTAATGGTGGTGCGCAATTTCATTCAAATGTGAGACAGTAATCTTACATTCAGTTGGAGAAGAGCCGCGCCTAAGAATCTGCTATCTGCCCGACAAGATCTGTTATGGATATTCTGGCACTACTCGCACATATGCTGAGCGTGGCCGCGGGGGTCGCACTGCTGTGGTTCGCAGCGATCGCCTGGAAGTATGGTCTGTCTGAAGCCTCGATTCGCTCGGCGTGTCTGGTCGCGGACTGGTGGTGGGCCGCTTACCGATACGTCACGAGCATCTTTACTGTCTTTATCGACCCCTTGGACATAAGCCTGCGCGCCATTCCCCTGAACGGTAGCAAGCGCAGGCTCGGTAAACACACAGCTTTCAGTTTACAGGCCGGAGATGAGCGCTTGCGACGAATCGCCGCTTGGTTTTACCGATGGCACCGTGAGCCTAGCGTTGGCGATTGGGAGCACTGCTGCAGCTATTTTGGGCTCGCGGATCCACCCAGACATTTGTTAGACCTGCAGGGCGGCGAGCAGACAAGAATTATTGTGGAGATCAAACGCCCCGGTTATGCGCGAGACCCTCTCTTTGGGAATTGTTGGGTCTATGAGCTCACCAAGATCACGAGTGTGCCCCGTCTTATCAGAGCTGGCGCTTGTGGCGTCGGTGACCTGACCCCCTCGATGATCGTAAACGTGGAAAAATGGCAGGAGACACTTGAAAAAATGAGCTCGGCTACAGAATCAACCGAGGCATCAGCGCGGACGGACTAGAACCTCGAGCTGCTTTTCTGTAAAGAGAGCGGCTCGCTGCTTTGCATCAAGCAGAAAGGCTGGCATCTCGATCTTCCCGACGATGGAGTGGCATGTGTGCTCGTAGGCCTCGATGCGCTCAGCCGGCACGGAGGGCGTCTCAGGGCGCGTGTCGTACTTGCTGTCGAGGGACATTGCGTATAAATTCAGGCGAATTCTCGAGGGTCACTAAAGTCAGAATCAACGCTGACGAATCCGTCCAAAACGGAGACGAGATTTGTGTGGATGCTGTAAAGGAGCGGGTTGCCGGGGTCCTCGGGCCGCGCCGCGATGGCCTTTAGCACAACCTGGTCGGTGAGGATCCATTGCGGGCGCCAGGTCGCGCTGCCACTCGGCGTAACTTGCAGAGTCCTCAGGCGCGCCGCCATCTGATCCGAGAAGAGCGGGGGTGCCCGCACATGGACTCCTTGCGAGGTTACATAGGCCGACGCGAGAGGGTCGTACTTGAGGATCTTCATGCGCAGCCCATCATACATGCAGCGCTTGAAACGCCGCACACCATCTACAAACTCTGCCGCTGGTAGCGCGGCGAGGCGGCGTTTGCTTGCGTGGTGCGGATTGAGGCCCGCCGTGATGAGCTCCTCGAAGATCATGTCTCGTTTTTCCGACACTTTCAGGAGATTCTTAAAGTTCATCCCCACTTCATTGCACCAGGCCGCAACAGCTGCAATCTTCCCTTTTTCAGCGTCCAGCCGCGCAGCAAACGCGTCAAAGATCAGGACCGCTTCAATGAAGTCGTCCGCGAGAAGCACGCGCGTCCGGAAGTAGAAGCCTTCGCTTTCGCCGGGGGGCATGGCTGTCTCACTGGCGCCGCCAACTACGATGTCGGAGCGTCGCAGGAGGTAGTCAGGCACCGCGGCCCGCAGAGCTTCGGCCCCAGCCGGGAGACCGGCCCCTCGCGCACTCCTTTTCTCCAGGTACAGGTCGCTGGCGGCCGTGCCGAACATCGCGACCGCCGTGATGATGTCCGTCATTGCCACGTCCCACATATAGCTCCCCAGCATCGCGCGCACCCCCTCCATCGGTGTGCGCGTAAAGCCAGCCGCAATGAAGCCGAGGCCAGTAAGTCCGTAGCCTTTCTTTGGATTTTGCTGCGGCTCAATGAACGAAGGAGGCCATGTGGCTGGAAACGGAGATCGCGTGGAGATGAATCCGAGAGCCGTTGCTGCGGCGTTCGTGGGAAGGAAGACCTCGGGCGGAGGAGGATCGAGCAGCGACAGCTCTTCCACTCGAAATTCGGGGATAGATCCCATCTTAAGCTTCTGGCGCTGCTGCCATGCCACGACCGACAGGTAACTCTCTCCGAAACCGCCGGTGAAGATATCAGGCAGCTGCTGGGTGTCGAGCGCGTTGAACACGTTTTCTGTAAACAGAGGGTGGTACTCGCCATCGAACAAACGCCCCGCTCGACCCTTCCGCTGTGTGGTGCGGCTGCGAGGCGCAGGCCGTGTGATGAGGCCGCGAATCCCCCATGGTTGATACGTCTCGCTGCTCCGCACCCAGCCCGCATCGATGACATATCTCAGCGTGTCAATCGTGAGTCCAGTCTCTGCAACGATGGTTGAGATAATGATGCGTCGAATGGGGCGCTTGCCTTTGATTAACGGCAGGAGCTCGGGCTTCTCGAACACGAGAATGTAGTCGCCACTTTGCGAGATCACGACTTCCCGATTGATCACAAGCACAAGGAAGGGCTCGGTCGGGTTCGCCGCGCGCAGAGCCTCCGCCACGATAGTAGACTCTGCGGCCCCCGGCATGAAGATCAGAATATCAGCGCGCTCCGGCAGATCGTCGAGGTGGCTATTGTGAATCTTGATCGCAGTTTCGGCCGCGCCAATAGGGTAGTTATTGAACCCCGCGGCGGGCCAGAATGTTTCTATCTTGAATGTGCGCCCTTCCACAATGACCACGTTTTCTGGCCCAAGACCGAAGTACTCGCTGTAACGGACTGGGTCGAAGGTGGCGCTCATTACAAGAAGGAAAGGGAGTCGCGGATTATCCCTGTTCCGAATGAAGAAGTCACGAATCCGTGCGAGGGCAATGTCACAGTCGAGAGCGCGCTCGTGGGCCTCGTCGACGAGGATGAAGCGGTACCGGGTCATAATGTCGGAATCTTCGGACTGCTGCAGCTGCACGGCGAAGACGCCTGCCGTCGCGTAAATAAGGCCGGAGGGGGGCCTGTTTTCGACGGGGCCAGTCTGAAATCCTACGCTGACTCCGAGGAGCATGTCGGGGTTCCAAGGCCGCGACGAAACGTCTTTCGCGAGCGCGATGGCGGTGAGGACGCGGGGCTGGGTGCAGATTACGCTCGGGCCGCGGTACTTCTGTGCGGGGGGCGTCTTTTCGCCCCTCAGAAGCCGGAACACCGCGACGGGTAGGATTGTCGACTTGCCGGCGCCAGTCTTGGCCTGTACAATTAGGACTCGGTCAACGAGGCTTCCACCACGGTGGCCGAACTCCGGCATCCGGCGCCGCAGCCAGGACGTTATGTAGTCTATTGGGGTAACTCGTTCTGGAACCTCGCCAGTCCCGAGAGTCAGACTCCCGGGCACAAGAAGCATGGGCTTCGCCATTGTCGCAGTTACAGAGCGGCAAGGTTTCTAATATTGGAGAAGTATTCTTGGCCAGATTCAGATGAGTGACCTTTCGTGCGAACGCATCCGTCTGGAGAGTGCGAGAGTTCGGGCCCAGGAGAAGATACGGGATTTGGCAAGATCGGGTGCGCCCCAAAAATATGTTAAAGACGCGGCAGCCGCGCTTGCGGTTATTCTCGCCAAGGAGGAGGTGAACAGGATAGCCATGGAGCCGCCGCGCGAACAGACTTTGGAAGAGCGCTTGGCGGACATGACTGACGAGGAACTATATGCATGGGACAAGTTTCAGTGGAAGCATGGCTAGGATTAAGACCGCGCATTATACCAGCGGCCCAACATGCAGCACTGGGCGCACACAACGGCCCACTTTGTGGACGGCAATATATGCGTCGGCGGCTACCAAGCAGCCGCCAACCCACATTTCGTACGTGAGAACGGTTTCAAGCGTATCGTCAAGATGATAGCCGATGATGGGACTTACCCTGGGGGGTTTCACCGCCACCCCGGCGTTCGGTACTATGTCGCCGCAGCGGAAGATGTTGCTTCGTACAACATTTGCAACGACATTGTCGGCGCCGTAAAGTTTATCCGGGAAGGAGTTGCGGCAAACGAGAAAGTGCTGGTGCACTGCCATGCCGGGATTTCGCGCAGCGTCACTATTGTGGTGGCCTACCTGATGATCTGCCGCGGCCACAGCCTATCGACAGCGCTTGCTGCCGTGCGAGGGGTGCGCGCAATTGCGAACCCGAACCCCGGCTTCATGGCCACCCTGCGCTCAATCGACCAGAGCCTGGCGCGCCTGCGCGGGCCGCCGACGTTGGCGGGGTACAGGACCGGCACCCCACCATGAGCGCGAGTTGCGGCTATTTTTTTTGCGCGCCCGTATACCGCTGCTGCTCAGACTTAGCCATGCCGCCAATGGACGCTAACCAAAAGCAGAAGCTCGCTTACGGCGCAATCGTTGTGCTCGCCATTGTCCTCATCGGATACTGGTACTGGAACAGCCAGAAGTGCTGCAACACAGCCGGCTGTGGCAGCGGAAAGGTCTGCTCCAACGGACGCTGCCGAACTACTGGGGTCGCTTGCACTGGTGACAAGGACTGCAAAACGGGCAGCACCTGCGTCAACAAGGTCTGCACCCCCTAAGTATGCCCCTCTCACATCACCGCGCGTCCCTAGAAAAGGGATGTGTTCCCCCTTTTTCAGGATTTGAAGTGGGCCATCTGCTGCGAACATTATGCCTGCTTCGCCTACCGTTGTTCACCTCAAACGCAAAGACGGCAAAGTTGTCGTGGACTGCGACTTGTACATCGGCCGGGCCATGTATCAAGGCGGTTGGAAGCTTTCCGCAAGCAAATGGGCCAATCCGTATAAAGTCGTTGACGGGTCCCCTGAGGCCCGCACTCGTGCGCTTCAGCTTTACGAAGCTCACGTGCGCTCTCTACCCGCATTGATGGGATCTCTCCGCGAGCTGGATGGGAAGCGGCTGGGCTGCTGGTGCGCCCCGTTGCCATGCCACGGCGACGTGCTCGTGAAGCTGTGGCGGGAATCTCAGCCCCAAAGAAGCGCGGAAGAAAAAGGGGCAGCACTTCCCGCTCCTGACGATCCAGTGTGGGCCGAGCTCGAGCATCTATTTGAATAAGGCAAGTGCCCTGCATCCCTCGTTTTGCTGTGATGGACAGCTGGACCGAAGTCGCAAAGAAACCCACCGGCAAGAAGAAGCATCGCTACTCAGAACAGGAAGCGCAAAGGATCGAAAAAATGGCAGACTGCCGCTTTCTGGCCCCAGCGCTGCGGAGCCACGAAGTGGAACAGCTCTTCGCAGACGGCTGGCAGTACGCCTGGGTTCGCAAGAAAGATGATGACGCCGTCCCTGAGACCGGGTTCATCTATATGAGCATCACGATAAAGAACAATCCATGGGGGGATTTACTGGTGCTTAGGAAGCTGGAGAGGGCTCGGTCAAGTAATCGCGAATACGACTGATCCACTCCGGTTCTGGCTCCGCTTCTGGCTCCGCCTCAATACTGGCAGGTAGAAGCCCGCGCGCTGCGAGCTTGGCCTGCGCCCGCTTCTTAGCATTTCTTTTCTTTTTGGCGTCGGTGAGCTGCTTGGTCGCTGGGGCGCTCTGTGTTGCGGAAGAGGGTATGGGGGCGCTTGTTTCGTCTACGAGACTTTTTTCCATACGTTCGCGGGCGTCGCGGTTCTCGACTGCAGTCTTGATCATTGTGTTTACCTGCTCAAGGGTGTCGCGAAGTGTCGTGACGAACTGTGCGTCGCTGCGTGCTGCCAGCTTCACAAACTCCCTAAACCACGGGTAGCGGCTTGTGATCTCTAGATAGCTTGCGATCTTATTAGTCTTGAGCTGCGTTAGGTAGCTTTGATACCACTCGCACTCAGAGTCGCCTTTTATGTCATCGTCCTCATCTATGTACTTCAGATCGTCATTGCGCAGCGCTACATCGAGCATCTTGAATAGCGTCCTGAACCACTCGTCGTTCACATAGGGGGCGCGCACCACCCCAGTAATTTCGCATTTAGTGGCGGAGCATGCCATAATTGCGAAATGACGGTCCACAACCTGTTTGTACAACTTGCTCCCGCCGCGGTATTCGTGCGCGAAGGTAGCTATTCCAGGGAATAGGGCGTCCGACGCAGACAGATCCAGCTTATAGTCGCTGGAGCGCAACGTCGCAAGGGCCCCCAAGTACCAGAGGGGCGAGGCACCGCGGCGTTCAGTTGACTCCTTGAACGCGTTCATCCTGTGGTGGAGCTCGTTCACATTCTCCATCTGCTTAAGCGCTTCGTTGCCCAGAACGAGTTGCCCTGCAGGATGCGCCGCGCCAAGTAACTGCTGGAGCGAAAATGCACATCCTTCATCGGCGAGCTGCTGGACGAGCTGCGTGTCTTCCTGCGTCCACGCCTTCTTTGCTTTGAGTGGAAGAATTTTGCCGCGAAAGAGGTCGAACGTGACTTCGCGATAGCCAGCGAGCCCTGCAACAAAGGCCTTGTACTGGAGGATGACGGCCATTGGGGTCTGGAAAATAGGTAGAACTACGTTTCTTCAAAACGTGCTACAGTGCGACGCCGTCCTCCAGCTCAGGGAGAAACTCGTCGGTGAGGCCCGCCGAATCGCTCCAGTCGCCGGTCCGCAACGACTTTGGGCCAACCGGGGCTCCGTGGGCTCCGTTGTCTCCAGTATCAAGGCCGAAAGTGCGCGTGCGCTCATCGCCCAGAGACGTGTTCGCTTGCGTGGTGGACCTCCACTCGGCGGGCTTCGAGCGGCCGATGGCGACGTTTGTCGTGGAGTTGGACCACCCCGTCGCGTCGTTGGCGCGCGCATGGGCAACGCGGTGCTCGATGGCCTGTGGCGCCGCGCGGTAGGTCTGCACTACTAGGCCATCCGCCGCCGCGGCTCTGGCTATAGGCGCCGCCGCGAACTTCCCAACCTTCGCGTAGTCTGTGCCCGGCGCGAGACCCCTCTGGGCCGCAGCCGAGCCTTCGCTAAGCGACAGATGGCGCGACCCTGTCGCCTTCGCGAGGGTTGCGACCTGCACGTAGTCCGCCCCGGGCATGAGGCCATGCTGGACCGAGACTGACTTTTCTTCGAGAATGAGATGGCGCACACCGTCAGCTCCTGCAAGACTCGTAATACGACCGTAATCCGTGCCAGGGGCCGCCCCCTTACCCGACTCTCCACTCTGTTCACTGAGTACATATTCGCGCGATCCGGCCGCGATGACCTTGTCAGCGATTGCCCTTCTGGCGCTGGCTGTACCTTCCCGGAGCCCCGAGACGATGGCCTCTACGTTTGTAAGGTGAGAGTTGGGCGTTGCACGCGCTTCAGCCTTTCGCGCAGCTTGAGTGGGGTCGGCGGTGGGGGCGACCCCGCGGCCATTGCGCCCGCTCAAGTCTGTGAGGACGCCGCGCCGCGACTGGTCCTCGACAACGTGGCGGTACACTGCGCCACATCAGACGCGGGCATCAGATGCGTGCCAGTTGCTGACGCCTCGTACGAAGGTCCAGTGCGCTGATCCACGTCCCCAGAGCGCGCGGCGACGTTATAGCGTGCAGCAGCCGCAAGTGTCGCGCCCAATACTCGTCGATTGGCGGAGAGAGTTTTCGCTGAAGTTGCGAAAGACTGGTCTGATGGAGCGAACCTGCTCGCCTGTGCCCCTGCGCCGATCGTCGCACGGCCGCCGCCCGATTGCGAGCCATACTTCTGCACCCCGAGTGGAGTGTCCGTCCCAACGAAGCGCCAGGGAGCTTTTTCCGATCCTGCCCGACCGGAATCTACTCCTCGTACTCCGCTGTTCGCGATGCCGTTGGCGGGGGCGTGGTCGCCGGTGCTGAAGCGAGCACCAGCAGTCTGTAGCGTCTCGTTATTCTGCAGCTCTAGCGCGCGCAACTCGCGAGCACAGCCAGGGTTTGCGATGAATGCGCGGCCGGGGATCGAGCCAACTTTCTGTTCTGTAAAGACTTTCATGTCCCGCTTGGCGCGTTTCAGTCGCTCTTGCATGCCTTTGCTGAACGCCTGCGCCGTCCACGGCCGCTCGACCACAGCGTTGTCGTCGTTGTCGCCCATGCGGACCGTTAGCAGGCCCAGCCGTGATGTATTTTGATCACGAAGCAGATCGAAGCGCGGAGTGTTATCGACCCCCCGCGGATCGTTGCCAGTGAAACCGATGAAGAGGTCCGGGTGGCGGACGTCGGGCGCAGTGCCGCGCGTGCCGTTGTAGCGCAGGTTCAGCCGCGTCCGCGAGAGGGCAGGGTCGCGGCGCGCGTGGTCGCTCTCAAAGACGGGGGAGTCGGGGCTCCAGTCGATGATCTCGCCGCGCGCGTAGTCATCGTAGTCATCATTGCGGAACTCATCCCGATCCCGCACTTCATCGACTAGGCTGGGATCTGTCTCTTCAAGCTTGTGCAGGAGCGCATCCATCGGCATACTGCCGTAATCATTCCCGCGGTGGTTCTCCACCACCAGGCCAGCGCCGTATGAGGTCATCGGGGCCGCAGTATAAGACGCACGGACAAAGCTCCGGAATCCGCTGCGCCGCGCTTGTCTAGCGGGACATCACCGAGTACGGGACCTCGACGTCGTCGATGGCGAGCTCTCCTGCGTCCCCTGGCGCGGTGCCGAATGGCGCAACATTGTCGCGGGCCTTAGCTGGAGGACTGGCGGGCGCGCTGCTGCTGTTGCTCGACTGCCAGCGGGAACCGCCGATGATAGTCTCCCCCATCGGCACGACAGGCACGATGCCCTCCTGGCCAAGGGCTCGACTGGATTGGACCCCCGCGAATATGTCCCTAGCCTGGTATTGTTCGGCTGTCTCCCGCGCGGAGCGCACCATCGCGTAGTGGTGCACGAAAACCACAAGCGAAGTGAGAAAGAATGTGTAGAAAAGTGCTTTGAGCGCTTTCTTTCCTTTGAGTTTGTCGCGGTACATGGCGAGCGCGACTACTGCGACCAGTGCAGTAATGAGAAGTGCCGTGTAGATGGGGTTGTTGACAATTCTGTGGATAATGGGAGCACTGCTGAGCCAGTCAGCGGCGGAGTTGACTGCGCCGCCGAGGTCGAAGCCGGACTGCTGCGACTCTGACGCCATCTCGGGAGGTATGGTATGGACAAAAAGAAGATGGCGTGCTGTGGGCCTCTCAAAAGTCGTCCCCTATATCCTCGCCGCTGAGCAGAGACATGAGGGAGTTCGGCCGAACCGCCGGCGCGACAGGTGCAGGTGTAGCTGCCTGGGGTGCCGCCACTGGTGCCTTGAAGAAATCAGCGTTCACCACAGGCGGGGCCTTGACGGGAGGTTTCTCGCTTTTTGTCACGGGCAGAGCTGTTTTTATGAGAGGCTTCTCAACAGGATTTGGTATGCTTGTCTGCTTAGGTGGAAGAGAAGCCGGCTGCTTGCTTGGCGGCGCTGCTGGCTGCTTACTTGGCGGTGCGGCTGGCTGCTTACTTGGCGGTGCTGGCTGCTTGCTCGGCGCTGCGGCTGGCTGCTTGCTTGATGACGGTGCCGATCTGGCGGAGTGCCCGCCATGCCTACTCTCAGTGGGGCGTCTTGACATAGGCGCATTTTTGGAGGGCAGTTGTTTAGGGGCAACTCTAGAAGATGGCCTCACGACCTGAGAGGCCGCCAATTTGCCGGTAATGCCACGACGGCGCGGGGGTGGCTCAGAGCTCATAGTGCTTTCAGTACCGGTCTCGTCTCCTTCATCGCCTTCGTCTCCCTCATCCCCCTCGTCAGACTCATCACTCCAACTGCTCTCGGAAGGGGTCTCGCCGATGCGATCTCGTGCCTTGCGCACAGGCGGCTTCGTTGGCGTGGGCTCGGCGATTCGGTTGGGCTTCGGGGCCCGCATCGCATCCATCGCTGCGGCCGGCCCGAGGTCCTTGCCGGTTTGCATGAGCTGGACGAGCTTCTCGTACTTCGCGCACTTCGTTCTGAGTTCAAGGGAAGTCTGGCGCAACTTGCCGCACTCAAGATCGAGTGCATTTGCGCGCGCTAGCGCCTCCGACTTCTCCTTCACTATGCGCCGGAGCACTCGTTTCATATCTTCTATCGCATCCATCGGCACTTGCTCTCGGGCTTGACCAATCTTCTTGAGGAACATGTTCTGGAGGGTTCCTCGTTTTGTAAGGAGGAAGTCAACGCCGGCATCCTGAATCATCCGAACAGTCACACTGGACTCGACATCGTGCTTGTCAATGATGCGGCGCAGGATCTCGGGCGTCGTCACGTATACAGCGAGATTGGCGGTGAGGTCGCACAGGATGCTGCTGAGGAGTTCATCCTTGTCGGCGATCGTGAAGTCTCGGAAGTAATCCGCGGTCGCGCAGTTCTCGGTAACGCGGTCTACGAACTCCGCGAAGCTGATTGCGGTAAATCGAGTCATGTTCGTGAAGTATTTCCAGACCGCCTGCACGAGCTTTGTGTAGCAGTCTTTGTCGTTTTTGACCCCCATCGAAAAAACCTGGATGCACCTGACATATTCGTCGGTGAGCGAGCCGTCGCGCGCGAGCTTGTTCCGCGCCGTCCGATAGACGTGGTTGAAGTAGCAATCAGTGAAGTAGGCAGACAAGATCTCAAACACTGAGACCACCTTCTGGTCATGGTGCGCGAACTTGTTTTGGCCGGGCATTCGCCTGAGTATGGGGGGCGGGGGACGGCTCTAAAAAAGCCGCGAAGCCGGCGGGCCGCAAAAAATGGTTGCGCCTTTCTACTTTTTGTAAGCCCCGTACCATTCGTCCTTGCTCATGGGTTCGATCTGGCTGGTGCGGCGCCAGCAGAAAGGCACTTTAATCTTATCAGTATGGGGATCTAGCACTTCGAGGGCGGATCTCGCAACAAGAGCCCAGGTCAGCTTCTTCTCAACTATTGCGTTGACGATATGCTTAGTTTGTTCGATGCCAAGCAAGCGGCGCAGCAGACCAATATCAATTGAGTCTTCAAAAGTAGATGCACGCTTCCAGATCAGTTGCACAAACGAATCGTCTTCGTCCAATGAGAACTCATCGCGGAAGATGTTGGAGCCCTTCTTCAGGGGCGTATGAATGCACCACTCTTTCTCTTTGTCTTTGCTTTCATCTGCCAGAAGGAGGAGCGCATTACGAAGTGTGCAGTCTGCAACAGTGTAGATGCTATTACTTTCATAGAGCCCCTGATAATCAGCAGTCGGTTCGATACACCTGGCAATGACGCATGGCGGCTCCTTTTCATTAATCCTCTTCGAACAAGGTTCCTTTACCCCGTAGATAATGAAATAGGGAAGCTTCACTACACTGAATTTTTCTTCAGGACAAATTGCCTTGCGCAGAGTATCCAGATTAAGGCCGAGCATCATAATATCGACACCGCGATCGAAGTATTTGCACAGGCGATGCGCATAGCTCTTTGTGTAGCGTTTAAGGTCTACAATGTCTGTGTTATTGTAGATGGCAAAGGCGCCCCCGTGCGACATCAACACTTGCCTGCCATCCCACAGAATACTGGTAGAGCCCAGATCTGACGCGTCGAGTAACTCGGCAATACTGGCGTAAATATGGGTGACTATTTGTATCACGTACTTCCGCTCTCGCCCTGTATCGGATTTCTTTGTCTGCGCTTGCCCAGTAGCAGATTTCTTCGTCTGCGCAACGAATGTCATTACATGGGATTTGCGGTAGAAATCAACACGAAATTCATTCCTTTTCAGGTGCTCGCCCAATGCCTGAATAGAAGCCATTGCACCATCGGGGGTCCTGTCAATGAAGAACAAATCGAAGTCATTGTAATAGTGCGTGGGTTTTTTCATACGCATCATTGCGCTTGCAGCACCCCCCGCAAGTACCATACTATGCGCGCGCAGATCGAATCCGATAAGCCATGGCGCCTCCGCGCGAAGACGTATTTCAAATACCTCATCACTTTCCGCAATCCCTTGATTTAAATACCGATTGGGCTCGCAGCGAATAATGGGATATGCCGGAAGAATCTTCGCCGGAAAGCTTCGTTTAGCCATTGCAATTGTAAGCGACAACGGATCTGCATTTGTCGTAGCATGCGATTCCTTGCCTTTGCATAAAGTGGCGTCCATCGTTGAGCAGCGAATTATCGAATCAATCACGATTCAAATTTCAAAAAAGACTGTTATGCTTTCAGTTCCAAGTAGGCACGGCCATACCAGACTCTTTCGCTTACCACAGCCCGTGGGTATCTTCCTGCGGGGTTAGAGGCGTCTACCATTACGAAATCAAGTGGGAAGCGGATAGATTCTGGCAGTTCCACAATGCGAGCCACGACCGTTGAGGCCACCTCTGTCCAGACTATACCGTTCATCACCACAGAAATCGCCAACGAATTGGCAAGTTTCTCGCCCAACAGAGCTCTGAGTTTCTTTATCTCAATGACAGAGGGGTCCGCGAGGGTCTCGGTTACGGCCTGCATAAGTGAGTCGTTGTTGAATTCGATAGTTTCTTTTGTGACGTCAACTCCAGGTGCGTATTTCTGATGCAAGTGCAGCTTATCCGAAGCCACTTCGCTACCTTTCGCTTCATTCACCGCGGACATCGTACGCATCAGTGCCATTCGCTTGTTATTCATGTATTTGCCTGGTTCGTATGAAGACTTAGAATTCACCGATATCACGGGCGTGATGCAGGATGACAGAATAACATTAAAGCAGGGGACGGATGTTACGTGATAGATGTTAATGAAAGGCAATGCGTACGTGGTTGGGCTCTTCCGAATACCATGCTCGTTAACCATCCCAATGTCAAGATTGGGAAGAATGAGATCGAATCCTCTCTGGAAGTATTTGCAGATTCTATGCTCGTAGCTCGGGTAGCGCATGCGGAGGTCCAGCACGTTGGCCCCGCAGTACATTGCGAGTGCGCCGGACATCGTCATCACAACACGCCCACTCGCCGACCACCCCACAGAGCAAGACCCAAGATCGAAACCGCTCAGTACCGCCAATTCATTAGGGTAGATTTGCAGAATTATCTGAACAGCTATGGACTTATAATTCGCCTTTCTTGGATTTGAGCATGCAAATGTCAGCGAGCCCGCAGAGCGAATCATCCCCACATTCGCATAGTAAGTATACAGGTGCGCCGCCAAGTTGCGAATAGCGGCAAGTGCGGACTCTTTCGAATGTCCCACGAGAAATAGGTCATAGTCGTCAAAGATCGTTATGTCCTGGTCTGGATGTAACATGATGGCACTAACAGCGCCTCCTGCGAGAAAGAGACCATTCTCCTTAAAGTCAAAGTCATTGACCCATGGAGCTTCCTCAATAAGACGCTCCTGAAACTCTTCATCGGAACGTGCGAGCTCAAACTCCAGGCGGCAGCTGGAGCGTAACATAGGAACGCAGCACGAGAGCGACGTGAACTCCGTCGGAAACATTTTCATATTATCCACGTCTTCTATGGTTAGTAGTCGTGGGGCGTCTTTCCGGCTCATCACGACATTGTACAGAATTTCCCACCCTATTTTTGGTGGCATGAAGCCATTTTCATGGCAATGCTCGCAGCTGCGGCTCCCCTCAATCGGGGGAAGAACTCCGGCGGTGGATTTAATCATCGTGGCAGATGGAAAAAGAAGTCCCTTTCAAATATGCTACTTGGGTGCAAACATAGCGTAGTAAGGGTTGTCCTTGTCCATAACAGTGCCGGTGCTGCGGACCTCTTCGCAGAGCTCATTAAACGCGCCACTCCCGAACTTGAATGGCTGCGGATAGGGGACAGTGATGTGATAGAAGTTCTGCATACGGGGGTCTTCGCGAATATAAGCCATTTTGCGATTTCCGACATAAATGTCATTAACTATATCATTCACGTACTCCTTTGTCTGCTTCTGGAAGTTGTTCGTTTTGCGCTCAAAGTTGGTGGTGCACACAACAGCATTCGTATAGAAAGAAATGAACGCGTTTTTCCTGATGTTTGTTGGTATGTCAGTGTCGTCTTGCGCGACCACAAGCGTGGTAAGAGATGCCCAGCGGCCCTGATAGAAGAACTTACGGAAGATCTCCTTGGTGAACAATCCCTTGAGCTCAGCCGCGCAGTCGTCGAAGATGAGGAGAAGCCGCGGGTTGAACTGGAGATTCGACAAGCTGTAGAGTTCATCCTCGGTCAGGTCCTCGCGGGCGTAGAGTTCGGCATAGTGCTCAGTGATGTACTTCTTGTAGAGCAGACGGAGCATGGTCTTGAACTTCTCATTGATCTCTTTGATCTTCTCGTCGCGGCGGCCCATGTCCTCAGCAAGCTGTTTGCGGATAGTGTCCACGACCCCCTGGCGTTTGTTTTTAATCGCATCAATTGCTCGGAATCCTTCTCTTCGCACAGCGCCGGGCAGACGCCCAAACAGGCGAGACAGCACCTTCACGTCGTTGGCACGCTCGTACACTGCGCGCATCATCATCTGGCGATTCCAGATTGCCTCGAGGAATCGCAACGCCCCCTTCACGCCGTCATCCTTCTTTGGGTTAGAAGGGTCAGGAAGAAAGGGCCGCGGGTGGATAAGAGGAGAGGGAATGATGCCATCATACGAGTGATTGGTCGATTCGGTGGGAGATACGACTATAACCTGGTCGATATGGCCCCGGACCAGTTTCATAATAGTCTTTACGATGACGGTCTTCCCAGTGCCGCTCGGACCATAAACATTGACGGTTTTGTCGAGAAACATAGCGGCGCTCATCTCCAGCCGCGGGACCTTTTTGCCTGATGTCGTGTGCAGATAGCCATTTTCGTCGACGTCGCCCATGGCCGCGCGCTATGTGTCGCGGGCAGCTCTTCTAGTTGCCGCGTGGACGTCGCGAGCGCGCAGAAAAAAGGCCGCCCTGATCCAGGGCAGCACTTCGGCTATACTGGGCGGTACCGCAGGCCCAGGGTGCGATCAGTGGGCTTGTACTTGATCTCTTCCTCGCCGAGGGCCTCGCAGATTCGCTCCCAGTTCGCGTCGTCCGCCTCCACTGTATCCTTGCTTTGCACGTAGATGTAGTAGAACACCCGGCGGGACTCGTAGTCGTCCTCCGGAAGTATGGCCTCGAGGACGCGGCTGATATAGTACGGGTAGTAGTTCCTGTTCACTCGCAGGGCAGAGCTCTCGGTTCGGCCGCCGTCGTCACAGCGCACGGTCATCTCGAGCGCGTCACTAACCTCGATGGCCTTCGTGAACAGGTTCTCCGTTCTCACAGCTATGGCTTCCGAGAGATGGGGAGGGCCGATGCCGGTGAGCTTCTTGAGGATAAGGGGGACGTTCTTGTTGAGGTCGGTGTGGTTGAGCTCGCGAAGCATCCCTCGGACGTCGTTGACAGTGAGGAGGCGGAGGATGAGGCCGTCCCGCTGCACGATCTTGCGTAGATTCTTAATCAAGAGCTCCCCATACTGGTTGTCGGGGTTATCTTTGTCGCCTATCTCTTCTTCCGGCTCGCGCGCAAGAATATGCGTCCACCAGGTGTGGAAATGGCGGTTTGGATTGAATGTCCCAGACTTTGCTTTCTGACCTTCTTGGTTGTAAAACTGAGAATCGTCAAATACTATGCCGACAAGCGACTGGATGACCCCGCAGGATGGGTCGACGCAACGCAGGGCGGATCGCCCCGCATCGACAGCCATCTCGCTCCCGCATACGGGACAGACCCCGTACTCGACCCTCTGGTGGACACCATTCGCCGCGCTCAAAACCCGGCCGTCGTCTTCGCGAGGATACCGGTCGAGGAGTCGCTGGATTTCAGCAGAAAGTGCTGGCGGAATCTTCTGCCCTGCCTTTGACTTTGCGGGCGCCGCCTTTGCAGGTGTCCGCCTCGCCGCGGTGCTGCGCGGCTTCTCGCTGCGGTCGCGCAGCGTCACCCCGGCAGCGGCCAGGGCCACCTCTGTGCGCGTTATGAGCCGATTGAGCTCCCCTGAGAAATCCTCGGTCGCGAGAATTCTAAGAAACTCCGAGTTGGCGTTGTTGCGCTCAATCTCGCCCTCCATCGCCTGCAGGTAGAGGTGGCCGGTGGATAGCGCGAACTTCATCTCGAGGGAGGCGAGCTCCCCCGAGAACGCGCCGAGAACCTCGGGTGCGATGCTGTGCCCGTTGGCTTTGTCAAGCACCACCCGCGCCGCGTCAAACTTGGCGCGGAGCTGCCTCGATGCCAGCTCCATTGGCGTGCGGTATGGCGCGCGGTCCGTCCCTCCAAAGCACCGCGGCCGCGTGCATTTGAACCCGCGAAAACACACGCATACCGTGCGCACTCGCATAACCATGGCAAGCGCGGCAGAAACCAACACCGGAGTGGGGGGCGCGGCCGAGTTCGACCTGATGCTCACCGACATTCTTGCGCACCCCGAGCGGCTCGAAGGCCTCTCCGGTGACGAGCTACGCGAACTGCACCGTAAAATGGACCCCTTCGGAGGGATCGGAGGGCCGGCTCCCGACCCTAAGAACGAGCACGTTCGCACCGCCGCAATCAGTGGGATCAATATGCGGGAAGACTACATTCGCCGCTTCACAATGACCGGCCTCGTCGGCTTCATCTGCCAGCTCTGCGAAGAGTGGGAGGTGCCCGAGGCGCAACGCGTGTGGGTGCCAGAAACGAAGCTCGCCCCGGAGGCGACGGCCCCGCCCACACCCTCCCGACTCGTGACTCAAATCCGGGCCGCGCTTGATATTGCACTGGAATCCGAGGCTGCCGCCAAAGAGGCCGAGAAGCTTAAGCAGGAGGCGCTCGAGGATGATGCTGCGCTGCCCGCCGGTGGCGACGCGACACTCATCAGAGAGAAGATGAAGGCCGCATCGTCCGCAGAGGCGAAGAGCGCGGGGCTCCTCTACGCGGCAATGCATGGCATGCACCGTAACAGCATCGACATGAGCAACAGGCTTCGCGAAACCGCCTTGGCAGCCTCCAAGTACCCAGCGGTTCAGCAGGTGCTGAACCGGTACCCACTGCCGCCAGCCCCCGGTCAGGTTACTTTCCCGGCGCCAAATGCAAAGGCTATCATCCACAAATTCCTCATGCACTGGCTCGCGTTTGATCCCAGCGTTCACGCGCGCGCCGGCCACAACGCAAAGGCCATCAGCGAGGCCATTGAAAAGGTGCAGATCGGCGAGTCAAAGGTCGATGTCGACTCGAAGGACCCCGGCCACCTGACAGTATCTGTGCTTCGCGCCAATCCGGTGAAGCCAACGAAATTCAAGCACATGGTCGCTCTCGATAAGATCCTCGAATCGGAGCGCACAAAAGCGGCAGCGCTCGCTATGCTTAACGATCACGCCTTGCTGAATGCGACACTGCTCGCCGTTGATGAGGAGCGCGACTTCAAGCACTATCTCTGCCCCGTGGGCGGCGACCTCGCTGTAGCTAAGGCAGCAGCTATAATCCCACCGCAGGACACATTCCACCGTTGGAACTACTACATGGAGGTCAACCATGACAAGCTGCGCACCATCACGGAAGCGCTCTATCCAGAGCGTGCTGACCTGGAGTGGGCCTTTGGCCTCTGGGAAGTCTTCGATGGCACAAGAGAGCAGGTTGATGAGAAGTTCAACCAACACTGCCAGAAGTACTCCGACCAGTGCCGAAGCACTATTCGGCACATCGGGTTCGGGGGCTGGGTGCTCCAGGCAGACTTCGCCGAGAACCGCAAAAAGATTGAGTTCTACAACAAGCACACAGAGGTGCTGAAACGTATCCTTGATCGCCACACCGACGACCGCAAGACAGGGGCCGACCTCATGCGCAACCGCGTTACGCAGATGAAGGCCGCCAACATCGCCGCCGACGGGCCCGACGCACCCGGCCTGAACCGCTACAAGCGCGAGGTTGCGAGCCGGGGACAGGACCTCGCGTCCAAGGGTGTCCAACAGGTTATCTCTCGCGAGGCGATGTTGCGGCTGGAGAAAGCGAAGGGAGATGTCAAAGCTGCCCAGGAGCTGGAGCTGCTCGACCAGCACGAAGCGACCGTGAAGCGCCTTACGGAGCTGAAGACGCTCCGACCGCTGACTCGCGAAGAAGTGGTCGAACTCGAGGAGGCAGAGCGCGTGCTACCCTCGGTTCGCGAAATGGTGAACGTCCCCGAGGACGCAATTCAGGTAGATGTCTTCTCCAGCGACCCGAAATCCGGCGAGTTTGGAAAGACGCACTTCTACACGAAGGCTTTCGCGCCCGACGAAGATCAGAAGACGTCGGAGCAGCCAACGCACCCCGCCCTTCGAGCAAACCTCCCGCAAAACTTTGTGAGTCCCGCCCAGAAGCCCGGACAGCAGCTCGCACCCTTCGCGGTCGAGCACATGCTCACGGAGCTCGCGCCTCAGAGCGAGGCCGCGCAGAAGCAGGCCGCATTGCGCGACGCCGAAGGGAAAGCGCAGCCCCCCGTTGTTATTCACGCGCCTGCGGAACAGACTTAACAGTCGGGACGTCAGCGGGGTCGGGCCAGGGACGGCCGAACAAGAACGCGTTGAAGCGCGTTCGCACGCAGAAGGCCTCGTGAATGCACACAGCAATCACGATCAACACAGCGAACACCTTCGCAAACATGCCAAGGGTGTGAGTCGACGTCATGAATTTCGTGATCACGCCGGCCAAACCGACTGTGAGGAGCACGTCGAACGCAGCGATTCCGCCGACGCGCCAGCTATGGGCGCCTTGGCCGGGAGTACCGAGCGCGTGAGAATACTTGCAGAGGCCTGACATTGGTATGCCAATAGTTGCCGGGATTTTCTGTGGTGGGCAATCTTTTTTTGGACTATAGCTTAGGAGGTGGCGATCGTTCCGGTGGCCGCGCTTTCCATTCAGACAAAGGCCCCGTACTGGATTGACCTCACGATGCCCGCCCGTGCGTTGCCGCCGCTCGAAACCACTTTCTCGCTCAGCTCAGACTCGATGGATACGCCGCGCCAGGTGAGCTCATCGACGAGCCCCGAGTCATCCCCGCCGGCGAGTCGGTTTCGCCTTCCGCGACCGGCCTTCCTGCGCAAAAAGTCCCGCCCGCCGCCCCCTCCGATCCGCCCACCGGAGTCGGAAGAGAGCGACGAGTGCTACGGAACGGTCATGCAAATTCTGACCGAAAAGAACAAGGAGGAGATCGCGCAGCATCTCATCAACCCGATAGCCGTGATATTTCGCGAAAAGGCCGATCCAGAAGAAGCCATCAAGGCCTTCGCAAGTCTTGAGAACAAGTACTTCCATCCCGATACTGATGACGACAGACTATTCCAGTTTGTCATTGACAGATCACAGAGGGCTTTCCCGCTTATCACCGTGTACATTATGCCCGAAAACTACATTCCGCAGTTGTGTGAGGAGCTCCTTGAGCAGAGACTCTCGCTCATTCGAGGTTCACCAATTATTATGCGCGGACGCCACATTGACACGTACGACCCGTCCCCGCTTATTAGCAAAGAATTTGGTCTCGACATTTGTAAGCGCATCTACATGGTCGACGGACCTTTTCCGGTACCACAAAAGAATAGCAGGCGGCGCTCTGCCAAGCTATCCACGAGACTTTCCGTATGACCAGTGTGTTGCCGGCCTATCCCATGGTGGCAACTGGAGGATCGGACGGTCATATCGTATATCCGCATCAGAAACAATGTACTTTCTTGCCAGTATTTCCACTAAACTCTGGTCTTTGCCCTCGAGAGTACTTATAGCCATGCGCGCGGCCGTGTTAACGTTTCCGCGCCAGTCAATCACGGAACTCATGCCATTGATGACTATCGGCGCAGGATAGCCGCTGAGCTCACCGAACAGCTTCCAGTCGCAATCGATGGTCGGGGGAGGCATCTGCCGCTTGCGTCTCTTACGAGATACGGTCTCAGTGGTCTTTGCGTTTCCTGCTTTTTGTTTTGTAATAAGTTTCTGGGGCTCAGCGATGTCCTCGCATTTGGCAAACAGTGTTGCAAGACGATGAGGTCGCTCGGACTCTAGAAATAAACAGGCAATGTTCCACATAATGTCAATGGCCGCGACACGCAGAAGATGCAGGAGGGCCGTGGCTCGAATTTTGGCATACACTTCACGAAGAGTTTTTTCGAAACAACTTTCCCATTTTACAGGCGTCTGAATGCGGCAGAATTCGATCGTTTCTGTTCCTGTAGGTTGGGCTAAGTCGGCCCAGAGACAGTCGCGAATGTACGTAAGGGAATCCATGAAGGAAGATGCAAGGAGATATTAGTATTCATTTTTGCCAGCAAAAAAGACATAATCGTATCGGCTATTTTTTATTGGTAACTGACGGTACCGCAACACACGTATCTCACTTAATCTTTCTCATAACACTGAGTTATCTTTATTGCAGTAGGGTATCTATTAATAAGTGCTTCTAATGCGATTCTGTTGGCTACTACGGCGCTACCGCATCCGCCTCCTTGCCAGATTTTTCCAGACAATCCAGCCTCAGCACTGAGCTGACAGCGCGTTTTAGTGTAAGTCAAGCCAATTATCATTGTCCACACTTCACCGTGGCAACACGTGCCAAATCTAATCGTTGAGTTGATATCTGAGTAGCTTTGCATAGAATGGTCAAACAATTACAGCTATACTAGTCACTCAAATTTGATTAGACTCAATCCCTCATATTCGTTTCTCCTTTTCGAAACAATGCCCACTGATCGTCAAAAAGCTTTGGCTTGGATTGAGGAGAAGGGAGGTAAAATAGAAGAATGTAAGGAGTTGACATCTAACCCAGGTCGTATGTGGGTTCGATGCGCCGCGAACCATGTATGGAACCCACAAATTGGCTTTCTTGCTAATCATCATTGGTGCGCTAAATGTCATGGAAATGCGCCCTTAACAATCGAACAAATGCAAGAAATTGCCGCTCAAAGGGGCGGCAAATGCTTATCTACCGAATATAAAGGGCTTAAAGTACATCTGCTTTGGCAGTGCTCATTGAACCACGAACCGTGGCTCGCTATACCCAACAACGTTAAAAATCACGAGAGTTGGTGCCCACATTGCACAATCAACGTGGGAGAAGAACTGACGAGAGCTGCATTGTGTGAAGCCTTTCCTGGCGAAAACTTTGATAAAACGCGCAGAGTCGAATGCATGTTGGGGCTTGAATTTGATGGATTTAACGAAAACAAGCGACTTGCGTTTGAGTATCAGGGCATCCAACATTACGAAGAGGTCCCTCACTTCCACCGAGAGCCAGGGGCGTTAGCAGCCCAGCAAGCGAGAGATCTGCACAAAAGAACCCTCTGCGAGGAAAATGACTATACATTGCTAGAAATCTCTTACAAAATAAAGTTCAATGAAATTCGTGCATATGTTCGGAAAGCACTCCTGGATCTCGGCTATCAAATAGCAGAAAAAACTCTCACAGATGACGAATTCTTGGCTTCAGTGCGTGCTCTTGATTCAAAGAACGCAGAACAGTTTAATCGGGCTAAAGAAATCATTAAAGCAAAGGGTGGTGAATGCTTGTCAAAAGTGTTCATAAGCAGAGAGATGCCTCTGAGCATCAAGTGTGCTAAAGGCCATGATTTCGAAATGAGTCTTTCTGGGTTTGACCAGATAGCCAGCCGGGGACCCCGATTCTGTCAAAAATGTGGAGGTACCTCTCCTAAAACCGATGAAGAGCTTAAAATTGCAGCTGCGGATAGGGGATTTGAGTTTATAGAAGCTGTCTCTCTCATTACAGGAACTCGTGCCCGACGATTTATGCGAATGAAATGTGCAAAAGGTCATCCCGTCGAAATATCAATCGAAAATTTCTTTAGCAAAGATCCACGAGGGTGTAAGACATGTTTCGATGAGAGAAAAGGTGATACTAACAGAAACCACAGTGACGTTGGAAAGCAATTTGGTGTAGATCTCGAAGATGAATACAAAAATGCGACAACCCATTATCGATGGAGATGCCAAAGGAATCATATTATGATAGCTACACTCAACAGCCTTAAAGCCAAATTTAACTCCAGCAAAGCAGTTTGCACTGAATGCATTCTCGCTGACTTTGGCAATGCCAATGAGCTGACACTTATTACAAATTGGAACAGTACCATCAGCCCGTCAATTAATTTGGAGTGGGAATGTCTTGAATGTGGCGAGCCTTCTTGTATCTCAATCATGACCATGAAACGGAAAAAATTCGCATGTAAGACTTGCAAACGTTTGATCGTTAAGTAAGTCTCAGATGATTTGTTTTTTTGTTGTATTGTGCTGTTCGAATGAACTTCCATCAGTTACCCGATCTACGTCGAGTATCGAAGTACGGCACTTCCATCGGTAACGAGAAGGAAGTTGATCGCTACAGCCACCACGATCAAATCGGCGGGTGTGACGGACGAGATGTAGTGGGAGGTCCATTTCAGGTAAGTCTCGCGGGCCCGCGAGATGTTGAGGTGGCCGGAGGGCTGCTGGCTGCGGGGGAACAGCGACATGTTCACGAAGAGAGCGCCGGGGTCGTCGGGCGTGTTGATCGCGGCGCCGCCGTAGTGGAAGGGGAGGTACGCGTTGTAGAACATGTCTCCGAAGCCGTCGAAGAGCGTGATTCCGTGCGCCGTCAGCGTCAGGGAGTCCACCGTCGGCACGGGGATGTAGTAGTGGTCGGGGATGATCTGGTTGAGGACGCTGCCCGCGGGGGTGGTGGGCGCACCGCTCGCGGTCTCCGCGAAGTCGGGGTCCTGCGCCGTCGCGTTCACGAGGCGGGTGAGACGGTGCCAGTCGCGCCACGTGCTCTGGTTGCCGCCGGTCACGACGCCGCCGGCGCCGGTGGGGGCGGGCTTGATGTTCCAGACGGGGCGGAGGCCGACGAACATGTACTCGATGGGCCACTTCAGCTGCGAGAGGAGCTTCTCGTCGCTGCTCTCCTGGTTCACGCGCTGGGTGTGCTGGCGGTAGACTCGGATGAGGGAGAAGCCGACGCGCTTGATGTAGATGTCGTGGATCTCGCTGTTCACGAAGATGTTGTTAATGTAGAGCTCCATCTTCTCGATGGTGGGCTCGACGATGCCGCCGGACTGGAAGATCGGGGTGTACGTCTTGGTGCGGATGGCGCCGGCGCCGGCGTCGGTGATGGTCTCGAGGTAGATCGAGGGGAACTCGAAGCAGAGCTCGGCGGGGGTGTTGAGCTCGGCGCTCACGAAGCGCTGGCCGAAGGGGATCGAGACGCTCGCGACGGAGAGGCGCACGTCGTCGTTGAACCAGAAGCGGAACTTGTGCCAGAGCTCGAGGCCGGGCTGCTGGGGCTTCGGGGTCTGGGGGCCGTTCACGAACTTCTTCAGCTCGCGGGAGATGTCGTACTGGGGGCCGACGATCGAAGCGTCGTTCAGCTTGTTCACGGACTGGAAGAGGACCGACGAGGGGGGGAGGACGGAGACGCCGGTGATGGTGGGCAGAGCCGCCGAGCCGAAGATGGCGGGGGCCTGGGGGCTCTGGTCAGAGCTGTTGCGCGTAATTCCCTTGGGGGTGTTCGCAACGTCGGCGTCAGACACGACGGCAGCGCGCAGGGGACCGTAGCCGGTGAGGGGCGTCTCCTGGCCGCAGAGGCGGTCATGGCCGATGCGCTTGTTGGGCGCGGTGCAGAACTTCTCGAGCATCACGGGGACCATGGTGTCGTACTGGTCGAGGGGGTTTCCGTTCACGTCGAACTTCACGAGCTTGAAGAGGCGGTGGCCGGGGTACTCGCAGTAGCGGACGAAGTTGCGGTAGTTCACCGTCACGGCCGAGGGGGTGCCGACCGCGAGGCCGCCGGTCACGATGCGGTTGCCGAAGGCGTCGACGATGTTGAAGTAGGTGTTCGCGGGGACTCCGCCGACGGCAGCGCCGGTCGCGTTCGCGTTGGGGAAGAGCGCGCTGCCCTGGAGAGGGGTGGTGAGGTCCTTGGCCTGGAACTGGGTGACGCGCGTGCGGCAGACCATGTCGTGGAAGAAGTCGCCGAACTGGGGGATGCTGAAGGTCACACCGCTCCCGAAGGTCGTGCTGCCGGACTGGGCGCGGACCTTGTTGTACTCCGAGCCGATCGCTGCGAAGGGCTTGAAGTGCGAGTTCACGTACAGCATGTGCGTGCGCTCGATGTCGACCAGGGTCGGCGTGATGTCGGCCTTGCCGGCGCGCTTGCGGGCGCACATCACATCCTTGATCCGCTGGTTGAGGAGCTTGGTCGCCATGATCAAGCGGTCAGCCTTTCCATCGTTTGCGATTAGCGCGAATGTTGCGCCGGTAGCCATTCTGACTCGTTGGCGAGCGCGAAACCGGGTATGTTATGTGTCAATCTTTTGCCGGGGCGCAAAAATATTTCCCCCCTGCGCCCCCCAAAAAAGGGGCCTCGGCCTCAGACGTAGAGGCGCAGCTGCGCGAGAGTCGTCTCGGTCGTGACGTCGCCCATCAGCACGATCACCCGGCTGCCGGCGGGGGCGAGGTTGGGAGCGTCCACCGAAATGTACTTGGCGTTGCACAGGCCTGCCAGGGTCTTCTCTATCTCGGTGAAGTCAGTGGCCATGTAGAAGGGCCGCATGATTATTGCGAGTTTGGGTATCTTCGCTACCTTCGCTTCCTTCATTTCGTTCAGATCCACCTCATCAAACGAGAGGCCCGCCGCCTGGCACTGATTTGGCGCGAGAACGGTGCGAGTAGTCCCGTCGACGACGACCGAGACCGTGGAGATGCTGAGCGTTTTGTAGATGCGCTCGAGGACGGTGCCGAGACGCGGCTGCACCACCGGCACACAGTAGTGGGGGGTATTGAGGACGCGGCGAATCTCTGCAGGATCGGGGCCATTACGCTCCCAGCACTCCTCAATCGCGGCCTGCGCCTCTTCAAGGAAGACCTGGGGCACTACACAGTATTGGGGAACATTGTCTTTATTAATACAGATGGTGATCAGGCTTATTCCCAACGTCTTGTAGATTTTTCTAACGCACTCGCTCGCGGTCATATAGATTGGGCTCGAGGTGATGAGTAAGGGGACGTACACTCCGCCGGAGAATCTCCGCGCGGCCGCTTCTTTTGGAGCGGCTCCTGTTGTCGCACAAGAAGTACAAGTACATACTTGCTTGGCGGTGGCTCGGCCCAAGGGATTGGCGGTGGCTTGGCCTGAGGGATTGGCGGGGACTTCTGACATGTCTTGACTTTCGACAATAGTTGCTAGAATAACAATTGGCAAGGGAGATTCTAGTCAATTCGAACCTTCAATTTTGCACTCTTGATTTAAAGCAGATCTGCTACACGTATTCGCAGCAATGTCAGTAACGGCCGAGCAGCTTAGCAAAACCAGTGTATGTAGCGATGATATTAAGCGAATGGTTGAGGGACTGGCGCGCGCGATCGACGATGCGCTAATCCGCGCGCCAAAGGCATGGGGAAGGAACTGCGTTACCTATCAACTCCCCCTCAACCCCAGCATCCCCGGGCTGGGCATCAAAGATGCCCAGAGGGTCGTCTATAGTACCATCATAGCCGACCTCGAACGGCGCAAGTTCGATGTACGGCTCATGCTGGAACCCGCCCGGTCAACTCTCTTTGTCGCGTGGGAAACGAAGCTCGACGTCAACGAGATCAACGCCATGTCTGCCCTCATAAAGGCAAAAAGGATCGGCCCCGAGGAAGTCAAAGCGTTCAAAGAGGTCGGGTTCACAAAAAGTGCCGGCCCCAAGAAACTGGATCCGCTTGTAGTCACCGGAAAAGGAGTCGTGATGAAACCTCGCGGCGGACTGGCAACTCCCGCCGACCGCGCCCCCGCGCCTCTGCCGGAAGACTCGACCGTTGGCCCCCCTGGCAAGCCATCGGCCTCCGAAGCGGAGCTCATCGGAATAATCTCGGATCCAGTTGACACTAAGTAGTGCTCGCCTGCGTGTTCACAGCAGTGCTCGCCCGGGCTTGCAATACGCGGGGTTCTGGCGCCATCGCCGCCGCCATTGCCATCGCCGCGATCGCGATAACAATAAACAGTAGAACGAGCTTGATCATCGCGGAGTCGCAGCTGCACGAAGAGCAGCCCGTGTGCGTAGCGACCGCAGCGTCCTGCATTGCTGGCGCCATTGGCCGTGTCGCTGGCGCCACCGGCTGCACTACAGGAGTGGGTGCTGTTTGAAGAGTCTCACGAAACGAAGTCGGCGCGCGGTACGGTGGGGGTGCGCCCAATAGCCCACCGTACCGCGCTCGAGAGGCCTTGAACATACGAAACTCACTGTACTCGCGCATTTCGATACACTGCAGACACCTGCAGTCGAATGCGTGGGCGCGTCTGCGGCATTGCGCCGCCGGCTGATCCTCTGTCAGGTAGAGCCCATCCTCAATGGACGACGGCTGCAGCACGCCAGAATAAGCGAAAGCGTAATCGCCCGTAGCCGAGTCCATGGCGCTGAGTATACAAACCGCTGATGAAAAGTGCGGCCAATATACCCCTCATGGCTGCTCCAAATCGCTCCCGAAAAAACAGGCCGCGCGCTCCTTCGTGGCCCATCGCAGTCCCCCAGGTATTCCACAAAGACTTTCCGACAATGGTGTCGGTCGAGGTAGCACGAGCCCAACCCGCCAAGCGCAGATTCAAGAGCGTTGCGTCCGAGGCATGCGCAGTCGGATTCCGCCTTCCGTACCAAGCAGACGACGACATTAACTTTGGCATCCAAGAGCTTTTTGAGCCCGACGAACTGCACGAGCTGTCTGCGCTGCAGCAAGCGCACTCTGACACGCACGCAACAGACCCAGCCCGTGAACGCGAGTGGCTGTATTGGGAGAAGAGGTTCGCAACCAATTTCTCCATATCATAGATTACGAACGTCATCAAGATTTTTGGGCTCGTCGGCGGCGCGAATCGCGGCATATGCCTGTCGCGCGTCAGCGACGTACGGCTCGCTCGCGAGGCCCTGCGCACCTTGCTGCTTCCGTTGCTGCCGTGGGTACAAGAAGAAGCTCGGCAGTAGCTCAATACCCATGCGCGCCGCATGCCCGATGTTGTGTTTCTTAATGATATTTCCAACGATCTGGGAAGTTTCATAGCGCATCCGATGAAGCTTTGTGTTGACAGTGGCGCTGTAGCCGGTGTAGTCGGGCTTCCAGCCGAGTATCGGCACGGCTCTCGACCCATCCAGCACGGTCTCAACAAACTCGGCCGCGCCCAGGATAAGCTCTTCTGCGACAGTTGAATAGCGGCCGCGATCGTTCTTGAGGCGCAATATATCCAGGACGGCATCAATCTGATTAATGTCGCTCTCTGTGGTCGGGTTCCCGACGCTCTTGCAGTCAATGCCCTGTTCTTTGAGAGAGGACTTAAGTTGGTCAATCTCTTCCAGCTTCTGCGCTTTCTGGTCCTGCAGTCTCTCGCGCTCGACTCCGAAAGAGGTGCGCGTTTCGCCGCGAAGATCCGACATTACGCTGCTGATGTGCCGGCGGCGATCCTGCTCACTCGTAATTGGTTTAGCAAGGCGTCGCCGCTCAGAAGACGGCCCATCGCTCATGTGCACCTGGTGGCGCTTCCTCTCGTGGCCCCCATCCAGACTGATACCAATCTCGTCACCAAATCGGGCGATAGTGCTGTTGACCTCGTCATCGTCACCAGTCTCATCACTCTCATCGCCTTCGTCGTCACTATAGTGACAGTCGCAGTCGCACTCAGACGGACACGCGCTATCACAACTGCAGTCGCTCTCATCCCCTTCATCGCCTTCATCGCCTTCATCGTCGGACCCGTCGTCATCCAGCGCTTCCATTGGATCTTCCCATTCGGGGACTTCTGCTTGAGGCTGATACTGCTCCCGATCGCTACGGTGTTCGCGGTGCTCGCGGTGCTCGCGGTGCTCACGATGTTCACGTCGCTCTTTACGACTATCATGTTTGGGCTCGGATGGCTCGCCGAAGTCAAGGTCATCAACTAGCTCATCTACCCTGGAACGCGTCGGCGCAGGCGTCCTTGCGGTGATAAGACGAGACTGCGTGTCATCGACGGGCACTGGCTTGGCAGGGGCGCTGGCTTTGAAGGCATTACCCTTCGGAAGCGCCGATGCAGCAGTCGAAGTGTCTTCGAGTAAGTTGATACCGAGCTCTTCTGCGAGCTGACTCATCTCGGCATCATACAGGCGTACCGGATCGTTATCCAACTTCTTTGTCCCCAAGCCTACGCCTTTGCCCATAACCTTCTTTTCTGCAGCGTCAAGATTCACTCCGCTTTTTAGATTCTGGACATTCATGAGAGTGGTTAGGCCGGCCAGGTTTGCAGCGTCGAGCCGCGGCGCATTGCGAGGGACTTTCTTCTTCCCGAGGTGGCTCATCACGAGAGATGCTTGCTCGCGGCCTCTTCCAATATGGCCCAACCACCGGTCCTAATTGGACAGAACCTCCAGGCAAAATTGACACGGAGGCAATAACGGCAGCCCTCCAATGCAGGAAGCGCGGCCGAAATGGTTTCTTAGTTTCGACTGCGCCACAGTAACACTCGCGTTCAGCCTCAGCCGCATTGACTTCAGCATCGCACAAGTACAGAGCCTCCGACGCCGGGCAAACGCTGCCGAGGAGCTTCTCCGCCGCGCCGCCACCGACGGCGCCCTGCTGCCTCAGGTTGAAGCCCTTGTTAGAGCACTCGATGTTGAGGTAGGAAGCCTCATTCAGATTGTAGATGGCGAGACCGTTAACCTATGCCCAGGGATGGTGGACGCCAACATCCCAACCGTCACTCGCATCCGCGCGCTAGTTCAGTATGTCAATGCGCGAGTGAAACCAGCCCTTCTAACGCACTTGCGAGGCGAGAAACTTAGGGTGCTCGTCGAGTATCAGGCGTACGACCCACAGCGCAAAATTTCGGACGCTCTGGTGACATTATTCGCGGAGGAAGATGTGATTATTATTGGGGCAGCACTTAAGAATCGCATCTACACCTGCGAAGAAGGCAAGTACAGTAGATTCGCAGCCAAATATGCCAGTTCGTATACTGCAAACAAGGCACATGCCAAATTCAACTTCAGAAAAATAGAGGACACATTCGGCTCCACAATACCACCCTCTAAACCAGCATTAAGAGGTCACATCGCTGACAGCTTTATGCAGGTATTGGGCCATCTAATGAACACCGATACCGATGAAGAAGCAAGAAACCGGTATTAGACGCCCAACTCTGCTAGTAGATCATTAAAGTCACTGTTTAGAGTATCAGAAGATGTAGGAATTGTCAGACTTGTTTTTGTGTCCTGGCTGAGAGGGACAGGCACCACCGCCTGTTTGACAGACTCAGTTGGAGGCTTTGTGGCCACCACTGCGGGCTTAGCGGCCACTACTGTGGGCTTAGCGGCCACGACAGCAGGCTTAGTGGTCACGACGGTAGGTTTAGTGGCCACGACAGCAGACTTAGTGGCTACGACAGCAGGCTTGGTGGCTACGACAGCAGGCTTGGTGGCTACGACAGCAGGCTTAGTGATCACGATGGGCTTGTTTCCATCTACTGGGGACTTCACCTCCGCCACTGGGGGCTTCACCTCCGCCACTGGGGGCTTCACCTCCGCTGCCGCGGGCTTCACCTCCGCTGCCGCGGGCTTGACCTCTACCACCACTGTAGTCTTAGCAGCTTCTGCTGTAGGCTTGGCTGCTGCTGTAGGCTTGGCTGCTACTGTAGGCTTGGCTGCATCTACTGTGGGCTTGGCTGCCACTGCAGGCTTGACAATCACTGCAGGCTTGACTGCTACTGCAGGCTTGGCTGCCACCACTGCAGGCTTGGCAGCCACAACTGTCTTCACAGACGGCTTTGCGATTGCCGCGACTTCAGTGGCCGTCTTCGCCGGTAATGCCATTCCTGCAGCTGCTGGTTTACTCATCGCGATAATAGGCTTGTCTGCTGTTACTTTCGTATTGGATCCGGTTGGGGGATTTAACTTGTCTTTCGCAAGATTTTCAACGGGCACTGAATCTAGAGTGATTGCGCTTAATCCGCAGATCCTCCACAGACTGTTAGTGCTCACTTTGAGGACGCCATCAGATAGTTTCGCCGAAGTATCGACAGTTAAAGTGCGCGGAATGGGGGCGCCAGAGACCCTTCCACGGCCTCGCATGTTGTTGATCACAATCCTTGTACGCTGATCTTCGGGGACTCGGTTGCGCTCCGGCACGATTGATCCGAGAGTGTGGTTCTGCAAGCCCCCCAGCGGGTCTATCTCGCGCATCCTTTTCCAGAACGTTTCCTCGTCGAGAGTACCACCATACTTGCGCATCTCGGTTTTGTCGATCGCATGAGCTATTTTATTCACCTTGACCCCAGTGAATATAAAGTAGATGATACGATTGTTGTCCGAAATCCGCTGCTGTTTTTCGGGGTCCGTCGCAAACATTGCGCTCGACCATTTTTCGGCGCAGTTGTGCGTGCACATGTTCCCGAGGACATCAGACTCTATACTTCCGTTCTCTCCTTCCCGAATGCAGGGCGAAACGAACCGAGGAGGGTGGTTGAAGGTGCAGCAGCACTCCCAGCAGGCAAGGTTTGTGCTCCGGGGCCAGTCTCTGAGGCCGGTGAACACTCTCGGAATCTTGTCCATCGGCATCTCGGACTCCTGAGCTGGCTCGTCGGGTCCGAGCGTCTGGCCGTCCCTCACGTTCTCAAGCAGCATCTCGTCGGCAGTGTCGTCAGGGTGTTTCCAATCGCTGATACTCACCCCCGTCAGGCATAGCTGGTTGGGGTATTGGTAGCGCTTCTCCATCGTAATTCCTGCTATTATATAAATTCAATTGGAATGGCTATGCCCCTGGCGCGGCCCACAAGCGGCCCTCGCCGGAGGGCCTTTGAAACAAGGCCTTCGCCACTAATCCAATTAAAGCCGCCTGCCAACGCGCATTTGAACAAGCCCTCCTCCCAACTACACTGCATTATGGCAAAAGTAAAGCCCAAAGAGCCCTTTCTGGCTGATCACAAGACTCTTGATGATGAAAGGCTTCTCGAGGCTCCGGCCGGGGGGCCTCTGACTCCGCTGGTCCTATTCGTCTGCACCTACGTTGCCGACCTCACCAACCTGAGCGTCGACTTCCGAGCTCTCACGCAACGGATCTGCGAGACTGAGAAGGACCTGCCGCTTCCTGTCGTCGCTATCAACAGCAACTTCGGGCATCGCTGCCGGCCGGGCTATGAAGAGCTACTGAAGGCAGAAGCGAAGCCGTCGAAGAAACTTTCCCGCGGGCGCCCGCGCAAGGTCCAAGGCGATGGCACGTCGTTCAACAGCGCGATCGAGCCGATCCTCACAATCACGCACCCCGGCGTCCGCGCCGGCAAGATCTATAAGGTTAAGTGCTTCCCTACGACGGGCGCAACGCAGGTCCCGGGGGTTATCTGTCCCGACCTCAGTGATGGCCATGTGGTGCTGGTGGAATTCGTGAACTACCTCAACCGCCTCGGGCTCGGAACTCCCGACGCCGAAGGAGTCCCGCGACCGATCACCATCGGCTCGGAAAAACCGAAAATGATCAACTACAAGTTTCGCGTGGTGAGAAGCACGCCGCGGATGCTGATCAACCTGAACGCACTGACAGAGTATATGACTATCCTGGAGAACGCCCAGATCGCGTGGCATCCGCAAGAAAGCAAAGGCTTCGAGCCGACCGAGGCACAGTCAGAACTGTTTCAGGACTGGCCTGCGCTGATGCCGCCACCGTTCCTGATCCGCGAGACAAAGCCGCCGACCGGGGATGTGAAGATGTCGTTCCGGTTCACGGGAAAGGATCGCTGCCCTCGCGTGAATGTCTTTCAAGAGGGCAAAATTAACATTCTGGGCGCCGACTCTTTCGAAGTCGGAGAGCTCATCTATGATTACTTCAACCAGCTCTTCACCGCCAACTGGACCGCTCTGGTGTGCCTCCAGTATCGCCGCGACAACGAAGTTCGAGCACCATACACCATCCCGATGCCGGCCCTTATTGATGTCGACCAGTCCTGGCGAGAGCTCGACGCGGCCCTCTCCGGCATGAACATCGACACGCTCGACAAAGAGTTCACACAACACCGTGGCTGATAAGATAGGTCGCGATGGCGTACCCTATGACCATGAATATGGCCTGGAGGCAGACTCCCCAGGAAGTTGGCGTGCGCCCCACCACCGCTTTTTCGCCGAAGGAAGAAAGCACATTGCCGACAAACACCTGACTGACAACGAAGATGAAGATGAGCAGTATTGACAGGTAGAGCTTGACAGTGTGAGAGCGCGGACGGGTGCACTGATTGGCGGCCTTCTCGACCGCCGCGCCCCCCGCGCCTCCCGCGAGCGCCTCGAGGGGGACCGAATCGCTGGCTACCGCAGCACTCATACCAGTATACAGACGCGGAAAAGCGTCCGGGCGTGCTAGCGTGCTCCCAGCGTGACGGTGAGTCGCTCGCCGGGCCGCCGCTGGAAGTCCAGCGGGTCGAAGACGCCGGCCGACAGCGCTGAGAGCAAGCCCGTCTTGCCCGGGTTGCGGACGTCCGCCGCCAGAATATCGTAGAAATCATCGATGCGTTCCGGCGGAATCACCAGCCTCTTCCCCGAGCACTGCCCCGCCGGTACCGATGACTGTTCGCCGCATGACACAAAGATGTGCGACGGCTTGCCGGACTCCAGCTCGCCGACAAGGATTCGGGGCGCCATCAAGACCCGGAGTGCTGCGACAACCTCGCTGTGGGTAGCCATCGCGCGAAGCCGGATGAGCGTGCGGCGATCGAATGAGAACAAACTGCTGCCAATCGACTGCATGATGATGTCTTTCGGATTGGGATTGGACTCCAAGGCTCGCACAATAACATCTCGAACTGCCATCAAGTCCTCCGGGTAGGCGCCGAGGAGACTGCTGAGTGTGCTCCTCAACGTCGTCATCGACGGTGCGGAATCGTACTTCGTGTCGCGTATGGCGGCTTCGAGGGACGTCCTAATTTTTGCGTTTCTGTCAGAACGCAATACAGCAGAGAATTCAGCAAGAAATAGTCGATACAGCCGGTTGCGCGCAGACGCGGCATTGGCGAGGTTGGAAATGCGCTTCTCGTCTGTGTGAGCGCGCCCCTCTTTGATCGCCGTATCCACGTCGCGACTATCATATGGGAAGCGAATCTGCCGCCCGCCAGATGCAGGAACGGGGTCGTGGTAGTAGTAGAGCGGCGGGTCTCCTGCGCAAAAGCCGATATTCATGCCGGCCGCGTCCACCAGCGGCCGAACTTCTTCTTTTGATATGAGTGAGAACGGTTCATTGTTCTCCGTGATGAACGCGTTGAGCTCTGCCACGACGGAGTCTAATGCGTCAAGGCTGAACCGTTCCGCGGGGCGCGGCCCGAAGGATACTGGTGTGTCATCCATAGGGTAAACAGAGTATTGCACTGGGAAGTACACCTTTCCACGACGCGTTGTTAGGATAAGGGCGTAACACAAGCCGCGCGCGTTTGCAAGGTACATCTCTATTTTTGGACCTTTGTCGCAGAACCGGCGCATAAGATCGAAAGTTGGGGAGGATCCTCCTTTTTCGCGAATTTCCGGTTTCCACCCTAGCACACGCCGCACAACCGCGGCAACCCGGTCACTCACCGCATTACTGTCAGGAGGACCGAACGTGCGGCGCGCTGCCATCCAGCGCTGGCTCAGAGGTGCGCGCAGGAAGAACTTCGGGTCCAGAGCGGCGAGGGGGTAGGTCCCCCCAGGACTGCGCGCGACGAGGGCGACCCGGGCGTTCGGCTCGCGGAGGATCTCCTCCGCAGCGCTGGGCGGCGCCTCGATCGTCACGGACCCGGTGCCGTCGGCATCGGAGAGGTAGACAATCTCGATTCCATACACATAGCGCACGAGCTCGGCCATAATGGGGCGCCAGTCGTCCGAAGAATCACCGCCCGGACCGAACTGCGAGAAGTCAGGGTCACGTCTAACGAACGCTCCCAAGATAGTATCGGCGAGTGCCGCGGCGGACTCGAATTTTGCCCCCGCACCGCCCCCCAGCGCGTAGTACGTGTCGCCCATCTCCGCCGCGGCGGCCGCGAGCTCCCTCAGCACGTCATCTCCGGTTGTGTCACCCTCGCCGGCCAGATAAGCAACAGAGTAGGCGAAGCCGGCATCAGTCACGGCCGGCGACGTTTGTTCCACGCCAATCATGAACAGCTTGTAGGGCTGATCGATTGCATCCAGAAAGAGGCCCTCGCTAACTTCTCGGGGAGTATCAGCCACTCGGCCGACCGGTATTGTTTTACCATAGGTAAGGACGTGGCGCGACGTGGACAGGTCTGAATCTTCGTCTTCCACATCGGGCTGAGGGGCGGCGAGTGGGCCGTTCTTGAGCGCGGCGGCCTGTTCGTTCACAAGGGCAGCTCGCGAACCAGGTGGCGCTCTCGTCATCTTACAGCAGGGAAGGAAGTAGCCAAGTGGGTGCTGTCCCGCTCGGAAGCTGAGGTACGGATAGCGAGGATCTCCGCACTCATAATATGCAGGGGCGTGTTCTGTAAAATTCCAGTATTGGGTGAGTTGTTCGCGACGTTTGGTCGGCAACTTGGCGGCTTCGGTTGCGTTGTAGATGCTGGGCTGCCGTCCCGACTGGCACAACACAGAGTAGACGGTCGCGTTTGGGCCATACTTCTTGAGATCGTATAAGTTTGGATCTCTTTCCTGGAGACGGCGCAGACGCTGAGCGGTGCCCGGTGGTATTGCCGAATTCTTTGTGGGGGTTGGGTCAATCGCGCGCGGCTTGCCCAGAAAATCTTCGGCAGTTCGGAGTCGGTCGCTGCCGACGAGTAGACTATCGAGGAAGCTAAACACATACCGCCGAATAAGCTCGAACTCTGATAGGCTATCCGCGGCGAGAATCTCGACCCGCAAATCGGTGGAACGGTGGAAGATACGGATGGTGCGTCCGTGGTACAGTGACGACCACTGGGCCGCCACCGTAGGGTCAGTAAGCCACGCGTACTGATTCAGCGCAGACAGGCCGACACTTAGCCGCGCATCATACGAAACAACTCCCTTTCGGAACGAGAACGTGTACGCGCCGGCCTGCTGCAAGCCGCGCACTGAGACGATTCCAGCCTTCTCATAACGCCGAAACCTATTTTTGAGTTCGCGGAAAGATGCTGTCGGCAGCGCGTGCGGCCAAAAGGCGGAAACTGTTATCCCGCCGAGCGAAAGACTGCTGCCTGGCATCTTCTTTGCCTCAGTCGGAAGCGTTGCCAGCGTACCCCCTATGGGAAACGCGGCCGCGCCCATCGCCCCTATCTCTGCAATCAGCGGCGAGGCGGTCGCCGCAATCTCTGCAGCGATCTCCTCGAAGCCCACTCGGTCGTCCTCGCGCCAGTCCGCCGCGACGTCGTAGCGGCCATCCGAGTGGACCGTCATAAAAGCGTAGGGAACGCGGCACATCGTTCCGACGCAAGGGGTGGCCTGCTGCAGATCTGTCCGCGCGACAGCAAACGCGACCGAGTCCCGACGGGGGAGACGGCCGACAAACCAGTCGATCGTTGTGGCCGAGCGCGGCCCGTAGCTCGAGGCATGCCTCTTCATCGCAGTCACCGGCACCTTTCCGCCGCGCATGTCAGCCAACGCGGCCGTCTCGAAGACAGCTGCTTCGAGCTGCGAAGATTCAATGTCAAATCTCGCTACCGACGCGGGAACTGAGGGGGTTGTCTTAACCCAGTCAAAGACATTACGGATCGCTACCCGCATTCGAGCGGCATCGGGCCTAACTCGAACCGTCGCCGCTGTAACGGCAGTGGTGGCGCGGGAGCTCTTCGTGGCTTGCGCTCCTCCCCGCCACGCGGCCGCAAGGTCAGCCACCTCGCGTTCGATTGAGAAGCGGGTGCGCAGCATGGCGGGGTCCGGCTCGAGCGCGGGGTAGGTAGCCGCAATGCGGGAGGGCTCGGTAAGCGCCGTTAGCGCCGCGTCAGGGCTCAGTTGCGGCCAAAAGAGGATGATCGCACCATAATACAAGAGGTCAAGCTGGTAGCTGTCTTTAAGCACAGAGGCCAAACCGTCGTTGGGGCGCTCGGGTGTTTCCAGGGGAGGAAGAGTCGCAAATAGGTCAACGTAGTAGGCGCGAGTTATTTGGACGCCTGGTGCCGGGACGAGGCTGGTGAACGAGTCCCGCGCTTCAACGCGCAATCCGTCACGTCGGCTCTCATTGCGCGGATCGATTGAGATTCCCGCGACCGAAGTGCTCTGAACCTGAGAGTACGGCACGCGCCGCACAAATTTTGCGGCGAGCTGCGCTGAAGGAAGGCGCGTTAAGGCCCTCCAATCGACAACGACCGGCGCCCCGTCAATCGAAACCCTGTAAGGGATGGTGGGCCCTTCTTCATTAATGTAGAAGAACAAGTGCTGCCGGTACGTCGGCACTTCGGCAGCTGCGGCGAGCTTCAGCATCAGGTCGCGCACTGAGTCTTCTGGGTGAACCGCGATGTCAAGAAATACGGGTGCCTGGGGGGACAAGCTGGGCCACTCGATGCGCGATGCACGGGACGATTTGGCGGCAGTGTCGCGGCTCTGGTCCTCAACTGAGTCAATGGCACCGAGGTCACCGAAGTTAAGGGCCCCAACGTCATCGTCGTCAAACGCCCCACCCACTATCTCTGAGACGCCCTGGGTGTTGCCGAAGAATGACACGGTTTGGCGGGCTGCCAGCTTGGCAGCCTCACTTTCTGGGGGGTCCTGCGCGGTCAAGAGGTCGCGCCAGTGCTGGCCATAGTGGGCGCGCAGCACTGCCGCGTCGGCTGGGGTCCAGTCAAGCACGCGCGGGTCCGCGCGCGGCCGACCGCGGCGGGCGGCGGCGAGAACGGCACGGGGTACCGAGCCCAGGAAGAAGAAGGCGCGCACGTGGCGTCCGTTGGCGGGGTTCGCCTGCGCGACGTAAAGCGGCCGCGCCGAGTATGGGTTGGTGACAGACATGCCGGCGGATCCGGAACGCCGCAAGTATTCAGTCGGAAAACAAGATTCGCGAGCAGTATAGGCCCCGGAT
>Ga0105241_10000179_pt1 | contig 47093 bp, 32 predicted proteins | sample KBSC64metaG_FD_80422 | JGI IMG/M metagenome (GOLD analysis project Ga0105241, IMG submission 80422) | Corn rhizosphere microbial communities from Kellogg Biological Station, Michigan, USA - KBS C6-4 metaG | ecosystem: Host-associated > Plants > Roots > Rhizosphere > Soil | place: Michigan, USA... | reverse complement strand
CGAGTCCTACCTGAGGAGCCAATCTCTTTAAAATCAGAATATTCTGAAGCGCCAGCTGGAAGATTCTCGATCTTCGCAGTGTCAGCCGAACTTCATCAATCCCCGGCGAGCGGACAATCACTTTGACATTGCAGCTGGTCGCCTTTGACTGAGTGCCTTGGGTAGTTAGCCATAAGCTTCTCTCTGCAACCGAGGGGCTTTGCCTTGGGATTCCAGCAACGATGGAGTTGGTTGAGAATTGCCTGCTCGGGCGGAAGAGGCTTTCGCTCATCGTCGTCTCTCATGGAATGTTCCGCGACAAATTCAATCTTTTCGATACAGCCAAGTCTCTGGCCGATTCTGACCAGTTCCAGTCGAAGAAACGCCTGACTTGAACAGGCTGGTGACCCAGTGTCGTCCGGTTGGATTTTATGTGTGCTCGCGCCCTGGATCACACGATTCCGGAATTCTTTGGCAAAACCTGAATTTCTTATGGTTGCCGGCGCGATTCATCTATTGATCGATTGCCCTTGCTCCGGGCAAGGCGGGTCGGCCGATCCTGCGACTGTTTGTGTCGAATCTGCCCGGCTTTGACAGAGCCGCTTCTGACAGGAAAATGCAGCCCGAAAACTCCAACCCGCACGCTGCACCCGGAGATGCGCGATGGGCAGATCGTGCTGCTTGACTCCACCCAACGGTGGATGAACCTGCCAATCCACCGATGCAGGACAGAGTGCTGGCACGGTTAGTACTGTTCACATGTGTAGCCCGCCGATCGATGTGGATCAGTGCGTCCTCGTAAGCCCAGGGACCCAATTTCTGGTGTGTCCGCTGGAAAGCCTGGTTTGCGGAGACCATTGGGGAAGTTCTCGACGGGAGTTCCCACGAGATCCGCTCACCAAAGGTGTCAACCTAAGCACCGAAAACAAGCAACCGTGGACCGGAACGTTTTTTGGAGGCTCGAAGCAGAACATGAACTCATTTCTTCGTAAGGTGCTGGCGTTTGTCGCTATCACGTGTGCCGGCTTGTCTGCACAGCAGATCACCGGCAATATCCGCGGAACCGTTACGGATCCAAGCGGGGCGGTCATCCGGGATGCCACAGTGACAGCGCAGCAGGTGGAAACGGGTCTCTCGCGGAACACAACCTCTGACCGGAACGGCAATTATGTTCTGCTGGAATTGCCCGTGGGACACTACAGCCTGCATGTGGGCGCCAAGGGGTTTCAGGAATATGTGCAAGATGGCATCTCGCTGAACGTAAACGAGACCGCGTCGGTCTCACCGCATCTGGCGGTCGGGTCGGAGAGTCAGCAGGTGTTGGTGAGTGCTGACGCAGAGCTCATTGAGCCGACCGTAACCAGCATGGGCAAGGTCGTTCAGCAGCGGGAACTGGAAGATCTGCCGCTCAACGGTCGGAACTTCTCACAACTTGGCTTACTACAGCCGGGCGTGGTGCCATTGACACCAGGGATCGCCGAAGCAGGAGGATCGCTGCGTAACGGCCAGGGCTATGCAGTGAATGGCCAGCGTCCGGAATCGAATAACTTCCTCATTGACGGCGCAAACAACTTCAACGGTGTCGATGGCGGGTTTGTTCTGAGGCCGCCGGTAGATGCGATAAGCGAGTTTCGGATCATCACCCACAGCGCGAATGCCGAGTTTGGTAGCGCACTGGGGTCAACAACAAACCTGATCACACGCTCCGGCACGAATCAATTGCATGGTGCGCTATGGGAATTTTTGCGAAATGACGCAGTCGATGCCAACAACTACTTCGCCCAGACGCAGGAACCGCTGAAGCAGAACCAGTTTGGCGCCACCGTAGGCGCTCCGATCAAAAAGGATAAGACATTCGTCTTTGGATTTTATGAAGGATTCCGAAATCGACAGGGTGAGTCTGCGCTGACGACGGTTCCGTCATTGAAGCAGCGGACGGGTGACTTCTCCGAACTCTGCACGGAAGGCTTCACTGGAGGCTTTTGCAACAACCCGCAGCATCAGCTTTTCAACGTCTTTGCGAACGCACCGTATCCGAACAACCAGGTACCGCAGAGCCAGATCGATCCCGTTTCCCAGAACCTGCTGAGCTTTTTCCCGACTCCAAATGCTGGAACCAACCTGCTCTCGACCACGCAGACGTTGAGAGATGATTCCGATCAGTTTGGTGTCAAGGTGGATGACTATCTCACCTCGCGCGATACTTTTAATTTCCGCTACATGTTCAGCCAGCTTTCACAGCTTGATCCGCTTTCTCCTGGGGGTGCCAGCGTCCCAGGATTTCCTGTGGGCGAGGACCAGCGTGCGCAGAACTTTGTCGCACAGGAGACACACACGTTCTCCCCCGCAGTGATCGGTGTTGCGCGACTTTCATACTTGCGCAATAAGTTCCTGTTCGGGGAGCGAGAAAATCACCAGGCACCCTCTGCGCTTGGGTTTCAATACGCCCCGAGCCTCGATGCGGCAGCCGGTCCTCCGTTCATCCAAGTGAATGGATACGCGACGGTAGGCGATCCGATCACGGGTCCACGGAATACCTACGAAGACGTATTCGATTACTCCGCTTCGCTAAGTTGGGTCCGCGGCAAACATGAGTTCAAATTTGGCGGAGGCTACCAGCATCAACGTATCAATGTGCTGCAGGGGATTGCGACCAACGGCTTCTTTGTCTTTGTGCCTTTTCCGGTCACGGATGCGTTTGCGAGCTTCCTCACGGGACAACCGATCGTTTTCCTGCAAGGAATCGGCGACTTTTCGCGAGGTATCCGTGGGAACAGCGCGAACTGGTACGTTCAGGACTCGTATAAAGTGACTTCGAGATTCACGATCAATGCCGGTTTGCGTTACGAGCTGCCTGAGCCTTACACCGAGATTCATAACCGGATGACATTGTTTGAGCCGGGAAAGCAGTCTGAGGTTCTACCTAAAGCACCGGTGGGGCTTCTGTATCCTGGCGATCACGGCGTGCCGGCGGGTCTGATACCGACGGATAAGAAGGCATTTTCGCCGAGAGTGGGGATTGCATGGCAGCCGGACACGAATGGTCATTGGCTGGTGACTTCAGCGTACGGCATATTCTACGAGCCGTACTACACCGGACAGGGCGGCCCCTTGCAGTCGCCCATCAGCGCGCCTCCTTACCTGGGAACGCCACAGGTGAGCCTGCCAAACTTCGCTGATCCATTCAACGGCAATCCACCCGCAGTGGGTACGTTTTCGACTCCCCTCACAAACCTGACGCTTTCGCCGACGTTGACGCTACCTTACTCGCAGGATTGGGATCTGAATCTGCAGCGATCTTTCGGTAACGACTGGCTCTTCGAAGTCGGGTACGTAGGTACGAAGGGAACGCATCTACCGCGCTTCATTGAAGCCAATCCGGCAGTATTCGTGCCTGGGACCGTGGGTGGCCAGCCGATCTCGAATTCCAGTAATGCCGATCAGAGGCGGCTCTACTCGGGTTGCACGTTGACCGATTCGCCAAGCAGCTGCCAGTTTTCCTCGACGGGCGAGATCGCGGGGATAGCGAACTCGTCGTATAACGCAATGGAAGCATCAATGCGCAAGCGATTCAGTCATGGGTTGTCGTTCCTCCTGTCCTACACATGGTCGAAGACGATTGACGATGTCTCGTCGTTCAACATAACGGGATCGGCTGCAAAGCCCGTGGCGGGCGAGAACGATCTCGCTCAGAACCCATTCGATCTCGCAGCGGAGCGTGGGCTGTCGCTCTTCGACGCCCGCAATCGTTTCGTTGCGAGTTATGAATGGGCTCTGCCGTTCTGGAACGAGGGCCAGGCCTGGTACAAAACTGCATTTGGCGGATGGCACCTGGATGGGATTGCTACTTTAATGAGCGGCACTCCGTTTACGGTGTTCGACTCAAACGATGTGGCGGCACAAGGCAGTGCACCGGAGATCACTGGATTCTCCGCACAGCGTCCTAACCTAGTCGGCAACCCTAATCTGGGCCCGCGCAAGGTGAACGCATGGCTCGACGCAAGCGCTTTCCAGCGGCTCGATCCGACCACGAACGCAGGAGAGTATGGCACAGAGGGTCGAAATGTGAACATTGGACCTGCTTTTTCAGACTGGGATTTCGCAGCGTTGAAAAACTTCAGGGTAACGGAATCGAAGCAGTTCCAGTTTCGCGCGGAATTGTTCAACGTTCTGAACCGAACCAATTTCCGCTTACCGGATAGCGATATCAGTTCTCCGACCTTCAACCACATTCTTGCAGCACAAGCTCCGCGCCAAGTGCAGTTTGCATTGAAGTTCATGTACTGACGGCGAAGTTACAAACCCGATGAAAAGGCCCGCAGCTATTCCGCGGGCCTTTTTCATGGACAGGAGCACAAGATTATGCGAATTGCTCGAGGTTGAAGCCGAGCGGCCAGTCTTCTTTCTGCGCAAGCATTTCGTCCCAGGTGATTTCGCGCTTCTGGTAGCCTGCCATGCGACCGAGCATGCAACTCAGAGCGGTTTCGACACCGGCAGCGATCTGGTTGTGTTTCGGTCCGGCAACGATGCTGTCGATGAAGGAGCGTTCTTTTTCGCGGTCCGCGTACTTCAGATTGTCGTTGAAGGCGCCGTTGGCTGCGAACTGTCCCGAGCCAGTTGTTGTCCCTTCGGAATCCTTCCAGGACCACGCGCTCGGTCCGGTGATGGCGACTGGACCGGCATACGGACAAGTCGCCGAACCGCTGGCTCCAAAGAGCTTGAGGCCGGCGTCGAAAACCCCGTCTGTACCGAACTGAGTCGATGCAAACGAGAAGTGAATGTCGTTGGGGTAGGTATAGTCAACCTGGTAGTTGTCCCAGATATCACCCCAATGCGTAAGTACATTGCGACCGCCGGTGGTGGTGGCCTTGATGGGGTGCGCTCCAACCATCCAGTTGGCAAGGTCGATGATATGAATGTTCTGTTCGACCAGAATGTCGCCGGAGAGTACGCGATCCCAAAGCCAATTGCGGAGGCGGTACTCGTCTTTGCCGGTTCCTACGGGCGTCTTCTCTGTCGATGCGGGAGCGTTGTAGTTGCCGGAGATGGTGGCGATCTTTCCCAGGCCGCCCGCCTTGATCTTTTCTTGCAGGGCTGCAATCGGGGGAGCCATGCGGCATTGAAACCCGACGTCTACACTTTGATCTGGCTTAACACGCTTGGCAATTTCGAGAGCGTGCTTCGCCTGAGCAATGTCGATTCCAACCGGTTTCTCGCAGTAAACGTGCTTGCCACCGGCGACAGCAGCCTCGAGGTGTTGCACGTGGAAGAAGGGTGGAGTGGAGATCTGAATCAGGTCGACGTCTTTTGAGTTGGCGAGCTGCTCGAACGCGTGCGGTCCCTTGAAGAGCAACTTGTCGTCGATGGCGGGCTGATTGAGGCTCGTGAGAATCTTATTGAATCGGTCATGGCCTTCCGACAGCTTATCCGGGAAGATATCGGCAAGCGCGACGATCCGTGCTGAAGTATTCCGCGCGAATGACTCGGCGACCGAACTGCCACGATTCCCGCAGCCGAGGAGGGCGTGACGAACAGCGGAATTGGCTTCGTATCCAAAGGCCACACGCGAACTGATCAATAGCATGCCTGATGCTGCCGCAGTGCCAGTTTGCAGAAAATCTCTTCGATTCATCCCATCACCTCGTGCAGAACTTGCTCCAGGTATGCTTTCTCATTCTTTACGTCTTCGACTTGCTGCGGTCCTGACGTTTCACGCTCAATGGTGACCGCGCCGATGTAGCCGATCTTATGCAACTTTGTGAATACGGTCTTGAAATCGACGAGCCCCTTGCCGATCATCACTTCTTCGCCGAGCTTGCTGGGGTCGGTGGGCCATTTGCCGTCTTTGGCGTGAATGCTGCGCACGTGAGGTCCGAGAATATCGACCGCGTCCACGGGGTTCGCCTTGCCGTAGAGGATCAGGTTTGCTGTGTCGAGGCCAACGCCGAGGTTTGGCATATTGACGTCGCGGAGGGCGCGCGACATGGCCGTTGGTGTTTCTTGGCCAGTCTCCATAAGGAAATGCTGCCCGTTTCCCTGACAATGTTGCGCGACGGTGCGAATGGCATCGACAGTCTGGGGATAGAGCGGATCGGCTGGATCTTCGGGGATGAACCCGCAGTGAGTCTGAACCTGACCGATACCGAGCTGCTTGGCAAAATCGGAGACCTGCTTGAGGGCATCGATGCGGGCGGCACGATACTTCGGAGGAACAAGGCCGATGGTCGCAGGCCCCTGCTGGAAATCCCACACCAGCGGCGCGGGGCCGACTACTTCCACCGTGGTGGCGACCACGTTGTATTTGGAGAGCAGATCGCCAATCTCCTTTGCGGCGTTTGGGGTGAATTTTCCTATGTAGCCGTCAAGCGAAAGGAAGCAGTTGGAGAAGCCCATGTCGTGAACGCGCTTGATGGTCGCCTCAGGTGCATCGTGGGGACTGACGAGGAGGCCGACGGCCATTGGTTTCAGTTTCGAATGCTCAGGTTCGGCGAAAGAGGGAAGGGAATGAATGCCTGTCGCAATTGCAGCGGCTGTTGCAGAGCCCAGGAAGGTTCGGCGGTCCATGGAGTTCCTTTCGTTGAGGGGGAAGCGGTGCGGAGGAAATCCTCTCTATCGTAACGATTGAAATCTAAGGGTTGGGACGGCAGGTTCGCAAGTATCGCCCTGAACCCAGGGTTTCACGATGGGCTATTTTCGGAACTTCCCGCTGGGAGGGTTCGTTGGGTTACGGTGGAGTACGTAGTTCCCACCCTGGCCGCAAGGGCAGCGGCAAGGATGAGGTATCAGGCTTTGTGAGTTTGGGTCAGAGGTTGTGGTTCAGTTCGGCAGCGATACGGCGCACGGCTTCGTCCCTTGCTGTTATGCACGCCTCGGAGAGATCCATGGAGATGGGCTGGTGGGGATCGATGGAGATCGCATATAGAACGACCTCGCGCTCGCCGCTGTGCATATAGAAGGCGTCCAAGAGATCTTTCACACCGATATCGTGGGCGGTAAGCGTCGGCGGATATTCCTGCGAGAACCGCGGAGTCGTGCGGGTGACCGTTCCAGGAGGATTTCCGTCATCGGTGGCATCAATCAGGATGATGTGCCCGGCAGCCTGAAGCGGCTCGAGCAGTACGAATCCGCCCGTGCCGCCATCGAGGCACTCCACATTCGAAGGGAGGGGCGTTTTTTCCAGGGCTCGCACCACATGGACGCCGACGCCCTCGTCGCCCATGATCACATTCCCGAGCCCTAGAACGAGTGTTTTTGTTTTGTCGTTGGTCATCAAGATCCCGCAGGGGCAAAAGCCCAAAACGTTATTGAACGTGTTCGGCACGGCTGAAGTCGTTCCCTGACGCTTTGCCTGGCCCCTGCTTCCCCAACTCGTCTACTGATATTCACTCTAGTCCAGCTTCATCCTTGCTTATCCGGCATTTTGTCAAATTTCCAGCCGCCCACGATGGACGAGATGGTTCCACGTCCCTCGATGTAGTCGTGATAGAACGCAAGGTAAATGTGCACCACGATAAACACCACGAAGAACCACAGGAACAGGTGGTGCCAGTAGCGGACGCTCATTTCTCCGCCCATCAGCGGCACGATCCAAGTAAACATGCGCGGGATCCACGAGTTGCTCATTGATGAGTACAGAGCGAAACCGGTGATGGATTGCGCGCAGAAGGCTAGGAAGGTGAAGAAGTAGATAAATGCTGCGAGTGCATTGTGTCCGGTGGAGATCGCTCCGTGGAGCTTGACCTGTAAGACGTCTGTCTTGAGCACGTCCATGATTTCATCGCGCTGTGCTTTGGTAATCGGGAAGAAGTTGTTCCACTTTGCGTACTTGTTGCCCACGAAGCCCCAGTAGAGTCGCGCCAGGAAATTGAAGACGTAGACATACGCGCAGAGGAAATGAAGAAAGCGCACCCACCCGAACCAGTACTGCTGGTAGGCTTCGCTCGCGTAGAAGGCGCGGATGGGCGCGCCGATCAGGTAGCCAGTTATGCAAAGGACTACGAGCACGATCGCGTTGATCCAGTGGTATGCGCGTACGGGTATCTCCCACACGTAGACGCGGCGGTAGTCTGCCGGATGTCCGTTGCCGAATTTCGATTTGTCAACGATCCCAGTCGTACTCATCGTCATCACTCGAAGGAAACCTGGTTGAGGTGCCGTCCCTGTGGATCGTATAAGTGGACCGCACAGGCAAGACACGGGTCAAAAGAGTGAATCGTCCGGATGATCTCCACCGGCTCGTCAAGCTTTGCCACGGGAGTTCCAATCAGCGAGGCTTCAAATGACGAGTGCTGCTTCTTGGCATCGCGAGGCGAGCCGTTCCAGGTGGTGGGGACAACGAGCTGGTAGTTGGCGATCTTGCCGTCTTTGATCTTGATCCAGTGCGCCAACGCTCCCCGTGGAGCTTCCACCAGGCCCACGCCCTCGGCTTCACTGGGCCAGCTCTTGGGCTCCCACTTCTCGTTGTTGAAGGTTGATGTCTCGCGCGTCTTCACACGTTCCATGAGCTCTTTGTAGAACTCTTTGAGGTAACCAACCTCGATCGCCGCCGAGAGTCCGCGCGCCGCGGTGCGTCCCAGGGTGGAGAACAGCGCGTCGACGGGCACGCCAAGCTTGGCAAGGGTCGCACCAACCAGTTGCTTTACATCTTCATGACCGGAAGCGTACGCGACAAGGAGCCGGGCCAGAGGGCCGACTTCCATGGGATTGTCTTTCCAGCGCGGGGTTTTGAGGAAGGAGTACTTCTCGTAGCCCGCTAGCGACTCGAACGGAGGCTGCGGACCGGTGTACTTGATGTCGGTTTCGCCTTCCCATGGGTGGAGGCTTACGCCGTCGCCGCCCTCGTAGGTGTACCACGAGGATGCAATGTACTCTTTGATTTCCTGCGAGTCCTTTGGATTTACCGGGTAGACATGGCTCAGGTCGCGATTGAGTATGGCGCCGCGGGGATACTTGAACGCTTCAGGCTTGTTGTAGCCCTGCGTCGGGTATTCGCCGTAGCTGAGATAGTTCTTCAGGCCGCTGCCCCATTTCGCCCAATCCTTGTAGAACGAAGCCACGGCGAGCAGGTCGGGGACGTACACCTGGCTTACGAATTCATCGGCCTGCGAGACGAGACGGCCAACCAGGTTAAGCCGCTCGGTGTTAATGGCGGCTACCTCGTCGAGATTGATGGAGCAGGGAACTCCCCCGACAAGGTAGTTGGGGTGCGGATTTCTCCCGCCGAAGACGGCATGGATTTTAACGACTTCCTTCTGCCACTCGAGTGCATCCAGGTAATGAGCCACCGCAATCAAGTTGACCTCAGGAGGCAGTTTGTAGGCGGGATGACCCCAATAGCCGTTGGCGAAGATGCCCAGTCCTGTTTCTGCGAATTGCTTTACCTTCTTCTGAACTGCGGTGAAGTGAGCCGTCGTGTTTTTGTCGTAGCTTGAGAACGACTGAGCGAGCTCCGCGGCTTTCTTCGGATCGGCCTTGAGGACTGTGACGATGTCGACCCAATCGAGAGCATGCAGGTGATAGAAGTGCACCACGTGATCCTGCACGTGCTGCGTGGCCGTCATGATGTTGCGGATCAGCTCGGCTGTTGGCGGGAGATTAATGCCCAATGCGTCTTCCACTGCGCGGCAACTCGCCATTGCGTGCACCGTGGTACAGACGCCGCAGACGCGCTCGGTGATTGCCCATGCATCGCGCGGATCTCGGCCGATGAGGATCTTCTCTAGCCCGCGCACCATCGTGCCTGAGCTGAATGCGTCAGTGATGACACCATTCTCGACCACCGCCTCAACACGCAGATGGCCTTCAATACGAGTTACCGGGTCTACAACAATGCGTGTCATGGCGGACTATTGCTCCTTCTCTTCTTCCGCGTGAACTTCCGCGATTACTTTGTGCTTGCGTACATTTGTGACGACAGCATGCGCCGCGACTCCTGCCAGCGTGGTTGCCGCAACGATGGTGCCCACCGTGTCTGCCGTGCTCTCGATACCGAACCCGGGGAACGTGGCCAGGTGCGAGTAGATTGGTCCCTGATCCCAGAAGCCCTCTTCGCTGCACCCGATACATCCATGCCCGGATCGGATCGGAGAACTTGTGCCTTCGTTCCAACCCACCACGGAACACGCGTTGTAGGTAACCGGTCCCTTGCAGCCCATTTTGTACAGGCAATATCCCTTGCGTGCGTTCTCGTCATCCCAGGACTCGACGAATAATCCTGCGTCGTAGTTTGGCCGGCGATAGCAGGTGTCATGGACGCGCCGACCGTAGAACTCCTTTGGTCGGCCGAGATTGTCGAGAGCTGGAATCTGGCCGAGGACCAGCACGTGGGTCACGACTGCCATCATCACGTCGGCGATGGGCGGACATCCAGGTACATTGATCACGGGCTTGTTTACCAACTTGTGAATGGGTGTTGCGTGGGTCGGATTTGGCTTGGCCGCCTGCACGCAACCGTTCGAAGCGCAGCTGCCCCATGCCACAATCGCCGCCGCATCCTTTGAAACTTCCTGCAGGATTGATTCGGCCGTCTTGCCGCCTATCATGCAGTAAACGCCACCATCTTTTGTTGGCACAGCGCCTTCGACAAGGACGATGTACTTGCCCTTGTTGTTTTTGATGGTGTCGCTGAGGCTCTTCTCGGCTTGGAAGCCGGATGCAGCCATCAGCGTCTCCGAATAATTCAGGCTCAGTACGTCGAGCAGCGCATCTGCGACAATCGGATGCGAAGCGCGGATAAATGACTCGCTGCAGCAGGTGCACTCCTGAAAATGCATCCAGAGCACCGCAGGCTTTTCCTTTTTCTCAAAAGCTGACACTACCTGGGCGACGCCGCTCTTCGCAAAACCGGCAGCCGCTGCGGCTGCCGTGCAAAACTGCAGAAATTGTCTGCGGCTGTAACCCTTCTTCTCCATCGATTCCCAGATCGACTGCCCCATGCCCACCTCACGTGCGGCGCGTTGCGCCATGCAGGCACCGGAGAACTCCGCAGGCCGCATCAGATCGGCCTCATATCACATTACGAACTCCGGTGAATGATGGGACGGTACTTAGCTTTGAACACGATCGGCTGTGAGCGTGATCACAAGTGTTGCAAATCACGTAGAGTGGCTGATTGTGAGACGACGATGTGAACTGGATCACGCTGCCCCGATGATGTCTTTCGCTACCTGTGATTCATCGCCAGCGCCCTGGAAAGCGCGATGGTTAACTAAGGGAGCGATACGCCGGTGACTTGAGCGAGTACCGCCACCAGCTGATCCTGGAATCGGGGATCAGCCGCATTTGCTGCCGGACTTTGTTGCTTGCGGTGGTACCAGTACTTGCCGCTGACTTTGGCGGCGGGATCGTTGCTGACGGCAAGCCATGTCTGGGTGAGGTGTCCCATCTGCAAGTCGTCGGATGCCCCGGCGCCGCCCATCTTTGTCGGAACCCATCCTGGATCGACGGCATTGCCGAGAACATCGGGCCAACGCCGTGCAACTGCGAGCGCGAGTGCGGTCACGAAGAGCTTGCTGTCACAGTAAGCCTGGGTCTGATCCCAGCGACGTTCCAGCCAGTCGATGTCGTCCAGGGAAGGATTGCCGCTGCGATGCATGCCGCTGCTCAAGTAGATCAGACGCTTGGGCCGCTCGATCTGCGCAGTGAGGATGTATGGCGCGAGCGTGTTGACCGCGAGCGTTTTTGCATGTCCTTCGGCCGTCGCGCTGCGGGTAGGAACGCGGTACACGCCAGCGTTGTGGATAACCGCCTCCACAGGGCCGATTGTGTTGACCTGTTCGGCAACCGCGTGTGTCTCGGCAGAACTGCTGAGGTCGCCGAAGACAATGCCAGCCGATTGCGGAGCCAGATCGGCTATCGCAGCGACGCGATCTCGCGAGCGGGCATGCAAGACAACTTGATGACCCTCTGCAATCAGATCCCGGGCTGCTGCAAGGCCCAGACCATCGGTGCTGCCCGTTATGAAGATGCGACTCATGCCCATTCATTCTACGGCGAGGTGACACCCCTGTTTCGCGTCGACTCAGGTGCAGCGTACATGCCCTCTTGATCGACCCAGGCTACCAACGACTCGGTCAGTGGTTCGTCTTACAATCCCGAATCACCTCGACTGCTGTTTCGCATCGGCGGCGACGCTTCGATTCTGTTTTTCTCCTTCATTGAGCCGCGCTCCGCGAATCCACTCGAGGATAGTCTGGTACTCCCGGCTGTTCTGATTGGATTGCCAGCGCTGGCCGCCGTTGTGCGTGGCCAGGTAGTTGCCCACATCGCCGGCACTGTCGGTGGGTCGTGTGGGCTTGATCAGAATCAGACTTGCGGCGGGATCCGCAACATTCACAACGCGCATCGCGTACTTGTAGTTTTCTTCGCTGTCCTGGTCGGAGAATACGCCTTGAGCATTGGGCGGTTGAAGTTTGAAGATGACATGGCTCGAATGGCAGAAAACGCATGCAAGGCCGTCAGGACCGCGCCGAGCAAGGATCGGCTCGACTTTGCTTTCGAAGAATCGGAAGTCGAGGACCGAACCTGGTTCAACATCTCGCAGAGCTTCGCCAATCTTCTTGCCCTGCAATATGCGCGAGGCGATCAGCTTGAGGCGTGGATTTTTCGATTGATCCAGTTTCTCCATCGCGGCGCGGAAGTCGGGCCGCGTTTCGACTCCTTTGACTTTCCCCAGAGTGTCGAGCGCTGCTGCGCTTACATTGGCATCGGAACTGAGCAGGCTGCTCATGACTGTGTCGACTACAAAAGGGTATTCGAGCGGCGTTTTGAGCTTTTTGATGCCGGCGTTGCGGTTCAAGTAGTCCTGGTCCTGAGATACGGCGCCGCCGGACAATCCGAGGCGCTTTTTCAGGAAGTCTGGATTGGCTGCCTCTTCCATGAAAGTGCGCTGCGCCGCAGGGTTGAGGTTAGAGAAGGCCGATTTGAGCGCGGGCTCGACAGCCGGATCGGTGAGGAAATGCTCGAATGCGATGTCTACCGCTGCGCGCCGGATGTCGGTATTCGGGGAGTTCAGTGCACTGAGCGCCTGGGCACGAAGATCGGACTGGTGCATCAAGGAAGGGAAGGAAGACGCTGCGAAGAGCACCTGAGCATAATTGGCGGGCTGCGGCTGCCTCTTCAGCATCACACCAAGCGCCTTCTCCACCTCAGGCTCGCGGGTCCATGCGGAATCGCCCGGCAGTGCCGCCAATAGCGGCAACGCGACGGCCTGACTCTGAGGATTGCCGTGATTGAGGATCTCGACGACTTTGCGGACGAGCTTTGGATCGGGTGTTCCCGCGGAGTCAAGATTGAGGATGCCGCGTCTTCCACCTTCATACACGTAACGAACTGTGTCGCGAACAGCGGCGCTCGGATCCTCGGAAAGATTGAGAGCAGCGAGCGTGAACCGTGCGTCGCCGGCTTCGCTAAGCGTGCTGCCCGCTTTGAGTACCTCGATCTTCATGGGGTCATCGGCGTTCTTGAGGCACTCGAGCAGAGCCTCTTCGAGTTCCGTCCCGGAACTCTTGAAGAAATGGATCAGGTCACTGTCATTTCCGATGCGTGTCTGATAAAAGCCATTGTTTACGTCGTAAGTGAAATCAACTGCCTCGCGGTAGGGCGGGTATTCATATCCTTCGCGGTGCAGGTCGGGAACGCCGGGAACATATTTCGTCAGCACAGCGGGAAGCCCGATGGACACTGTATCTTTCTTGAGCTTCGGCAGGGCGTAGTGGCGGATGTGGAAGTCCCAGAGCGCGTTCAAAATGCCTGTGCGGCCGAGCGGGGTCGCGGTCCGAAGAACACTGGCGAGAACCTGAGCCTGGTCGCGCACGACATCCTCATAGCCAGTTTCGATGCGTTTCTTGTCGTCATCTGTACCAGCGGTGCGCACCCATGCGGATAGGTAGCCAGTGTTTTCATCGAGCAAGTCGTAGATACTCTCTTCGAGGCCGCGACGCACCATCGGGTCAGTTTCTGTGTTCATACGAACTGCGAGAGTCTCAAGCGTGCTGCGTCGCATCTCGGGCTTGTCGATCTGCCAGTAGTACCAGCGCCAGAGTCCAGAAGCGGCCTCGAATCGCACATAAGGGGCTGGATCGTTCAGGGTATTTTCGAGCGCGTGGAGTAATTCAGGATCAGAGGTGAGATCGCGGAAGTGCTGGTTGAAGACGCGCGCGGCGCCCCAACGTGTGCGCGCATCCGAAGAGCCAAGCGCAGCGATAAGCATTTTGCGACCACCGGGAGCAGCATCGGTGCGGCGCGAGAGGATCATACGAATGGCATAGGCCGCGCTGGTCTGGACCATCTTTGTCCGATCACCGAGCGCCTTCATCAGATCTGGCAGGGCACCAGGGTCGGCCATGTGGCCCAAGGCTCGAGCCGCGGCTTCTCGTGCCAGCGGTTGATCACTGCGAACGAGTATGTCGCGAATCTGCCGCAGGACCGGCTCAGGCGCAAGATCCCAGAACTGATCGAGCTGTTCGAGAAGTGCGGGCAAGTCGCTCGTATCGAGAGTGTCTACGGGCGGCGGGTAGGCGGCATTCCAGTTCTTCTCTTTAGCCGGCCCGGGATAAAGGGTCGAAAGCGCCATCACGGCAAACTGGGTGGCTCGAAATGGAGTGTTAAATCCTTGATAGACGGGGTCGCCCTCCCAGCTTCCTTCTGGCCGCTGGGCAGCGAGCATTGCCTTCACGGCGAGCGCCATTTTCGCGTCGCTCTCAGGCCGCCGTCCGGCTTCGGCAAGGGCAAGCACGATGTTGTAGGAAATGAAGTCGGCCGGCTTGGCTTTTTTATCGAATTGATAAGGCCAGCCACCCTCGGCATTCTCGTAGTCGTAGGTTTTGGAGATCAGCTTTTCAATTTCAGCGGAGTATTTATCGCGCCCGATCTCGGAGAGCAACATGATTTCCCAGGCCACGTCGATAAAGTTCTTCGGCTCGTACGCAAGGGCAAGGCTCTCGACATCATCGCGCTCGGCCTTCCAGGACTCATCATGCGTTTGTTCGTAGGCCATATCGAAGGTGTGCCAACTCTGCTCGGCGATCTCGAAAGGGCTTACGTCCGGCTCGCAGCCATCGGGTTCGTCCCCGGGCATCTTCGTGAGACCTTTGTAGTGGATTTTCAGATACTGGGCGTAGGGTAGGTCGAAGTTCTTGCGTGGCGCATCGTGAGTCACATTCTGTTCGAGTTGCCGAGTGATCATTGGCAGCCGGCTCGCCACGGTGCGCGCGGTATAGATTACGCGAACCCAGTTCGCCCCAGGTTCGCCATATAGCGGTCGCGTGTTGTTGTAGATGCGATCAGTCAGGAACTCAAGTGCGGGACGCTGGGTGGGCGCGTATCCGTTTTCAACGGCCTTGAGATATCCACGGGTCGTGAACTGCGAAGGATGGCAGGCGATGCAGAGCTGGGTTTCCGAGTGCTGCATCACTGTGCGCAATGCAACCGCGCCTCGGCGCGGCGTGTTCGAAAGCCACGTATCGCCCATGTTGATGAGGAAGTCCATACCGGAGCGTACGGCCTGGTGCGGATCGGTGTAGGGCGGCACTCCGTACTCATAGGTGTGTAATTGGAAGGCCGGATGATTGGCGGCGACGCGGACATAGTATTCCTGGCCTGGTTCAAGGATGCGCGTGCGGAATTTATAAAGGCCGGGGTAGTTCTGCGTGGCCTCGATCTTGTAAACAAACTCCCCGTTAGTGAAGGGCACAACATCTGGTTTGCCTGCTTCTCCCTTTCCTAACTGAAAGATGTCGACGTCCAGAGGGACGTCCCGGTCGGTTACGTTCAGAACGAAGTAAACGAGGCGGGGATTCTTCTCGCGGAAGGTGAACTTGAACCACTGAAATCCCTTGAACATGGCCGCATAGCGGTCTTCGTTCGGAGCGGGCGAGTAGGGGCGTTGATCGTCGCTACCGAAGATCGTTTCACCAAGTTCGAATGGCTGCGCATTGTGCCACGTCCCATTTGGCCCTACAGCAATCACCCCGTGTTTGGAAATCCCGGGTCCGTCCGAAGCCTGCAGCGGCACTTTTACAAGGGCTGTGGTGATCTGGGGCAAGATTGATCCAGGCGAGGACGAGAGGCTCACCGTCAGCGGGCCGGCGGCGCGTGGATTCAGAGTCAGATACAAGTCGAGATCGGCAGGATGCAGCCACTTTCGATCGATCTCTCCCCTGGCGTCCTTCACCGTTACGGCGACGGCCTGACCTGACTTGAGTTCTGTCGGATCTCTGACTGCGACGGTCAGGGCATAAACTGAGCCGGGATGGGCGACGCCGAGCTCGACGACTCGGGTATTCGACGGGGACGATCCCCCTGCTTCCACAGAGCCCGTGACGTGAACGATCTCTCCAAGAAAACAGCCGACGATGGCCACCGGAACGATGGCCCAGAGGTCGATTACGTTGAATTTGGACTTCACCCGCATGAAACCGTTTCCCCCAGGGAGCCGCAGCTTCTCGCGCGTGTCCAAGCGACGGCCGATGCCCATCGAGCATATCAGGATCTCAAGTCGGCGCGCCCAGGAACTGCTTGAGAAGAACGGAACGATGCGGCCATGAGTTTTGCCCGGAGAGTTGCCGGCCTGAGCGGAGAACATTGTGCCCGCTGATGTAATTCGAATTGACGTTGGAGGCACCGTAAGGCACCCTAGGAGTACTGTGACAATCGAACGCACGCAAGTGGACGGTAAGGTCGTGCTGCACGTGGCTGGCCGCATGGATGCTGACAACGCGATTCTCTTTGAGCAACAGTGCGAGTCTTGCATCGCAGAGGGCGTTAGCAACCTGATTATCAATTTGGCCGACCTTAAATATGTCAGCAGTATGGGACTCCGATCCTTCGTGATGATCGGCCAGAAACTTCGTGAAAAGGGTGGGGACTTCAGAATCTGCTGCGTCACAGGCCTGGTTCGCCAGGTGTTTGAGATTACAAGGCTGAACCGGGTTCTACCGTTGCACGACTCATTGGAGTCAGCTCTCGTAGGGGGATAGCGAGAAGCTTGCCGCAAACACCCAAATCATTAACGCTGGTGGCCAAACCCGAATCGCTCGGTCCCGTTACCGAGTTTGTCAGGTCGGGCGCCCGGGAAGCCGATTTGCCAGAGCTGCAGATGCGGCAGCTGGAGCTCCTGATTGAGGAGATCTTCGTCAACATCTCGCGATACTCATACCCGGAGAATGCACCTGGCTCAGTAACTGTTAGGTATGCAGTTCCAAGATCGGGTGAGTTAAGCATCGAGGTCGAGGATCAGGGAATTGAATTTGATCCTTTGGCGGCCCCGGCTCCGGACCTTGCCTTGGATTTGGAGCAACGGCCTATCGGCGGTCTGGGAATTCTTCTGCTGAAGACGTTTGCCGGCTCTCTCAGCTATCGCCGCGAAGAAGGCTGGAACCGCTTGAAATTTGGAATATCGGCAAACTCGTGATTCCAACGTCGATTCACGGCTTTGATTTGCTCCGGCTGGCATTGGCTCTGCTGCCGGTGCTTCTCTTTCTGATCGCTCTTCGTGGTCTAGACAGCTATAAATTGGTTTCGGTCCGTGCGGTCATCCTGGCACTCGCGGCAGGAGCTGTTGCGGCTCTCTTCTGCTTCTCAATCAATACTTACGTTTTCAGAGAATTCCCTGGCTACGAGGATCAATACGCACAATTGGGGGCCCCAATTGTGGAGGAGTTGGCTAAGGCCGCGTATTGGATATTTCTGATTGCGACAGCTCGCGCGGCATTTATGGCCGATTCCGCGATCTGTGGATTCGCCGTCGGTGCTGGATTCTCACTTGTTGAAAATATTTCTTATCTTCACATGCTCGAGGGAAAAGGCCTTGGAATTTGGATTCTGCGGGGCTTCGGAACCGCGGTGATGCACGGAGGAGTGGCAGCGCTCGGTGCCACACTCTCTGTCTTTCTGCTCGAAGAGCGCGAGTCGGTGAGCTTTCGATTGTTCATCCCCGGCGTGCTGGCGTCGATCCTGCTCCATTCGCTGTTCAATCAGAACCTTCAATCTCCCGTGACCTCCACGGTGGCCGCGGTCGTAGGCATTCCGGCAATTCTCGCAATCGTCTTCTACTTCAGCGAGAAGTCCCTCCGAAGTTGGCTTGGGGGAAAACTGGATCGCGACATTGACATGATCGGCATGATAGGTTCGAAGGAATTCCAGGAGACCCGGGTCGGCTCTTATCTGACGAGCCTGCAGGAAGCCTTTCCGCCAGCGGTTCGCGGAGACATGCTTTCCCTCTTACAGTTGACGAGTGAATTAAGCGCACGGGCCAAAAGCGAACTTATGCTGCGGGAAGTCGGGCTGGAGGTGGAGCCTGATCCTGAGTTGGAGGGCCTCTTGACTGAGTTACGGTACCTGGAGAAAAGTATTGGACCGACTGGGATGCTTGCCATTCGGCCACTGCTCTCGCAAACTCCTCGTGATATTTGGGAACTGCATCGCTTGGGCCAGAAGTCCCGCTAAAACAAGACTCGATTCTCGGCAATCGCACGGGCCACGTATACAGGGAGGGTTCTCAAGCGGAGGTCAGGAGACGTGGATTCTCAAGGCGAAGTCACCAATCTGCTGGCAGCCTGGGGTAAAGGCGACCAAAATGCCCTGAACGAACTGATGCCGCTGGTCTACAACGAACTGCACCGTATGGCGCGTCGCGCATGGACCCGGCAGCAACAAGGAAACACGCTGCAGCCCACCGAACTGATCAATGAGGCATTCCTCAGACTGGCGGGTGCAGAGAATGCTTCGTTCCAGAATCGGTGTCACTTCCTTGCTGTTGCCTGTACGGCCATGCGGCAGATTCTGGTGAATCATGCAAAGAGCCGTCACACTGGGAAACGAGGCAGCGGCGGAGTTGCATTGTCTATCGACGATGTGCAATTGGCAGTGAATCAGGAAGCGGCGGAAGTTGTGGCGCTTCATGAAGCGCTCACGCGTCTGCATGATCTGGATCCAAGGAAGAGCCAGGTCGTGGAGATGCGCTATTTCGGCGGGCTGAGCATTGAAGAGACAGCCGAAGCGCTGGGTATCTCCGTGATCACGGTCAATCGCGACTGGCGCCTGGCGAGAACGTGGCTGATCCGCGAGATGAACGGTGAAACCGCATGAATGCGGCGACACCCTGGGACGAGATCGAGCGGCTCTTCCACGCGACGGTAGATCTTCCGCCAGATGAACGCGCTGTTCTTCTCGCTTCCGCGACTCCGCCGCTCAGAGCGGAGGTTGAATCACTTCTGCGGACCAATGATCGAGAAGCGTTCGATCTACCTCCCGTTCACCTTGCTGCTGATCTGCTCGATCAAAACACGGGCGCTCTGGCACCAGGACAACGCGTTGCCGGCTATGAGATCGAAGAGTTGATTGCGACGGGTGGAATGGGCGAAGTCTACCGAGCGCGTGACTCAGAAGCAAATCTGGTAGCGTTGAAGATTCTCCGCAGGCATCTCGTTCTCAGCCCACAAGCAATCGACCGTTTCGAGACGGAGGCCTGCGCAGCATCTGCTTTGCATCATCCGAACATCGTGAGGATCTGCGAATCTGGAGACTCCTCCGCAGGGCTTTTTATCGCAATGGAATGGGTGGATGGTCCGACCTTCCGGCAGCTGATTAGCTCTACAGAGGTAGATGCCGCACTGGCGGTCGATTGTTGCGAACAGGCCACCCGTGCTCTGGCCGCTGCGCATGCCGCGGGTATCCTGCATCGGGACATCAAACCGGAAAACATCATCCTGCGTTCAGACGGAGTCCTCAAGATGCTGGATTTCGGTCTCGCCCGCCTCGAGGGTCCTGTACGGCTGGAACCAGAATCGATGGGCTCTTCAGGCACGATATCGGGAACCCTCTCAGGGACACTGTTGTACATGTCTCCGGAGATACTGAGGGGCGAGATGGCAACCACTGCTTCCGATGTATTCTCCCTGGGCGCCTTGTTGTATGAAGTATGGGTCGGAAGACATCCATTCGCCGGCGATACCCCTCTGGATGTGTTCGAGGCAATTGAATGTCGCGAGGTGGCTGCGCCGTCTACGCTGCGAGCCTGCATCCCTCGGGAAGTCGATGAGATCCTTCTCCGCATGCTCGATCGCAATCCGGAATGCCGCCCGGGTGCGGAGGAGGCTTGTGCGGTGTTCAGTAGATTTTCAGAGAGAACATGAATTCGGTTCCCACGTGACCGGGGCGGTCATGGGCAATTGCAAATCCGGTCGAAAAGGTGGACTTCACCTGGGAGAAGATCACCGTTCGCAAATCGATCTGGGCACCGGTATCTGCATAACCCGTTCGATCCTCGCCGGCGGGGTTGGTGACAAGCCCACCGGTGAATAGGGCGAGGCGGGCCCAATTGCTGTAGAGCTTGGTCGAGCCCAGATTGCGAAAATGGAGCGGTGTGAGATCCCATTCGACTAGTGATTTTGCAAAGTTGTTTGCACCGATTTGATCGATGTGAACTCCGGGAAAGCTGTAGTACTGGCGATATCGGCTGAAGTCACCCTTATCTACCCAGTTGTTGCCGAATGCCCCGAAGTAAAAGTTTGCAAACGGATCAGCTGCATCGCCGAATGCCCCTCCCGCAGAGGAGCGAACCCACAAGGAAGAATTCCTGAGCGGAAGGAGGAAACCTCGGGCATATTCACCCCACACATTCGGGAAGATCTTTGGAAAAGTGTCGTTGATCTGCCCCGTCATGCTCCATCGCACGCCGCTCTCGTCTTCGATCGCACCCAGCGATTTCTGAAGCTCCGAATACACCAAGCCTGCTGTCCCGGCTATGAACCTGGTATGCGATGCGGCGACATTCTGGTAATCGGGCAGCTTGTCCAGACCGGAGTACCCAGCAAGATTTAGATTTAGATCCAGCGTGCGATCCGAATCGTGAATCAAGTTTTTCCGCTTCTCTCCAACGAGTGCGAATCCGCGGCGCCCAACCTTTGTCGGCCCGAACAAATCGTAGAAGTCGGCTCGATTGAAATAGCCAGAAAGCCGCCAGTCCCAGTATCTTGCCTCTACACCCGCATGTATCTGGTCTCGGAGAGCCCGGGGGTTGTCGGGGGAATAGGACACTGTGGTGGTGATATGGCTAAGGCCAAGGCTGTCGCCGAAATCCAAGCGTACGCCTCCAGCTTTGGAATCCTGATATCCCTGCGCGATTGGATAGGCAGATTGCAGCTCGATATTCCGCAGGGGCCTATAAAAGCCGGCGTAGGTTCGCAGCTGCAGATCGTCGATAGTATTCCGCGAAGGAAGATTCCACGACTTCAATTCGGGGAATTTTTCGATCACCGATTCGCCGAGATACGGAATCGCGTTTACGTCGTCGATCACCTTGATGGGCAGGTTTACGAGCCTGAATCCTCGCGCCGAATACTCAAAGGCGGCCAAACTGCCATCAGGGAGTGGGAGTGGACGAAAGAGCCCTGTGTCGGAATTGCTGAGCGCTTCAAATTTGTTCCCCTGCAAATCGAACCGGAACAGGTTTGAAGCCCCGGTCAGATAAGACGAGCCGAACAGGTAGCGACCGTCCGGGGAAAAGACAAAACCGTCAGGGGAGTTGTATTGGAAATCGTGCAGAACCTCGGGCGCGTTCTTGCCGGCCAGCAGATCGGCTGTCTGAAACCGAACGAGACGTTGGGTTCCGGACGCGTCGACGAATGCGCCGGTTAACTGGGTGCCGTCAGGGGAGAGGTCAAGATTGAAAAGGTCCGACGCGTAGGGAAGCGTTTGAACCACCTGCACCGACTTCAAGTCAGGTTGCAGTCGAACGATACTGGAGAGGCCGTTATCGTGTCTGACACCCCATAGCGTTCCATCTGTTTGGCAGAAGACAAGATCTCCCATCCTCAAGTTGGCGCGTATCAGTTTCTTTTTACGAGTAGCAAGGTCAAAGACGTTTAGAGCTCTCAGGCCGTGCGCGTTGTTGGTCGTGAAGAAGAGTCGCCTTCGATCAGGATCGAAGGCAAGGGAAGTGACTTCATATACAGCTCCCCCGCGAACGTCGGTCAGATGCTCGACCCGTCCAGAGTCAAGATGAATCGCCGCGAGATACGGCATCGGTCCGGTGTGCCTGACAGCAACGTAGATTACATTCGCTTTCGCATCGTAGAAAGACCTGGAGATCGAGCCCAGGATTTTAGGTGAGACCGGCTTCACCGCAGTCAAGGGATACTGCTGAACCGATTTCAGGTTCGCTTCCTGCCATTCCCGCTCAGAAGCGATCCATTTCCGCCATTCGTCGTGGAGAGATACTCCGTACACCTTGCGAAATTGCCTCTCGAAATAAGCATGGCTGGCGTTATTCCGAACGATCCACGTAGTTAGCTTTTCCGGCCCATACTGCCGAGCCAGATAGTTCATGAAGCGAGTGCCATAGAGGTATGAGTTCGCACCTACCTGGAAGTCCGCTGACGTCCCTTCGGACTCAAGACCAACCACGTCGTAAATGTAGCGATGATCGCGGACCAGCCCACGAAACACCATCTCATCGTAGCCACCCAAAGCGCGCCCGAACCCGCCGCCGAGCCAGGTCTCCATGAACACCGCGGCGCCCTCGTGGTACCAGCGCGGAGAATAGACGCGAGGGCTGCCAAGGAAACTGAAGGGAATCGAGATCGGATCGTCACTGTTCGGCATGATTTTGCCTGCGAAGATCTTGCGGAACAGCGCGTCTCGCGGAGCAGGTTCGTCGCCCATGACGATATGCATCAGTTCATGCTTCGACATCAGGCCCATGCGTTCGGACGATGGCAAAGTCTCAAACAGCAGGTTGAAAGGCTCTATACCGATTTGGATGAAGCTGACGGGAACTGTTCCGGCACCTCCATATCCGAAGTCATCGAAATCCTGGATCAGGACGGTTATTTTGCCATGCGGTTGATAACCGAACTTCTCGCGATAGAACTTTGCGGCATTCTCCAGGGAGCGGATCAGAAGTGGAGCGAGGTATTCGTGAGCAGGGGAGTAATAGACGATCCGGAACTGCTTGGTTTCCTGAGTATAGAGACGGGGCTGAGCTTGCGAAGCGCCGGATGTCAGCGCCAGCAGAGAAAGGATCAAGAGGGAAATGAGACGGGTGCAATCCAGCGTGTGGGTGGCGTCGACGCCATGCCCGACGGTTTTGCATTCCATCAGCTAATCTCAAGAACCCTGGCGTGGAAAGGTGAATGCGCAGTTGCCCGAATGAGCAACTGCGCTCTTTTGATCGGAAAACTTAAAACTTCATGGCGGCTTGAATCTGTCCAGTATTCAACTGATAGAGCATGCCGTTGTTCAATTGGAACAGCTGTCCATTATTCAACTGAAAGAGCTGACCGTTGCTGAGCTGAAACATCTGCCCACTCTTCAGCGCAAGTAGCTGACCATTTTGGATCTGCAGCATCTGGCCGCTCTGAAGTTGATAGCTCATTCCATTCTTGATCGCCATCAATTGACCGCTGCGCAACTGGTACAACTGTCCGTTTTGCAGTTGTAGCATCTCGCCGGTTTTCAGCTTGAAAACATAGCCGTTTTGCAACGCCATCAGCTGGCCATTGTTGAGCTGGTACATGTCGCCGTTTTTGAGCTGGAAAACCATCCCGTTTTGCAGTTCGGGGATCTGATGGTTCTTCATCGACTCGACAGTTGCCTGCATGGCTACCGGGGCCACACCCGGGCTCACGGCTGCGTCTGCCGGCTGTTCGGCGCGATAGACTTTGCGCTCCCCGATTGCACCCTGGCCATCTCGTCCCGCGGCTGGGGGAAAGATGCCGAGTACATAGATCAGACCTCCCGCCACAACCACAGCAGATCCCACGAATAGCAAAAGCTTCTTCTTGTTCATGCGTTTCCCCCTCGACCTCGAAAAATGGCGGCAGTGGAGTGCTTGGGTGGCCGCTCACTGGATATAACAACAATGCTCGGTGTTTCGTATCATCATCGATCACTTTTTTGGATATCACTAGCAATTTTTCCGATTTTTGTAGGTTTTGGGCAATTCTCGAACGACGGGGTCCATTCGAAAGAACTGCGGGGGCAGTCATTGACCTCCGTTTCACGATCGTACGTCGGATCAGCCTGCGAAGCCCAGTGGGACTCTTTCTGAATGGCCAAAGGGGTTAGTTGTTCGGTCCTTTGTCGCAGAGTTGCCGAAGCGTACTTGTGACAGCCGCTCGTTTGGCCTCATGCGCTTGCCTCCCGCTGACTGACATAGAGCAGTGGCATTCAGGCCGGCAGCGTTCCGTCTCATGATCCTTGGTGGCTACCAGGCCAGGCACCGCAGCAAACCTTACCTATAACATTCTTCGGAACCATGGGAGGAGACATTAATCTCAAAGTCGTTGACCGGCATCTGTACCCAAAGCTTTGAGGGAATCGTACCCCTTTGCGCGTAGGAGCGTAATCGCTCAATCCAGGCGTATGGGAGCTCGAATCCTTTCCCCGCAATCAAAATTCCGTTGTCTCCATAGAGGTCTTCGTGGAGAACCATTCCCACAGCTAGATCGCCGATGCGACATTCACGCACTTGAGTAGGTAGTTCAAGATGCAGATCACTGAGCGCGCTCAAAATGGAGGGATCCACTTGTTTAAGCTTGGCGCAAGTTTTGCTATAGGCTTCCTGGGGCGACACACCGGCGGTAACGATGGATTCGAACGTTAGACCAGTACGAAGCAGTTGAATTCCTAGTTCAATCTCTCTTTTCTCCTCTATCGTGGCGGCCTGAAGATCAATTCTGGATGAGTTCTGGTTGGCGATCATCTGGGCAATAGCTTGCATCCGAGGAATGCGTGAGAGCATTTGAAAAGCGATAACCGAGTGGCCATCATATTTCTTCTGATCGTCTGGAGAAAGGACCTTACCGGCGTAGGCTGCATTGACGAGATCCTGCTTTAACGTGACGCATCCGAGTTGAGACAGCATGGCAGCAATTTCGAAGCTCCAATACGATGTCAATTTGAGCTTCTGGGCCGCGTGACGCACAAATCGAACGAGCCGCATGGCTCGCCCAAATGCAGCTGGGTTACTGAAGCTGAGCATTTCAGAGAGCACCGAGACGCAACCCCGCAATGTTCCTTCGAGCAAATCGCGTTCAGCTGTAATAAGGCGGTGCTGTGCGATTCCGGCTTCGATTGCGCTCAGAAGCTTCTCTTTTGAGATCGGTTTTGTTAAGAATCGAAAAATTCGACCTTCATTGACGGCGGCCATGGCAGTCTCAATGTCTGTTTGGCCGGTAAGAGCCATTCGAACTGCGTCCGGGCTGATTTCGCGTACTCGAGATAAAAAGTGCGCCCCATCCATTTGAGGCATCCGCATATCGGAAATGACGACGGAAAATGGACCGAGAGTTTTAATGACGTCGATACCCGCAACTCCACCTAATGCGACCTCAATTGAAAGCATCCTTCCAAAAAGTCGTCGGTAGCCGTCAAGAACTGCTTGCTCATCGTCGACAAAGAGGATTCTGTCAATCATTGTTCTGCCCACCGTTTCCAAGTTTCTCGCAGACTTCTGTCCAGTCTCGGATTCGAGCTTCGCACCCGATCCGCTCAATGAAGTCGTTCTCTATCTCCTCATCCGCGAACGTCGATTGTTTGTGTTCGCGACCTGCGAGGACATTTGCGACATGAACTGCGGCTAGCGGAGAAAAATCTGTGGCGGCGCTATCAGACGGATGGTGATGCCATGCCGTCGCCTCAACAATCGGGAAGGGCAGTCCCCATATTCCAAGCAGGTATGCTCCGACCTCGGCGTGCGTACAACCAAGGATTTCCATCTCGGCTTTCAACGTAGAAATTCCTCCGTCAGCAGCAACTTTGCTGATAGCGCAGGGAAGGTTACGATCGCAATGAGCGATGATCAGCTTCCCAACGTCATGAAGCAGGCCGGCGCTGACGTAGGCTCCTAGGGGCCCCCTTCCTATACCTTCAGCACGGGCGATGGCACCACAAAAAGCGCCGGTGGAGTTGCTGTGCTGCCACAACGCCTCCATTGAATAATCTGCCTGCAGTCTGGGGCTTAGCGCGGAAAAAATGCTAACCGAAAGCACGAGAGATTGAACGGTATCGAGGCCAATGCGTAGTACGGCCTGTTCCGGTTGGGTGACCTCGCACCGTGCTGCGTAGGTCACGGAATTTGCGACCTGTAGAATCTTTGCCGTCATGCCCATGTCGGAAGCGATCAGTCTCGCGATAGCCGCAGGAGATGGGTCACTTCCGCGAAGGGCATCCATTACTTCGAAGTAAAGACTCGGCAGGCTCGGGATGGAATTGAGACGCGAGACGAACGCCTTGATGGAGGGATTGCTGAGCAAATCCCCGAGAGCTATCGTCTGAGACAGAAGCGATATTAGCTGTTTAGCATCGAAAGGCTTTGAAAGGTATTGGTGTGCTTGCGCGGCTGATGCCAGGATTGACTCTCGATCCGACTGGCCCGATAGAAGAATTCGGACTGATTGCGGAAATCGTTCCTGCACAATGTTTAGCAGCTCGAGTCCGGTCATCCCTGGCATACGCATGTCACTAACGACTACATCGAATGGCTGGTCGAGCTTTTTCAGGGCATCCTGTCCGCCTTGAACGAATTCCATTTCCCACTGATCACGCATTGGATAGAGCGAGCGTCTGAGTCCCATCAATAGATTCAAATCATCATCAACGAACATCAGCCTTTTTCTCATTTGGCCTCATCTCCAGACACTGGAAGCCGCACGAAGAATGTTGTGCCTTTTCCCAGTTCCGTGTCGAACCAAATTCTCCCCCCATGTTTCTTGACGACGACCGTTTGAGCCAAAGTGAGCCCTTGGCCGGTTCCTTTTCCTACATCCTTTGTCGTGAAGAACGGATCGAAGATTTTGTCCTTAATTTGATCTGCAATCCCGGCGCCTGAGTCTCTAATTCTCAGCTCAACCCATTCTCCGTCCCGGAGTGTGGAAATTACTATCTTGCCCCGCTCTCCTGCCAATTCACTCCGTGCCTCTGCAATCGCATGCGCCGCATTGACGAGGAGATTAAGCAGAACCTGATTGATTTCGCCTGCAAGACACATCACAAGAGGCAGATCGGGATCCAATTCCATTTCGACATCTGCCACATACTTCCATTCGTTGCGGGCGATAGTCACTGTTGCTTCAATGGCTTTATTGAAATCAACAGCCTGCTTTTCTTCTGATCCGGGATGAGAGAACTCCTTCATTGCTCGAACGATTTTGGCAACTCGACCGACGCCCTCGAGTGTCTGGTCGATTGCTTTGGGGACCTCTTCGCACAGGAATGGAAGATCCGCGGACCTCACTGACGCGTCAAAGTCGGCGCAGATCTGAGCATCATCTGCGCAAGTCGGAATCAAATTACGCAGTTCTTCGGCAGCGTGCAGAATGCTGGTGATTTGGACCCACGAGTCCTTCAGGAAGCGCGTGTTGTCACCGACATATTGGATGGGCGTGTTGATCTCGTGAGCGATGCCTGCAGCAAGTTGCCCGATCGCTTCCATTTTCTGTGCGCTCCGCAGTTGATCATCCAATGCGTGTTTCTCGCTGACATCCTGCTGCAGGATCAGAAGCCCCAGGATTGTTGGGTATGCGGTGGAGGCAAGCCATTTTCGGGACGCCGGCAAATAGCCTTCAAATCTGCGAGTCGCATGTTCCGTCATGGCCTTTCGATATTCCAGTTCAAAAACACCTCCGAGGAGTTCGGGCTGGTAGTCCCAGAGCTTTGTTCCGGACACTTGCTCTACGGTCTCGCCGGGTCGAGCCCTGTTGATGAACGTCACATGCCAATCTCGGTCGACTATTATGACCTGTTCTCCGGTTGTTTCAAGGACAACCCGCATTTGCGCTTCAATCGTCGAGAGTCTTTGTTCAAGCTTTCGTCGAGCCGACAGGTCTCGGACAGTCGTCGAAATGCCAATGATGAATCCCGCTTCATCGCGCACCGGGAATGTGGTCAAGGAGACTGCCAACACATGGCCGTCTCGGTGCCGCCGATTAGTATCCAGATTTTGCACCGGTGACCCTGACAAAGCACGTTCACGTATCCACTTCTCCTCTGAGCGTTGATCCGTGCATAGAAGTATTTCGGTACTTTTGCCTGCCACTTCTTCGGCTGAATAGCCGAAGATCTGTTCGGCAGCTGGATTCCAGGTCGTGATGACTCGATCAAGTGATTCGCTGTAGATTGCGTCGTGGGAAGAATTCACGATGGAGGCTAACAGCCGTTGCGTTTCTACAAGCTCCTCATTTGCATTGCGAGCTTCGGTGATGTCTGCACTGACGCCAGCGAAGCGAACAACGCATTGGTTGGAATCGAAAACGGGAAATTCCCGCTGACGAATCCATCGCACCTCCCCATCGGGTCGGTGGATTCGGAATGTAACCTCAAACCCTTCACGGCATCCCTGGTGGTAGAGAGTTGTCAGGTTTTCGCGATCATCATCGTGGACGTCTGAAAGCCATCCGAGAGAATTCTCGTAGAGGTACTCAACGGGCCTACCCCAAATCGCGGTGTAGGCCGGGCTGACGTAGAGAATCCGTCCAGATAAGGAATCGCGAATCCAGAACACTTCTCGGATTGTAGAAATCAGTTCTTGGAACCGGGCCTCACTGTCAATGAGTGCCTGGCGTGTATTTCTGGCTTCTGTGACGTCACGTGAAATCCCAAATGTTCCAATAGTTCTCCCATCCGGCAGTTGCAAAGGCATTTTGCTCGTGGAGACCCACGTCACCCGACCATCCGGCCATGTTTCCTTTTCTTCTTTGTCAAGGATCGGTTGGCCGGACCTAATTATTTCCTGTTCGTCGTCGAATGCACTCTGTGCATGCTCATTCGTGAAGAAGTCACAATCGCTCTTGCCGATCGCATCGTCCGGGGAGGCAAGGCCAAGGGTTCGCGCCTGAGCCTTGTTTACAAGAACGAATCGACTATCGAGATCTTTGAAATAGATCCCATTTCGGACGTGATCTAGAAGGGAAGAAAGCAAGAAGCCTTCATCGGCAAATGAGGAACCGAGATGTGCCTGAGAGTCGTTGGGAAGATCGCCGGAGCGGAGCGATTTCTGCGTTGAATCGGGCATATCTCCGTCCTTCTCAATCTAGAAGGGATTGCACACGATCGCTGCACCTTCCAAGACCATCTTTGACATCGGCATCTGATCGAACAAACTAAAGCGAGTGACTCAGAAGCGGCGGTGATTGCAATGACCTTTTTGGAGGCGCTACCTGGAAAACGCCCACGGATCGCTTCCTGAACCATTATTTGCAGGGCTGCTGCTTGTTTCTTGAGGCTCACTGCAAAGACTTCGAAGTTGATGACTCAGAACGGAACTTCTCGCTTGGAGCGCGGCCCGCGTGATCAGCGCTTCGATTCGTCTCGTCTCATCTGTACCATTACACAGAGCCTCACGAACCAGTGCCGCTGCCTCATCTCTGCACGACGCCAGCATAAGTTCTAGATTCTTAATCTTTTGTAATCGAGTCATGTCTTCCATACGTGATTCTTAGTGATTCGCTTTGCAGGGAAACACTGTTCTCTTTTCTTGCAATCTATTTGTTGCTCAGACTTAATCACAGACAGGCCGGGCAATGTATGACTTCGCTCAAGTGTGCACTTGAGTTGAGAGGAGTACAGTGATTTAGATCACATAGAGTCATGAGACCCCTGGATCTTGGGCTCCCAAAAAGTCAACTCTGCTTTCACAGGAACCCGAGATCCCATTTCTAAGAAATGAAGGAGAAACTCCTCATATCCTCATCCGAGCATATGCAGCCATTTAGAAGCATTCCGTTAAGGAGTTTTGCGTCTAATCGCGGTCAAGCAGGATGCGACTGCGCGCCGCGAAACGGAAGAACGAACGCGACTTCTTGATTCGTCGGGCGCGCCGGAATGACCAGAAAGCTGGCCATGTGAGTTGCATCCCTCACACGGAATCGTTGTTTTGGTGTCACTTTTGGGTGTCACCTCGGATTGGTAATGGGTGCACTTCTGTGCACTTTTAAACAAAAACGACGGGTTATGCATAGGCCTCTGCTGAAGCCTATCTGAGGCACTTTCTGCATTTGTCTTCTTGAGTTTATGGCGGAGAGGGAGGGATTCGAACCCCCGATAGAGTTACCCCTATGCCTGATTTCGAGTCAGGTGCATTCAACCGGGCTCTGCCACCTCTCCGTTGAGGAACTTGCAACGAATCAGGGCGATTCGCCGCAGAAGCCAGCCGGTCTCCCTCATTGTACCCGAAGCCCTCTAGCAGAATCCCTCCCCCAAAGTGTTAACGTGTTCTCTGGCCGCGATCCACCCCGGCGTTCGCAAACTCCGCAGAATCTGGTACGTCGGGCAGAGCAGGAATAGCAGGATTTGCATCAGACGGGAAGACTGGATTTTCTCATGATGGAGTTTCACATCTCGCGCAAGGCGCGCGAACGTTACCAGTTCGCCGAGTCGCTGTTTTCTTATAACGGCAATGTGGTCTTCGCCAGCGTGGCCGCGTGCCGCGAATTCGCTCACCGGATGAACCAGGTGCGTGAAGCGGACAAGAATCCCGAACAGGCAGTTCACGCCGGACAACTCTATGCGATGGGCCTGATTGACGAGGCCAGCCACGTGCTGATGGCGCGCTATCGCGAGCAGTTCGATCCCGAGGTAATGACCTCGGCGCTGGACTGGTTCGCCGGTCGCGTGGGAAGCAGGGAACTGGATAAGCTTCTCCTCACCTTCGTCGAGAATTTTCCCGGGCAGAGCGTGATGCGCGGAGTGGAGACGCCGCGCCATTGGCTGAATAGCAAGACCGGCAACATGTCCAATCGGGCTGCAGCACTGGAAGAGTTGCTGCTGCTGTGGTCGGCAAATCGCAACGAAGCGTTTAAGAAATTCGAAGAACTCTTTGAGGATAAAGCTCTTGCCGAAAAGACGGTGTATCGCCGAGTCACGAAAGAACTGCCTCAGTATTTCGCGACGCGTCCCCTGATTCCGGTCGAAGGCGCGAAGGCGATCAGTCTTTTCGATCTACTGGGAGCACCGTTGAACGGCGCACCCGCTTCTTTGAGCGAGCAACTCGCACTTATTCGCAGGCTTTGGCGTCCTCTGCTGGGCGACAGCCTTGATCGCATGCTGATGATGGGTGGTGAAGTTCTGCATGAAGAAGAACTCGCTATCTGGATGATGTTTAATCCTGATGCGGCTCGTGCCCGTACAGCGGCTGAGGAGGCTGCGCGGCGCAGGCGCGAAGAGGGAACTCAACAGTGGCCTTCGGTTGTGAGTGAATCGCAGGTACCTGTTTTTGGCGACCCGGCCCATGAATACGAGAAGTTCAGCCCCGATACGGCGTGGATGCCGAATGCCGTTCTGATTGCGAAGAGCACGTACGTATGGCTCGCGCAGCTCAGCAAGCAGTACGGCAGGCATATCTACAGGCTCGACCAGATTCCGGATGAAGAACTTCAAACGCTCGCCGATCGCGGGATTAATTCGCTGTGGCTGATTGGCGTTTGGGAACGCAGCCGCGCTTCGAAGACCATTAAGCAGCTCTGCGGGAATCAGGATGCAGTCGCTTCTGCTTATTCGCTCTTCGACTACAAGATTGCGGAGGACCTCGGCGGAGAATCGGCTTACATCAACCTGCGTGATCGCTGCTATCACAAGGGCCTGCGGCTGGCGAGCGACATGGTTCCCAACCACATGGGAATCGATTCTCCGTGGGTGATTGAGCATCCTGAGTGGTTCATTTCCCGGTGGGAGTCGCCCTATCCAGCTTATAGCTACAACGGTCCTGATCTTTCCCACGATGATCGCGTTGAAATCAAAATCGAGGACCACTATTTCGAGCAGACCGATGCGGCTGTCACCTTCCGTCGCAGAGACAAGTGGACCGGCGAAACTCGCTACATCTATCACGGGAATGACGGCACTAGCTTCCCGTGGAATGACACGGCGCAGCTCGATTACCTGAACCCGGCAGTCCGCGAACAGGTGATTCAGACGATCCTCTATGTCGCTCGGCTCTTTCCAGTCATCCGGTTCGACGCAGCGATGACGTTGGCGAAGCGGCATTTCCACCGGTTGTGGTTTCCGGGGCCTGGCTCGAGCGGAGCTATTCCTTCGCGTGCCGAATACAGCATGTCGCAGGCAGAATTCAACAAGCACATGCCGCTCGAATTCTGGCGGGAAGTTGTGGATCGCGTGGCCCAGGAAGTTCCAGGGACCTTGCTTCTGGCGGAAGCTTTCTGGCTAATGGAGGGATACTTCGTACGCACACTGGGGATGCATCGCGTGTACAACAGCGCGTTCATGAACATGATGCGGGACGAGAAGAACGCGGAGTACCGGTCGGTCATCAAAAACACCCTCGAGTTCGACCCGGACATCATGAAGCGCTACGTGAACTTCATGAGTAATCCTGATGAAAGAACAGCAATTGACCAGTTTGGTAAAGGCGATAAGTGTTTCGGCGTGGCGGCGCTGATGTCGACCCTGCCGGGACTGCCGATGTTCGGACATGGGCAGGTAGAAGGATTCACGGAGAAGTACGGCATGGAATACTACCGGCCGCGCTACGACGAGTCGCCTGATCCATGGCTGGTGGAACGACACCAGCGCGAGATCGCTCCACTGCTTAAGAGGCGCTGGGTTTTCGCGGAGAGCCACAATTTCCTGCTTTATGACTTCTTCGAGCCGTCCGGCAGCGTCGATGAGAATGTCTTTGCTTACTCCAACAGCACGGGGAGCGAGCGGGCAGTGATTGTTTATAACAACCGCTACGGCGAAACGCACGGCACGATTCACAATTCAGCCGCTTACGCCGACAAAGGCTCTTCGCAGCTGCGACAACGCCGTATCCACAACGGCCTCGGATTCAACGGGAACTCGGGCGCCATTCTGGGGTGGCGGGATTCTCTGACCGGCCTTGAGTATTTGCGGCGTGCAAACGACGTTGCTGAGCGGGGCTTGAGCTTTCACCTGCACGCCTATCAGTGCCATGTGCTGATGGACTGGCATGAGAAATGGGCATCGGCCGAGAAGCCATGGGATCGCCTCTGCGATGAGCTGAATGGACGCGGCGTTCCGAGTCTCGAGGATTCTCTCATCGATCTGGAACTTCAGCCGGTGCACCAGGCTCTGCGGGCACTCTTCGATCAGGATTCGTTGCGGATGCTTACCGACATGGCTGAGCACCCACGGACAACCGCTGCAACCGGGACGGTCAGCGTCGCCATCGATCGCAGGGCAAGCCGAGCGCGAAGCGAACTGTTCAACGTCACCTGGGGTCGGTGCGAGGTGTTCATGCGCACCGCACAGACGGCTTTTCGCATGCGCACTGGCCTTCAGTCACAGATGGTGATGCCAGGACTGCTAGGCCCGGCGTTTCGCGAGCGTCTCGCGGCGGCAATGCGGATTCCGGTTGTAGAAGCGCTCTCACCGCGGCCATGGACAGCAGCGGCCCGGCGCGTATTACCCAGCCCTAGTCCGCAACTGACCGCTACTGCGATGTGGGCGCCGGTAATTGCCTGGTGTGCGATTGAGACTCTGGCCGAATCGATTGAAGCGGAGAATGCGGACAGTAGTGCGCTAAATCTTTTCGATCAGCTTCGGCTTCGCAAGCCGCTGGCGGAGTCATTTGCGGCTCTGGGATTCGAGGGGGAGTCGGCATGGCGTGCGGCTGCGCGCATCAAGGTTCTTCTGATGGCACAAGCCGAGGCGTCGAAGGCGCAGCCGGGTTCCGAATTGACTCAGCCGGTTGCGGTAGAGCTGGACGAGAAGCTGGGCAGCCGGGCAGAGCTCACGTCAACCCGAGAGCATGTTCCGGGACATAAATCCGCACCCACGCGAGCAGCCGTTCCTGCTCCGGTGGTTGCCGGAATTCCGCGCGCACTCTGGGCGGATCCGGACGTTCGATGGCTTACGGGTGTTCATGATGCCGGCGAGTATAGCTACCTGGTGCAGGAGCCGTTCGAAGAGCTGCTCTGGTGGCTGCAGATGCCATGCCTGTTGCAACTCGCGGGCCAGGCGTCGACCAGCAAGTCTGACGTGCAGAAGGTCACCGCCGGAATACAGGAGTCGTTGGCGGAAGCGCAGAAGGCCGGCTACAAACTCCAAGCCTTACTTGGAACATCTCAAGAGCAGCAAGCGGGTACGACGCCGAAAGAATCCCAGACCGATCTGCGCGAAGAACCGCAGCAAGCCGACGAAGAAACTGCACCCGAGGTCGAATCCGCGAAGCGATCATCGTGAAAACAGCCTGGAAGTCGGTCTTATCATGGGCGAGTTCGCGGTCAGATCCTGTCGTATGGTGCTTCTGTCGGGGTGGGACAGTGATTCTGTCCCACTCCGATTGGAATCGACACTACGATGTAGAGGCTGAGGTCCGGAAGAGTTGGAAGAACACATCTGGCCGAACAACTTCAAAGTCCGACCCCAGGGCATTGACCAGCGTCTTTGCGTCCGTTGGCGTGATGTTCCAGGACTCAAGACCAGCCGCGATGAATAGAGGAGCAGTTCCGTCCCAGCTTTGAGCAATGCTGGTGAGAGCAGAGATGCCCGACTGGGTGTCGTTGACGCCCATGAGCGTGGCAATCGGCACACCATCAATCATGGAGGCGCTGCTGCTGGACTCGTAGTTGTAAATGATGCCCCGCAGTCCGGGTACGTTGGACTTGTAAAGATTCACCAGTTGCGGCGAGAGTGCGACGTCTGTGCTGTTGTTGCGATTGTAGGCAAAGAGCGAGAGCATGCCTGTGCGTTCCATGTATCGACCACTGCGCTGCATGTAGGAGGGCAGTGTGGCGGCAGGCCACATGACCGGATAGGTGTACCCGGCACCGGAAGGACCGGCAACGAGGAGATCGTTCACGGACTGAGTCTCCTGGAAGTAGGCAAGCATCGATGGAGCGATATCGAGGAGAAGAACGCTTATGCTCCAGCCGAGAGGGACTTGTCCTCGCCCGGGGTCATCCCAGATTTGACGCAGGCGATGCTGGTCATATTGGATGTTGTCGCCTTCGACCATTGTGAGAGAGAGGTAGATTTTCTTCGCCAGCTTCGGAACTGGCGCAGCGGGTTGATGAGCTTTGACAGGAGCCCGGACTCCGCTGAAGACTGACGCGTTATAGAAGAAGTCGGCCGCGACAACGACCGTGGAATTCTGAGCGCAGAGCGTGACGCCAGTCATTTCATCGCCGTGAGGAAACCATCCGAGGTAAGGCAGGTCAGGCTGCATGGTTTGAAGGATCTGCGTCAACAGGGATGCCTCGGCTTCGACATTCGGATCGAGCCAGACGACCGGCGCTTTTGTCGCGACAATGTAGTCGCGGAAGAGTGCGTTTACTACTTGATAGCTGGGCTGGGTGCTGGTGGCGGAGAGCAGGTATTCGTTCCACATGGTCGTGGAGAGTGTCAGAGTTTTTGTTCCAGCCGGCGGAGTGAATTTGTAGATGAAGTAGTTTCCTCCATCTGCAAATCGCCAGCCACCAGATGAGATCTGTGAACTGTCTGGATCAAGCAGAAATGGTTGTTCGGCCGGTGTTCCGGGTTGAAACGAAGCGATTACATTTCCATCTGCTGTGACGGTGACTTGAGATACGGAAGGACCCCAGCCGTCGTTGGAATAAGCGTCCTGGTAGCGCACGTAAATTGAAGGTCCGCCGGCAAGGAATGGCGTCAGATCGGCTGTGTAAGTGCCCGAGTTGGAGGCGTCCGTTACAGGCTGCGTGACCTGGAGAAGTGTCGTCCACTGGACGCCGGGCGTAGCTTGTGAATTCGAAGGACCTATGGCAGTGATCAGGCGCTTCGTGGCCTGTGGATATACGTTTTTGAGCCCGTAACGGTAGACGTCAAGGTTGGTTGTGAAGCGGCCGCGGAGATCTTCTATGGTGGGGAGTTTATAGAGGGTTGCGAGATCGGCTGAAGCGATTACGGCTCCGTGAATCCCCGCGAGCGTCGTTGCGAGGTTGATGGTGTCTGGAACCTCAGGGTCGTAGATGATTGCGCCGGAAATTTCAGAACGGTATTGCTGCAAGAGCGAGAGAGGATCCGTAGTCGTCGTGTAAGGAACTCCGATGGACTTGAGCCATGCGACATTGGTTGGATCGCTACCCCAGTAGAAGTAGAGACGCGGCCGATTGCGATTTACAACTCCCTGCAACGAAACCAGAAGGCCCTGCTGATTTCCGTCGAGTAAGGACAGGTCTGCCGCGATCAGTGAATATGCGGCGGGGAAGGTTGGGAGCGCCTGGTTTGGCGGCCAGTACAGAGGCGCAGTTCCCGTGGAGGCGGTTTGTGAGAAAGCCGGGAGATCCACGGCGCTTGCTCCAGCGACAGCACCGCTGAGGAGCAGGAAGTTTCTACGTGAGATTGACATGAGAGCTCATCCTTTGCGAGGGGAGGATGTACGTACCTGGCGAACATGGGCCCGGTAGGGTCGTGCAAAGCGAGCTTTAGAGCAGAAGATGGTAACGATTCCACTCAGGCAAACACAATATTCTCCGAGCGGAATTGGTGTCAACGAGTAGGCGAGATTCTCTGTGGAACTCTAGTGCATGCGTTGGCGCATGCGCTTTTCGGCGTCGGCGGACCAATACTTGCAGTCGAGACGGATGAAGACGGACGAGTAGGGAATTGTCATCGTAGTTTTGAGCACGAGGACTTGGAATTCCTTGCTGGTTTCGTCGATCTGGTTGATTACGCGTTCGTGCGGCAGCGATTCAATGGTGTAGTCGGCGAGCAACTTCTGGATCTGCTCACGAAAGGCAGACGCGCCGGGCGCATCGTCGTCCGGAACAAACGGGAGTTCCTTGTCCATATAGATAAGCGGGCGGACGTGGATGGAGTTGTTGATCGAACCGAGGACGTAGCGAATTACGTCGAGATGGTTTGTATTGGTCTCGATGGTCTCAACACCGGGCGAGGCCTGAAGAGGATAGGCGGAGTCGACGATAAGGATCCAATTTCGATGACCCATCAACGGCATGGTGTGCGCGACCTGAGTCTTCCAGTCGGATTGAGCGAAGCCGAATGCTGGTACGGTGAGTACGATTGCAAAAGCGATGAGAAACAGACTGATTCTGCGCATGCGGATAGCGAGTCCTTTCGCGTGGATGCTGCGTCGGGATGACCTTATCACCGGATGAGGCGTTCCATCCAGTCGGCGAGGGCGCGTTGATCATCGTTGCCTGAAGCGTGTGCCGATTGCACGGCAAGGCGGTCGGCTTCGGGCCGGTTCTGGCTAATCTTAAATTTGCCTTCGATGCGGGTGATCGCGATGCGGAAGGCGGTGATGCCGGCAAGCATGGTTCGGCGGAAGCCATCGGGCAGCCTGCGCCATTGTTCGGCATACGCGGGTTCGTTCGCCTGAATGAGGTCGTCGAGAAGAGCTTGCTTGGAGGCATTGTTGTCTTCATCGACGGGCTCAAGGATGCCATACGCGTGAATGGCGATGTAGTTCCAGGTGGGAACGGATAGTTGCTCGGCATAGAGCGATGGGCTGACGTAAGTATGTGGGCCGGGGAAGACGACGAGCGTTTCGCGACCAGCTAGCGAGTGCCAGTGAGGGTTGGCTTTGGCGAAGTGGCCTTCGAGTACGCCGTGTGGACCCTCATCTCTGACGACGAGCGGCAAATGGGTGGCGTGGTGACGGGCTGTCCCGATCGTGTCATCCAGTGGACCGATGAGAATTGCAAATGAATTTGCGCGCATGGCTTCGAGGAGGATTGCGCGGTCAGATATCTCATTGAACCTGGGAATGTACATTTTGCTCCTGGAACATTTCTGAAGCTTTCTCGTATTTAACGTTAGCGGCCGAGCGGATCCCGTTGCAATGGTATGTCTGCGACTGGGGCGAGGTTGGTATGCTTGGGGCGATTTGCTTTTCAGGTGGGTATCGGGATGGAAGTTGCTGAGCAGGAGAGGTTGCAAGTTGCGGGAGCGCCGATCGCGAAGAGACGAGGGATCTGGCCGGCACTGGGTTTGTTTTTCACGGCTCCGCTGGTGGCGGAGTTTCTGCTGGGGAATCTGCCGATCAAACTGTTGCCGGCTCTGATTGTGCTTGCTCCGATGTATGGAGGCGGCGCGCTGTTGATCCGGGAGTGGGTACGCAGGACTGGGCGAGGCTGGCCGAGCATTCTGCTGTTGGGCATGGCGTATGCCATCGTAGAGGAGGCATATGCAACGCAGTCTCTCTTCAATCCGGATTATCTGAAGCTGCACCTTGGGCTGCTTACGCCTGCGTATATTCCTGCGCTCGGAATCGGCGGATGGTGGACACTCTGGATGTTCAACGTGCACGCGGTGTGGAGTATTGCAACTCCCATCGCACTCATTGAGGCATGCGTTCCGGATCGGGCCCGTACTCCATGGCTCGGTCGAGTGGGGCTAACGATTGCCGCTCTGCTTGTTGTGTTCGGCATGACTTCTGCGGGAGTGATGCAGCATAAGCAGGATCCTTTTCTGGCGTCGCACGCGCAATTTGCGGGAGCGGCTCTGGTGATCTTCGTTCTGAGCGTGCTGGCGTTCAGGATTGGTTTCCGCAGGAACAACAGAGTTGACGGAAGGACGCCCTCGTCGTGGATCGTGGGAGGCGCTGCTTTGCTGTTTGGGTCTGCCGCGTTGTTCGTGCCGCAAGCATGGGGTTGGGGCGCAGTAGCGGAACTGGCCGGGTTGGATGTCGTGATGCTGTTGGCGATTTCGGCTTGGTCGAAACGGCCTGGATGGGGATTGAGGCAGGAACTGGCCCTGGGTGCAGGCGCAGCACTGGCGTATGGCTGGCATGCGTTTCTGCAGCATCCGGCGGTGGGTCAGCTGGACGCAAGTGTGCGGGTTGGTAATGCGATCTTTCTGGCGCTCGCCATCGCGTTGATCTGCTTTGGTGCCAGCCGCGTAAGTCGTACAACAACGAGCTAGCGTGAGAACGCAGGTAGATCCCTTGCCTCAGAGTCGAGACATGGATATCGAGCCGACTATTGGATTCGTTCGAACCGGAATCCAGCTTCTCGAAGAGCGTGGCTGATGGCAGTGATGTGAGTCGAACCGCGGGTTTCAAGCGTAATGTCGATGACAGTTTCGCCGAGGCTGACTCCGTAGTAGGCGCGGTTGTGCACAGTTTCGACGATGTTGGCACGTTCGCGGGCGAGGACCTGGGTGAGATGGTGTAGAGCGCCGGGGCGGTCCTGCAGATAAACGCGAAGGCGGAGCAGGCGGCCGTCCTTGACGAGGCCGCGTTCAATGATCTTAGCCAGCAACGTGACGTCAATATTGCCGCCGCAGACGAGGACCACTGTTCGGCGGTGGCGGAGATTGGTTTTGGACTGGACCACGGCAGCAAGTGCCGCGGCCCCGGCACCCTCGGCGAGAGTCTTCTCCTGCTCGAGGAGCATCAGGATCGCACTGGCGATTTCTTCGTCGTCCACCGTGACGATCTCATCGACGTAGCGAGTGACGAGAGGAAGAGTGATGTCGCCTGCACGGCGGACGGCGATGCCATCGGCGATGGTGGCCTCGGCACTGATGGTTACGGGTGCTCCGGCGACACGCGCGCGGAGCATGGAGGGGAGGCGCTCGGGTTCGACACCGACGACGCGAATCCTTGGATTTGTTTCTTTGAGCGCGCAGGCGATGCCGCTGATGAGTCCTCCGCCGCCGATTGGCACGACGACCGCTTCGATGTCGGGAACCTGCTCGAGGAGTTCGAGGCCGATGGTGCCTTGGCCGCAGATGACTTCAGGATCGTCAAAGGGGTGAATGAAGGTGCGGCCCTCTTCGAGCCTGCGCCGCATGGCTTCTTCGCAGGCTTCGTCGTAGGTGGCCCCGTGGAGGATGACTTCGGCTCCATACGCGCGGGTAGCCGCAACTTTGACAAGCGGAGTTGCGAGAGGCATGACGATCTGCGCGCGAATGCCGCGTTGCGAAGAGTGAAAAGCGACACCCTGTGCATGGTTGCCGGCGCTGGCAGCGATAACTCCGCGCTTGCGCTCCGTTTCGCTGAGCGTAAGGAGTTTATTGAGAGCGCCACGCTCCTTAAACGATCCTGTGCGCTGAAGGTTCTCGAGCTTAAGGTGCATGGGGAGGCCGGTGAGCTCGGAGAGGTGGTGCGAGTACTGGCACGGCGATACGTGGATAGAGCTCTCGATGCGGGCGCGGGCAGATTGAATGCCGACAAGCGATACGGGTTCCAAGAGGGTCTCCTAGAAAAGCGCTGCAAAATGCAAAAGCCACCAACCGCGCCGGCGGGAGGTGGCCTGGATTGCTGAACTGCTAAATCCGGTATCAGGCTTTGATTCCCGCGCGCACGTTGTGGCTGATAATTCGCGCAGCGGGAATACACATGACCGTACACGACGCGGGGAACACGAAATGTGCGTTGTAGATCATAGTGTGAGTTGAGTAGAGCAGACGATACTGCGCAGCGTCAAGCAGTCACAGAGCGCTCGGCCTCAAGGGCGACTGGGTCGGCAGCGGACTCTTTCTGGCGCGCGACCTGGTTCAGTGCGAACTGGAAATAGATGACAGATCCGATGATCGTAAGCACCCAGTTGAGACGGAGGCCAATGGGCTCGCGACGGTTATAGTGATCGAGCAACTCTTCGCGAAGTTCGAAGATTACGACAATCCAGAGCAGCCATGAGAAGAGAAATCCGCAGCCTGTAACCAGAGAGGCGATTGCCCAGTAAAGGGAGCTGGCGCGTGGCTCGATCTTGCGAATCCAGATGCAGAGATAGGTGGGCCAGGCGGCCGCAATGGCGAAGATGGCGAAGTTGCGATAGGGAACCGGGAACAGCCAGCAGACGAGGGCCTCGGCAGTGGCGATGAGCAACAGAAGGACTGCCCAGTGAACCCGGGGAGGCGCAGGGAACACCTGGCTGCCTTTGACAGCATCACTTCGGGGGGATTGATGCATAACGTATCTTACCCCGAAATTGCAATTCCCTTATTGAGGGAGCGCTTAGAAGAGATCCAAAAGTTTCCCAAATTGGTCCAGCTCGATGAGGTGCTGGCCCTCCGGTACTTGGGAAAGCTCCGCATGTTCAAGAATCCATGTGTCTTTGTGGAAGAGGTGAATCGCATGGAGACCAGCGGAGAGGGCGGGGTTGATGTCGCTTTTGGGGCTGTTGCCGACCATCCAGGTGGACTGTGGCCGGAGTTCGTGGCGGCCAATCACCGCGTGATAGGCGGACGGCTCTTTCTCGCGAACGATCTCCACCGCAGAGAAGAAGCCCGCGAGTCCTGAGCGACGGACCTTGTCAGCCTGTTCGGCATGATCGCCTTTGGTCATCAGGATCAACTTGTGGCGGGTGCTGAGCTCCTGCAGTGTTTCTGCAACACCCGGGAGTAACTCGATCTCCTGATCGGCGATGGACTGCGCAAAACCTTTGACACGATGGCGCTTCTCGTCATCCATTGGTTCCGGGCTAAGGCGCTCGAAGCAAGTCACGAGTGAGCGCGTGAAGCTGGGTAATCCATAACCGTGAGCCAGTATCGTTTCACGCTCGACAGTGTTGAGCGCCTGGCGAACCTGTTGTGGCGAATACTCTTGATGATTGAGAAAGCTGATGAAGGCAGCGATGGCGCGTTCGAAGTATATGTTGTTTTCCCAAAGCGTATCGTCTGCATCAATGAGCAGCGTTTGGCCTGGAGGAAATCGCGACATGATATTTATCGTAGTCGATGATGTGAAAGTTCTCGAAGAGCGATTGCGACCTTAACCGCCAGGTGTCCCTGCCTCTATTCCACGGAAGACGTTTCGCGGAATGGAGACGTTTTTCTATTTGTGCGCAGGGAGCGTGTAGTCGAACTTCCAGGAGTGTTTTCCGTTAACGGGTGTGATAGTCATGGTTCCGGAGATCCCGATCAGTCCCTCCGTACCTGAGCCGGGAACCACTTTGACAAGCAGGTCGAATTTGTTGTCTTCCATCGTGCCGAAGTGCTGCAGCGCGAATGAGCCAACGCGGCCATCGAGGGTCCCGGTGAATTGCTCGATCGCAACATAGCCGGCTGTACCGGTCGCAGGATTGCCTGCGCCCAGCATTTCGCCCTTGCTGACTCCCTCGAGATCACCGTGAAACTGCTTATCGACGCCGAAACGGCCTATCGCTGTGGAGGTAAGCGCGTCGTCTGCGCCCATTGGTGAGTTTCTGACTTCGAAAGTTCCTTCAGCATGCAGGGACATGAGAGCGTCCTTCGCAGTGGATTTCGTGGGCTTCTGTGCACACACGAGCAGACTCGGGCACAGGCAAAGCAGGGAGAGGACAAGGATTCGACGCACATCGGCCTCCGCGGTTACTGAGAAATTTTAGCGGAGGGGCTGGACCTTCCCCGACCAGATGTTGCGAAACGGACTACTCGTCGAGCTTGAAGATTTTGATCTGGACGAGTTTGGAGATGGTGAGGTCTTTGAGTCCACGATTCTTCATGCGATGGACGAAGTCGGGGGTGATGTGGAAGATGCGGATCTGGATGAGCTCGTCGAGGGTGGGCTTGAATCCGAGATCGCGGATCTGCCGGACTTCTTCGCTGTTTACTCCCTGAACCTTGAGCGCGATCAGTTTGTCGGCATCAGGTTGCTCGTAGCCCATGGACACGAAATCTCGAGCATAAGCAGGATCAATCTTGAAAATGCGCAGTGCAATGAGGTTGTCGGTCGTGAGGCCCTTGATGTTGGCCTGCTGCAAGGAGCTGGCGAAGCTGCTGGTGACGTCAAGCAGAGTGTAGGCCTGGAGCTTGCGGGAGTCATAGCCGGTAAAGCCCAGTTTTGCCATGCGGTCGACGAAGCTGGTATCAGGAGTGAAGAGTGCATCTCCAAAGAGGTACTGGTCATGAACAACGCCGGTGCAGGTGAAGGTGCCGGCGTCGCCTTTGAGCGTGGCGGTAAGGTGGGCGCCATCTCGAGCGAGGTCGGGAAGAGAGACACCTGTGAAACGGCTCATTGATTCGCTGCTGAAGTCAGAACTGCAGTGCTGGCGTTCGGGGCAGTCGCGGTCATCGAAGACATGAAGGCTGAGCTTATCGCCGTCCTTGGTCGCGCTGATCTCGCATTTTGCGCGCAGGGGTTCGAATGACTGCGCGGGAAGTCCGAGAGATGTGACTGCAAATGCCAGGGCAAAGATTGCCGACTTGATGTTCATCGAAAAGACTCCTCAGGCGCCGAGTTGAAGACGAGGTTTTCCTGTCCCGCGACAGCGCGGGCTGGACGGTTTAGAAGTGGCCTGTTCTACTGCTTTACGGATTCATCATCGAGCAGACCAGAGATGCGCAGCTGGACGAGCTTCTTGAAGGGCAGGTTGGTGAAGCCATGGCGGCTTGCCTGCGCGATGAAATCGTCGTCGATGTGGAAGATCCGCGCCTGCACAACATCTTCGGCGGTGACTCCGGGGAACTTCTGCTTGAGAGTACGCGCATATTCAGGCGTAGCGCCCTGAATGCGCATGTTGAGCAGCTGTTTCGAGTTCAGGTTGTCGAAGCCAGCGGCTTTCATTCCTGAAACGAACTCCGGAGTAATGTTGAAAATCTTGAAGGAGACTGCTTCCTTAACGTCGTCGACCTGAAAGCCTTGCTTCTTGAGATCGGCGATGTATTCGGGTGTCACACCTTGAATTTTGCAGGAGATCAGGTCGTCGGCAGTAAGTTTCCCGAAACCGGCGCTGGCCATTTCGCGGGCATAGTCGGGAGTGATGCCCTGGATCTTCATATTGATGAGCTTGTCGAGGTCGACATCGTAGCCAGCGGCTTTCATCTGATCAATGTAGTCGCTGTGAGCTTGTGTCGAGCTTTCCGGCTTGGATTGCGCTTGTGGAGATGCGCCGGTTGCGGGTTCCGAATCGGGCATAACGGCGGGTTGGCCAACCGGATAAGGCGAGGGCTTACCGACATGCATGACGACAGCAGCGGCGTCGACATGCACGGCCGTGTTTACGACCGCAGAGACAGCCGGCGTGGGCGCAGGTTGAGGAGCCGGATTGAGACTGGCGAGCACGTGGGGAGCCGGAACAAGGAGAGCGACGAGTCCGGCACAAGCTGCAACGAGAGAAAACGGACGAAGGCGAGGGCTGGGAATGCGGGTCATAGGTTCTCCGAGAATGCGGGCGATGCGCATAAGAAGTGTGGAGCGTGAGGCGTGACCATCGAGGGCCATGGCAAGGCGCAGATGACGTGAGCGATGTTCTTCGAGCCGATAGAGAGCGCTTGCGTAAGTGATGGGGTTGGGACAGACCTTCAGGGCCAGATCGTCGCAGCAGAGCTCACGCTCGTGGCGAATGCGGGAGCTGATCCACCAGACTGCGGGATGGAAGAAAAAGAGAGTTTCGGCAATGGTCTGCAAGATGTTCCAGAAGAAGTCGGCTCGGCGAACATGGGCCAGTTCGTGTGCGAGAACAACTTCGAGTTCCTCTGGACCGAGCGACGTGATGGCACTGAGCGGCAGCAGGACAATCGCGCGGAGAGTGCCAATTGTCATTGGGCCATCGATTGCAGTGGAGACGCGGAGAGTAATTACGCGGTGAAGGCCGAGCGCCGCACAGAGGCGGTCAAAACTGGCACGAACGGCCGCTGTCGGGGGCGTGATAGCGGAGAGACGAAGGCGGCGCAGATACCACCAGCCTCCCAGGCTGCGGATACTGAGTGCGAAGACGCCAAGGAGCCAGATGCCATCGATCCAGGGAAGCATCGCCGACAGCGTGATGCGACCTGGATCGTGCTGCGATGCGATGAAGCCCGGGGCGGCGATACGTGGAAAGTCGCCAGCGAGCGGAGCGGTGAGATTGGCAGTGGTGCTGCTGAGTGAGACGGCCGGCGCATCCGTTCGGAACTCCCATGCCAACGTTCCCGCTGCCAGGACGAACATCAAGAGCAGAGACGCAAGTGCCGCGGTGTAGCGAGTTTCAGCTGAGCGACGCGCAAGTGCGATGGATAGCAGCCGGTAAGCGGCGGCAGTCGCTGCAGCTTGCCAGCAGAAGTGAATCAGAGTCCAGGCAACGGCATCGGGAATGTGTGTCATGGCCGGTCCTTTGCAGAGGATTTGTGTGCTGAAGAGTTGCTATTTGGATGGGAAGCAGCGAGTTTTCTGCGCTCAAGCAGCGCGCGAATTTCGGCGAGTTCGTCGTCGCTGGCGGATTCCATGGAAAGGGCATGCAGAGCGAGTTGAGCGGCGGAACCTGCGAAGAGGCGGTTGCTGAGGTCGGCTAGAAGGCGGCTTTGCATTGCATCCTGGCTGAACGCGGCGCGATAAACGTGAGCGCGAGCAGCTTCGTCGCGGACAACGAGGCCCTTTGTTGTCATGATCTGGAGGAGTTTGAGAACCGTTGTGTAGCCGGAAGCCTTGTCTTCGTTCAGGGCGTCGTGAATTTCGCGCACAGTGGCCGGTTCCTTCTGCCAGAGAATCTGGAGGAGCTCGAGTTCGGCTTCTGTGGGGCGAGGGATTTCAGTACTGCGTTCCATGATGGAGACACGTTATACGAATATCTTCGTAGATGTCAACGAAAATCTTCGTAGTTCGTTAGAGCGGGGAGGTTTTGCACAGCAAAGAGTGCGGAAAGTTGGTTCCGAGAGGGGGTGAGAGGGACTCAGTGCTCCCTTAGAATCGAAGCATGATTGGTCGTCCAACCCCCGACGAAGCCGATAAGTACTACTTCACATACATTGATAAGGTGGCAGGGCAGGATCCCCTGCGCAGCATCGAGAACCAACTTGACCAGTTTTCGCCGTGGTTAAGGAGGATCTCGGAGGAGAAGTCTAATTTTCGTTACGCCTCGGACAAGTGGAGCATTAAGCAGGTGCTGAACCACATCTCGGATACAGAGCGTGCTTTTGCCTTTCGGGTATTGTGGTTTGCGCGCGGCTTCGAGGAACCACTGCCGGGCTTCGACCAGGAGATCGCCTCCGCTGGCGCCAAGGCAGACGATATCGCATGGAGCGCGCATGTTGAGGAATTTACGCGGGTGCGAGTTGGGACGATTTCGCTCTTTCGGAACCTCCCGAAAACTGCATGGCTTCGGAAGGGCGTTGCGAGTGGGCTTCCGTTCACAGTCCGCGCGCTGGGGTTCATTATCCCGGGACACGTGGAGCACCATATGAGGATACTGAAAGAAAAATATCTGTAGAACTGAGGTCGCCCATCGATGCGGCTGCCCCGCTGGATAGCAGTGCTCGCTCTGACACTCGCCTATCCTGGGCTTTCGCTGGCGGTTCCAAACGCAGGCGCGAGTGCTCAGGAGATGCAGACTCCCCCGACGAGTGCGGCCGGGGCGCCGTTGCTCATGAATGTGGATGAGGTGGTTTTTACTTTCCACGCGACGGACGCGCGCGGTGCAACGGTGAAAGGTCTGACAGCTGGAGATATCCGGATCAGAGATAACGGAGTTCCTCCACGAAGAATTGTGGCTTTCGACGAAGTGCAGAATAGGGCAATCCGGGTGGGGATCCTGCTGGATGCAAAGCGAGTCGATGCAGCAGACGATGGAGGCCAATAAGGGCATTGCGAAGAACTTTGCAGAGAGATTCCTCCTTATGGGTACGGATGAGGCTTTCGTGTCGAGTTTCGGATACGGCTCTGATGTTCTTCGCTCGTGGACCAGAGATCCTGAGCAGGTTGTGCGAGGGATTCTATCTGCAAGTGAGAAGGACGCGCACGGCGGAACGGCGTTATTCAACACGGTCTTCCGGGCATGCTCGTATTCCTTCGGACATGCAGATCCAATGGCGACGGGGAATTTCATTCTCCTGTTCTCTGACGGTGAAGACAATGCCGGGCTGACGTCTCTAGACGAAGCAGCGCGCGCTTGTCAGCGCAGCAACACGGCCGTCTTTGTATTCCTGTCCACTTCTTCTACTAAAGGTGATTCGACGGGACCGAAGGCGTTGCGTGAGCTTGCTGCAAAGACAGGGGGCGGAGTGTTCAGAGCCGATGACTCCGAGCGAGCAATCTGGAACGATCTGAGTGACATTGAGTCGGAGATGCGAAATCAGTATCGGGTTGTTTATAGCCCCGCGGTCCTTAAGCACGACGGAGCATTTCATGAGATTGAGTTGCAACCGCCTGATCGCGTGAACAAGATTGCAGTGCGTTCGGGGTATTTTGCGCCCGCAGAAGTAAAAGGCACGAACTCCTATTTCGCGTCACAGACCCGTGCGATCCACTGGAGGCTCAACGGTGCGAAATCGTCGAATGAATCGTTGTGTCCCCGCCGGGCAATGGAGTGGTATTCCTT
>Ga0105241_10000177_pt1 | contig 47180 bp, 27 predicted proteins | sample KBSC64metaG_FD_80422 | JGI IMG/M metagenome (GOLD analysis project Ga0105241, IMG submission 80422) | Corn rhizosphere microbial communities from Kellogg Biological Station, Michigan, USA - KBS C6-4 metaG | ecosystem: Host-associated > Plants > Roots > Rhizosphere > Soil | place: Michigan, USA... | reverse complement strand
GGCGACATTCAGCTTGGGAAGCTGACGTTCTACCACTGAACTACTCCCGCCCTTTTAGATCAACATTCTAACCAAATCTATCGAGAGATTGGCCATACAGCCCAACACTGTACGCCGATCGGCAGAGTCAACCTCTACCTAATCGCGATCAACTGGTGCCTCTACGCAGCAAATGCGAAAAAGCCAGCCTGTGCCAGTATCGCAGAGCCGGTGGCGGGTGGCAATCCGCACGAACTAAAGGCCCCATCCCCATGCTGCACTGCGTCGGGAATCATTGAACCGATTCGAGCTCGATCACCGCAACGGTAAAAGGTTCTAGATCGACTGACATGTCTCGGGCGTACTCAATCTCGCGCCTCTTCGCCGTGATCGTGTCAGGATGTTCAAGCGATGCAGAATCGTTGAGCCCCGCGCTGACCGTGTACAACGTTGCCGCGGCCTTTGCAGGCACCTTCGAACCTTGTAACCGCATGAGAAGCACATTGCGCTGGCTCGAGTAGTTAACCGCCTTCACGACGATGCGTCGTTCGTCCGCGCTCATCGTTGCAATCGCATCGGCTGACCCCTGTACCCAGCCCTCTGGGATCATTGTTGAAATCTTGTTGAAGAACTGGCTACGATCGCCGGCATCCCGAACTGCCCCCATCGCGGACGCAAGATATCGCTCAGCATAGTGCTCGCGAAAGAGCTTCTCAACAACGTACCCGGCGCCCGGAAACCATGAGACATGATCGTGATAGATAAACGACGTCCATTTCGGATCGTCGGTTGTGTTTCGCATCAGAAGGGCTGGACACGTCATCGAGAGCCCTGGACTCAGCTCTTCATAGAGCATCAGGCTGCCGGCCGTATGCAGACCTGCCCGCCAGTCGTAAGTGTGTTGCAGGCTCCACTCCAGAACGCCGATCTCAATCTGTGGATGCTTCGAGGCGCGAACATAATCCCGCAGTTTGATTAGATAATCCCGTATACGTCTGAGGCCAGTCTCGAAGTTTTGCGGCTCATACTCGTAGTTGTGGCAACCCAGGATATCGAAGTGCTCTCCGGCTAGATCGATAACCTTCTCGCTCCAGTCCATATCGCTGGATCGCTTTTGGCCGCATGCCACGATGCGAGCATGCGGAGCAATTTCGCGTAGGTGGCTCCCGTATACATTAACGATCTCCGCGTAGCTCTCCGGAGTGAACCCATTATTCATAGGCTCGTTGTCGATTTGGAACAGCTTCACGCCGTAAGGTTCCGGATGACCGTTCGCAGCCCTCTTTTTTCCCCACTCCGCCGATTCACTATCATTGAGATAGTGAACCCAGTCCATCGCATATTCCACCTGCTCCGGTTTTGTTCCCGGCGCTGGCAACACGATCAGTGGTTCAGCTCCGATTTTCCCGCAAAGCCCGAGGAACTCGTCCGTTCCAAAGCCGTAATAATCTGAATAGCCTCCCCACATCACGTTCGGATGATAATGTCGGCTGGCGTATGGCCCAACGCCATCCTTCCATTTGTATGTCGAAGCGAATGAGCCGCCCGGCCAGCGAATGAAGGATGGGTGCAGATCGCTGAGGGCCTTCAGCAAATCAGGCCGAAGCTTTCCGCCGTGACGCGTATCGGAGCGCATCATCGAGATGAAATCGACCAGCACAGAACCTTTGCCGTTTGCCACGATTTCGATGGACGCCTGCGTGTCCCTCACGCTGCTGGTGAATGCAAACGGCACCTCCGTCCACTCCGTTCCAGCCCGCGCGAGCGGAATCGAAGCGATCGTTTCGCCCTTCGCAGTCTTAATCACCACTGCCAGCTTCGGGGTTCCAGTCTCCCCCTTAAGCCAAAGCGAACCGTCATACTTCACGCCCATTTCGAGAAAAACACGGCCCTGGCTGATTCCGGCCCGCCCGCCTTCAACCCGAAGCCGCACGCTTTTCGTTCCGTTCTTGAATTCGACCTCAACAACCTCGACTCTCCCGCGCTCACTCTCAGGTTTCCAGTAGGTTTCGAAGTCCTTGCCCTCGAACCCTGAACCGCGGATCTGCTCGGCGAAGAGACCGTCTTCCACGGAGTGATTAATGTGTTCGAGAAACTGGCCATAGATCCCCTGATCGATGGGCGTTGTTGCCCTGTCCGTGTCGACGAGCAGAACCGTAACTCGCTCCTCGCCGCCCTTTTCATCTGCATACGATCCGAACAGGTTCGGTGCACCCTGCCTGCGAAAAACCGCCGCACTTGCGGCCATCGATTCTAGGAGAAAGTCTCGTCGGTTCATCACCACTTATTCCTCTGCGGATAGTTCGCGCTCCCAAGCCCTGCCGGCGCCATGCTACTGCTTTGCAGCAAAACGATAAACCTCAACGCTGATCGGTGAAACAATCAGGCTCGGAGGAATTTCGCCGAGCGAGCTTTGCTTCACTTCCACCTGCGGCGCCTGCCCCACGTGATTCGTCGCCTCCAGGTCCTTGCCTGTCATCCGCCATACCTCAGCTTTCCCGGTAGGCTGTACGCCGTTGACTGTCACAGTCATCTTCTGTTCAGAATCTGTGGCGTTCACCACCACAAGCGTGATGAATTTACGATCGGCGCTGAGAGCTGCGAACATGTCCAGCGGATAAGTAGGACTTCCCGCGCTGGTTCGTGGAAGGTCCCCCACTATGTGCTGTGTAGGGTTTGGCTGTGGCGAATCGCCCGTCAGAGCAACTGGAATGGACCCTGCACCGAGATGCTCGCCATACAGTTTGAAGAGCACACCGTTCGCATTCAGAGTTGCTGCCGTCTGGTTGTAGTCCAGTGTCGAAACTCCCATTGTGAATGCAGACATGTGGAGAAAATCCGTCTCGCGCAGCATCTCGTTGAAGACCATTGCATAGGACAGTGCCAGCTTCAGATTGGGCTGGCCGCCAGTATATGCGTACTCGTCATTCGACATGAAGATCTTCTTACTCTTCATCTCCGGATAGAGCTTCTCGTACTCCTGCCACTCTTCGGCCTTCAGACGAACGCGATCAGACGGGCGGCGCACCCACTCCAGAACACTCTCCTCATCCGGCACGTAACCGGCTTCGAGGCGGCCCACTTTGATGCCTTTCTCCGCGCGCTCGCGATCCCAGCGCACGCCTGCCCGTGTGTACCAGTGCTCCGTGACACCATCGAAATTGCCCATGTCATGCTTCAGGAAACCGCAGGTCCAATCAGCTTCGGAGCAGATGCCCGCCTGGGCAAACGGAATGTGCCGATCCGCAGCCACGCCCTCAAAAATCGCCTCTTCCGGCATTGAACCGGAGGCCAGCAGCGTGATCGTGGGATCGGCCGCGCGCATCGCCTTCGCAAATTCGTTGTGCTTCAGCAGGTAGTACTTCAGATCAGTGCGTCCGAGCTGCCACTGCCCGTAGGGTTCGTTACCTATGTTCCAGAATTTCACGTGGTAAGGCTGGGCATGACCATTGCGGGCTCTCATGGCTCCCATCGTCGAAGTTGCGGCACCGTTGATGTACTCGACTTCTTCGGCCGCTGAATGTGCATCGCCAAATCCGGCGTTCACGGTGATGTACGGCTCGACTCCGATCAGCTTGCAGAACGTCATCAGCTCATCCATTCCCAGGTCGTTCGTCTGCATTGCGTTCCACGCGTAATCAAAATCAGGCGGCCTCTTATCGCGCGGCCCAACCGAGTGGTACCAGTTGAAGTTGGAAATGTAGTTCCCGCCGGGAAGCCGCCAGAACCCGGAGTGCAACTGCTTGAGCTGCGCAATAACCTCGGGCCGAAAACCCTTAAGATTTTCGGCTGGCATCATCGACACAGCCCCAACATGAAAGTCTCCGGTTCCCGTCCCGCTGATCTCAAGTTTGCCGGTTTCAGTGTCAGCCTGCGCAGTGAATGAAAAAGGCAACTCCCTGTATGTCGCGGAAAGTGCTGGAAGTGTGATTGCCTTGCTTTCATTCGCGCCTTCGCCCCACACCAGTGCAACCTTAACCTCGGCGCCAGTCGATCCGCGAAGCCAGATGTGCCCGATGTACTTCTTCCCCTTCACAAGAGCGATGCCCGATTGCCGAATTCCACGGGGTGTAGCTCCGCCGAGTTCGACACGCGGACTTTGTTCGCCAACGAATGGTCGATCGTGATCCATGACCACCGCCTCTGCGGGACCAATTGGATGCCACTTCCGCAACTGCATGTTTCGGAATGGCCCACCTTGGGCCGGCGCGGCTGTCTGCGGTTCCTCGGGCTTGACCGCAAAGTAGAATTTTCGGTCATCCAACATCTCAGACCAGAGGCTGCGATACATGAGCGAACCAATGTGCTCGATAAACATCCCATACTCATAAGGCGATACCGGCTCCGCTTTCTGTTGCGTATTGATGCTCACCTTGATTTCGTGTAGCGTGCGAACGGATTCTTGCTGAGCTGCTCCTGTTTGGGCCGCGCCTAGCAGCGCAAGAGTCGCCGCGGTGACGATCGCGATCTGATTCCTCATCAAACTCTCTTCCTCGTAAGCCGGGTTCACAAATCTTCATGTCCCGACTCTGGTCACGGGAATCCTAATCCAAATACCAGCCGACAATAAAGCGATTTATTTGTTTGTTCAGACGAATCTGGATCTCGTATATTCGAGAGTTCTGGAAAACATCGGACGCAGGAACTGCGAACTAATTTGGACCTTCCGTCGTGAATCCACTTCTGCGCCGCACCCGTAAATAGAGTTTCGAGGTTGAAAGATGCTAAAGAATGCAGCACTCTTCAAGGCTCAGCTTTCTGGGGCCCTGTTGACCGTCGCAGTCCTTTCCTTTGCTGCTAAGTCTCAGGCTCAAATGCCCGGCCAAAAGGCGCCTGGTCCTCCTCCCGCGCGTGTCGAACAGACAGGTCAGGGCTTCCGCGCCGCTGCTGGCAACGAAATTCTCACCGTCACCGCCTGTACCGATTCCGTGATTCATGTTGTCGCCACTCCAGATCCTTCAGCTCCCGCATCACCGCGACCCTGGATGCGCAACGATCAGCAATCGTGTCCGGGCACCCATTTCACCTTTTCCCAGGACGCGAAACTCGCCACTCTCCGGACCTCTCAACTTGAGGTAACCATCGGAATCGAGCGTGGCGAACTCTCTTTCCGTTCTGCGAACGGGGAATCTCTGCTCAAAGAGGGCAACAGCATTCCTCGCACCTACGAGCCGGTTGAACTCAACGGCCAGCATACGTACCGGGTCACTGACCGCTTCACGCCAACCATCACCGAGGCAATCTACGGACTCGGCCAGCACCAGAGCGGGATGTTCAATTATCGCGGCGCGACTGTTGAACTTGGCCAGAACAATACGGATGTTGCGATCCCATTCTTAATTTCGAGCAAGGGTTACGGGCTTATGTGGAACACAGCCGCCCTCACCTGGTTCGATAACCGTTTTCCGCTCGAAATGAAGCTGACCGCGATGGCTGGCAGATCGATCGACTACTACTTTCTTTACGGGCCGGAGATCGACACCGTTCTACATGAGTACCGCACGATGACCGGCCACACTCCAATGCTGCCAAAGTGGGCCTACGGCTTCTTCCAGTCAAAAGATCGATACGTATCTCTCGATGAAATCCGCGATATTGCACAACGCTATCGACAGCAGCACATCCCTCTTGATGCGATGGTTCAGGATTGGTTCTGGTGGAAGACCGAAGGCGATCCGATCTTCAACTCCAACTACCACGACGTCGCTAAAGATCTCGAGTACCTCCACAAACAGAATGTCCACACGATGATCTCGGTCTGGGGACTTCTCGATCCCGAGTCGCAAACCTACAAAATCCTCGACAGCAAGCACGAATTGCTCTCCGATGCGCACGTGTACGACGCCTCGAACGCTGAGGCACGCGACATCTATTGGCAGCAGCTGCCGGGCAAGCTGCTGGCCCAGGGGTGGGACGCATTCTGGCTCGACAGCGCAGAACCAGAGGAATATTGGCCGCATATGGGCGATGCGATCCTCAGCAGCCGCAACCTCAACATCGGCAATGGCGCGGAATTCACGAACGTTTTTCCCTTCCTGCATACCACGGGCGTACAGGATCATTGGAAGGCTCAGAATCCGGACAAGCGCGTGTTTCTGCTAACCCGCTCGGCGTTCCTTGGACAACAACGTGTCGGCGCCACTGTATGGTCGGGAGATGTATACGGCACTTACTGGGGCCTGAGTCACCAGGTGCCCGGCGGTCTCAATTTTGCGCTCTCGGGGAATCCTTACTGGACCACCGATATCGGAGGCTACTGGCCTCCTCACGATGATCCTCTCTCCGATCCGGCCTTTCAGGAGCTCTACGCACGCTGGTTTGAATACGGAACCTTCTGTCCCATCTTCCGTACTCATGGGCATCGGCCACATAACGAGTTGTGGCACTTCGATAAGGTCGAGCCTATCCTGGTGAGCTACGACAAACTGCGTTATCGCCTGATGCCCTACATCTACTCACTAGCATGGAAGGTGACAAACGAGGACTACACCATCCAGCGACCCTTGGTGATGGACTGGCGTACCGATCCAAGGACTTGGAACCTCGGCGACGAATTCATGTTTGGCCCCGCCATACTGGTCAATCCAGTACTCAAAGCCGACGCCACTAAACGAGACGTTTACTTGCCTGACGCCCCGGCCTGGTACAACTTCTGGACCGGCGAATCGATCCAGGGCCATCGCGATCTCGAAGCCGACGCGCCCGTCGATCGCATCCCCCTCTTCGTGCGCGCCGGCTCCATCCTTCCCATGGGCCCGCAAATTGAGTACGCCAGCGAAGAGCCCGGCGGTGCAATCGAACTTCGAATTTATCGTGGTGCCGATGGCAAATTCGATCTTTACGAGGATGCCGGCGACGGTTACGGATACCAGCAAAGCCAGCACGTGGTCATTCCTCTCGCCTGGGATGATCGCAACTCGCAGCTCACCATAGGTGCACGGCAGGGTTCCTACGACGGGATGATCCAACACCGTAGGTTCAATGTCGTTCTCGTCGCAAGCGGACACGGAGTAGGCCCGAATATAACTGACGCTCCGAGCGCCACCATTGAATACGACGGCAAGGAAATTCGAAAGGCAATCCGGTAAATCAGCAGCCCCCGGCATAAGTTTGCTTTGCACGCGCTCCCCAGAATTCGATTCGTAGTTGCTCGTGAATAAGGAACAGAACCAAGGAGACCCAGATGTCCGACTCTGTCAATCGCATCGCTCTCAGCCGCCGTGAGGCGCTCTTTCTTTCGGCTACGGCAGGCATCAGTATCGCCGTGGGCAATTCTGCACATGCCTCGGACAGTATCAAGACCGCCGCACACCAGGGTCCCGGCAACTGCTCCACTCCTCCTTCGGCAGTCGCCAAAACACAATATGGAAATGTCCGCGGCTTCGTGGATGGCGGCGTCCTCACCTTCAAAGGTGTCCCCTATGGCCGCACCACCGCGGGAGAAAACCGCTGGCTCCCTGCAAAGCCGCCGGAACCATGGACCGACGAGTATCCGGCACTCGTGTATGGTGCGAACTGCCCGCAGAATCTGCACACCTGGACCAGTGCCGAACAAACCTTTATCCAGGATTGGGACGACGGATGGCAAAGCGAAGACATGCTCAAGCTGAACATCTGGACCTCGAGCCTCTCCGGAAAGCGCCCCGTTATGTTCTACATGCACGGAGGGGGGTTCAGCTTCGGATCTTCTTACGAATTGCCCTCACACGAGGGCGCGCAAATGGCGCGACACCATGATGTCGTGCAGGTCTCCGTCAATCACCGACTCAATATTCTGGGCTTCTTCGATGTCGCTGAAATCGGTGGAGCCGCTTACGAAGATTCCTGCAACATTGGAATGACCGACCTTGTCGCCGCATTGCGCTGGGTGCGAGAGAATATCGAAAACTTCGGTGGCGATCCTGATCGCGTCATGATCTATGGCCAATCGGGTGGTGGCTCCAAAGTGACCACACTGATGGGCATGCCTCTTGCTTCGGGCCTGTTCCATCGCGCTGCGGCGCAATCCGGAGGCGGCGGCAACATACCCTCCAGGGACCAGCAAAAGGAACTTGCCCGCCAGGTGATGAAAGAACTCGGGCTTGCTTCTAACGACATCGCATCGCTGCAGAAAATGGAGTGGGCCAGATTGTTTGCCGCGGGCAATGCAGCCGCAGCCAAAATCAATCCCCCCGGCCCGCCGATGATGGGTCCAGGAACACCCGGTAAGCCGCGAGTTGGATGGAGTCCGTGTGTCGACGGCAAGGTGATCAACATGCGCTCCTTCTTTGACGCCGCACCCGAGGTTTCGAAGAACGTCCCAATGCTGATCGGCTCGGTCACGGAAGAGGGCAATCGCATGTCTTCTCGCCCCACTGAAGAGGAATGGCGTGCAAGCCTCTCCAAAGCCTATGGGGAAGAAAAGGCAGGCGCTATCATCGCGGCTTTGAAGAAGGCCTACCCGCAGAAGAAGATCCAGACGCTGTCATACATCTGCAGCGGCAACCCGGGACTGAACGGCCTCTTTATGCGTAACAACGTCGTCAAAATGGCGCGCTTGAAGCACCAGCTCAACGCTGCACCTGCATACGCCTACTATTTCACCTGGCAGACACCCATCCTCGATGGATTGCCGGGCGCATGGCATACAGCCGAACTGCAGTTCTGTTTCGACAACACCAAGCGCTGCGAGCAAGGAACCGGCAACACTCCCGAAGCCCAGGCACTGGCAAAGAAGATGGCGTCTTCATGGGCCGCATTCGCAGCGACAGGAAACCCGAGCATCCCTGGATTGAAGTGGACAGCGACGGACCCTGAATCAAACAAAACAATGATCTGGGATAACGACTGCCGCATGGCAGACGATCCGGACGGCGAAGCTCGCAAGATCATCCAGGTCTGATTTTTTCGTTTCGTGTAGAGCCAGAAGATCGGCTCGCAGCGGCTGCAATCTCGTCTAGTGGGCTGGACTCGCTTCCATCCCGGACGGCGCGTTGCGCTTCGCGCCGTTTGCGATCTTCTTGTAGAGCTCCTCGTCTGCTGCTTTGTTCAGTTTCTTTGCGTTATCGAATTCAACTTGTGCTTCTTGCTTCCTGCCCATCGTGCGCAACAGCCGTCCCAGGCGCCAATGCACGTTGACATCCTCCGGCTTGAGCTTGGCAGCCTCTTTCAGTTCGCGAAGTGCATCGTCGTTCCTGCCCGCATCGGAGTCGATGATGCCCAGATCGAGGCTTGCAAGCCAGATCGAATGATCAAGCGCGAGACCTTTCTTCAGCACCGGCACTGCCTCGGCAGGTTTATTCAATTGCAGATAGCAGTCGCCGAGATACACCAGAGATTGCGCGTGATTAGGATCATTCTCCAGTTCCGCCTGAAACTGCTGAAGCGCTTCCGCATATTGCTTTTGCGTCCAGAGCAGGTATCCAAGCCCGAAATGCACATTGGGCTCTTTCGGGTTCGCGGCAACCGCGGCTCGGAACATCTTGGTCGAGCCCTCGTTATCCTTCATCTCATCGAGAGCCTCTCCCGCGAGCATGTCCGCCTCCGCCGACTCCGCATTCAGCGAGAGTATCTGGTGGTAGGTATCCATCACGCATTGGTACTGCTTCGACCACAGGCAGCTATGCGCAAGCGATAGGAGAAGGGGCAGATTCTGCTTATCCTGTTGAGCAGCTACTTTCAGATACGGAACCGCCTCTGCATACTGCGCCAGCCCATAGTGAGCCATCCCAAGCAGAATCTCGACGCGCTGCGCCTCCGGAGAATTTGGCTTGAGCCGCTTCTTCAGAATCTTGAATTCAACTATTGCATCCTTCATCTGCTCAGACTTGAACAGCGCCAACGCGAGGTTCAAACGGACCGCTGGCACGTTAGGATCGAGAGCTAGTGCCTTCCGATATAGCGGAACCGCTTCTTTGAATTCTCCCCGTCGGCCCTTGAGAAGAGCGAGATGCGCATACGGCTCGGGATTACGCGGGTATGACTTGCTTACCTTCTCCCACGCCGCTTCTGCTTCCAGCGAGTTCCCTTGCTGCTCCAGCTCAAGCGCTCTCTGGCGATTCGGATCGGCTGGCGCAATCCGCGCGGGTGGATGTTGCTGCCCCACCGCGACGAGCCCCATGAGGGAAAACAGCACGATTCTGATTGCCCATTTCATCGGGGTTCCGTAGTTATGATTCTACCGCCCCGCCTCATTGCTTGCAGAGTTCGCCCGCTCGAGAGATGAAGTAAAGGTCGCATTACAAAAAAAAACCGGGCGCGACGGATTCTTCCGCCGCGCCCGATCGGGTTGTTGGTTTAGAACACGAACTTGCCGCCAAGTTCAAGCACGCGAGGATCCCACGTGCTGGTGACCTGGCCAAACGTGTTGCCGCTGTTCAGTACCTTGCTGAATCCACCATTCTGAGGGTCGTAGCCCACGTCCAGGTTGTTCGGTTCGGTATGGTTGAAGGTGTTGAACGACTCGAACCGCAGTTCGAAGTGCGCCCTCTCCGTCATGGCAAACGACTTGTACAGAGACGTTGTGAAGTTCACGCGACCCGGTCCAACAATGTAATCCTTGCCCGCATTGCCGAAACCGAGGTTCGGTCCGCCCTGCCACTGCGGAATCACGTTCGAGAAATTCGACGTGTCGAACCAGCTACCCATTTTTTTGTGGTACTTCGGCTTGCCGGTCACGTTCGGACGAACTGTGTACCCACCTCCAAGGCCGACGGAGTCCCATCCGCCCTGATCCTTGCAACCCGGGAAGGGGTCATTAGCTCCGTTGCAACCGCCTGAGCCAGTTACGGTCTGAGGAACGCCCGTCTGATCCGTGATAGTTCCCGCCAGTTCCCATCCGCCAATAAGGGAGTGGGCCAGGCCAGTGCTCTTCGCGAAGAGCGGGAGTTTGTAGACGTAGTTGGCACTCAGAATATGACGACGATCAAGTGCTCCGGAGCCCTTGTCGTACTTCATATTCCACGGATTGCTGACCTGGTTGAGATCATAAGTGGTGATGTCGATTTCGTGAGACCACGTGTAATCAACTTCGCCGCTCAGACCCCACTTGTTCTGTACACGGAGTCCAGTCTGGAAGCCGCTGTACGAGCCGTTGGTGTCGTTCTCTTCAGCATCAAGATCGCCGTAGCCTTGATACAGACGAAACGCGTTGGTGCCACCGTTAAAGTGACCCAGCCCCGGAACGCAGGCGCTGTCATCACCATAAGGTGAGTGGTTTCCACCGTCGCCGCCGAGACAGGCAACGGTCGTCAATCCATCGCCAGCATCAACCTTGGCCAGACCGGCCTCAGGCGTGATGTTGTTGCGGTGCACTTCAACGTTCTGGTGCCACGCCAGGTTGCCGACATACTGCACGACGGCAATCATCGACGGAACGACTTCATGCTGAACACCCAGGGAGTACTGCGCTACGCCGGGTGCCCGGTAGTCGTGCGCCAGGTACTGGTAGCCGCCGGTTGCAAATACAGGCAATGTGCCCGATGATGCGTTGCCGCCAGTCTGCCAGTTTTGTCCAGGTTGGCTCCAGAGCGTGTTGCCGAGACTGAGGTTGTAAGAGAACGGCGGAGCAGTGGCGGTGTTGTAAATGTCATTGCCCTGCATTCTCTCGAAGAAGGTTCCGAAACCGCCACGAAGAACGGTCCTGCCGGTTCCGAAGAGGTCTTCAGAGAATCCGACGCGTGGCTGGTAGGTTTTGTAGTCGTTCTTCACGAGACCGCGCGGGAAGCCGTTCTGGCCTGCGAGGCCCATGCCGTTGAGGTAGAACGGAATTCCGCCGATTGTCTGGATTCCGGGGCTGGTCGGATCGATTGTGCCCGCCGAGGTCCAGATCGGAAGAGCTGCCTGGTTGTACGACGCCGGATAGAACGTCGCGACAGCATTGCTACGCTCCCAGGCATGCGGCAGAGCATCATAACGGAAGCCGAGCTGCAAGCTGAGTCGCGGTGTTACGTGCCAGTTGTCGAGTATATAGGCTGACGGGGTCTGGTTCACGTAGTGGCGGATCGGCGTAGCCTGGAACTGGCTATAACCCGATGTCAAACCAAGCAGGATGTCCATCGCACTGTCGCCCGTCGAACTGCTCGGGCTGTAGTTACCCTGCGAATCACCAAAAATCTGCTGGTTCTTCGTGTAGCGGTTATAGCTGAAGCCATATTTCATGGCGTGCTTGCCCTTGGTGTACGAGACGTCCACCTTCGGCATGAAGTCCTGCGCCGCGTTGTGCCACGGAGCCGAACCGGTGTCTTCCGCCGTGCCGTACGGGCCAAGGTAACCAACACCAGGCAGTGCGTTGCGCGAGAACTGGAACAACCCTGAGACCGGTGTCACGTTCCAGCCCGAAGGCAGCTGAGCATTCGCGCTGTTTACGATGTCGATGATGTTGCCGTCATAGTTGAAACTTGCTTCGACGAGCAGGTTGGGGTTGATTGTGCCGCTCAGCTTGATAGCAGCGGAATACGCCGGGTTCGACAATGTACTGGTGATCCCGTTGTAACTCGCCCACAGCCAGCCCAGGAACGGGGATGCCGATCCCTGCGTCACCTTGTCGTGCATGTAGTGACCCAGAATCGTCCACTTGTCGCTGAACTTGTGGTCGATGCGCACGATGTCGTCGCGAACTTCTACCGGAACCACGTTGGCCGATAACACCTTGTCATCTGCACCCGTTGCCTTCGGCAGCGCAGCGGAGTTCAGATAAAGAACACCGTTCGCATCGAACAGCGAGGCTGGAATGACCTGTCCCGTGAGAACTTTGCACTGCGGTTTCCCCTTGTCGTCTAGAGTGGTGTCCGCGGGGTTCCAGCAGCCATTGGGTTGCAGGCCTAGAGGTGCCAGCTTGTTGACAAAGTACCAGCTGGTTGGGTCGATGTTCGGAACGTGAATCTGGTTACTGGCGCTGAACGCCGGTGGTTTGTAGGTCAGATTCTGTCCGGCCACTGGACGGTCAGCATCCGGCAGTGTGTTCTGGATGTTTGTACCGGCCGCGTTGCGGATCTTGCGCCACTCTTCGTTCCAGAAGAAGAAAGTCTTCTGCCGGTTCGAGTTGTAGACGTGCGGAATGAAAAGCGGTCCACCGATGTTTCCGCCGTAGATGTTGTAGTGCAGAGCAGGACGAACGTTCTTCCCACCCAATTTGTTGAAGAAGAAGTTTGCGTCGTATGCTGTGTTGCGGTTGAACTCAAACAGCTCTCCGTGGAATTTCTGCGTGCCGCTCTTGAGCGAAAGGCTCATCGTGGCACCCGAAGAAATACCGTAGTCCGGAGGATAGTTCGAGGTCAGCATGTTGAACTCGGCGATCGCGTCCTGAGAAGGCATGATGTCCATGCCGCCGGCGCCGCCGCGGTCATCAGCTTCGCCGCCGTCGATCAGCCAGATATTGTGGCTCTGACGAAGACCATTGACGCTGATGGTGAAGTTCGCTGCCACTGAGGTCGGCGTATTCGAGTCGGGCAATGCAGAACTGACGCCCAGACCGAGTGCAGCCAGCGAAGCAAAGTTGCGGTTTTCGGTCGCGATTTCGCTGATCTGCTCGGAGCTGATCAACGTGCTGACTACGTTCGAGTCCGTCTGCACCTGAAGTGCATCCGCTTCGACCGTAACAGTCTGCGTTTCCGCGCCAACCGTCAATTTGATATCTGTGCGTACCGTGGCCGAGACGTTCACCACGACACCGGTTTGCGCAAAGGCTTGGAAACCCTTGGCAGTGACTTTCAGGTTGTAAGTCGCCGGGTTCAGACCGTTGATGTCGTACAGTCCGGTCGGTCCGCTATCGGTGGACTTGGTAAATCCGGTCGCTGGGTCGGTAAGCGTAAGATGCGCGCCCGCGACCACCGCTCCTGTTTGGTCGGTAACAATGCCCGTTAGCTCTGAGTTTGCTTGCGCGTAACCGATTACCGCGCAACCCAGGGCCAGAAGCAAAGTCAGCAGGATATACCTGGTTTTCGCTTTTCTCATGTGGCCTTCCTTTGAAATGGTGTTGCCTTGTTTGGGTTTATTGACTTGGGGGAGATGACAGTTAACGATCCTCGTCCGATGACCGCATTGAACTCCCGGATTGAAGACCGCTCGTGTGTGTTAAGCGAACAAACAACGTACGTTGCACGCCTGAACCCGCACAAAAAAGTCCCGCAGTAGTAAAGCGATTAATTGAAGGAACAGCGGGCATCTTAGAGCCGCTTTAAGTTCATTGTCAACAGGAAAACGAACCCGGTATCGGGCGATATACAGCTCATGATGGTGCTGTTTTACGTGCCCAAACAGCTCGACCCGGTGCTCTATTTTGTTTTCTGGATTTTTACCGATCAGACGTGTGCGGTCTCTACGCAAATGTGAAGCTTCTTTTGTCCAGATCTAACCTGCGCTGCAGCCTCCCGCCGATGCAAGTAGCTCTCAGGCAAGTAGTTCCTCACGCGGCAGCTCATCGAAATCCGCGGTTCAGAAGATTGAGGCATGTCCACATATGGACAACCACATCTGGTCCCAAGGCGGTCCCAAACGCTGGCGCGAGTCGTAAAAATTGTTCAGTATCGAACCGTATGGAACCCTGAATCAGGCCAAATTACGCTCTGTAGCCGTCCGAGTACTGCCCGGACATCAGCGCTGCGGCACCCGGCACACCTTCACCATCTGGTCCTCGTAAGGACAGGGAAACCCCGTACTCGACGACTTAGGCAAGACCACCCATTCGATGTGGGCAGGGACCAGTTTTGATCGTCGCTGGCTGTCCGGCTCGTTCGCCAACCCGTCTCCGATTGCCTCTCCGGTCATCCATTCCGGTGTCAGCCCGGGGTCGATTGCCGCGATCCCGCCATCCTTTGTTCGGTCCGGGAGGGCACTGCGCTGGGCCACGGCTCTGAAGTTCTGGGCATCCTCCCCAGGGCTATCGATGTACTCCGCATCCAGTGCAAATATCGAGTTCACAGGTGTGTTCTTCCTGATCCACTGGAATCCCTGCTCCCAGCCATTGGCTGGGCTTCGCCCGGGCAGTTCGATATGAGCAGAATGGGGGAATGTCTCAATCTGCACGGAAAACATCAAAGCGCCCAAAACAACTCCCAGAGCCGTCCAGCGCACTGGATCTCGCTCGAGAACTGTCGCCGTGACGAAAGCTCCAGCCAGAAGCAGCATAAGAATGTAGATCGTCTGAAAGATTCGCAGCGGCTGCAACATCGCCACGAAATACGAATGCGAAGACTGATGTGCAAATAACAGGGAAATGGTGATACCAACGCTCCCGGCCGCGATACCCATCTGCGCCAGCCAACGTCCCCGTTCATTCAGCAAGGTCCCTCGTCGCGTGATTGCCCAGAGAACGACAAGAGGACCGACAAGCCCGGCGATCTCATACCAATGCCACGCGCTCAGAAACCAATAGTGCCGCGAGAGAGCTACCGCCGCATAGCCGCTCGGCTGCACCGGAGCCAGCAATTCAACAACCGCCGCCAGCGCCACTGCAAAAATACCCATCGTCCCGAAAGCGGCCATCCTAAGATAAAAATTTGATATCGAAGCGCATAACAGCAGGACCACGCATCCGGCCGCATAACTCGCCATCAGTGGGTGCATCGCCGCAGCGACCATCAGGCTTATCGCGCAAATCGCAAAAGCGCGAAATTTCAACCGGCTCGTCAGTTTGAATTCGGAGATCACGTCCATCGCTCCCGCGAGCGCCAACATCCCGCACGGAGTCGAGATGCTGCGGGCTGTCACATAGGGATCAACCAACAGCAACGATGTACCCGCCGCAGGCGCTGTCATGCAAAGAGCGAGTATCATCACCGCTCCAAAGCAAGCCTCGCGTTTTCTGCAGCAGCGGAAAACAATTTGCCATCCTGCATACAACGTCCCCCATATGCTCAGGACGTACACGCAGAAAAAACAAACCATCACGCTCACGCCCGTCAGACGTACCACGGCTGCAATCGCGGGCGCGAAGAACGAGTACCTGCTTTGTGCGGTGACGAAGCCGCTCCATGTCGGAAACAATTCTGGATTGACGAGCTTGAGTACGCCAGGGAGATAAAGCCCGCCGTCTTCGGCGTAAGGATGGTAGCCATGAATCAGCAGCGCAACAACGGTCAACGCTGCCGTCACCAAGACGGGAACAGCATCAAGCTGCGCCTGCGGCTGCCTGTTCTCAACCTTCTTCGTCAGAAGAGTTTGTGTCGCTGCCAACTACGGGATCTCCTCAAACTGCCTATGCAATCCGGTCAGATTGGCACGATAAGAAGGTCTTACGAGTATGAAATGTAATCCAGCTATATAGACTCGCTCTATCCAGACCTGCCAGCCTCGACCACGGCCCTGCTACTTTGATTCCGAATCTCAGATGTCAGTTGGCCCTTCGCATCAATGACAATCCCTTCATGAAAACATGTTTTGCAGAACGATCAGGGTTTCGTGCCTCGCAGCAGCGATGCTACCCAGGCATCCAGTTGCCCCGTCTGGCGCAGCAACGAAATCTTCGCCTTGTTCAGTTGCAGTTGGGCATTGAGCATATCCAGATACTTCTGCCGATCCTGAATCTTCGCATTCTGCTCCTCCTTCGGCGTGATAGGAGTGGAACCGGCTACGCCGTGCAACTCGATCGTCGTCGACTTCAATTCATCTTCGGCAATTCCATAGTCCAGCTCCGCCATCTCCGCGTGAAGCTTGGCTTCCCGGACAGATCGCTGCATCTTCAAGCGATTCGCTGACTCTGCGGCACGCTGGTTGCTCACATCGATCTGCGCCCGAGCCGCGTCCGCAGCCGAAAGCCGTGCTGCATCTTTGCGAACTCTGTCGAACATGGGAAATGAAAATTGCACGCCGACGTTCGCCGTATTGTAGTTGCCATGCAGGTTGTAGAACGATGAAACGTCGTTGATCGGGCTCACTCGCCCATATTGCGCGGCGAAGTTAACGATCGGTCTCCATGTGTAGCCCGCTTCACCCTTGGCACGTTCTACTTTGGCCCGCTCATTGGCTTCCGCAGAGAGCAATCCGGGCGTTGAAAACGTCTCGTATCCGGAAGAGCCTGCGGTCTCAGTTGTTGGATCAGGAATCAGAGGAATACTCTCGGGAGCGAGGCCAGCCCTGCTTCCCGGCATCCCCGTAAGCTCCGAAAGATGAGAAAGCAGAGAAGCTCTCTCATCGTCTGCCTGCATCTTTTGCAATTGAATCTGCAACGAACTCCTCTGCGCCTTCTTGAAATCCAGGTCCGAATCCAGCCCGGCCCGAACCCGATCTTCAAGGATCGCCACAAGCTTCCCCGCAAACTCTTCCTGCTCAGAAAGAACGGTAAGCTCTCTTTGATTCTCATCCAGGGAGATGTACGTTATCGCCGCGTCTTCTTCAGCTTGCTGCCGTGCCTCGGCAACCGCAAACTGCGCCGCCTCCAACTCAGCTCGAGCTGCCCTGATCGTGAACCTCTGTTGATTGCTGTAGACCAGCGATTGTGCATTCACCGTAAAAATCGTAGGCACCGTCAGCGTAATACCGTGGGTCCATCCCAGCCCGCCTCCTGTCACCACGCTGGGAACAAAAATATCCTTCGCAATTGCAAGACTCTTTTGCGCCTTCTTCAGATCGAGTTGTGCAGCACGAACGCGCGAACTGTTCTCAAGTGCAAGCCGCATCGCTGAAACAAAATCGACCTGCGCATTGCCTTCCCGGGGCATGCTGAAAATAAAGAGCAGGTACAGCACAGTGAATACCGGAGAGCGGCGCCAGAAGCGCACTCCCCCGCCTTGAGCTTGATTCGTTCTCATCTTGATTGGCTTTGCTTATCTCGTGTCAATGCACCTCGGCTGCTGGTCAGCTCGAATCTCCTGAGAGCCTTATCCTGCTCCTTGTCTCTTTACCCGGACGCCGCTTCTGAGTGTCTCGCCACCTTCTGAGTGAACTGCTATTTGATCGTCTTTTCTTATTCCCTTGGTTATCTCCGCCCTCATAGCATTAACAAGACCGATTTCAACCGTTGCCTTTTCCAAACGGCCGCCTTCCACTCGAAACACAAAGTGCTTCGTGCCCTCATCATGAAGAGCTTCACGCGGCAGTGTCATCACATGCGAATGCTTCTGCACGGTAGCGGTCACCGTGACGCTCGTATTTACGGGCAGATCATCGGTGTCACTCGTAATGTCAACTGTGCACAACCCCGTGCGCAGAACTCCATCCCCGGTGACTGCCATGGGCTTCGCTTCGATCCGTCCACTCCACTCGCGGCCTGGAGCCCCCATGGGCCACGTGATCCGTACCGGCTCACCCGTTTTCAGCTGCCTGATGTCAGGCTCATAAAAGTTCGCTCGCACTGATAGTTTCTTCAGATCGGCGACACGCACGAGATCTGCGCCCATCTGCACAAAGTCATACCTCTTCACCGGAAGCAGATAGACTGTGCCCTCGATAGGCGAAATCACGTTGGCGTTTCGGTACGAAACCTGTTCACCCGCCAGGTTTGCCTTCTGCGCTTCGATCTTTGCCTCAGAGCTCTTCAGATCCTGAATGCTGTACCGTGTCTGCGATCGTTGTTTTGCAGCCGCAAATGCTGCATTCGCGGTATCAAGACGCTCCTTTGCCGCAATCACCTCTGCATCCGAAGTGCTGCCCAGCTTTCGTAACTGTTGAATCGTGGCGAGCGATTTCGCCGCAGCCGCCTGCTCGTTTTCCGCTTTGGCTAACTCGGACGCCTGTGCAATCTGATCTTCCCTTGATCCGTTTGATCGCACGTTCTCGCCATTCAGCTCCGCTGCCAGCAGCCCCGCGCGAGCACTATTCACCCGCGCGTTGGCGAATTGATCTCTTAGCTGGAGCAGTTTCTGCCCGCGATGCACCCTCTGCCCTAGATGAGCGGAGATATTGTCCACGATCCCCGAAAATGTTGCGCGCGCCGCAAAGTCGTTCGTTGGGATAACACTCCCCGTCGCCGATACTGTGCTTTCGATGTCCTCATACTGAGGCATCACCAGTTGCACTTCAATCGCTCGCTCCCGATACAACAGCACCGCCATGCCGGTCAAAACTACGACAGCGAACGCAATCGCAACATGCCGGCGTGTCAATTCAAAGTCGTTCGGCCTGGCAGTAAGCGCTGAGGCGTTACTCGTCATTCAGGAGCTCCGGCGGTACGTACCATTTGGCCTCCGGCAGATTCTGTGACACTTGAAATGGAGCTGGAGGGCGTCCGTACTTTGAACGCTGCCCGGCACTCCTGTCTCCCTTCGCCACGTAAAGCTCCGGCTCTCCGCGCGACAGCGGTGTAAATCCGCCCAATTCCGTTGCCTTCGTGTCGATGGGCAGCCGCGAGAAATCGTAACGGTGTTTCCTCAAATCCTGAAGGAGCCAGTTTTTCTTGTTGGCGATGATCAGGTATGGTCCTGCGTTCTGCTGAAACTCCGCCAGAGGAACAATCGGCATGGAGTAGAGAAGCTTCCTTCCGGCCCAGAGGTTTTCTTCCGGTGAATCATCGTGGCGAAAGTACCTGACCGCCGGAAAATCAATCGGAAACACAACGCGTCGTGCCAGATCCTGTGGCGCATAGTGGCGAAACGTCAACGCCAGCAGCGGATCCGGAATCGCAAAGGGCGTACTCGCTGGCATCCAGTTCTTTCCGTCTTCCAGGGCATTCACAACCTTATTGAAGGAGTCTTTCTGCTGCTTGTACCAGTACCCCACCACCGCTTCTCGTGACAGGAACCATGCCAACGCAACGCACAGCAGGACCACAGGAGCGTGACGCACGTTCCGAAACAGATAGCGGCTCACGACAGTTGCCGCAATCGCGAACCCGTAGCAGACCGGGATTACGAACCGTGGTGACAGCATGCCTCCGCGAATCGATGCGATGATGTATCCGCATATTGGATACAGCATGAAAATGAATACCCCGGCTGCCTCGCGCGGTGGTAGCGGAACCTTTCCACGATAAGAAGCAAGAACACCCTCAACCCATCGCGGAAGCACCCTGTTCCGGCAATCTCGACAGAGAGCCTGCACACGCTCTTTGTTGAAGAAGACGATCGCCGCCACTACCAGCAACGCGAGGATCGGATACAGGATGATCTCGACCATCTCCGTGTACGAGTCGAATACCTGATCGATCGAGACCTTGTTCCAGGCATACGGCGAAAACTGCGCAATTGACCGTGCGATGAGCGGGCGATACAACAGCAAAGGCGAAGCTGCAACGGCAAATCCGGCCCATACGCGAACGTCGATTGCGCCGAGCCTTCTAAACCTTCTCGCGCTCCTGCTCTTCCTGAACTCAACCGGTGTGCCGGGCTGCGGTCGTCTCGCGCGCGTAATTGTTCTGATAAGCTCCCCCCCTGCTGGCGGCAAAAACGCGAGGACCGCGAAATAGTTGGTCGAGATTCCTACGGCAAGTGCCAGCGTCATACCGGCCAGCGCAGCCCAGCGCATGCTCGCGCTCCTGGATCCATCAGCCATGACGCTCCAGCAGAAAAACGCGACCATAGCAAGTCCATAGAAAATGCCATAGGACCGGCTCTCAAAGCTGTAATCGAACGCAGCCATCGCCATCCATACCAGGCAGCCGTAAATCGCCCAGGAGCCGGATACGCGTCTCTTCAGGAAGCCGAATAGCGACGCGAGCCCGGCCCAGCATCCAACTGTCGCCGGCAACCGGTAGGCCCACTCGTGATCGCCGAAAATCTGTTGGCACCAGTGCACCAGCACGTAGGTGACAGGAGGATTGGGATCTGCCCCCACTGAAAGTGCGTGCCACAAATCATGGAAGCTGTTCAAGCGCGCGAGATGAAGAGTAATGAGCTCGTCAAGCCACAGCAGCTTCACCGAGGACATCGCAAATACAACAGCAAAGTACAGCCCAGTCAGAACGACAAATGCCACGACGGGACGTGCATCAAGCCAGGCCGTTATCCCTCCCTGCCGGGACTCGATCTCGTTCGAAGTCTGGTATGAGCGCTCGTCGCGAACCGCTGCGGAGCCCATGTTTCTCATGCGACCTCTTCGCCCTTCTCTTCAGGCTGTTCCTGGGCACTTACATTTGGCTGCTCTTCAACAGTCCGGCTCTTCTCCTCGTGGTACTCCTGCTCCGTATTCACCTGCCACAGATTCTCCTTGCTCGAACGGCCCGCAATAATGTTCTCGACCGCCATCATTGCCGTGAGCATGGAGTGATCCTGGTTGTTGTATTTGTGCATGCCATTGCGCCCGACCAGGAACAAGTTCTCGTAACGCTCCATGTACCGTACGATTTCATCGAACCGGTCGTACGTACCGAAATATGCCGGATAAGTTTTGGGAACCCGGAACACGCACGAGTCACGCACCTCGTCGGCTCGCAAGATTCCGATCCGAGCAACTTCATCGATAGCGAATCTGGCGATTTCCTCGTTCGACTTGCTCCACAGTTCATCCTTGTCGTAGCAGAAGTACTCTAACCCGATCCAGACCTTAGACGGATCGCTGACAAGGTATGGACTCCAGTTATTGAAGATCTGGATCCGGCCCACGAGTACATCGGGCTCTTGAACGTATATCCAGGTATCCTTGATCGGCGATCCATCTGGCTCTGTCAGCAGTAACCTGTCGACGAGCAGGCCCACTGTGATGAAGTCGCGATACATCAGCCCGTCTGCAATCGTGCGCACGTCCTCGGGCACCGGTGCATCCATCGACCGGATTAGCTCGCGAATCGGCATTGTCGAAAAGAAATAGTCCCCATCAATCGTGACAACGTCGCCCTTCGGAGTCCGTGCGTCAAGTGACGAAATGCGCATTGAGCCATTTCGCGAACGCTCCACGTGCAGACCCTCAACCCGCCAGCCGAGTCGCACCTCGCCGCCCTTCGATTGCACCTGGCGGGCGACCTGCTCCCATAACTGTCCGGGACCGTACTTGGGATAAAGGAACTGCTCAATAAGCGAGGTCTCCGAATCCTTCTGCCGAATATCTCCTCGCTTCTTGTTTCCAAACGAGAACAACTTCTTCACAAAGTGCTTTACCGCCGAAATCAGCGAAAGACCTTTGATCCGTTGCGCTCCCCAGGCTGCGGAAATCTGGCCGCACGGCACACCCCACACCTTCTCCGTGTAGCTCTTGAAGAACGTCAGGTACAGCTCGCGCCCAAATCGGTTGATCAGAAAGTCTTCCAGCGTGTTCTCGGGCTTGCGGGGAAACATCTGCGCCTTCAAATAGCTGAGGAGGATTCGCACGGTCCGCACTGCGCCCAGCCGCCCTAGCGTAGCCACAGACAATGAAAGCGGGTAATCGAAAAATGAGCGCATGAAGTAGATCCGGCTCTTCCGCGGCCGTACCAGCATCACGCAGTCGGGATCGGGCACTGGAACGGGTCCTGGTGACTGCGGATCTCGGCCCGTCTTCACCCGACGTTCCTGATTCTGGTAGCGGATCCCGCATTCCCCGCCCTGCCCTGAATCCGCAATGGGCATGATCTCCGTCCACCAGTCCATCACCCGATCAGACTTGGAGAAAAATCGATGCCCCCCGATATCGATCCGGTTCCCGTTGTAGCGGATAGTGCAGGAAATCCCGCCGATGCGATCGCTAGCCTCCAGCACAATGGGCTTTATCTCTGACTGGCGACACAACTCGAGTGCTGCCGTGAGACCGGCAGGCCCTGCTCCAATGATCACTGCGTTCTGCTTTTTCAAGCCCACGCTCACTCCTCACCTTGCATGCAACGGTTAGTTGGAGAGCGGCTCTGTCTGGCTTTTTACTCAAGGCTTTGAAAAAATTATGGTCCCCGTCGCTGTCGATCCGACGCGTGGCGCTTGCGTGCGCACAATGACCTATATGGCTTGTTTATCTACTTGGCTTTGCCATTCTTAAGGACTTAGTTAAGAGAGCCGCCGCTCGCGGATTCCTTACCTCCGCAAACTTTGTTCACTTTAGGATTCTGTTTCATGCAATCAAGTTGGCCCGATCACTCGGTCCTGAGTTGAACATCTTGCCCCGGATCAGCAAAACCTACATATCTGCTGCGGGGTTGCTTCGCAGCGCTATTTTTTAACGTCAGAAATGTAAGCTGGGCCAATTTCGAGTAAACTGGATGCGAGCCCACCAAAAAGGTTGCCTCGTTCGCGAAAGGTATCTTTCCCATGCTGTTCTTTCAGCGGATAGCGGGCATATGCCTGTCTTCCGTGTGCCTGGTTGTAGTCACCTCCTGCGGCATTTTCCCAACTGGAAAGCTCTCCTACGCTGCGGAAGCCATTGATCCGCTGGCCACTTACTCTCAGGTTGGCGATACGGACCCCGTACTCGATCCCAGCATTATTCGGCAGGGTTCCACGTACTACGCCTTCAGTACTGATGTTGCTGGCTACCCCGGCAATGGCAATATTCCGGTTCATTGCTCTCAAGACAAGATCAATTGGGTCTCCTGCGGCTCGGTATTCCCCAATGGAATGCCGGATTGGATTCCCCGGAAAGTCCCCGGCGTCGTTGGCCTCTGGGCGCCCGACATCTCCTACTTCAACGGCGAATACCACCTCTACTACAACGGCTCCAAGCTCCACACCCAGGAGACCGTGATTGGTCTTGCCACTAACACCACCCTCGATCCCTCAGATCCCGACTACAAATGGGTCGACCGCGGCATGGTAATCCAGTCAAAAAAAGGGGATGACTTCAACGCCCTCGACCCGACAATCCTGGTCGATTCCGATAAGTCCGTCTGGCTCACCTACGGCAGTTACTGGTCCGGAATCAAGCAGCGTCAAATTGATGCCGTTACCGGCATGCCCCTCACCTCAAACCCGACGCGCTACGATCTCGCCACCCGGCCCGGAGTTCCGCACAACCCAATCGAGGGAGCTTCGCTCGTCCATCACGGCAGTTACTACTACCTCTTCGTCTCGGTGGATTACTGTTGCGAGCAAAACAATGCCGACAATAACTACAAGCAGGCGGTGGGGCGCTCCCTCAGCCCGCACGGCCCCTTCGTCGATGAGGCCGGCGCTCGCATGATGAACGGTGGCGGCACCGTGTTGCTCAAGGGCGATCGTACCTGGAACGCTCCCGGCGGTGGCACCGCCTTCTTCGATAGCGAGAGCGGCGAAAGCCTGATCGTCTTCCACGCCCACAACCTCGATAAGAGCAACACTCCGTACCAGTGGGTAAAGACTCTCAAATGGGAAAACAATTGGCCCGCGATCGCCGACTAGCTTCGTCCGACTTCGTACACGACTGATTCGTCCTCAGGTCATCAATGAAGGCCGCCATGTGCGGGCCCCAACCGCCGCATCCTTCTTTCACCGGGCTCCCCACAGGCCGCCGAAGTGCCCCCGCAGTACAATTGCGCTTGCCGGATAAGAAAGCTGGTAAACGTGGTTCAGGAGCCTTACGTCTTTCCCCATCGGGATCGGTCCATGCGGCATCGCCGCACCATAATCATCGCCTTCATCGTTTTCTTCGTTCTCCTATTCAGCGCGCGAACCATCATCTCCTACTACGTCGATTCCCTCTGGTTCGCCTCTCTCAGCTACTCAGGCGTCTTCTGGAAAACTCTTAGCTACGAATGGTCCGCGTTTGCACTTTCGTTCGTTGCAACCTTCATCATCCTCTACGCATGGTTCTCCGCACTTCGCCACGGTTGTCGCGAGGAACTCGCCAGCGCCGGAACCGTCCGCTTCGGCAACCAGAGCTATGAGCTCCCTCTCGATCCAGTCCTCCGCGTCGCTGGACTACTCGGCTCCCTGGTGATCGCTCTCATTGCCGGCGCGGCATTCATGAATGAATGGACCCGCTTCGCGCTCTATTGGCTGGCCCCGGTCAATCCTTCCCAAGCCACCGACCCGATTCTGGGCAAGTCCGTCAACTTCTATCTCTTCACTTTGCCCGCTCTGCAATTCCTCGTCGGATGGCTCCTGCTGCTCGCGCTCATCTGTTGCGCCACTGCCGGTCTCTTCCTCCTGATGACGACCAGCTCCCAATTCATACGCGAGCGCAGGTTCGACTCTTCACCAATCCCGCTACGCTGGTTTTCCGCCGCAATCGCATTATTGTTTGCCGTGGTGGCGATCCGCACATTCCTGGGGCGCTTCGATCGTGTCACTGGAGACCACACCATCTTCGATGGGGTCACCTACACCGATGCCCACATCGTCCTTGGCGGACTGCTCCTCATCTGCGCAGCGCTCATCCTCGGCGCCGGAGTCGCCGCCACAAACCTCTTCTTGCGCCCTCGTGCAAGCCGCCTTATTGCAGCACCTCTACCGGCCGTCGCCTGCTTCGTCCTAGTACAAATCGCCGCCTGGTATGTAAACAGCTTCGTTGTAAAACCCAACGAACTCGTACGTGAGCAGCCCTACATCTCTAACAACATCCAGTTCACTCGCCAGGCCTTCGGTCTCGACCGCATCACTCAGCACGAATTCCCAGCAGACATCTCCGTCGAGTCCGCTGATGCTGCCAACAATCAGCCCACGCTCCGGAACATCCGTCTCTGGGACTGGCGCGCGCTTCAGGACACACTTCGCCAGATTCAGGAAATCCGCACCTACTACGACTTCCCCGACATCGATATCGATCGTTATCAAATCAACGGCGAAGAGCGCCAGGTCATGCTCGCCGCGCGTGAACTTAACGTCGAAAAGCTGCCCGAGAGCAGCCGAAACTGGATCAACGAGAAGCTAATCTACACCCACGGCTATGGCATCACCATGAACCCGGTCAACGGCTTCACTCCCGAAGGCCTGCCAACGCTGCTTCTCAGCAACATGCCCATTCAGAGCACCGTTCCCTCCATCCAGGTCACGCGCCCTGAAATCTACTTCGGCGAACTCACAAATACTGACGTTTACGTCAAGACGCGCCAGAAAGAATTCGATTACCCGCAGGGCGAAACCAACAGCATGACGACCTATCAGGGCACCGGCGGCATTGTCCTCGGCTCATTCCTGCGTCGCCTGCTGATCGCCTTCGATCGTGGCGACATTGCCAAGGTCCCCTTCAGCGATGACATCAAGGCCGATAGCCGGCTTCTCATGCGCCGCAGCGTATTCGATCGCGTCAAAGCCATCGCCCCTTTTCTCAGTTTTGAAAATGATCCCTACATCGTGATCGGCGCTGACGGAAGGCTCTCATGGATGCTTGACGCCTTCACCACCACCGATCGCTATCCCTACTCGACGCATTATGACGTTGGCAACGGCCCCATCAACTACGTCCGCAACAGCGTCAAAATCGTCATAGATGCCTACAACGGTACCGTCACCTTCTACGTCTTCGATCCGCAGGACCCGATCATCAACGCGTGGCGCCAGATCTTCCCGCAGCTTTTCAAAAACCCAGACGAAATGCCGCAAGACCTCCGTAAACACGTCCGCTATCCCGAATTGCTTCTTCGCATGCAGGCAGCAGCTTACGGTCTCTATCACATGAGCAATCCCGAGGTCTTTTACAACCGCGAGGACCTCTGGACTGTCGCCTCCGAAGTTGGCGGTGCTTCAAACGGCGACCAGGCCGCTCAGCCTATGGATCCCAACTTCGTCCTCATGAAGCTGCCCGAAGAGTCGAATGTCGAATTCGTCGAAATCCTGCCCTTTACGCCCTCCAACCGCAACAACATGATTGGCTGGATCGCCGGACGCAGTGACGGTGAACAATACGGCAAGTCCGTCGTTTACAACTTCCCCAAAACCCGCCTCGTCGACGGACCGCTTCAGGTCGAAGCGCGCATCGATCAGAATGCGCAGCTCTCAGGACAGCTTTCCCTCTGGAATCAGCAAGGCTCGCGCGTCCGTCGCGGCGCGCTCATTGTCATTCCATGCGGCAAGGCTCTCATCTACGCCGAGCCAATCTATCTGCAGGCCGAACGCAGCCCCATGCCCGAGCTTCGCCTCGTCGTTCTCGCCGTTCAGGATCGGCTCGCCTATGGGTCTACCTTTGAAGCTGCACTGAGATCTCTCTTTGGCGGCGAGATTTCTTCGCTCAACACGACTGAGCAGCCGTCTGCTCCACAGCACGCAAACGCCACCGCGAGTACCACGGCATCCCAGCCCTCGAACGATCTCAACACCCTCATTGAAGGCGCGGCCAAAGATTTTGACGACTACCAGCGTCTCACCGCGCAAGGTAAACTCGCAGAAGCCGGTCAGAAACTCGATCAGCTAAAAAACAAGATCAACGCTCTGAACGCGAAAAAACGTTAGACATCCGGCCGAACAATAAAGCAACGAACCTCTGGTCGGCAGACAGCGCCCGACAGCTGCGCCCGCAGCATCGGCCCTCAGTTCCAGGCACGCGTTTGCAATTACCTCATCTTGTCCGGAGATTGCTTTGAAACCTCACGCGCACGCGCCCAACCTGCACAGACGCCGGCTTTTGAAAATCCTCACCGCCTCTGCCGGTTGCGCCCTGTTCCCCACTCGCTCATTCGGAGATGCGAATAATCAATGGCATCCAAAGCCCGGAGACGAAGCCTTTCTCGACGACCTTGAACGTCAGGCCTGCCTCTTCTTCTGGGAGCAGTCTAGCGACAAAACCGGTCAGGTCCTCGATCGCGGCCGCAACGACCTCAAAGGCAGTCGCGATCCGCGCCGCATGGCAAGCATTGCAGCTACCGGCTTCGGTCTCACGGCACTCTGCATCGCCGATCGCCGCCATTTCCTTCCTCACCGCCAGATTGTCGATCGTGTTCGAGCCACACTCGACTGGCACCTGAACAAACTGCCCGAAGTTCACGGCTTCTTCTACCACTTCACTGACATCGAAACTGGCGAGCGCTGGAAAGACGTCGAGCTTTCCTCCATCGACACCTCCCTGCTGCTCTGCGGCATACTTACGGCCCACGCCCACTTCGACGACCCGAAAATCAAATCGCTCTCAAAACAGATCTACGAACGCGTCGAATGGCCGTGGATGCTCAATGGGGGCAAAACCTTCTCCATGGGATGGAAACCCGAGTCCGGCTTCCTCGATGCTCGCTGGGTCCACTACTGCGAGTTGATGATGATTTACCTCCTCGCTATCGGTTCTCCAACTCATCCTGTAAGCCCGGAAACTTGGAAAGCATGGGAACGTCCCCTAATCCACTACAAGAGCTTCTCTTACATAAGTGGCAACGATCCGCTCTTCACCCATCAGTACTCCCACGCATGGTTCGATTTCCGCAATAAACGCGACAGCTGGGCCAACTACTTTGACAATTCCATCACCGCCACCCGGGCTCACAAAGCATTCTGCTTGTCTTATCCCAAGTGGTACAGCGAAGACTACTGGGGCATCTCCGCCTCTGATTACCAGGGCGGCTACACTGCCTGGGGAGGTCCACCCCCACTAGGTCCTCTTGATGGATCCGTCGTCCCCTGCGCACCCGCGGGATCGCTCGCGTTCCTTCCCGCTGATTGCATCTCTGTCCTTCGCGCCATGCGCGCAAAATGGGGCATGCAGGCGTGGGGCCGCTACGGTTTCGTTGACGCATTCCACCCGGCTGCCAATTGGTACGACACCGATGTTCTTGGTATCGACCAGGGGATTTCAGTGCTCATGGCAGAGAATCTCCGTACAGGGCTCGTTTGGAATACCTTCATGCGAATTCCAGAGATGAATGCTGCAATGCGGCGCGCTGGCTTCCACTCAGATTGATCCGCGTCTCGCCCTAGAGCTATTTCTTTTTCGCAACGGTCGCCCGCGTGGCTCCTGTTGAGATCCCTCCATCGATCAGCAGCGTCTGCCCCGTGATATACCGGCTCGCTTCTGAGGCCAGGAACACCACTGCTCCATCCAGGTCATTTGGCAGCCCCGGCCTCTTCACAGGGATACGGTCGGTCAGATACGCAACCCATTCGGGATCTTCGTACAGCACCTTGTTCTGCGCTGTCTTGAACCACCCCGGCGCGAGACAGTTCACTGTCAAGCCGTGCTGACCCCAGTCATCGGCCAGACTCATGGTCAGTTGCCGAATACCTCCGCGGCTTGCGCAATACGGTCCGAGCCCCGCGAATCCGAACACGCTTGTCACCGACCCGATGTTGATGATCCGCCCATATCCATGCTCGATCATTCCCCGCGAAATCGCCTGCGCTACAAAGAAACTCCCCCGCAGATTCGTGTCAAGAACCAGATTCCAGTCGTCCCACGTCACATCCACAGCCGGCTTGCGCACATTGCAGCCCGCGTTGTTCACGAGGATGTGAATCTGCCCGAATGCCTCTTTCGCATCAGCTGCGAACTTCTGAATACTTGCATGGTCGCGCACATCCAGTTCCAGCGACACACTCCGCCGGCCTAGCGAGCGAACCTCCTCTTCCATTTCGCGCAGCGTCTCTCGATGTCTGCTCGTGAGCACGAGGTCGGCGCCGGCCTTCGCCAACGCGCGCGCGAAATACTGCCCCAGCCCGCGGCTGGTTCCCGTGACAACCGCAACCTGCCCCGACAAATCGAAGAGACGATCGCTCATCCCTGTTCTCCTGGAGCAAGAACCACTTTCATCAGGTTCGGTTCCTGCGCATGCAGCCGCTCAAACCACCTCGGCCCATCCTCCAATGGTGCCACCGCCGTAATCAACGGTCGAACATGAATGCGCCCCGTCGAGATCAGTTGAATCGCCTCCGGATACTCGCCCGAAGATGCCGCAGTCCCCTGAAGCCGGATTTGCTTTGATACGACCTTCTGCAGTGGCAGCGGAACCTCAGGCGTGATGTTTCCGATGAGCGTAACGGTTCCACCTTTGCGCACGCTGTCAATTGACTCCTGCACCGTCTTGGCCCGTCCCACCGCGTCGAAAACCGCATCCGCACCAACGCCGCTCGTGCGTTCCAGAATCGCCCGCGCGATCTCGCCGCCCGTTCCGCGCAGCGCTTCATCGGCTCCCAGCAGTTCACCCAGCGTCAAACGTGTCTCATCAATATCCGCGATCATTACCCGCCCAACGCCCGCCGCTTTCAGCGCCTGCATCGTCAGCAGCCCGATCATTCCCGCACCCACCACCAGCGTGATATCGCCCTTCTTCACCTCGCTCACCTTCACCGCATGAAGCGCGACCGACGTCGCTTCCAGCATTGCCGCCTCTGGAAACGACATCTTCGTCGGAAGCCGGTACAAAATGCGCTCAGGAACTGCGATGTACTCGGCGAACGCACCGTTCCTGCGGTAGTCGCCGCACGAAACCCCAATCACTTGCCGGTTATCGCAGAGATTCACCTCACCCCGCCGGCAGTAGATGCACTGCCCGCAATACACCGTCGAATCAAATGTCACGCGATCGCCCGGCCTGTACTCATTCACACCCGGCCCCACAGCCGCAACTACGCCCGACGCCTCGTGCCCCATCACCAGCGGAGGAATCCGCCGCCCGGACGAACCATCGTAACCGTGAACATCGCTCCCACAGATGCCGCATGCGGCCACCCGCACCAAAACTTCATTTTGACCAGGCTCCGGCCTCGGAAGATCCGCAACCGCCAGTTTCCCGTACTCTTCCAGCAAAAGTGATTTCATGAGTGCATGGGCTCGTTCGCAAGAATTAGCCGTCGTCTTTCGGCTTCCTCACGATTCTAGCTCTCTCCCCACACCGGCATCGTTCGCCCCAAAGCACTCGCTCAAAGAGCCAGACAATAGAAGAACGGCCCTCCGTTGAAGGAGGGCCGTCGTGCCAAACCAGCTTCCGACCTAATTCACTTTTACACTGAAGGTCGTTGTCGCCGTGGAATGCGCCGCATCATTTCCGACGCCTGTAATCGTGAAGGTGTAAGTGCCCGAAGCAGTGCCCGGATCACTGGTTCCACCGCCACCACCCGAACCGCTCCCTCCTCCTCCGCCGCAGGCAGAGAGACCACCCAGGGCGAACAGGACCACGATCATTCCCACCATCGCCCTCCAGCCGCGCCGTCTTGCGGGAATTCCGAAGAACACGAGCAATGCCAGCACTGCCCCACTGCTGGCTTCCGCCCATCCTCCAATATGAGGTGTCTGCAATGAGCCGGTCGTAGCAGCGGATGTTGTAACCGAAGCGGTTCCGCTCCCCGTGCTGTCAAATGCGGTACTTGAGACCGTGCATTTCGGAGTGTCTGCCAATGAGTTCGCCGGCGCTCCCGAATTCAATATGCACGTACCCAGCTTGATCGTCGTTGAGAAGTTATTACTCGTCGTCCATGTGATTGTCGATGTTGCTCCACTCCCGCGATTCACAGCCGCTGGCGCCGTCGCCGTCAGCGAGAACGTCGATTGCGTCACAGTTATATTCGCCGTGCCGGTCGTTGTGCCGTAGGTGGTGTCACCGCCGTAAGACGCGGTAAGTGTAACCGTACCGCCTGTAAGGCTGTTCGCAGGGATGGTGAATGTTGTCGCGCCTGAAGCAATCGCCTGCGGCGACGATGTCCATCCGGCACCGGAAAGAGTCACGCTTCCGGTGGGTGTTCCGTTCGCCCCAGCCAACGTGACCGGCACGCTCAGGCTTTGTCCCGAGTTGATCGAACTCGCTGCCGGGCTCACTGTCACAGTCGGCACCGGTGCCGCTGTTACCGACACCTGCGCCGTACCGGTGTTCGAAGCGTAGGTCACGTCGCCGCTGTACGCCGCCGTTAACGTGATCGTCCCCGCGGAAAGCGAGTTCCCCGGAATGTTGAATGTTGCGCTGCCCGAAGCCAGGGTCTGCCCCGAGGAGTAGCCCCCTCCCGTCAACGCGACTGTCCCCGTCGGAGTGCCGCTTGCTCCGCCTATCGTTACCGTAACGCTCAGACTCTGATTCGAAATGATGCTGCCTGGAGTCGGCGTCACCGTAATTGTGGTGGGTGTCGTACCAATAGATCCCGCCCAGCCGTTCACCACGTTGGCCACGTTCATCGATCCAAGGCCGGTCGCCAGGTCATACCCCGCCCCTGCTCCGTAGCCCGAGAGAACCCCCCACGCATCTCCTGAATGCGACACCGAACAGTCTTTCGCGCCGGACTTACAGGGCATGGCGATCGTGCCGCTATCGATGTCATTGAAGAAGCAGGAAGCCGGGGTGTTCTCACCATCCGTCTTGCAATTTGCATAGTTCTGGGCCGCACCCAGCGTATATAGCTGCTTGTTCGGATTTCCTTGTGTCGAGCCCGCCTTCTGATTGATCAGGGCCATAATGCCGGCCATCGCAGGAGACGCAGCAGACGTGCCTCCAATCAGGTTCACCGAATTCCCCGAGCTGTCCGTGGGCTCCGTTGTTGCTGTTGGCCCGCTTAGACACGGACCCCAGTCCGTCACGCACATGAAATACGCGCTTCCCAGCAAGCCGTTCCCCGCGAAAAACGAAATGTCAGGAATATCGCGCTTACCATCGGATGGAATTCCACTGACCCCGGCTTGCCACGACGGCTTACCGTACCCGCTCGCCGAACACGTCCCGATCGTATTTCCCGTGCTACTGTTCGTCGTGCAATTGCTCGCTCCGCCACCCGCGCCGACAGAGTCCACAAAACCTGACAGGTTTACACCCTTGGACGCGTTGATCGTCTGCCAATTTTGCACCACGAAATTGCAGGCCGTCTCCGCGTCGGTGGGCTGGGTCACGCCGATTGTGCTCGCCCATTTCTGGAAATAGCTCAAAGCCAGCGGATTCGTACACGAATTGTTCCAGGGTCTCTCTGGCATGTAGCCCTTCGCCGATCCACCCGTCGTCGTGCTGTTCGAGCTGTTCCAGTACGGCGCAGCCGAATTGCCCCAGTCAAGATCCGTCCCCCCCACTGCCGTGTTGTACGGTGTGGATGCAATACCACTCACAGCCAGGCCGAATTGCGCTCCGTAAGGAGTTCCCGAAGAATCGAACCCCTGATCGCACGCCGGCGATCCAGAGTCTCCCGAAGCAACAAACACGGCTATACCAGCTGAAGCAGCAGTCTGCCATAAGCCGTTGTAGGATGCATTGCCGCTCGTCCCTAGAAAGAGTTCGCAGTTTCCGTAGCTGACATTCAGAATTTTCGCCCCAAGCGTCGAAATGTTATCGACGACATAACTCGCAGAGTCAAAGATGGCATCGTTCGAATTTGTCTGCTGCGTCACGACGAGCTTTACTGCCGCCTTCGGCGCAAGTGCCCCCGCCCACTCCACATCGAGTGCATTCTCAATCTGGTCGTCCAGCGTGCAGTTTCCCGTACTCCCTTTGCAGAAACCGGGATCGACTGCTCCGTTTTGAACGATGCTGAATGAGCCGCCGCTTAGTCCGAAAGTGCTCCTGAAGCTTGAAACGTCCGATGCCCTGACGTCGCTACGCCCCGCAATCGCAATCGTCTGTCCTGTGCCATCGATCCCGCTGCTCCATAGCGGAGCCACGTTGTAGATCGCAGCAAAATCGGATGGCGTAACGTCCTCGATCTGGCACCCAGAGCCGCAGCTGAATCCCATATCCGGGCGTAACCCGATCTCGGAAGCGTTTGCGGACGGAACCGACGGCGCTTTTGCCACCGCGCTTGATGCCGGTCTGCTTATCACCCGATGCAGCGGCTTAGGAATAAAGTTATGCAGCGCCTTTGGTCCCAGTACCACCGGCTCCAGCGCCATGGGAATCTGCGGATCGGTCAAATTCGAGAAGTGCGCTTTGCCATGCACATTCAGGTTGTGCAGCTCCGTATGAAACGTCGCTTCCACCTGTCGTGCCGTGCCGCCGAACCGGATCGTCATCCGGTCTTTCGAGACCTCATCCACCGTCAGCCCGTGACTCGCGAGCCAGCTCGTCACCTTCGCCATGTCCGATGTCGCTGGTCCGAACCTCTCGCCGATCTGCTCCGGCGTCAGCCACTGATGGAAATTCGGCGAGTTCGGTTCATACTGGCTTTCGACGAACGCATCAAATGCGGCCTGCATCTCCGGGCTGCGTTGCAGCACCAGGACCAGCCCCGTCATGGGCATGTTCGCGCTTACCCGGCCCGCATCGTTCTGTGCAATCGCCGCCGGAGGAATATTCCCCCGAAGGGTCGTCAACTGGTTCTCATCCACCTTTTCGCGGATCAGAGCCCGTGTGGTGGGATGCTGCGCGACTGCCGCGCTGCCGGCGAAGGATAACAAGGCAATAAGGCTAAGGAATGACGTATGCAGGGGGCGCATCTTCCTGACCAGAAACCTTTCTCGGGGTGAGGTCCCCGAAGAGGCAGATCGTTAGTGTTTGGCCGCAAGCAGCATCTTCCGCCGCTCTATGCAGAGATGATTTGGCTCGAATTGTACCCGCTGCAACCAATGCCGCAATATCACCAATTGGCGACATGGTCATGTACCCGTATTGACTGAAATGGGTCAGCTAACCGGTTCCTGTTCTGGGAACAAGCCGCCGAAAGCACCTCTTTGCCGGCACATCCGCGCACCCGCTCCAACAACTAAATCTGAGTTCCTGATTCGATAGACGTTCCACCTTCCCGCAAGTTGTGTCATCAGATCGTCATTTGTGCGCTGGCGCTTTCCCGTACTGGGAAACTCCGATCCCCTCTCATCCCCGGCCCGCCGGTATAGAATGAGGCGGTTTCCGGAATACGCTCTCCCGGGCGACCCAAAAACCTTCCGCCCTCAAGCGTTTCCAACCAAACGAACGCCGTTTCCAGGGATGGATTGCCATGAAGCTTTCTTTGCGCGCTTACCTCCTCACCGCTGCCCTGCCGCTCCTTGTGGCAAGCTTTGGAGTGATGAATAGCCAGGCTCAAAATGTGACCGAAATCGGTGGACAGAAGATCGTCACACTCACCCGCACCGTCTCCAGCAAAACCAAGCCCGAATTCACCAGCGTTACCGTCCTCCCGGGGCGCGGCATGGAACTCTTCCAGATCACCGCAAACTTCCCAGGTAAGGGCAGTGTCGACGTCCTCGCCTCGCCCAGCCTCGAAGAAGCCAAAAAGATGCTCGACGAGCAGGACACGCCCAACGGCGATCTCGGCTATCGTCTCGGCTCCGCGTTTCTCTACCCCTATCCCAACCGCATCCGCGGCACGCTCTCCTCAGATGGAAAAACCCTCACCACCTCATGGCAGGGCAAAACCATTACGCTCCCCGCAAACAACATTGGCAAAGAAGCCGGCGCTGAACGCCACGCGATGCACGGCCTCATCCTCAAGTCGAAAACCGTCGACCTCAAAGAGAAGACCATCCCCGGCGGCAAGGAAATCTCCGGCACAATTCACGGCGGCGACTTCGGCGGCCACTGGCTTTCCAAGTCAGATCTCGTCATCACCATAACGCTCACCGCCGATGCCGTTGACGCCACCGTCACTGCCAAGAACGTCGGCAAAGAAGCCGAGCCCGTCTCCATCGGCTGGCATCCTTATTTCAACTTTCCCTCGGGCGACCGCACCCAGGTACGTCTTCAGATACCGGCAGACATGGTCGCCAAGGTTGACAACTACGACAACGTCTTCCCCACCGGCCAACTCGTCCCCGTTAGCGGCCAATTCGATCTCCGCAAAGGCCAACCGCTCTACAAGAACTTCTACGACGACAATTGGAGCAAGCTGAATTGGGAAAACGGCATGGTCGAGGTCAACATCCTCGATGAAGCGGCGAAGTATGGCGTCCGTATCCAGGGGCTATCGCCTGAAATCAAAACCATTCAGGCCTACGCGCCTCCAGCCAAGAACTTCGTAGCCGTCGAGCACCAGTTCAACTTCGCCGATCCCTTTGGCAAAGAGTGGAACGGTATGGACACCGGGATGGTCACCCTTCAGCCCGGCCAGAGCACCAAGTGGCACGTCCGCCTCAAGCTCTTCGTTCCCTAACCAGCCTCCGCTTCACAAACGAATGCCCGGATCTCTTCGGATCCGGGCGTTCTCTTTCTGCGGCACCTCGCCTCAGCGGCCGGGGGCTCAGGGTCCCTCGCACTTGGGGACCCGGAGACCACAACGCTCTTATGGCCTTACCTCATACACCAGGTTGAACGGCGTTTGTGCCGCCCTCCTGAATCGCGTAAATCCCGCCGTCATCACAGCATCCCGAATCCGCTCCTCTCCAGCCTGCGCACCCAGCGCCGCGCCTACCTCCTGAGCCAGCGACGCGGGTGTACACAGCATCGTCGACGCCGAATAGAAGATCCGACCGACTGGATTGTGATTCTGCTCCGGACTGTCATGCGCAAACGGCTCTACCACCATCCACGTTCCATCCGGCTTAAGCGTCGACAGCACATGCTTCGCCGCTCCCACCGGATCTCCCATGTCATGCAGGCAATCGAAGAACGTCACCAGGTCATACCCGCCGTTCGCCGGATAGCTCTTCGCACTCGCCACCTCAAAGCTGATCTGGTCCAGCAGCCCGTCGCGCCCGCCCACATGGCGCGCATACTCGATCGATCCGCTGTGATAATCAAACCCGCTGAACCGCGACTTCGGGAACGCTTTCGCCATCAGAAACGTCGACGCGCCATGCCCGCATCCCACATCCGCCACCGAAGCTCCCTTCGACAGCTTCTCCATCACGCCATCCAGCCCCGGCAGCCACGAGCTCAGCAGATTCTGCTCATAGTTCGGCCGGAAAAACCGCTCCGTTCCGAAGAACAGATTCGCATCATGCTCATGCCATCCCACGCCCTCGCCCGTACGAAACGCCTGCGTGATCTTCGGCTCATCTTTAAAGCAAGCCGAGACAATATGAAACGCTCCCGGCAGATCGATCGCCGTTAACGCGACAGCCTGCTCAGGCGGCAGCTCATACGTCTTCGTCGACGCGTCGTACGTAATGTATCCGCTCGCCGCGTTCGCGTTCAGCCATTCGCGTACATAACGTTCCGAAGTCTTCGTCTTCTCCGCAAGTCCGGCTGACGTCATCGGCCCCGCGCCGGCCATCGCCTTGAACAATCCGAGTTTGTCTCCAATCACGATCAACGCCGCATGAAGCGCAGCGCCGAGATCGGTGACAGCCTTCCCCATGAAGGCATCCAGTTTCGCAGGATCGAATGCAGGAGCAGGCGCAGTAGCACTTGCCATATAGACCTCCAAAGATGACGGGGTCCCGGGAAGAGCCGCATCCTACGCCACAAAAAACGACGATGTAAAGCAGTTTTTCGCAACCTCTGCGAAGCCCTGGAGGGGCTACCGATAATAGCCCAGGCGAAGCCGCCCCAGCGGCGCACTCCTGGGAAAGATTTTAAAATCCGATCCAAGCCCCGGAGGGGCGACCGAACTGCCATAGCGTACCCGAGAACTTCACCACCAAGCACAAACTTCACAAACAGGAATTTAGACTTTCCCTATGCGCATAACATACGAGCTGACCGCAGCTGAATTCGTGGCTGCTCAACGGCTTCACTCTCGCAGAAATCCGGTAGGCTATTTCAACTTGGCAATTTGCTACGTGCTTGCCCCGCCGCTGGGTATTTTCCTGATGCTGAGCGTTGTTTCATTTCCTAAGGAAGGGTTCACCCTGTCGTCGCTTGCGAAAGAGATTCTGCCGATTCTAATAACGCTCGCCCCTCTCTGGATCCACCTCTATTGGCGCGATCGATTCAAGTCGAGTAGAGTCTCGAACGGACCCTGCATAATCGACTTCGATAAGGAACGTATCGTTTCGGAGATGCCCGGCGTTTCAAGGAGTACCGTGGAGTGGGCTGCGATCAAGAAACATCGCGAAAGCAAGAGAATGCTTCTGGTCTACATCTCAGGCGTATCCTTTTGGGCTATCCCGCGCCGGGCTTTCACAAAGGAGCAGTACGATGAACTTCTCCCTCTACTCAGGGAGAAGCTTTCATCGCGCAATTGAGACCACCTGTCGCGCCCTTAACCACCCACCCAGCCACGACTGCGGCAACGCCAACACAATCAGCGCCACCGGATACCAGTGCGGCCCATACGCCGGCCCCGCATTCCAAGTCGCAATCGCCCCCGCAAGGCTGGCCGCAAATCCAAACGCCCCGCCCACCATCGCATGCGCGATCGGCCGATACGGCGCGAGATACGCCGTCAAAAAACTCGCCGCAACTCCGTACACCACCCGATACGCCGTAACCAACGCCAATACGCGGTCTGGCACGCGCTCGCCGAGCGGCGGAAGCACGCCAGCCTTGCGCAATACAACATCCGTGATTAGTGTGACAGCGATTCCCGCCGCCATACCTGCGAGAACAGCCAGAATGCTGCGCCCCAACTGACGCTGCGAAGATGTTTGAGACGAGACTGGACTCATAACGTTCAGACCTCCAGCACGGGGATTTCCCGCCATCATACCCGCCACACGCTGTGACCGCGAATCCGAAACGGAATCAGTTCCGTTTGCTACCATTACTCCGCCCGGGAGAGACCCATGAAATCGAGCATTCCGCGCCTGTCCATCCATATCTTACTTATTTCCATCGCCTTCGCAGCTCAGCTCGCCTCGCAAACAAAATCAGAGTCCGCTGCAGCGCCTGATGCACCGTACAGAAACACATCTCTTCCCGTCGACCAGCGAGTCGCCGACCTGCTTCAGCGCATGACCCTTGAAGAGAAAGCGACTATGCTCGCCGGCTCCGGCTGGATGGAGTCCGCGCCCATACCGCGCCTCGGCATCCCCGCCATCAAAATGGCTGATGGACCTATGGGTGTTCGTTCATGGATGGGCAGCTCCGCCATCACCAACGCAGCGAACGCACCAAGGATCACTTCGACCTCATTTCCTTCTGGCGTAGCCATGGCCGCCACCTGGAATCCTGACCTCGTCCAGCGTGAAGGCAAGGCCATCGCACAGGAGACCAAAGCCCTCGGTCGCGACATGATCCTGGGCCCCACCGTCAACATCAACCGAGTTCCGCTTTGGGGCCGCAATTTTGAAGGCTACGGTGAAGATCCATTTCTCGCCGGCCGTCTCGGAGTTGCCTACATCAAAGGCGTTCAATCCGAGGGCGTCATCCCTTCCGTCAAGCACTTCGCCGCCAACAACGAAGAGTTCGAGCGCCACCGCCTCGACGAAAAAATCGATGAGCGTGCCCTCCACGAAATCTACCTGCCCGCATTCAAAGCCGCCGTGCAGGAAGCCGACGTGTGGACCGTGATGTCAGCCTACGAGAAGGTCAACGGCAAATACTGCGCCGAGAACGACTATCTCCTCACCGACATTCTCAAGAAGGAATTTGGCTTCAAGAACTTCGTGATCTCCGACTGGGGCAGCACCTACTCCACCGCTCCCACCGTCAACGCCGGCATGGATCTCGAGATGCCCGGCGGCCCGCCGCTCCACGAAATGTTGAAGAGACCGCAAACCATCATGTCCGGCAACAGCGGCGGATGGCTCGAAGCCGACAAAGTCCTCGCCGAGGTCAAGGCCGGACACATCACCGAAGCTACGATCGATGACAACGTCGGCCGCATCCTCCGCGTCCTCATGCTGAGCGGTCTGATGGAACACCAGCACCCCCCCGGCGGCGAGGTCGACACACCTGAACGCCAGAAGATCGCGCTCGAGGGCGCAACCGAAGGCATCGTTCTCCTCAAGAATCAGAACGCGCTTCTCCCCCTCGACGCCAAGAAGATCCACTCCATTGCCGTCATCGGACCCAATGCGCTTATCGCGCGAACCGGCGGTGGCGGCAGCTCCCTCGTTCGCCCTGACCACGCCGTATCTCCTCTTGAAGGAATTACGAAACGCGCCGGCTCCGCTATTCAAGTCACATCAATGGTTGGTGTCGGCATGGAAGGCGAAGATCCCGCACACGACACTCCCGAAGCCCGCGCAGCCGATCTCAAGCAAGCTGTTGATATCGCCTCCAAAGCCGACATCGCCATCGTCGTAGTCGGCCGCTATTACAAGAACGAGTCCGAAAGCTTTGACCTCAAGACCATGGACCTTCCCGCCGGTCAGGACGAGCTTATCCAGGCCGTAGAAAAAGCCAACCCGCACACCGTCGTCGTCCTCAACACGGGGGACCCGGTCACCATGTCCAGATGGATCGACTCGACGCCCGCAATCCTCGATATGTGGTATGGCGGACAGGAAGGCGGCAACGCCGTCGCTGCAATCCTCTTCGGCGACGCCAATCCATCCGGCAAGCTCCCCGTCTCACTTCCGAAAAAATTCGAAGACTCACCCGCCGCAAAGACCTACCCCGGCCAGGACCTCCACACCGAATACTCGGAAGGCATCTACGTCGGTTATCGCTACTACGACACCAAAAACGTCGAGACCCAATTCCCCTTCGGCTTCGGCCTCAGCTACACCACCTTCCAATACAGCGACCTGAAGGCGGTACCCATCACCGTGTTCAATGGCGCCGTCCATACAAATATCGTTGCTGTAAAACTGAACATCCGAAACACCGGCCACCGCCCCGGAGCCGAAGTGGTCCAGATTTACGTCCACGACGGCCACTCCAAGATCGATCGCCCTGTTCACGAACTGAAGGCATTCAAGCGTGTGGAACTCATTCCCGGTGAATCGAAGATGGTCGAACTCACGCTCGACGATCCGGCATTCCAGTACTGGGATCCCTCAACCAAGCAATGGACGCTCGATCCCGGTCAGTTCGAAATACAGGTCGGATCATCATCCCGCGATATCAGGCTCAGAACCGCAGTCAATGTGACCCGCTGATGAACTCACCCCAGATACCGCGCGAGATCCACTACAACGCAGCCGAGCACATCTCCGTCGCTCTGGCCGCGGACCCCTATCTCCGCCCCGCATTCTCTCTCCGGAATCGTCTCTCGCGCCTCGCCTGGAACATCACCTGGGCCATCTTCTATCGCCTCTCGCCCCGCCCCTTCCACGCATGGCGATCCATGCTCCTCCGTCTCTTCGGCGCAAAAATGGGACCCAACTGCCACTTCTATCCGAGCTCGCGCGTTTGGGCTCCATGGAATCTGATCAGGTCACTGCCGGCGATGGCGTAGAAATCTACAACCCCGCCCCCATTCGCCTCGGCTCTCATGCGATCCTCTCGCAGAGTTCCTACCTTTGTGGAGCCACCCACGACTTCGACGATCCAGCCTTCCCGCTTCTTGCCTTCGCAATGGAGGTCGGTCCATGTGCCTGGATCTGCGCCCGCGCCTGCGTCGCCCCCGGAGTGAACATCGGCGAAGGAGCAGTCCTCGGACTCGCCTCTGTCGCTACCCGCGATCTGGAACCCTGGTCCGTCTACGCCGGCGCTCCCGCAAAGAAAATAAGAGAACGACAGCGCACCCGTTAATTCGTGCCTACGGCCTACACCCATCCACCATCGATCACGTACGACTGATTCGTAATCGCGCTGGAGTCGTCCGCCGCCAGAAACAGCACCAGCCGCGCCACATCCTCGGGCAGAATGTCCCGCTTCAGTGCCTGGCTCGCCATAATCTCCGCCTTGTACTCCGGCGTGTACACCAGCCGCTTCTGCTTCTCCGTCGCAATCGCGCCCGGCAACACTGCATTCACCCTGATCCCAGCCGCTCCCAGTTCATGGGCCATCGTCCGCGTCAGTCCGACAATCGCCGCCTTCGCGGTCACGTACACCGGCACCCCCGTCGAAGGAATCATCCATGAGATCGACGACATATTGATGATGCTTCCTCGTCCCGCCGCCTTCATCGACGGCAGCACTGCCTGGATCATGAAGAACTGCGGCCTCAGGTTCACCGCGATCGACTCGTCGAAGCACTCCGTCGTCACGTCCTCGATTCGGTGCCGGCGATCATTCGCCGCATTGTTCACCAGGACGTCCACTCCACCCAGTTTGTCGATCGCCTCCGCCACCCGCGCCTTCAACTCACCCACATCCGTCAGATCGCAATGCAAGTACACCGGAGCCGGCTCTCGCAGCGACTCAACCAACTGCCCCGCCGCCTCGTCCTGCACATCAAAGAAAGCCACCCGCGCACCCTGCCGGGCAAAATGCTCCACAATCGATGCCCCGATTCCCGTCGCCCCTCCCGTAACAAGAATGGCGCGATCGCGAAGACTCGGATAGCTGGCGTAGGCGGCAACTGAATGCGGATTCACCTCGGACATTTTCTGAAAGACCCTCTCTCAATAGCACTCACTCAACATCGCAGCAAGTATAGGGCCGCCGCGTGCTGCAGCATTGCCATCAGGCATGTATACTTTGCCATCACAGCTTCCCAACCTCACTCTGAGCTCTGCTGAGATTTCGAAGACATCCGGCGTCGCCCCCCTTCCGCTGATGTCTTCGGCAAGATAACGTTCGGCTGAAACTCCGGACCTTCGAACAGCAGGGGCTGCAATGCCCCGGCTTGCACGCAGGAGGTATTCATGGAACTCAATCCAGGAACTATCGTCTCTCGGTGCCTGCTCGCAGCGGCACTCGCAGCATCATTGGTCACTTTCGCATCCGCTCAGACCGGCAACATCCGCAGCGTCACCTTCGTTACCGTCAAGCCCGACCGCATCGGCGACTTTCAGGCCGAAATCAAAGAAGTTCACGCCCTGATGAAAAAAGACAACTCCACCCGCTATAGCTCTGTGTGGATGTCGCTCACCGGTCCCCGCGAGTATGCCATCGTCTCCTACTACGACAAGTGGGCCGAGTTCGATGCCGGCGACGACCCGAAGACAAAAGATGACGCCGCAGACCTGGCTAGGCTTCAAACGCGCCTGGTCGACTGCGCCTCCAGTTGGCGAAGAACCATCGATGTAATTCAGCCCGATCTGAGCCTGCCCCAGACAAGCGCCGAGATGCCAAAGATGGTCCGCGTTCTGACCACCCTGGTGCGGGCGGACAAGTACCAGGACTATCTTGATCTCATCAAGTCGGACGTGCTTCCGGCTGCGAAAAAGGGCGGCTTGACGACCTACATGTTCTCAGAAACCAGGTACGGGGCGCCGAACACCCAGGTCACCTCCGTCACTGCCATGGACAAATGGGCAGAGTTGGATGAGCCATTCGGCATTGAGAAAGCACTTGGCAAGGACGGTTATAAGGCTCTGCTGGGCAAAGTCCGGCCTCTGATCATCCAGTCCGAGGTAAATGAATACCGCTTCCAGCCCGAGCTGAGCTACCTCCCCGCCGCCCCGGCAAAGTAGGAAAAACCCCAAAATCCGCACCATGCACCTCACACAACTGCCGGAGAATCCGGCAGTTGTTTTTTGCCCCCTATGTTGATACCACGCACTGGTACACCGTGATACACCGTCCCGCATCGCGGGTGCATACTGGTGTATATGCCATCATCGGGGCGACTTCCCCTTGGGTACCTCATGCGCGTTCATCCTGGCTATTGCACTTGACAAGGGAATCGGATCGAAGCCGCAGCCTCACCGCGGTTACCAGAGCCATCACTCGAGACTCGAACTGAGTCCGGAGAAATAGATTTCTCCCGCGCATCGCGGGAACGTCGCGACGTCAGGCCTTTTTTGAATCTCACGCCCGTCGCGCGGAAACGATTTCAGTCATCTGCCGGAACCCCTCAAGGGGGGTCTACCGCGCACGGAGGGGACACCATGTCGGAAGCTGCTCGCTATCCCGGAATTCGGGTCACAGCCAACGGAAACCAGCTCGTCTCGTACCACACAGAAACGCGCATCGCTGAAGCCGGCGTCTTTTATCCTATTACGCCTTCCACTGAAGGCGGCGAGCTCTTCCAGCAGGCCTTCGCTGAGGGCAACCTCAACGTCTTCGGCAAAAACACCATCGCCATCGAGACTGAAGGCGAACACGCAGCTCAGGGCGGCGCCATCGCACACTCCGTCTGCGGCAAGCGCGTGGTCAACTTCACCTCCGGCCAGGGCGTTGTCTACGGCGTCGAGCAGTACTATCACGCGCCCGGCAAGGGCTCCACGATGGTCCTCGAGGTTGGCGCCCGCGCTCTAACCAAACACGCTCTCAACGTCCACTGCGGACACGACGATATCTACGGCGCGCTCGACACCGGCTGGATCATGGTCTTCGGCAAAGACGCCCAGCAGGCAGCCGACCAGGCCCTCATCCTCCGCCGCGTCACCGAGCTTTCGCTCACGCCCGGCATGAACATCATGGATGGCTTCCTTACCAGCCACCTCGAACGCACCTTCTACAAGCACGAGTCCGAGCTCATCCGCGAATACCTCGGATCGCCCGAAGACATCATTGACTGCCCGACAGAAGCGCAGCGCGTCCTCTTCGGACCCACCCGCCGCCGCGTCCCCAAGATGATGGACCTCGCCAACCCGGTCCTCCTTGGCCCCGTTCAGAACCAGGAACACTACATGAACGGCGTCATCGCGCGCCGCAACAACTTCGCCGAGCCCATCCTCGACTTCCTGGAAGCCGCCTACAAAGACTTCGGCGATCTCACCGGCCGCTACTACGGACTGGTCACGCGGTACAAGTGCGACGACACGGATACGGTCTTCGTCTCTCTCGGCTCCGCTGCTGAGAACATCGAAGCAGCCGTCGACTATCTCCGCGAATCCCGCGGCGTAAAGGTCGGCTCCATTCACCTAAACGTCATCCGCCCGTTCCCCGAAGCGGCAGTCGTTGCCGCACTCAAGGGCAAGAAGAACGTTATCATCCTTGAGCGGACCGATGAGCCCTTGTCCGGCGACAACCCAATGGGCCGTGACATCCGCACCGCGCTCTCCAAGGCAGTGCAGGGCACCGCGGGCATCCCCAAAATCAGCCTCGCAGAAGTTCCCGCGATCTACAGCGGCAGCTACGGCCTCGGTTCGCGCGACTTCCGCCCCGAGCACATCATCGGCGCATACGAATACGCCACCGCCGGTCGCGCGCGCAAAGACGGCAAGACCGCAGCCGATGGAACCAACTTCTTCGTCCTTGGCATCGAGCACCCCTACGCCGTCATCGCCGACGAGATGCCGTCACTTCTGCCCGAAGCAGCGGTCGCTGTCCGCTTCCACTCCATCGGCGGATGGGGCGCCATCACCACCGGCAAAAACCTAGGCGCAATTCTCGGCGATCTCAACGACCTCCTCTACGAGCGCGACGGTCTCGTGGACGACAAGGGCAATCCCAAAGAAGTCATTCACGTCAGCGCCAACCCCAAGTACGGTTCAGAAAAGAAGGGCGCACCCACCAGCTACTTCATGGTGGCGGCAAAGGACCGCATCCGCGTTAACTGCGATCTGCGTCACGTCACCACCGTCCTCTGCTGCGATCCCAAGGCGTTCACCCACTGCAACCCGCTCGACGGCATCCAACCCGGCGGCGCCCTCATCTGGGAGTCCGATGCTGAAGGCGAGCGCGCATGGGAGAACCTCCCGCAATGGGCGCGTAAGCAGATCATCGAGAAGAATATTCGCGTCTACACGCTGCCCGGCTTCGAAATCGCCCGCAAGGCCACCGATCGCGCTGACCTCCAGCTCCGCATGCAGGGCAACGCCTTCCTCGGCGCATTCTTCGCGGTCAGCCCGCTGCTCCAGGAATTCGGCATCACCAGCGAGCAGTATCGCGACGTCGTCCGCAAGCAGTACGTCAAGAAGTTCGGCAAGCTCGGCGAAGGCGTCGTCAACTCCAACATGGAGGTCATGACGCAGGGCTTCGAACTCGTTAAGGAGATCAAGATCGGCGAGCTGAACGCCACCGACCACTCTTCTCTTCGTGGCGCAGCACTGCTTCCCATCCTCGAGCCGGTTCCCGCATTCGCCGAAGCCGGTGCCGGTGAAAGCTGCACTGTAAGCGGCTGCCGTTCCACACCGCCGCCCACCGGACAGTCCGAACGTCCTCCGGTTGCAACCATCTCCATGTTCGACTCCGAGTTCCGCAACAACTACGGCTACGATCAGCCCGCCACGCCGCTCGCGGCCATGGGCGTCATCGCCGCAGCCACCGGCGACACAGCATCGAAATACGTCGCCCGTCGCGAAACTCCGCTCTATATTCCCGAGAACTGCACCCAGTGCATGGAGTGCATCTCGGTCTGCCCCGACACGGCGCTGCCCAACACTTCGCAGGATCTCGGCACGCTCCTCAAGACCGCAGTATCGCGCTACGTCGGCAGCCCAGCCGAACGCGCCAGGATGCTCGAGAAGCTTCCCGAGATCGAAAAGCAGACACGCACCCGGATGCTCGCCGAAATCAAGCAGGGAACGCCGCTGCCGAAGATCATTCGCGAAGTCACCGAGAGCGTTGACGGTTTCTCCGCAGAAGCGAAAACACAGTTCTACAACATCATCGACAAGGTGCCGATGGCCTATCAGAAGGTCAACGCCATCTTCTCGTCACCCGAGCGCAAGGCGCCCGGCTCTGGCGGCATCTTCTCCATCTTCGTAAGCGATCTCTGCAAAGGATGCGCGGCCTGCGTCACTGCCTGCGGCGACCACGAAGCCCTCAAGATGGTCAAGGAAACCGAGGAGGTTAACGCCGAGCACGAAACAGGCACCGCCTTCCTCAACCAGTTGCCCGACACGTCGCAGAAGTACCTCGGTCTCTTCAACGCGGCAAACCCGGCCGACTCCAAAACTGCAACACTCCGCAACATGCTCATGGTTCGCCGCAACTACGACGCTCTCGTCGCGGGTGACGGTGCTTGTGCAGGGTGCGGTGAGAAGAGCGTGCTTCGTTCCATCGCCGCGGTAACCGAGGCTTACATGCGCCCCGTTTACCACGCCAAGGCCGATCGTTTCGTGGCCAAGGCCGGTGAACTCGAGAAGACCGGTGTCACGAAGTTGGAAGCGCTGAAGGCCGCGAACCCCGAAGAGTACGCCACCCTTCGCCAGACCATCGCGCATCTCATTCTCGGCCTCGGCGGCGAGAGAACAGAAGATACGCACTCCCGCATCGCCGCATACGAAGAGGCGAACGGACCCATCACCGACGCGCAGCTCGTTGAAGCCATCGCCGCGGTTCTGCTCACCGAGGCATTCAACCACAAGTCGCTGCAGCCGATCGACGGTCGTCTCGCCAACGGTATGTCCGTCATGGCCATGGCCGCGCACACCGGTTGCAACACGGTCTACGGCTCAACTTCGCCGAACAACCCTCACCCCTACCCCTGGATGAACTCGCTCTTCCAGGACGGCATCACTATCGGCTGGCTCATGGGAGAAAGCTTCATCGTCGACCACGCCCGCCGCTCCGTCCTCCCCGAGCGCCTCACCAACATCATCCTCAACGGCAAGGGAGTATCGCCGCGCGAGTACTACGAGTTCACTCACTTCACTGACGCGCTGATGACCGACCAGGAGATCATCGAACTTCCCAAGGTCTGGGTGGTCGGTGGCGACGGCGGTATGGGCGACATCGGCTACCAGAACATGTCCAAGGTGATCCTGCAGAACCGGCCCAACGTAAAGGCCGTCATGCTCGACACCCAGGTCTACTCCAACACCGGCGGTCAGAACTCCGACTCAACCCCCATGCTCGGCGGCAACGACATGAACGTCTTCGGCGCAGCCACGCAGGGCAAGAACACTGAGAAGAAGACCGTCGCCGAAACCTTCCTCGCCGGACACGG
>Ga0105241_10000171_pt1 | contig 47968 bp, 44 predicted proteins | sample KBSC64metaG_FD_80422 | JGI IMG/M metagenome (GOLD analysis project Ga0105241, IMG submission 80422) | Corn rhizosphere microbial communities from Kellogg Biological Station, Michigan, USA - KBS C6-4 metaG | ecosystem: Host-associated > Plants > Roots > Rhizosphere > Soil | place: Michigan, USA... | reverse complement strand
TGGGGGGTGCTGGTGCTCGTGATTGCCGGCGTGGGCGTCTGGCTGTTTCGGCATCGGAAACGGGCGCGGCGCGCCACGCCGTAATTCATCCACACGCCACCACGAAGTCGTACAGCGACGCTCGCCGCGTTTGCGTACAGTGATATAGTCCTGCTTCGTTCCTACAGTACGACGATCAAGGGAGCCGGCGCGGCGGCCATCAATTCGGCAGCGTCAACTGGGGGAACAAGTCGAACCTCAGCGTATCCACGAACACCCAATGTAGACGGTTCGTCCGGCGGCGGGTTCGAAGTAGCGTCCGCCGGCCGCGTTGATGACGACGGACGTGTTGTATTGGCGGTCGAAGAGGTTGCTCATGCCGCCGATGACCGACATACCGGTGTGCCCGATCGGCAGAGCACCGCGAAGATTCGCGACGACGGATGCGGGCGACGTAACCGTGTTGACGTCATTCACGAAGATACGCCCTTCGGCTCGCGCTTCGAGCGAGGCGAACGGGCCGTCGCTACGCCCTGCGTCGAGCGCGGCGGTCGCGATATAGGGAGCCACACCGGGAACACGCTTCCCGACTGTCGCACCGTTTGAGGCGGTGTCCGACAGCACGACTGCGCGGATCGATGTGTACGTTGCGCGCGCGGTGAGATGCGAGGTCAACGTCGCGCGAGTTTCGATCTCCATGCCGCGGTGTTCCGCTTCACCAGTATTCCGATAGTAGGTTCGTCCGGGCGCTGTTGCGACTTCGAATGGGAGCAGCTCATCGGTAATCCGCATGCGATAGACGTCGAGTTGATACGAGAAGCGTGAACCGATTACCCCGTGTCCACCGAGCTCGATCGAATGCGTGTGCTCTGGTTGAAGTGAGGAATTGAATCCGCCGGCGCCCGTTGGGCGATTCGCGAGCTCCGTCGTGGTCGGCGTCTGAAACGATGTGGTTGCGTTCGCGTAGAGTGTCAGTGCCGATGCCGCCGCGTACGATGCACCGAACGATGGACTGACGGCGGAGAGGGTTCGATCTCCGGAGTCGTCGGGATTCGTGGACGTGACGAGCCGGTCGGCGACGGCGAAGTGGACGCGGTCGTAGCGGACGCTTCCAAACAGGTGAGCTGCGCCAAGGACACCCGAGAGCTGCGCGAATGGCCCGAGACTCGAGACACGCTCGCGTTGATCGAGCGTCAGTGCGCCAAGCGCTCCTTTCACGTTGGTGTTGTTCGCTCGGTCATCGTGTTGCATATCGGATTCTGCGCCGATCATCCCTGTGACGGCACGATCGTTGGTGCCGCGCGTGAGCGCGTATGCGACGCGCCCTCCACCGGCGTGGCGATCGAGCGTGATGATGGTCGGCGGAATGGGATTATCGAGCGATCGCTGCAAGAGATATCCCGACATTTGTACCTCGCCGGCCGGAAGAACGAATCGTGCGCTCGTTCCTGTTTGGAGCTGCGAGCCGCGTTCTCCCGTGCGCTGCGCGACGTTGTTCGCGAAGGCGCGACGCCGATTCGTCGCCAACAATGAATCGGAGAGACCGCCGGGATTTTGTGCGTCGTGATGTTCGGTGTTGACGACGACGTGGATCGACGCACGTTCGGTCTCGTAGGAGACGACGCCGTTGCCGTGCGTATTTTTTGCGCGGCTCCAGTCGCGGTATCCGGCATAGTTCAGTTGATCACCGGTAAGGAGATAGCCCCAATGACCTCGGCTTCCCGACGCGCCCAGTTGTGCGCGACGGAGGCCGTCGCTCCCCGTCAACACTTGGATGCGCGGGGCAATCGACGCAGTCGAAGGGGGAGCACTGCGGAGTACGATCACCCCTCCCGCCGCATTGCCATACAACGCCGACGCGGGGCCGCGGAGCACCTCCGCGGTTCCGAAGGAGGCAAGATCGACGTTGTTCAGCGTCGATTGGCCATCGGCGAGTGTTGCGGGAATGTCGTCGACGATGACGCGGATCCCGCGCACACCGAACTGCGCGCGTGCGCCGACCCCTCGAATGGAGATCCGGTCACCAAGTGCGAAGTTGAGACGGTCATCGGCTTGCACACCGGACAGCGAGCCAAGGACGTCGGCGAGGGAGCGGCCGGTGCGCGCGAGGCTTCCGTCGCGCTGTGTCACGACCGATACGGCAAATGGGGCGTCGCCGAGGTCGAAGGGGGTTCGCAGGACGGAGATGTGGATCGCCGTCAAGGTATCCGGCGACGAAGTAGACGATGTATCGGAAGGTGCGACGATCTGTGCTCGGAGGGCGGTCGCGCCGAGTGCGAGAGATGCGGCGAGCCTGCGGAGTGACCGGTGCATGACACGAAGGGAGCGTTGCATAGGGAAGTTCATCACAACGCACTATGCATACCCTCCCTTCGCGAGCACAACCGGCGAAGACATTTCGCTACACAATTCTCACGAGGACGGCGGCGGTTCCGGGGGCGGTCCGCCCATGCCACCACCTCTACCACCCATTCCACCGCGTTGACCAAACGCGCCGCGTGGTGGGTCGGCGAGAATCTTTTCGAGGGCGGTCTTTTGATCCGTCGAGAGGACGGCGGTCGCCTCGGTTCTGGTCGCCTGCTGCGCGGTCTGCAACGCCGCGATCATCGGCGCCATCACCGATCGCCGCGCGATCACGGAATCTCGCTCGGCGACCGTCAACGTATCACCGCCGTCTCTCGTCGACATGAGCCGCCGGACAATGACGTTGTTTCGCGCCCGGAGCGTGTCGACTCGCTCGCGCAGCGTGTCCGTCGCCTGGTGAAATTTGGCGTCGATCGCGGTCAGTGCGACCGTTTGGCTATCGGCCAACGCGAGCTGCGTGCTGTTCATGAGGATGAAGCGGGCGTAGCCAACGCGGCTGATCATCGAGTCGCGCGCGGCTCGAGCCATCTGCTCGTTGTTGGCGCCACCGCGGTTCCCGGGGCGCATCCCGCCGCCACCGCGACGTCCCCCCATGCCGCCCATCCCTCCTCCCATTCCACCACGGCCACCTCCCATACCACCGCCGAATTGGGCGTGGGCGGCGAGTGGGGTCGCGAGCAACATCACCGTCGCCACGAGGGACGACGACGCCCGCATGAGGCGGGCGTTCAAAGCAGCCAAAACAGCCAGAGCAGGACGATCCGTTGCGGTTTGCATCCGATCTCCACGTTCGTATGAGAGTACACGGGGGTGAAACGTGCCGCCATCGATACACGAGACGGATGCAATCCGTTGGGGCTTGGGACCGATTGACGTGATGGGTGCGAGCGCCGTTAATTCTTCTTTGCACGCTTCTCCCTGTCTTTTGCCCCGGAACCTCCATGACCGATCCCGTCGTGTCCTTGCTCGAGCATTGGGACAGTTTCTATGTCATCATAGGCTCGTCCGCCGCGGCGCTCACCGGCTTGCAGTTCGTCGTGATCGTGCTCGGCGCGGAGCTCGGTGCGCTTCGCGCCTCGGCGCTGGGACCGTGGGCGACACCGACGGTGGTACATTTCTGCTCGGTGCTGCTCATTTCGGCCATCGCACGCGCACCGTGGACGTCGCTGCTTGCAGTCAGTGTCGCACTGACGTGCTGCGGTATTGGCGGGATCCTGTATGTGGTGAATGTGGTACGCCAGGCACAGCGGCAATCCGACTATAAGCCAGTCCTCGAGGACTGGCTCTGGCATTGCCTGTTTCCATTCATCGCATATTCGGTGGCGGCAGTGTCCGGGGTGTTAGTTCCGTGGCACGCCGAGGGCGCACTGTTCGGGATTGGAGGAGCGGTGGTGGCGCTCCTGTTCATTGGGATTCACAACGCGTGGGACTCGGTGACATACATGGCCGTCGAGCACAACAAGAAGCTCGATCCATCGACTTCACGGGAACGTGATTGACGCAAACCGTTAGCTGAACCGCCCGGCGTGTGTCAACGTATTGAACGCGTTGGAGATGCTGATCACGCTTTGCGTAATTCCCTGCGGTCCGGAATGCGACGCGCCGGGCACTTGGAAAAACCGATAATCGCTCGCCTTGATGGCGGCAGCGAATCGCTTTTGATCGCCGTACAAGTTGCCTGATTGCACTTCGATCTGCGACGCGGAGTCGACGCCGTAGCAAGTGATGCGCACCGCACGATCGGGGAGCCGTGCCGCGGCGGCATCGACCAACCCGAGTTGCGGACTTCCGCCGCGCATCGCTTCGCATTGGCTTCGTTTGGACGGTTCCGACATCGCAATGCGCGCGTCGACGTTCGGGATGCCGCGATAGGGCGTATCCATCGTGATGAAATTGTACGCCCGCGCGATGCGCGCATTCGGCGCGACAGGATTGGCGGGGTCGGCATCATCGACGAGCGCCATGAAGGCGTCGAGGCCGCCCATGCTGTGTCCCATGATGTCGTATTCGCCCATGGTCGATCCGTCGAACGGATACGACCGCGCGATGATCTCTCGCACAGTCGTCGCGAAATCGAGGAACGTCGCGCGCAATACGTTTGCATCGAAGTCGATGAGGCGCACGTTGGCGGCATTCCACGCGGCCGGGTTCGCCAAATCGCGCGACGCGACCGCGAGGTGCCAATTCGAGAATATTTTTGGTCCCCAGACGTCGGCAATGGTGTTGGGACCGCCGATCCAGCAGCCGGCCTGCTCGTCCTCGAGCCCGGGAACCATGTACAGCGTGCGCTGCAGCATCAACTTCCCCTTCCGCTGCGACAACCATTGTTCGCACGCGGTTTCGATCTCGTCGACTGTCGCCATCGATCACCGTCTCGTCAAAACGTCCATTGGCACGCCGAGCATCGTGTCGGCTGTATCGCGATTCCCACTTCGCGGAATGAACGGCCGATGCCGAGCCGTTCGAGTCCGCCGTGTACGGTCATCTCGAGATGTCCGTCGAACATCACGGTCGTGATGCCGAGCGTGTGTCGTTGTAACGTCCCCGCTGCGGTCGCGTGCTCGATCCGATCGTACGCGTACGCCGCGCCAACGAGATGTTGGAAGACGAACGGGAGATTCCCGGGAATGTCGCGGAGCACCGTCACCGGGAGCACGACGTTGAAATGCGGGACGACGTCGTGGCCGCGCGAGCGTCGTAGCGCGCCGTCCCATCCCGCGTCGGCTTGGCCGGAAATGTAGCTGTGGATCATGATTTTGCCGGTTCCGACGCCTGGGATCCAGATCTTTCCTGGCATTCCGGCCTGGACTGTTGCGCCGATCCATCCGTCGCGAAAGAGACCGAGGCCGGGATCGTATGACGGTTTGCGCGTCGTGCTCGTGCCTGCGTACAGCCACGCCGAGCCAATCGCTTCATTGCCGTGATCGCCTTGCCGGCCGAAGGGGAGACCGCGCGTCGATCCTTGGAGGACCGCACCGTATTCTCCGTCGCCGAAGGTGAGCGCGGTGCCGGTCACGCTGAATCCATCGGAACAGGGATCGGGGCTCGTCAACGAAAAGCCGAGCTCACCCAACACACCACGATTCTTCTCCTCGAAACTTCCGGGGTTACTCGCTTGCAGGCTTACTAGCGGATGCATCGCCAGAATGCCGCGGGCGCCGGGAATCAATCCATCATTCGTCGCGTACGAGTGGGGTTGTACGCACCGCATGCGATCGGTGAGGCCGAGGTAGTCGTTGCGACGAGTTGCTTGAGCGTGCATGACGAAGGGTGACATCGTGGACAGAAGGAGACTCATCCAGAACGCCTTCGTAAACGACTTCGTGAACACCTTCGTGGTGATCACCATACGCTCAACTTGATGGAACGTCGATCGATTCATGTTACGTGATTGCTAAAACCGGCGCATAATTATATCGCATCCTTCCCCATGGCTGGCGGGGAAGGGATCGACCAGTCGACCAGTAGCGTCGCCCTGGCAGGGGTGAATAACTTCCTGGGCTCTCACGCCCCTGTGAGAACGGCGTCGAGCCACACCGCCCCGGACCACCCCTTTTGTCAGCACTGCCCATGTCGTTCCACGACCGCCCCGTCTTCCCGCGGGGATTCCGCTGCGCCAGCCGGAATTGTGGCCTCAAGCCGTCGGCCAAAGACCTCGCGCTGTTCGTGAGCGAGGTGGACGCCTCCGCGGCCGCGGTCTTCACGCGGAATCAGTTCCCGGGGGCGCCGGTCATCCTGGGGCGCGAGACGATCCGGGGCGGGCAGCTGCGCGGCGTCGTGGTCAACAGCAAGGTCAGCAACGTCGCCACGGGCGCCCGAGGCGTCGAGGACGCGCGCCGGATGGCGGCGGCCGCCGCTGCTGAAATTGGGACGACGGCCGACCGCATTCTGGTCAGCTCCACTGGAGTGATTGGCGTTCCGCTGCCGATCGAAAAGATCGAGCGTGGCCTCCCCGGCATGACCGCCGATCTCCAGACAGATCCGTTGGTCGGCGCCGAAGGGATCATGACGACCGATACGTACGCCAAAGCGCTGTCGGTGAACGTCGGCGACGCCACGATCACCTGGGTCGCGAAAGGATCCGGGATGATCGAGCCCAACATGGCGACGATGCTGGTCTACATCTTCACCGACGCCGCGCTCGCCCCCGCGACGCTCGACCGGATGTTGCGGACCGCCGTTCACGTCTCCTTCAACATGCTCTCGGTCGATACCGACACGAGCACGTCGGATACGTGCGCCATTCTCGCGAACGGGCTCGCCGGCGCCGTCGATGAGGCGGCGTTCCTCGACGCGCTCACCGCGGGGTGCATCCGCATGACGGAGATGCTCGCGCGCGACGGCGAAGGGGCGGAACATTTGCTTCGCGTCACGGTCGATGGCGCGGCGACGGAAGACGAAGCGCGGATCATCGCGAAGTCGCTCGTCAACTCGCCGTTGATCAAAACGATGGTGCACGGCGCCGATCCCAATGTGGGACGGATCCTCATGGCGATCGGCAAGTGCTTCGGATGCACGATTGCCCCGGAGCGGACCAACGCGCGCATCAATGGCTTCGACGTCGTCCACAACGGCGCACGGTTGTCGTTCGATGACGCGATCGTGCGCGAAACGCTCGGCCGCGAAACGGTCGACATCGCCGTCTCGCTCGGCGTCGGCGACGGAGCGGCGATCGCGTACGGGTGTGATCTCACCAAAGGCTACATCGACGAAAACGCGGCATATTACTCCAGCTGAGGACTGCGTATGACGACTCCCTCCATTGATCCGAACGAAGATCCGCGCGCGGAAGATCCCCGCGTCATCGAAGGGTTGAGCCAGATCGGGCAGATGCTCGTTCCGGGGGAATCGGTCCAGGCCTACGCCGTCCAGCGCCGGCTGTTCGCGCTCACCCATCGCCGCCTCATCATCGCCGCGACGACCGGCCGATTCATCGCCATCCGGCGCAGTCTGTTCGGCGGATTTTCGCCCGTCGACGTCCGGTGGCAGGACGTCAAAGACGCCCGGATCGACGTCGGGACCTTCGCCACTCGGCTCTCCCTCTCGGCTTTCGATCGCCCCGACATGGCGATCGCCGGGCACACCGGGACGCTCACGTTCGACGGACTCAGAACGGAGCAGGCCCAGGCCGTCTACCGGATGTGCCAATCGCAGGAGCAGGCCTGGCGCGAAAAGCGCCGAGTGCGGGAGCTCGAGGAGCTGCGGGCAAAGTCGGGGGGAATTCAAATGGGGAGCGGCGGCGCCATGAGCGGCCCCGGCGCGGCTGCCGCCGACCCGACCGCCCGTCTCACCCAGGCGCGCGACATGTTGAACCAGGGGCTCATCTCCGACGCCGAGTACGAATCGCTCAAGGCGCGGATCATCAGCGGCCTCTGATCCCAGCAGCCTAGGGATGGACCCTAGGCCTGCCCTAGGCTAGCCGGTCACACTTCCAACATTTGGTCACTTCCGCGCGTACTCGTGACGCTTGGAAGTAAGCGCGTACATTTTTGCCGCCGGCGAGAGGTGTGGGCTGGGCGGCGGAATGGCGCGCGCGCGTGCTCTGCATAGTGCTTTGCACGGTCAACGGCGCCTCGCGCGGAGTTGGGCCATGTCGGATGGAGTGAATCGCAATCGGCTGTTCCGGGCGTGTACAGTGTCGCTGGTCGCTTCCGCATTCGGATTCGCGATCCGGGCCGCCATCCTCGGCGCGTGGCGACAAGATTTCAATCTCAGCCAAGAGCAGATCGGGTACCTCCTTGGCGCCGGACTCTTCCCCTTCGCGATTTCGATCATTCTGTTCAGCTTGATCGTCGATCGCATCGGGAACGGGGTCTCACTCGCGATCGCGTTCACCCTCCACGTGGCGTCGGTGCTCGTCACTATCGCGGCGCCACTCGCGCTCCCGGCGGCGGGCGCATCACCGGAAGCGGTGGCTGCGGGACAAAAAATCGGCTTCACACTGCTCTACGTCGGAACGTTTCTCTTCGCGCTCGGGAACGGAACGCTCGAAGCGGTCGTCAATCCCGTCACGACGACGTTGTATCATCGTGAAAAGACGCACTATCTCAACATCCTGCATTCGGGGTGGCCGTTCGGACTGGCGCTCGCGGGACTCCTGGTGATTGCGTCCAATGTCATCAACCCGGCCTATATCCCCGGTCGCCTGTGGCAATGGCAAATGGGACTTGTCCTGATTCCCACGCTGTTGTACGGGGCGATGTTGTTCGGGCAGAAGTTCCCCGTGCAGGAACGGGTTGCGGCCAACGTCCCGTACGTCGACATGTTGCGCGAGTTCGGCGCGGCGAGCTGCTTCATCGTTTGCTTCTTCGTCGTCGCGGGGATCAACCAGATCATGTTGGTCGCCGGGGTCCCCGCGTTCGCGCTTTCCACCCAATTGATCATCGCGCTCGTACCGGCGCTCCTCTTCGCGCTCTACATCCGGAGCTTCGGGCGTCCGATGTTCGTCATTCTCCTCCTGGTCATGGTGCTGCTCGCGACGACGGAGCTCGGCACGGACAGCTGGATCGGCGACATCATGCGCACGGTGCTCAAGAGCCCGACGCTCGGCACGCTCTTCCTGGTGTGGACGTCGCTCATCATGTTCTTCCTGCGCTTCTTCTCCGGCCCGATCGTGAAGCGCGCGAATCCGCTGCAGCTCCTGGCGGCGAGCGCGGCTATCGGTGCGATCGGACTCGTCTGGTTGGCGAAGGCGGGAACGGCACCCGCGATCTTGTTCATGGCGGCGACGTTCTACGGATTCGGCAAATCGTTCTTCTGGCCGACGACGTTGGGTGTCGTGAGCGAACAATATCCTCGCGGCGGCGCGCTCATGATCAACGCGATCGCCGGGGTCGGGATGATTTCGGTCGGCACGTTGGGGAACCCAGCCATCGGCGCCGTGCAAGATGGCGCCTTCGCCGCCGAAGTCCGTGCCGCCGATCCGGCGCTCGCCGCGCGACTCGTCGACAAACGTCCGGGAATTTTCGGCGAGTCGTACGCCGTCGATCCGCTCAAGCGCGCCCAGATCACGACAGCGCTCGCGACGACGACACCAGGGACGACCGACGCCGTCGCACTTGCTCGCCAACAAGCACTGCTCGACAGCGCCGACAGCAGCACCAAACAAGGGACGCTCGCCAAGATCGCGCTCCTTCCGATGATCATGTTGGTCTGCTATCTCGCGCTCCTGGCGTACTTCAAAACCCGGGGAGGATATCGCCCGAGCTATCTCCTCCCCGAGGAAGACGACTTCACCGACGATGAACAGCTGCGCGTCGTGCGTGGCCGCATGTCGGTCGTGAACGCGCACGCGTCTTCATGAGTTCTCCCGCTGTGTCTCGCACCGTTCTGCTCATCGCCACACTCGATACGAAAGGCGCCGAGGTGGCGTATGTGCGCGATCTCGTGGAACGGGCGGGGTACAGGGCGATGGTGCTCGACGCTGGTGTGTTGTGGGATCCACCATTTCCGCCGGACATTGCGGCACACGCTGTCGCCGAAGCGGGTGGTGGAACGCTCCAAGCATTGCGCGTGCAAGGGAATCGGTCCAGCGCGCTCGACGTCATGGCGCGGGGCGCCACGGCGATCGTCTCCGAGTTACATCGCGCCGGGTCGATCGACGCCGTCCTCGGGCTCGGTGGGTCGTGTGGCACCGCGATCGCCTCCGCGGCGATGCGCGCGCTCCCGATCGGCGTTCCGAAAGTCATGGTGTCGACTGTTGCGTCGGGGCAAGTGGCGCCGTACGTCGGGGTCACCGACATGACGATGATGTACCCCGTCGTCGACATCGCCGGGCTCAATCGGATCTCACGACAAGTGCTCACCAACGCCGCTGGCGCGGTGTGTGGGATGCTGTCGCAACGCCGTCCCGACGCGGTCGACCGTCCCATCATCGCCGCAACAATGTTCGGCGTGACGACGCCGTGTGTGGAACGGATCCGCGAGCGGTGCGAAGCCTCGGGATTCGAAGTCGTCGTCTTTCACGCCAACGGCAGCGGCGGCCGCGCGATGGAGGAATTGATTCGCGCCGGCTTCATCGCGGGCGTCGCCGACGTCACAACCACTGAGTGGGCCGACGAGCTCGTCGGCGGAACGCTCAGCGCCGGCCCCACACGCCTCGATGCGGCGATCGAAACGGCGACGCCACAAGTCGTCTCCGTCGGTGCGCTCGACATGGTCAACTTCGGCCCACGCGACACCGTTCCCAATCGTTTCCGCCATCGCCAACTGTACGCGCACACTCCGAGCGTGACGTTGATGCGCACGACCCCCGCAGAGTGCGTCGCACTCGGCACGACCATCGCGCACAAATTGAATGCCGCGGTCGCACCCACGACCGTCTTTCTTCCCCTGCGCGGCGTCAGCGCGATCGATCGTGCCGCGCAGCCGTTCGCCGATCGTGCCGCCGACGCCGCGCTGTTCGACGCGATCCGGCGTGAGCTCGCGCCGTCGGTCGCGTGTGTGGAGCTCGACCTCCACATCAACGACCCCGAGTTCGCCGACGCCATGGCGAATCGGTTGCTTCACGACGTGCGCCGACACGTCGCTTCACACGCTTCTCAACAGACACATGCCATTCATTCCTCGTGAGACGTCGCTCGCGCGTTTACGCGCGCGCATTGCCGCCAATGAACCGATCATCGGCGCCGGCGCCGGCACCGGAATTTCCGCCAAGTTCGCCGAGCGTGGCGGGATCGATCTGATCATCATTTACAACTCGGGACGGTTTCGCATGGCGGGGCGCGGGAGCCTCGCCGGAATGTTGCCGTATGGCGACGCGAACGCGATCGTAATGGAGATGTCGCGCGAAGTCCTTCCCGTCGTGCAGAATACACCAGTGCTCGCCGGCGTGTGCGGGACCGATCCCTTCCGCCTCATGCCGGTCTTTCTCGACGAGATCAAGCGTGCGGGCTTCGACGGCGTGCAAAATTTCCCCACGGTTGGATTGTTCGGCGGCATCTTGCGCGAGAACCTCGAAGTCACGGGGATGAGCTACGATCTCGAGATCGAGATGATTCATCTCGCGCACAAGATGGATCTCCTCACCTGCCCCTACGTCTTCGACGAATACAGCGCGCGCAAGATGACGGAAGCGGGCGCCGACGTGATCGTTCCGCACATCGGGCTCACGACCAAAGGCGACATCGGCGCCGGTACCGCGCTCACGCTCGATGATGCAACCGCGCGCGTGCGTGAGATGTACGACGCCGCCAAAGCGGTGCGCGACGACGTCATCGTGCTCTGTCACGGCGGTCCGATCGCGGAGCCGGAAGATGCGCAGTACGTCATGAACGGGATCCCCGGCATCGCGGGCTTCTTCGGTGCATCGAGCATCGAACGGCTCGCGACCGAGCCGGCCATCGAGGCGCAGACGCGGCGCTTCCGCGCCATCACCCCCACCAAGAAGGGTTGACCCATGCAACAGATCGGCTCCTGCTACGTCGTGCACGGCAACGACGTCGATACGCTCTCGTTCGATTGGGGACGCTGCAAGATCTTCAGCTCCCCGCATGCCTTCGGTGGTCCGACGATGACGTTCGGGATGACGATCCTCGAGCCCGGCAAAGGACACGCGCGGCACAATCATCCCGACGCCGACGAGATACTCTTTTTTCTCTCCGGCGAAGGAGAGCAAATGCTCGACGATCAACCGCCGGTTCCGGTCGGTCCGGGGGCATCGGTCTACATCCCACGCGGCGTCTATCACGGCACGCTCAATACGGGATGGCAGCCGTTGCGGTTCCTGGTGATCTACGCGCCCGGCGGCGTCGAGCAGACGCTTCGGACGTTGCCGGACGTGACGATTCTCCCCGCTGGGGTGATAACGTAGCGCAACGTAACAGACGTTTTTTCGTACCTGTTAAGGGTCGAACGCGCCCCCGTTCGACCTTATTCTGGCGCGCTCCCTCGGATGCGAACGAGGGAGCACGGCACGCAACGTCCATCATGTCACACGCCATACCTCACGCGTGACATGATGGATGACGCGTGAAACGCCTCTCCCCTCCTTCCCCCCGAGTGGTATGGCTAGCAGCATTGCAGGCAGCATTGCGGACGGTCGACGGAAAGACCTCGAAGACATCCGTCAGGCGAAAACTGGTGACACCAACGCGTTCGCCGCGTTGGTGCACCGACACACTCCACGCGCGTACGCGATCGCACGCGCGTGTCTTCACTCGCACGCGGACGCCGAAGACGCCGTGCAAGAGGCGTGGCTTCGCGTCTGGAAGGCGATCGACCGGTTCGACGACTCGTGCGCCTTCACTCCCTGGCTCTCCAGCATCGTCGGGAACGCTGCCCGCGACCTGGGGCGGCGGCGGGTGATCCGGCAGATGGAATCGCTCTCCCCGAACATGACCCGTCCGGGGCAGGACACGCTCACCGCGTACGCCCGAACCGAAGCCGTCGCCGCCGCCCTCCGGCGCCTCACCCCGCGACGGCGCCGGATCGTGGTTCTCCACGACGTCCACGGGCTCCTCCACAAGGAGATCGCGGCGATCCTGGACATCCCCTCCGGCACCGTCCGCGCGGAGCTCAGCTACGCTCGGCGCGACCTCCGAATCTCATTGACGGATTGGAAGGTGGCGGTGTAGCGCACCGCCCAGCCCCCTTAGTTCGAACGGACGTTTTTTCTCAACGCTCGGGGAAACGGCGCCCTCTGGCGCCTGATATGTAAACGTTTACATTGGACGGCGGAGTCCCCCATGTACTTCACGTCATCCCCGTCCAAATCATGCCATTTCCATCAGATCGCCGTACGTTCCTGAAGACCGGTGCCGCGGTGCTGGGGGCGCTCGCCGTCCCTCCGCATCTCGTCGGCGCACTGGCCTCTCGCCGAGGGCGAGCAGCTGCTGACGTCAGCATCGACGTGCTCACCGCCGAGCCGATCGCGCCGGTCACCTCGGCTCATTACGGACACTTCATCGAGCACTTGGGCGCCGTCATCTATGACGGTGTATGGGTCGGGGAGAAGTCGTCCGTCCCGAACGTGGGCGGGATCCGAAAATCGTTGGTCGACGACCTGCGCGCCCTGACGCCCGGGATCGTCCGCTGGCCTGGCGGCTGCTTCGCCGATAGCTATCGCTGGACCGACGGGATCGGCCCCAAGGCCAAGCGGCCGCGCCGGTCCAATCTGTGGGGCAACGAGATGGAAGGGTCGGTCACCGGGCCGCAGCGCTACGAGCCGAACCACTTCGGGACCCCTGAATTCCTCCGTTTCTGCCGTCTGGTCGGCGCCGAGCCGTATCTCGCGGTGAATGGCCGCGGTGCGTCGGCGCAGGATTTTGCGGAATGGGTCGAGTACTGTAACTCCCCGAAAGGGAGCACGACACTCGCCGATCAACGCGCGGCCGATGGTTCTCCCGCGCCGTACAACGTGAAATACTGGGGACTCGGGAACGAGCCCTGGGGCTGCGGCGGCACACTCACGCCGGAAGAGTACGCCGAAGAATATCGCCGCATGTCGGCCTTCGTGCCGACGTATCCTGGCGACAAACCGTCGATCAAAGTCGGCGTCGAGCCCAGGCTCGTCGCGGCCGGCCCACTCATCGACGACGCAACCGCGGAAGCGTGGACACGCCGCTTCATCGATTCGCTCAAGACGGCGGGACGGAATGGCCATGATACGACGATGCCGTTCGGATACTCGCTGCACAGCTATTTCTGGCGGCATGATGCGTTCACCTTCACGCCGAACGGATGGTACACGTTGCTCGCGCAGCCGCGCATTCTCGGTGGAATGCTCGAACGACAGGCATCGCTGCTCCGTCCGGCCGGCGTTCCGATCACGCTCGTGCTCGACGAGTGGGGCCCGTGGTACTTGGGCGACATCGGACAAAGCCAACCGTCGCACTTGTTGGAGCAAACGCCGACGCTGCGCGACGCGCTCGTGACCGCGTTCATGTTCGACACGTTCCACGCGCACGCCGACATCCTCGGTGTCGCAACGGTCGCGCAAACGATCAACTGCATTCACTCGCTCTTCCTCGCCGACGGCGCGAAGTACGTGCGGACGCCGGTGTATCATGCGTTCGCGTTGTATCAACCGCACATCGGCGGAACGGCGGTGCGCACCGTTGCGGCGGCGGAACGTATCGAGATTCCGAAAGATCCAAACGCGCGTCCCACGCGTGTCCCCGATCCGACGTCCGTCGACGGAATCAGCACCTCGGCGACGGTGCATGCGGCGGCTGGCGGCCAGCCCGGACGCGTCGTGCTCACCGTCACCAATCCGCGGCTCGACTCGCCGGTTACGGCGAACATCGCGTTGCATGGTGTCTCGATCAAGTCCGGGACAGTCACGACGCTCACGCACAACGAGCCACACGCCCGGAACACGTTCGACAATCCTGACGTGGTGCACACGGGCGGGACGACCGCGTTGGCTCTGGGGAGCGAGAGCTCCAAGGGGGCGTTCACGATGACCCTGCCGGCCGCCTCGGTCACGCGGGTGGTGTGCACGTTGGGCGCCTAGTCAGGTCCTTTCACAGCACGGGGGCGCCGGGGAGAGATTCCCCGGCGCCCTTTTTTCTTGCTCAACAGAAACGTTTAGTATAGATTTTACTCAACATATTTGTTGAGCGATCTCACATGGGCCTCCCCGCTACGACCGACGTCCCCGACGTCGACATGTTGATCCAACGCGCCCGATATGCATCGGTCCGCCGAGTGTTCCCGTCGGACGCCGCGATGGCGGAGGCGTTCGGAGTGAATCGGAGTGCCGTGGCGCACTGGAAACGTGGTGGGACGATCGCGCCGGAAAATCGGGAATTGCTGCAGGGGCTGGATACCACCATCGCCCTCCTCGGCGGATTCCTCAGTGAGAGTACGATCCCCAAGTGGTTGCACGGGATCAACGGCTTTCTCGATAATCGCCGTCCGATCGACGTGTTACGCACGGGGCGACTATCCGAAGTCGTTCAAGCGATCGAAGCCGAGCGGAGCGAGGCGTTCGCGTAAGCGTGGCAGACAAGGCGCCGGGACATGGGCGCGACCGCCGGGAGCGGCACCTCTCCGCGCAGGAACGTCCTCGAGAAGATCCACCGACCGATCAGACAAGGCTCCGTCTGTGGCGTGTCTTTCCGTGGGATCCTGACGCGGCGCCGGGAACTCCATTTTCCGCGACGGCGACCCCCAAAGGACAAGGGAGTGGACGGTTTGACGTCCCACATCTCACCCCTGTACGATACCTGGCGGAATCGCCGGAGCATGCGGTTGGCGAACGGATACAAACGTTGCGCGGCCAGCGGGTGACCGATGCGGATTTGTTGTGGCACGGGCGTCGTCTCGCACTCGTTGGTGCGACACTTACCTGTTCCCCGGCCGATGGCGGCATCGTCGATCTGTGCGATCCGCAAGCACTCATCCGCTTCGACTGTCGCCCCGATCTCTTGGCGAGCCGCGACCGGCGGCGCACACAAGCGATCGCCGAGCGATTGTATGCGGCGGGGACGACGGGCTTTCGATGGTGGTCATCGGTCGCTGGAGATTGGCACGCCACGATTCTCTTCGCGAACCGCGTTGCGGCGGGAGCGCTGGTGTGGGATGATCCGCAACCGCTCTCGGTGCAACACGATGCGGTTCGCGCGGCGGCGGCAATTTTGGGGATCGAATTGTCGTAATCGCGGGGGGCGCCAACATGCGTTGTCGTTCACCGACGATATCAGACCGTTGGCCGATGCCGTTCCATCACCGGACGCGAAGTGCCTGGTTCTTGCGCTGAGACGTCGGCATGCCAACACTCGCTCGCTTCATCAACGCAGCCATCGCCGGTCTTCTGTGTCTCACAGCCGCTTGCGAGCCGAGGGCGCATCTTCCCATATCGGCTGGGATTGGATCGTATCCGACGATTCCTGATCCACCCGGAAAGTCGCTCATTCCATCCGTCCAGGTTGCCGAAGCGCGTGGCTGGTCTGGCAATCAAACACCAATAGCCGCTCCGGGACTGAAGGTCACCGCCTTTGCGCGTGGTTTGGATCATCCGCGGTGGATTACCGTCTTACCGAACGGAGACGTCCTCGTCGCCGAAACGAATGCGCCTCCCAAGCCTGACGATTCCAAAGGGATCAAAGGGTGGTTCTTCAAACAGTTTCAAAAGAAAGCTGGTGCGGGTGTTCCAAGTGCGAATCGGATCACGTTGTTGCGAGACACGAATGGTGATGGCGTGGCGGATGTGCGCGAGGTCTTTCTGTCCGGCTTGAACTCTCCATTCGGCATGGCGCTCGTCGGGCACACGTTGTATGTCGCGAACAGCGATGCCGTGATGCGGTTTCCGTATACGGATGGCGCGACACACATCACCGATGCGGGGACGCGCGTCGTCGATCTCCCGGCTGGGACGATCAATCACCATTGGACGAAGAATCTCATCCCGTCGGCGGATGGGACGAAGTTGTACGTGACCGTCGGATCGAACAGCAACGCCGCAGAAAATGGGATCGACAAGGAGACGGGACGTGCGGCAATTTGGGAAGTCGACGTCGCGACGGGACAGCATCGAATTTTCGCGTCGGGATTGCGCAACCCGGTGGGATTGGCGTGGGAGCCGACGCGGGGCGCCTTGTGGGTCGCGGTAAACGAGCGCGATGAGCTCGGCGGCGATCTCGTGCCCGACTACATGACGTCGGTCCGCGACGGCGGGTTCTACGGATGGCCGTACTGCTACTACGGCCGGCACATCGACGAGCGGGTCAAACCGCAGCGCCTCGATCTCGTCGCGAGTGCGATCACGCCGGATTACGCGCTGGGACCGCACACGGCATCGCTCGGATTGTCCTGGTCGCACGCGACGATGCTCCCGCCACAATTTCAGGACGGAATGTTCGTCGGGCAACACGGGTCGTGGAACCGGAAGCCGCCGAGTGGCTACAAAGTGATCTTTGTGCCGTTCGCGAACGGGAAGCCCAACGGCAATCCGCTCGACGTGCTCACCGGGTTCGTGACGAGTGACGGGCTCGCGCGCGGGCGGCCGGTCGGCGTGGCGGTGGACGGACATGGCGCGCTTCTCGTCGCGGACGACGTGGGGAACGTCATTTGGCGTGTGACCGGGACGGGAACCGGCGTAGCGACGCCCGAGGTCAACTAGCGCGATTCCCGCCAAGGTGTCCACTCGGTGTCCCCCTGCTACATTTCAGGGCCTGTCCATGACACCAAACTTCGGGTTGCGGGGTCCAATACGTATGGCCCGTTTCATCTCCTTTCTGGCCGTGGCGTTGCTCGCTCCGGTCGCGTTCCTTCATGCGCAGCAACAGAAGTTGCCGGCACCATCATCAGGTTCGTCATCGTGGGGAAGCATCGACGGCGTCGTGGTCGACTCGCTACACGAGCGGGCGCTGAATGGCGCGTTGGTCGCCGTGATCCAACGTCCCGAAGAAAACGCGACGTCTTCACCGTCCGGCACGTTCCGGATCGATTCGATTCCACCGGGGACGTACACGCTCGAAATTCAGCATGCGCTGCTCGATTCGCTCGGGATTCAGCTCATCTCCGATAGTATCAAAGTCACCGCTGGGAACGTGCAACATGTGACGTTGCGTGTTCCGCCGGCGAAGGCATTCATCACGAGCGTGTGTCCGGAAGCGAAACGACGGTTCGGTCCCGCGGTGCTCGTGGGGCGTGTGATCGACGCCGAGAATGAGTCACCGTTGGCGGGAGCGACGGTGTCGTTGGCGTGGACCGAAGTGGAGCTCAGAACGGGATCCGGTCCGGGATTGATACAACGCACCCCGCGCATTCGCACCGCGACGACCTCGGCGGACGGTTCGTATCGCATCTGCGGAATCCCCGAGACGTTGACGGGCACGATCCAAGCCACACACGGCGACGTGAAGACAGCGGAGATTCACGTCGAATCTTCAGACGCGCCGATCAGCATGCGGATGTTTCGTCTCCAAACGTCGCCGTCACAAGTTGGACGCGTCACGGGCGTCGTGACGAATCGTGGCGGAGTCGTGTTGGCCGACGCGCGGATTTCGGTGCAAGGTGATTCGAACGTTATGGCGACGACGCGGAACGACGGGACGTTCCTGCTCGACAAAGTCGCGCTCGGGACACAGGTGTTGCTCGTCCGTCGTGTGGGATATGCGCCAGAGCTCCTCCCACTCGAAATCATCCCCGACGATCAGAACAAAGTCACCGTCCGTCTCGACGCCGTCGCGCCGCGATTGACGCCCGTCGACGTCAACGCGAACGCGAAGATCGCGACCGCGCTCGCGCACACCGGATACGACGATCGCAAAAAGCTCGGCTTCGGCAAGTTCATTACCGCCGCCGATCTCGAGAAGTGGCAATCGACGACCACGACGGACGCGTTGCGCCATCTTCCGGGGATCCGGATCGCGGACGTCGACGGAAAAGAGACGGTGCAATCGTCACGCGGCGGGACGTGCGTTTCGTATCTCATCGACCGGATGCCGTCGAGCTCGTCGAGCGGGCCGGGACTCAACGACATGGTGAAGCCGTCGGACATCGCGGCGATGGAGTTTTACCAGGTCGGGTCGGTCCCCAACGAGTTGATGATCGGTCCCGATCGCGGCTGTGGATTGTTGGTGATCTGGACGCGCGGGCAGCTCAAGCCGCCGAAGGATTCGACCCAGAAATAGCCAGCGCGAGTGATCACTGAGCATCATGTCGTTCAGTGATCACTTGTCATCCAATACTCGCTCGATCCGCGGGTCCGGTACCAACCAGATGATCGCGACGGTGACGTACAACGCGTCCGAGATCCACTGATTCACGAAGGCACACAGAATCGCGGCTCCGTAAAGGACCAATGACGCTCTCCCTTTCCGGTCGTGTCCCACCGCGCGCGCGAGTACCGATGCCTTGCCTTGTCGCGCGATGATGCGTTGCTGCAAGAGCGTATACGCGATCGCGGCCATGAAGAGCACGACACCATAAACCGCCGTTGGCGCGGCGGCACGATGATTCTCGCCGACCCAGCTCGTCGTGAAGGGGACGAGTGACAACCAAAAGAGCAAATGTAAATTTGCCCAGAGAATCGCCCCATCGACGTGATGCGTCGCGTGCAACATGTGATGATGGTTGTTCCAATAAATCCCGAGATACACGAAACTCAAGACGTAACTCGCCAGCGTCGGGATCATGGGTTGGAGCGCCTGGAGCGTATCGCCGTGCGGAACATGGAGCTCGAGCACCATGATCGTAATGAGAATGGCGATGACGCCGTCGCTGAATGCTTCGAGTCGTGTAGTACCCATGGGACGAAGTGGTCTCGGGGACAACAAGGGAACAACGAGTGAGTGGCGGTCCATAAAGTTACGCGAATTGTCGATGTGCGGGATGGCCCGAGCACGTACATTGCGATCTCCACCGTTCGCGCTATTTTGAACGCCCACACGTTCCACCTACTCTCGGAGGCGCTTCATGTTCGCACAACGCTTCGCACAACGCGCGGTAGCGTTGGCGCTCCTGCTCGTGTCGATGATCTCCGTCCAAGCGGGAGCATCGATCGCGAAGCGCCTCTTCCCGATCCTTGGTGCGGGCGGAGTGTCGGCGCTCCGATTGACGCTCGCGGCGGTGATCTTGTGTGTGATCAATCGACCGTGGCGATTCCCGCTCACACGCACCATGCGGCGGACACTCGTGCTGTACGGTATCGTCCTCGGCGCCATGAACTTCCTGTTTTATCTGGCGCTGGCACGAGTGCCATTGGGCGTCGCGGTCGCGCTCGAGTTCACGGGACCGCTCGCGGTGGCGCTCCTCGCGTCGCGGCAACCGCGTGACATACTCTGGGCGCTGCTCGCCGCTGTTGGAATTGCGGCGATCATTGCACCCGGACTCTCCGCGGGGATGCAGGCGGCGCAGGGTGGCGTGCCCATGGGACAGATGGATCCGATGGGGATCGTGTACGCGCTGGGCGCTGGTGTCTGTTGGGGATTGTACATCGTCGTCGGGCAACGCGCCGGAGTCGGGATTCCGGGCGGGGTCGCGACGACGGCCGGGATGATCGTCGCGTCGGGGGTCGTCATTCTCGCCTGCCTCGCGCAACGGACGCCGGTGGTGCTTCCGGCGACAATGGTGGGTGAAGTCGCTGGGGTGGGATGCATCGTCGCGATCTTGTCGAGCGCGCTTCCGTATTCGCTGGAGATGGTGGCGCTGCAGCGGCTTCCCACCAAGACGTTCGGGATCTGCATGAGCCTCGAGCCCGCACTCGGCGCCATCATGGGGATGCTCGTTCTGGGCGAACATCTGATCTCCACCCAATGGATCGGAATGACGTGCGTCATGCTCGCATCGATTGGGAGCTTGATGATGGCACCACCGACCGTGACGGTACCACCGAAAGTCGACATCGCCTCCTGACGCGGCTGGTTCGGGAGGCGCCGAGAGGAGTGCTCGGCGCGAACGATTAGATTGCCGATCATGATTGCATTTCTCGGCACAGGACTCATGGGAACCGGCTTCGTTCGCGCGGCACTCGCGCGAGGAGAAAGGGTGACGGTGTGGAACCGGACACGCGCCAAAGCGGTTCCGCTGCAGGATGCCGGCGCGACCATCGCGGAGACGCCGGCCGACGCCGTACGCGGCGCAGAACGCGTGCATCTCTCGCTGTTGGATGACGCGGCGGTCGACGACGTCATCGCGCAATTACTCCCCGCGCTCGAGCCTGGTGCGATCATTCTCGACCACACCACGACCGCGCCGGCGCCTACGGCGGAGCGGATGCGCCGCCTCGTGGAGTCAGGAGTGCAATATCTCCATGCCCCTGTCTTCATGGGGCCGTCGAACGCGGAGCAGATGACGGGGCTCATGCTCGCGGCTGGCCCTCGGGCGCTCTTCGACACCGTGGAGCCGGTGCTCGGGAAGATGACCGGCAAAGTGCGCTACATGGGAGAGCGCTCCGATCTCGCCGCCGCGTACAAATTGTTTGGGAACATGACGATCATGTTCGCGATCAGCGGACTGGCGGATCTGTTCGCGTTGGCGCGCGGGCTTGGTGTCGAGCCGAGTGATGCGTATACGCTGTTCAACGACTTCAATCCGGCCGGGCAGTTTACCGGACGTGGCGCGCGCATGGCCGCCGGGGATTATACGCCGACGTTCGAGCTGTCGGCGGCACGGAAAGATGTGCGGCTGATGTTGGAGACGGCGGCCCGAACGGGGACGACGCTTCATTTCTTGCCGCGGATCGCCGATCGCATGGATGACGTCATCGCGGCCGGTCACGGCGACGAGGATTTGGCGGTACTCGGGGCGGAGTAACGCGAACGGCGTTCGGCGGATCATCGCGACAACCAGCCGAACTGTATAATTTCGCGGGGGTATGGAACAGATGACCACGCTTCGGATCGTGCTGTTGGGGGGAATGTTGGCGGCCATTCCATGCGTGGTGCACGCGCAGCGGCAGGCCCCGCCTCCCAAGTTGTCGCCGCCGCCGGTGCTCGCTCCCGCGCCACGTTTGGCACCGGCGCCTGGGATCCCGCGCGAAGAGAACGATCGTTCGATCAACCGACGCGAGACGCCGGTTCGGCATCACGGATCGCATCGGGTACATCATCATCGCCGAGTGGACGATGATGACGATGATGTGCTATACGTCGGACCATATGGGGGAACAGCGCCGCTGCCGTCGCCCGTGACCACCACGACGCCGAATCCCGTCAATGGGACAAATACGACGCCGGCTCCTACCCCGGCGCCCGCAGCGTCGAGTCCGTACGCGATCCCAACGTACCAGATTCCGACGTATACGATTCCGCAGTATCCGTAGTATGTAGCGGTTGCAGCCCAACGATTCCACGCCGCGTCGACGATTCGAAAACACTCGCCGATGCGGCGTCGTTATTTTTGGTGACACCCTCGCTAAGAGTTGCCATGTCGCTCACACGCATCAATACGTTCGTCGCGAAACCGGGCCAAGGGGACGCGCTGCATCAGCATCTTGCGTCGTTTGTCCCGCTCATTCGTGCGACGGCGGGATGTCAGTCGTGCCAGCTCCTGCATAGCACGGACACGCCCGAGCGGATTGTCGTGCTTGAAGTGTGGGAGAGCCGCGAGGCGCACCGTGCCTCGGCGGCGAATATTCCACCCGAGGCGATTCAGCAGACGATGGCGTTGTTGGCGGGGACGCCGATGGGGGAGTATTACACGGAATCAGCGGGTTGACCGCCGCCAGCTCGGCGGTCAAATCTGCAATAATGTGCGGTGCAGTTGAATCAGCAATGCGCTAGCAGCGTCGGCGTCCGGATGTGGTGGGAGGATGGAACGGTCACCGGCGGCACTGATCTCCGTAAACAACCGCTCAGCCTCAGCTTTGACCTGCTCGAGCGTCCATCCTCCGCGCTTGATGAGCTTGAGCTCATCGGCGTCTTGGGTCCGGAAAACCTGCAGATTCCCGGTGTCCAGAAATTCGCGTCCCATCCGCAAGAGTCGAATTAAATGGGCCGCGTTTTTGACATCGTATTGATACCGACGAATCATCGCCTTCCGCTTCTCGCCCATGTAACCCGAGAAATACTTCCGATGTAACTGCCGGAACTGCTCGAGCGTGTCCGCTGGGAGATTCCAGTTTCGCGAGAATTCGGGAATGCGCGACGGTGGTTGCTCGATCAACTCTTCGAGACGTGCGCGCACCCCTATCTGTGCAGTCAGCGTCTCATATTCCGTCATGCGCTCGATGTCGAACGCTTCCATCCGCTTCAATTGATCGGCCGAATACCCCGCGAACGCCGTGATCGCTTCTTGCGACGAGAAAATCGTTCGTTGTTGAAGCAACAAGTCGAATGCACGATGACGATGGACGTATTCATCCTCACGAAGCCAGAGAACACCGACCACGTTCGGATTGCTCTTGAGTAACAACCGAACCGCTTTGTCCAAACTATACAGGACGACGTCAAGCTCCTCCAATTGCAACCGCCAGTGCTCCCAGCGTGGGAGTCCGAGGTGGTATTCGAGCGGTGGGACGACGAATCCCATGTAATCGACGTCGTCGACCGCGTCGGGATCTTCTGGGGGAAGGTATGTTCCGTGGCTGTGGGAGCCCATCAACGCCAGGACCACAAGATGCGGCTCCAATGGGAAACCGTTATCCGCGAGAAATGCGTCGGAGATCCGTGAATCGATAGCCATTCGAGAAATGTATTGGGAGAGCAGAAGTAGAAACCAATAATTCGACGGTCACATCGCTCCCCTACTCAGGGAGTAGCGCGTATCCCCAAGCACGAGCATTGTCACGCACGCGAGTGTCATGACTGACCATGACGATGGGTTCAACGCCCTCAGCCCATCCTTGTGCCGACGCCAAATGAAGAGCATCGAGTGTTCGTACCGGCTCACGGGGAAATGTCTGGCGAACACGCTGTAACACGGATTCATCCAAGACAATAATGTCACACGCCTTTGCAAAGGCGCTCAGCCGGCGAGCCACTACCTTGGCCTGCTTGACGGTGATACGACCGTCGGCAACCGCTCGCCGGACCCCTCGGTCCGCTTCGACCAGCGTCAATGCCGACGTGATCAAGCGCGACGCACGACGCAGAGATGTTTGTAGCGTTCGGTCGCCCTCCAGTATGATACGAAGGATGGCACTCGTCTCAACATATAATGTACTCGCGGCCTTGTGCTCAGAAACAGGTACTTTCGTCGCTGATTTGACCGAAGATTTCTTCGCGATTGTCGACGAGCTTTTTTTAGTCGCCACGGTCTTCGTCGATCAACGTCTGTGCAGTTCCCCGAGGAAGTCCGAGTCCGGGCCCGTCGACCCACGTGCGATCCTTAGGGGTGACAGCGGGCCGAATCGTCCCTTGCGCAACCAATCTTTGATAGCGCACTTCGGGTGGCTCAGATGCTGTGTGACCTCCTGGAGGACTCAACTCGGCGACGATCCGCCCCCGATCGGTTACCAGGATATGCTCCCCCTGTTCAACGCGCCTGAGGTAGCCGCTCAAGTGGGTTTTGAGGTCTCGAACGCCAGTGGTTATCATACTAGATAATGTAGTTCTTAGGAACCATATAAACAAGAGTGGTTGAGCGCTTGGCTATCTTTCCAGGCTATGTCTCGCCTCTGGTCCTCCCTCCGCGACGCCTTACGCGGGACCCATCACGACTACACACAAGGCTCCATCCGCCAGGCAATCTTTCTGCTCGCCGTGCCGATGGTCCTCGAGATGGCCATGGAGAGCGTCTTCGCGGTCACGGACGTCTTTTTCGTCGCCAAGCTGGGTGCCCCCGCGGTCGCCACGGTTGGCCTGACCGAATCGCTCCTCACACTCATTTACGGCATCGCGATCGGGCTCAGCATTGGCGCGACGGCGATGGTGGCACGACGGATCGGCGAGAATGATCCGGAGCAGGCCGCACATACCGCGGTGCAGGCGATTCTGCTCGGTCTCATCTTTTCGGTCATCATCGGCGTCGCGGGCATCGCGTTCGCGCCACGACTACTCACGTTGATGGGCGCATCCTCCGACGTGCTCGCCAATGTGGCGTTCACGCGTGTCATGCTCGGCGGGAACGTCGTCATTTTGGTACTGTTTCTCGTCAACGCCATCTTCCGCGGCGCTGGCGATGCGGCGATCGCGATGCGGGTGCTGTGGCTCGCGAATGGGATCAACATCGTGCTCGGACCGATGTTGATCTTTGGCGTCGGTCCATTTCCGAAGCTCGGGATCGTCGGGGCCGCGGTCGCGACGACGACGGGGCGTGGCATCGGTGCGCTCTTCGCGCTGCGTCAACTCGTTCGTTCCAAAGGACGAGTGACCGTCCGGCGCGAGCATCTCGGGATCGAGCCCAAAGTCATGTGGACGCTGCTGTCGCTCTCGGCGACCGGCACGGTGCAGGTGTTGATCGGGATGGCGAGTTGGGTTGGACTAGTGCGCATCGTCTCCACCTTCGGAAGTGACGCGTTGGCGGGGTACACGATTGGGATTCGGATCATCACCTTCGCGCTCCTTCCATCCTGGGGACTCGGCAATGCCGCCGCGACGCTGGTGGGGCAATCGCTCGGGGCCAAGAACCCCGAACGCGCGGAACAGGCGGTGTGGAGAGCGGCATTATACGGCGCGATCTTCCTCGGAATCGTCGGACTGCTCTTCATCATCTTCGCGACACCGATCGTGTCGATCTTCACCTCCGACCCGCGCGTCGCGCATTACGCGGTCGATTGCCTCCGCGTCATTGCGTTCGGATATCCGTTATACGCGTACGGGATGGTGGTGAGTCAGTCGTTCAACGGCGCTGGGGATACACGTACGCCGACGTTGATCAACTTGGGTGTCTTCTGGCTCTGGGAAATCCCGTTGGCCTACGTGCTCGCGCGCCACTTCGGCTTAGGGCCACACGGCGTCTTCCTCTCCATTACGATCGCGTACGTCACACTGTCGATCGTGAGCCCAATTCTGTTCAAACGCGGACGCTGGAAGACCAAGCACGTCTGATGGTACGCGCGTAATCGTATTAGCGTACCATCAGACGATCATGACGACACCCATCGTCGAACGTATTCAACGACCTTACTCGACGACTTGCATGATCTCGCGCCGTCCACGATCGACGAGTGGCGTGAACCGCTGATACCAGGCTTGCCATTCCGCCGAACCGAAGCTGGTGCGAATGCCACGTTCGAACGCTTCGAGCGATTCACATTCGGTTTCGAGCACCAATGTGTAGAAGTCGCCGACGACGTCCGTCAAGGCACGCGAGCTCACGAATCCCGCTCGTTCGATCATCGGGCGGTTTTCCTTCACCAGGGCGACCGCTTGCTTCATTGATCCTGGCTTGATCTGGAAGATGTTTCGAATGATGACCATATCCCCTCTTGGTGTTGGCTGTCCACGTTGAAAAACCCGATCCCAAAAAATTTGGGCGTCGCGCTGGGCCGTTGTCCAGGATATTCGACGTTTCTATAGTACCCCTCGTCAGGCAGTCGCCGACACGAGTGAAAAACATTTGATATTTATGTGACCGGCGACATCCTCGATCGTTTCTTCACGCCGGATGCCCGGCGCAGCACCTTAACACCTTCTTTGCACTCCCCATTATGCGTGTGTCACCGTTTACGTCCGTCATGGGCGCCGCCGCGCTCGTCCTGGCAACGGCTTGTGGCAGCGACTCGAGCGTGTCGCCTTCCGCCTCCGCCGCGCTTTCATCGGCGACCCTTACCAAAGACATCGCAACCACCGCCGGGAACGCGGTAGTCTCCGACCTCGATGCGTTCGCGTACAACGACGTCTTCGCGGGGATCGCCGCGAATCGCGGATTCCTTCCCATCGCGCCGTCGCTCACCGAAAACGTCTCGCCGAGCGATAGTGGGAGCGGTAGCAGTGCGGATAGTGAGCATGTGACACCCGCTGGAACACCGCCAGCCCCTGATTCCACCAATACGTCCTGCTCCGACGATCAGGTGCATCACGACAAACGTTGTCATTTCTTCCAGGGAGACAACACGGTGCAGTCCACCGTGACGTTCGTCGATGCGTCCGGCATCGTCACGAATGGCTTCGTCCAAGGCGTAACCGATACAATTCGGACCGCGTTGTCGCTCGTTCGTCACGATACCAGCGGAAACGGCCGTCGCATCAGCGTGTTATACCGTAACGTGAACAAGGCGATTGGTGGGTTTACCGTCCTCGTCGGTGACCGGACGACGAACGGCACTGGCACAGGGGCTGATACCACCACGTTCACGGACAGCAGCGGTGCAACACGCACGTACGCGTCGACCAGCACCGACACGATCACCGCACTCGTGTTCGCGGAACGCCGGACGACGCCGTATCCGAAGAGTGGCCAGATCATCTTCGCGCTCGACGCCACCGCGACCGCATTCGATGGCCAAGAAACGACGACGAAAACTATCACGCGGCGCATCGTGGTGACGTTCGATGGCTCGGCGACCGCCACGATGCAAGTCGGAACGTCGACGTGCCAGCTCCACCTCGATACGCGCACTGTCGATAACTGTCAGTAAGAACGACTGCAGGAGTCGTGCGGAGGCTCGGGACCCGAGCCTCCGCACGACATGGCGGACACTTTTGGGAAGCCTCACTTTTTCCCCATGCGACTCCCTCGTGTCCTTCTTCATATCCTGGCCGTGCTCCCGCTGGGCGCCGCCGCCGCACAACAGCGTAGCTTCACACCCCCCGAGCTCAAGGATGGTGCCGTCTATCGCCTCTGGACCGGCGACGCTCCAGGCGCGATGGGGAAGACCGACGCCGACATTCCGACACTGACGGCGGTCATCCCGAGCTATCCTCGCCCGAACGCCACGGCGGTCGTGGTCTGCCCTGGTGGGGCATATCACTTCCTCGCCACGGAACATGAAGGGACACAGGTCGCGCGGTATTTCGCGCTGCTCGGCATCCCAGCGTTCGTCCTGCACTATCGCATCACGCCCTACCATCATCCCATCGAGCTTGGTGACGCGCAGCGCGCGATTCGATTCGTGCGCGCCGCGGCGACAGCGTGGCATCTGGATCCCAAACGCATCGGGATCATTGGATTTTCAGCGGGGGGCCACTTGGCGATGACGGCCTCGACGATTTTCGACACGGGGATTCCATCGTCCACCGATCCCATCGATCACGTCAGCAGCCGCCCCGACTTTTCCGTGCTCGGCTACGCCGTCCTCACGCTGAAAGATCCCTGGACCCACACAGGATCGCGGAAAGGATTGCTTGGCGAACACCCGGATAGCGCGCTCGTGGAGCGGTTGTCTGGAGAGAACGCGGTTACTCCGCAAACACCACCGACCTTCGTGTTCACGACGAACGATGACAAGCTCGTTCCCGCGGAGAACAGTTTGTTGTACATCATGGCACTACGCAAAGCCGGCGTGCCGAACGAGTTTCACATGTTCCAACCCGGCGAACATGGCGTCGGAATGGCGATGAATCTCATTCAGGACGACATGTCGCTCGCGGAATGGCCGCGGCTGTTGGCGAACTGGTTACGCGCGAACGGATTTCGGTAGCGTCGCTGAACGCTTGATAAGCGTGAGGTCGGAGGTTCAACTCCTCCCAGGCCCATATTGTCGGACCATTAGTTGGAAAGACGTCACACGGCGATAACGCTGTGGGGACGCCCGTACTAGTTCATGAGGACGCGGTTACTGAGGATCTCCTTTTCAACCCGTCGTTGACCGAGAGGTGAAATGGCGACAAGTCCTGTGCGCGTGTCGAAGTTGATGAGCGCGTCGGTGTGCATATCTCCAAGGATATCATCCCGAAAGCGCGTAATATTCTTGTATTCAGACCACCTGCATAAATCCGAGACCTGTACTGCACCGGTCGTTCCGTAAAGCAGTACTAGCACTCGCTCTTGCACGCCCATGTCTGGAGCCAACACCCGCTTTACTCCGCCGACATCCCAAATGAGCGGTACGGTGCGCTCGGTGAGTGTCTCAACCAAGCGTTGTGCTTCCGCAGGAGCGAGTTTGTGATATGCGCGTACTAGATCCGCTAGCATCCACTGACACGCGCTCAACACATATTCGGCGTCCATGTGATTCGGATCCACCTCGGCTCCGGCATGGCCAGTTCCTCGATTGTTCCGAATCTCGTACACGGCGGGAATCGCGCGCGGAATCTGAATGCGGAGGGCGCGACCGCCCATGAGTTTCTCATCCGCATTCTCAAGATTGCGACACGCCTGCACCATATCCCGCGGCTTCTCAGCTCGAGCTGGATAGGCACCTCCATCAGCGCGTCCCTTGAGAATAGAATAGACTACCTCACAAAATTTTCCGGCGTTTAGCGTGGCTGCTTCCCAGTGACCGTTCCGGTAGTTTCGCACGGTGTCGTTAAAGCGTGCGAGCAATTCGTCCCGGAGCGTGTCTGGGATGCCGAAAATTGCATCGGCGGCGTTGATAATGGGGGCAGTATCTCCCACGTCGACGCGCCCACGCACTCCATTAGTGTCCTTGTTGGAGCCCTCACGTGCCGTACGTACAGTTGAACGCCGGGGTCCGCTCTTTCCCCGGCGTGCCGTGCTGCTCATAGGCCCGCCATGGCGCGGAGGAGCGCGCCGCCTTCGGCGACTCCTTTCTGCCCGAGAATATAGCGTCGGGTACGCGCCCCCTTTGTACCATCTTCACGGATCAGTCCGGCGCTGACATCCTTCTTATAGTTGCCGGTGAAGTTGCCGGCGTCGTAGCAGCCTTGATCGATGCAGAGCTTACGCAGCTCCTCGACGTCAACCATTCGGGTGCCGAGCGCCATCTCCTTCACGTAGAGATACACGAGGGTGTATTTGGTCTGCAATTCCTTTTTGGTTCTGCCCTCAATCCGACCGAGAATGGAAATCTGACCGTTGTCGCCAATGTGCACCGTGCGTTCGACTCCGTCCGGCTCACTCCCGAGCGCACGCGCAAGCTTGTCGATCGGTCCTAGAGGCCCAGTCGCGGGCCGAGTGGCTCCCCTCTCTTCCGACTGTGCCACGTGGCCACGGCCGGGTACGTTATAGTCGTTCACCTCGACCTCGCTCCCTCCAAGGAGGCGCTGCAGAGCAACTCGGAAGATCTCAGATCGGTAAGGCGCTGGCCACCGTTCTGCAAAGGCCGATGCCCATTCGATGGGTTGCGAGAGAGCTTCTAGCACGTGGGTCGAATCAGGCAAGTCACTCTCGTCAGTCGTTGACGAACTCATGTCTAGGATGTGCACCAGCCCGTCGTTTAAGCTGGGCCGGGCGTCGGCGCCGGAGGCTGCGTTTCCTCCATCTTGTGCGGAGGCGCCAGGAGCTGATACATAGTCCCCATGTTGGCTTTCAACTGTCGGCGCGGCGAAGACTAGATCGCCGGAGGCCGCGATCTGGTCCGACGCCACACGACGGCCGTCTGTTCGATGCCCGCGGGTTGAAGTTACATCACGTTGTACGTCGCCTTTATCTTCGGCTGTCCCATTACCAAGAGACGGTGGCAAAGGACGAGATGGGGCGACCGTATCGTCCGACTGCAAGAGGCGGTGCAGCGGGTTACTACCTTTATTAGTATTGGCGGTCATAGCTCACTCTCCTTTGAGGTCGAGCTGGACTGCCGCGTCTTCGAGGGCGAACGCCGGAACATAGTATGCTTTATTGGCGTCCGGTCGTACCATTCGGGCGTCGCTTAGAGTCTTTAAGATAGGGCGCAGTGTGCCGCCTTTGACTCCAATGACGTTCTCGAGCTCTTGCGGCCGTAGTGCCTCCGGATACTGGGGGTCAAGCAGGTGGAGAGCCTTCTGGGACAGAAGAGCAACGAGAATCTGCTGCTTGTTTGTGAGACGCGCGCGAACGCCATGGAGGAATGAAAAGCCTCCTTGCCGGAGGTCCAGGCGAACTTTGTCTTCGAGGGTGGAGGCGAGTAGCTCCAGATTCACTGCGGCCTCGTCTACGACGAGGCGAGCGAGAGGGTTAACAGACACGGTCATGACGACTCCATAGGGCACACGGCCCAGGATAGGTGTTACGGCGCCGGTCGACCATGCTGCCACTATATCAAGGTCATAATTAGGCGCTGTTGAACCGCCCCGGGTTTCCCGGAGACTCCCACATGTGAGAGATTTAGGCCATGGGAGCACGACCGAGATTTTCACCAGAAGTTCAGGACCGGGCCATCCGGCTGGTGTATGAGCACCAAGCGGAGTACCCGTCGCAATGGGCAGCGATCACATCGATTGCAACCAAGATTGGGTGTTCGGCCCAAACGCTGCGGGGGTGGATCCACCGTCGAGAGCGGGACACCGGCCAGCGCCCGGGGCTCACGACCGACGAGCGGGCTCGCGTGAAAGAGCTCGAGCGGGAGAACAAAGAGTTGCGGCGCGCGAATGAAATCCTGCGCAAAGCGTCGGCGTATTTTGCCCAGGCGGAGCTCGACCGCCGCGGGACGTCATGATCCGCTTCATCGAGGATCATCGCGAGAGATACGGAGTCGAGCCGATCTGCGCGGTGTTGCCGATCGCTCCGGCGACGTATTACGAGCACCGGGCGCGCCAGCAGGATCCGACGCGACAGCCGGCGCGCGCGCGCCGGGATGCACACCTGCAATCCGACATCGAACGCGTCTGGCACGCCAATCGGCGCGTGTACGGCGTGCGGAAAGTGTGGCAGCAATTACAGCGCGAAGACATTGCGGTGGCACGCTGTACCGTTGCGCGCTTGATGAAGGCCAGCGGACTGCGGGGCGTCGTACGAGGCCGGCGTGTCCGCACCACGATCGCCGATCCGGCCGCGGAGCGCCCGCGCGATTTAGTGCAACGTCAATTTACCGCGGATCGTCCGAATCGACTGTGGGTCTCGGATTTTACCTATGTCGCGACGTGGCGCGGCTTCGTGTATGTCGCGTTTGTGATCGATGTCTTTTCGCGGCGCATCGTCGGGTGGCGCGCGTCGACGTCGCTGCGCAGTGACTTGGCACTCGACGCCCTCGAACAGGCGGTATATGCGCGGACGCTCGATGGCCCGCTCGTGCATCATAGCGATCGCGGGGTGCAATACGTATCGATCCGCTATACCGAGCGGCTCGCAGAGGCGGGGATCGAGCCCTCCGTCGGGAGTCGCGGGGATAGCTACGACAACGCGCTCGCCGAAACCATCATCGGCTTATTCAAAACGGAAGTCATTCGCCACGCGGGGCCCTGGCGCGGTCTGGACGATGTGGAATACGCGACGCTCGACTGGGTCAGTTGGTTCAACACCGAGCGACTGCTAGAGCCACTGGGCTATGTGCCTCCAGCGGAGTTTGAAGCGCAGTATCTTGCAACACAGGCACGGCTTCATGCGGACCTCGCCGCGTGAGCACTTAAATCACCGAGTCTCCGGGAAACCCGGGGCGGTTCATGTCGCTAAAATATACAGTAATTATTCATATAGCAACGCATTTCCATGCGATAAAATGGAAAACGTTTATTTATTTTCTGATAATTGCCGTGGTCCGTTATACAGGATACGTCTTCCGTTCGAGTGGAGTGATGATGAGCAGTCTATGCCCATGCTCCCGATGTCATGCTCGTATCCTAGCAGGTCAAAGGGTCATTCGTCCAGTAAAGACACATTAGTATTGTTGTCCGGCGACTGTGCGAACGTTCATCTGCGTTTGAACCCTTCGTGAGAACTTTAAGGATTTCCCCCGGGGTGAAGAAGTGACCAGGACAATATGCAACGCCGACAGGACTGAGATTGTGAATCATAAAACTTCATACATAATATGAATAATAACCTAACTTGTTTAACTACAGTGAGTTACACGCATATTATTATTAATAAAATAGTATAGTTCATTGGCTGTTATGCGAATTCCGACCTTCGTTTTGGTCGTTACGGTTTCTTTCTGACTGGGATGAGCCAGGTAGGATAGACTTTCCACCGCGTGGCGGCACGAAATTCACCCAGATCTCTGTAATTACATAGGTAGTTATGACTACCGCCCCTCTTAATTCTCTCGTTAGAGTAATCATGAGTGAAGTGGGAAACCCGGTATGTGGTGGTTTGTATCACTTGAAAACAAATGGACCGTATGATCCAATATCCGTTGCTGTCCCTTTTCGGAAGTGCCCCACTAGCACACTGGTATTTTGAGGTGTGATGAGGCCAGGAAACTTTTATGCAGTATCACTTATTGCCATATACCTAAGGGGCACACTCCGCATAAAAGCATTTATGTGATATTCGGGTGCGTTTACAGCGTAGAATGCGTTTCACACTCCGTCGGTGACTTCTGAGTGACCCTGGCTGGGTATAGGGCCCTAGACCTGTTCTACCTAACCTTGTTTTCAGAGCCGAAGACAGTGAAGAAGCCGGGCAGCGCGGAAGGCGAGGGCTAGCGTGAGTGAATGCAGAATATTTCTTTTCGGAAATAGCTGTCGCCGGTTAGTGTCCCTCCCAGCCCTGATAAGCGTGAGGTCGGAGGTTCAACTCCTCACAGAACCATAGAAATATCAATTCGATAACTTATTGCGCTGCTTGTAGTTAACACCGCAGGCCGAGTTTCTTTTGTTGTGTTGTCCCTTCTGCTATCGATTTGTGCTGTCGATGGCGACTGAGAAGAGCTGATTGCATCATGGCTTGGTCAGGCTGCTGGTGCACCGTCATGACCGTCAAGGCGCTCTTCCAGCCGCCCACAGATCAGCCGTTGGGGTGTGGGTTTGAGATCGTATGCTTCAAGATCATGATCCCACGTTGGAATACGTCGACGAAGATATCGTTATCGGCAATTTGGACCGTTCAGATTTAGAGCGTGTTTCCTCAGCTGCAGATAAAGAATCTGCTACGGTGAATTCAGAGGTCGTAAGAGCTGATTTGGCTCGTCGTCGAGCAACAAAACACTAGATTTCACTCCGATTCAAATAGCAATTGTATGGTATCCAATTCTTTCGAGGGTCCAATAATAGGTGGCGAACGAGCTTATGTGGACAAGGTTAAGGTTGCATTTATCCGACAGGCGAGTGATATCACTTTAGAATTTTACCGGAGGATCTTCGCGTGGAGCAATCTCCTGTAATATTTTGCTTCCTAAGCGCGTGAGCAGCTGCGCATCAAACGTGTGATTCACCTGCTCAAGAGATTTGCCGACGCTAACCTCGTTTAGATATTGGCGTAAGATGTGACGAACTGTATCAGGCAACTCTCGGATTACAATTGCGCCAGAAAGACCGTAGAGAACAGGATCTCCATCAAGTACGTTAATCTTTGCTCCTTGATGTACAAGCTTATTGCGAATGCGATACGCGGCTCGTAACATTTCATACGCCTTGGTGGCATCACTATTCACGGTCCACGTATTCGCGCCACGCAACGCTAGGCGGTGAGCCTGACTTGCCTCTCCGCACTTCCTCTTTGTGCGATGCAATAACATCGATTCGAGAGTCACAACTAGATCGATTAGCTTGTCTTCTTCCTGATCTCGCCCAACGGAGAGGTTGAATCGGCGCAAGCCAACCGAAAGCGGTGCATTCTTAGTAATGACCGTGTGAGCAGCGGCATACAATTTTTGAATACCGGCAATGTCAGCGTGGTCCAGAGTGTAGTAGGCCCCCATGCTATGGGTAGGAGCGCGCAACTCTTCAAGATTCAAGACATAGCGTGGGCGATCAATAGTCGCGGGTCGTGTCTCTGAGATAACTGCGACGGAATAAACATCACCGCGCTTCAAAAGCCGTAGGGCGGTTACGAGGCTCCTTGCTCTGTCAAATCCGGCTTGCGGACCCTCGTTATATCGAGCATGAACGACTGTCGTCTTGACGCAGTGGGTTGAATAAGCAAACTGATTAGGAACTACCCATCCTAAATCTTCTTCTTCCATACCCCACAAACGTTCTTTATCAGTATCTGGGAATGGCTGAAGCAAAGTATCGCTATCGAGAGTAACGCTCATTTCCGATGCTTCAAGCCCAAATAGTGGGATTGTCAGCTCACTTGTTCGAGTAGTTGAGAACCAGTGATAAGAGTGGCGGGAGAAAGTTTCTGTGAAAATTTGCTCGTCGAACTCTAAGTTCTGTGTTTGCCATAAATAATCAACAGCAATCTTCATCATTTCGATTACTGCCAACGGCACACGCTCAACAGAAGACGTTGTAGAACTTAAGTCGACTCCCCAATCCGGCGATTCGTTCCACAAGGCCTCGGTCATAGCTGTTACTGAAGGCAATTGACTAAGAATTCCGGTATTGACGACTTCGAAGACGACTGGATACCAGTAGATGTCATTGCTGCGCACTCTTCGTATGTCACGATTGTAGAACTTGACGCGTTCGTGAACAACTGGCATCTGTCTGTTCGACCAGTAACCACGGATCGCGTCGAGTGCGTCTTTGAAAAAAGACCCAACCGAGTTTGGTGGAGAGTGCAACATTTATGATCCCGATGCTTTGAGATTGGTTAGCGGCCATGAGGCTTTGAGGCGATGCGGCCGCCAAAACGCCAAAAGACTTATCGATGATGGCCTTAACAGTACATCTGTGACTGTTGTGTTAAATGGAGCAGAAACCGCGAGCCGCAGATACGGTACCTAGGAAATAGAACAAAGCGTCGCACGAGGAAACAGAATTATTGGAATCCGAACTTACAAAAGTCTGTCGTTATGCGTTACCGGTACTTCTTCCCCGGCTTGAGAACGACGTACAAGGCGTTCCGGCGCGTAGCATCGAAATCGGAGCTCTGACAATCGACGAGCCGCATCTCGGCGATGTCTCCCGGCATGAGACGTTCGAGCACCTGCACCACCCCTTCGGAGACGGTGTTCGGCACTTTCACGACGTGAAAGTCCATCGCCGTCTTTTGTGTGTCGAGCTTCGACTTGGGTGGAATCGGGACATCGCGCCGGACGCCATTGATGAAAATCTTGTCGACCACCACGGAGTCGCCAGCCCCTGGGACCGGCGGACACCGATCGAGGTCACCGAGCATTTTGGGGCGAGCGTTCGCGAGGAGCATGAGCGCATCGTAGTAATGCTTGGGATTGAAATCGGCCGCCGTGATGCTGCGCGACGCCAGCGCGGAGCCACGGGTCCCTTTCACGTTGACTTGTGACAGCGTAACGTTGGAACGAAGGAGACGAAGCGTGACACGAAGTGTGTCGCCGTCGTCAACCTTCATGTGATGCGCGACGAGCGGCGTGAATCCGACCGCCCGTGCGCTGATCCGGAATGGGCTGTGACTGGCATCTTTCGAGACGACGAAGCTCCCGTCATCACGCGCCTGCACGCGGATCGAATCGGCCGCCGTCCCTTCGCTCACGATGTCGACGATCACGTTGGAAACCGCCGTACCGAGCGTATCGGTCACTCGGCCAGAAATGACACCGGGCGCCGCGGCTGACGTCGAATCTTGCGCGCCGAGTGTCGGGACGAAGGCGATGCTGGACGCGGCCAGAGTGAGTGCGATCGCGGTGAGTCCAGTCATTCCGGGACTTCCAAGGGTGGAGCGAAGATGAAGGGGCATACCGGGTAATGTAGTAATTTCCCGGAAACGTGGGGGATTCGCTCAGGCGTCTCGGCGCAGCTGCTCCGACGCGGTGAAGAAGCTGTTGCGATACCACAGGACCACGATCGTCGCGCTCATCGTCATCGCCCCCGTCAGCATGCACATGACGACGATCTGATACCGGACCGCGAGCAGCGGCGACGCACCGGCCAGAATTTGCCCGGTCATCATCCCCGGAAGCGACACCAACCCGACAACAGCGAGACTGTTGACCGCGGGGAGAAACGCCGCCGTGAGCGCGGCCCGTACAGCGCCATGCGCCGCTCGCGCCGGAGGTGCTCCGAGGGCGAGGTACGACTCGACCTCACCACGGCGCGCTTTCATCTCACTCGAAAGCCGTTCGGCCGCCAGCGCCGCGCTGTTCATCGCATTGCTCACGATCATCCCGAACAACGGAATGAGATATCGTGGATTGTACCATGGATGCACCGCGATCACGACACCATCCACGTACGCGATGGTCAGGCCGGCACCGATGAAGAGGGCCACTCCACACATCCACAGCACCGCGCGTCGTTGTTGCTTGATGCGATCGACGGCGGTGACCGCGGCGGCGGCGAGCATCACCGCCAGCGCCAGGAGAACGAGATACCACCGATCCGCGGCGAAGAGATAGACGAGGATGTACCCGACCGCCGTCAGCTGCACGACCGCGCGAATCGCGCCGATCACGAAGCCGCGCGCCAATCCCACACGTTGCCATGCGGAGATGGCGATGGCAACGCCGATCAATGCCATCGCGAAGGCGAGATCGCTCCACGACACAGCGACCACTTGTCGCATGACCGTCGTGGAATCCTGAAGAGACAGCGGAATCGTCATGAGTCGCTCATTCACCCACGCGAAGGTAGGCGCGTGTCCTGCTGTTGCTGGGATTCGTGAACAGTGTCTCCGTCGGTCCTGTTTCGACGACGCGCCCGGCGTCGAGGACGACAGTCATCGTGCTCGCGGTGCGCGCTTCGACGAGACGGTGTGTGACCATGACGGTCGTCAATCCACGATCGCGGCTCAGCGTGTGAATCGTCGCCATCAACGTATCCGCGACATCGGGGTCGAGCGCGGCGGTCGGCTCGTCCAGGAGGAGTGCGTCTGGCTCGGTGGCGAGCGCACGCGCGATGCTCACGCGTTGCCGTTCGCCACCCGACAGCGTCGTCGCATCCCGATCGGCGTAGCTCGTATCCAATCCCGCGGCGCGGAGTAATGTGTTCGCGTCGAGTGGCCGTTGGGCGAGCGTTGCGGCGATCTGGAGGTTGTCGCGCACCGTCCCCTCGAACATGACGGGGGCTTGGAAAACGAAGGCGACCAGCCGCCGCAGCTGGCGGACGGGATAGTCGACGATCGGGCGGCCGTCGAAGTGGACGTCGCCGCTGTCGGGGGTATCGAGCCGGTTCAGGAGCCGGAGGAGCGACGTCTTCCCCGCTCCGGATGGTCCCACGATTGCCGTCACGGCTCCCCGTGCAATCTCGAGATCGACGCCGTCGAGAATCGGGCGATCCCCTTCGCTGCGACGGACATCCTGCAATGTAAACATTTGGTACTCGACGCCCGCCTCTTAACGTGGCCGCGGCGACGCCGTCTTATCCGCCAGTTCCTTCATTTCATTCATCGAGGACCTCTCATGACGCGTCAGTCTTTTTTTGCCAGGTGTGGACTCTCCATCATCTTAGCCACAGCGGCGTGTAGTGATTCCACAGCCCCGACCACGGGCTCCGCGGGCTTCGAAAGCCAAGTGAGCGCCGATTTGGCGCCGAGCGCGGGCGAAGACGTAGCGACGGATTACAACTTCTACGCCACAGCGAGCGGATCGGCAACCGGGGCGACGTTCGCGCGGTTGATGCCGACAGGAGGCTCTTCAGGGAGCTCAACGGGAATCTTCATGCAACGGACGCCCGCACCTTCGCCGTCCGGACTCACCGCATCGGCGATCGTGGCGTGGATCAATCCCGCCTGTGTTTATACGTCGGCGACGAGCAACTTCGTCTGTCCGACGCTGACATGGATGGGACATTCGTTGTCGGTCTCGTACACCTTGTTCGATTCGCTCGGTGTCGCACAGTCGCAGTATAGTCCGACGTTGACGGCGTCAGTCGCGCTCGTCGTGAGCGATACGGGTGCGGTGGCGTACACGTGGAACAACAACAGCTTCGCCGACACCTCGTCACATCATCGGAACGTAACGTTGAGCAACTTGCTCGGCTCGCCCGACACGTTGCACATCTGGAATGGTGTGGGGAGCACCGCCATTCATTCGGTGCGGAGTGGGCAGATCACGAAGACGTATCAACTGAGCTCGAACGATACGACGACGAACGTCGCGATTCGCCAGCCGCACGGGCTCAATCCGTACCCGTTGTCGGGGACGATCGTGCGGAATTACTCCGTGGTGCGCACGAAGCAGGCGTCGGACACGACGACGCATAGCGCGACGCGGCGTGTGGTGGTGACGTTCAATGGCACGGCGGATGTCCCGATGACGGTGGGGACGGAGACGTATTCACTCAATCTCGATTCGCATCGCGTGACGAAGCAGTAGCATCCTCACGCGAACGACGCCCCGTGTGCGATGTTTTCAGCACGGGGTGTCGCGGATCGCTGAGATCCAGATCCGCCCACGAAACAATCTGTCGGGGCGATTTTTGACGCTGTTCGTGGGAGAAGATCCCTCCGAGTGTCGACGCCAACCGCTCGCCCAGTGCCCGGGCTCCGAGATGAAACTCCTGGACACGACAGAGCCCGTCTTCCACGTCGGCAACGACTTCTTCGATGCGGCCGAGTCGTTTCCCGTGCTCGTCGACCACCATGCGGCCGACGAGCAGCTCGAGGTGGACTTCGTGTTCTGCGCCGTTCGTCATGTCAATGTCCCGGAATGTGGCTTACCACGTGCCGCCGGAGCCATCGCTCCCATGCACGCGCGCGCGACGTGCGTGCATCGGCATCGACGGTCACGGTGATTCCCACCGAGTCCACGTGCGACCATGGAATGCGCTCCGGGGTGGGATCGCCGTCGCCCCAACGCCGGCGAAGCGCGGCGGCCCAGGCACCAAGCCGTGAATGAATACGCGTCGCGAGCACGGTCCCGCCCGTTTCCAATTGTGTGACACACGGGCGCCCTCGGCCGACGGTGATGATGAGGCCGTCGACTTTTCCGAGATATTGCCCGTTTCGGTTGACGATTTGTTTGTCCAATACTTCGCCGATCAAGTGCATGTCATCCCCCTCCACCCATCAACTGCAACGGAAACGCAACCACGAGTAGTACGATCGAGAGCAGCGCGATGAGAATCAGCGCGCCGTTGCCGAGCCAGCTGTTGGTGTGGTCATGGAGATATGCGCGATCGTTCATCAACACGAGCAGCGGGAGCACCGTCACCGGAAGCGACGCCGCGGTCAGTGCCATCGACACGTTGGTCAATTTCAACGGATCGACGCCGAGCACGACGGGGATCGCCGCGAGAGCGATGAGCAGCGTGTAGATCAAGGAAAAGCGCGCGCCTTCGGCGGGACGGATATTTTCACTCCATTGCCACCCGAATCCTTGCGCCGACATGTACGCCGTCGCGAGCGCAATCTCGGCCGCGGCTCCGAAGCACGCGATGCCGAGGGAGGCGATGAAGAGGAGACGTCCCCAATGACCGAGCGGAGGAACGAGCAGGAATCCCAACTGCTCGTATTGCGTGATGTGCGTCCCCTTCGGCGCAAAGACCAGCGCCGCGACGACGAGGACTGCGAGTGAAAGCACACCGCCGAAGGTCATGCCGAGCGTGGCGACGAGTCGGTTCATGCCGAGGTAGCTTTCGTCCCAGTGATCTTCGATGGCGCCGGACGAATAGAACATGTAGAGATACGGGCTGATCGACGCGCCGAGGATGCTGACCGCGACGAACCAATACTGCGCCGCGTGATTGGGCGGACGATGTGGGAGCAACCCGGTGCCGAGCTGTGCCCACGCCGGATGCAGTTTCAGCGCGCCGACCAAGAACGCGATCGTCACGAGACCGAGGAGCGATACCCCGTACTCCACCATCCCGAACGTACCGCGCCATAACAGGATCCATACGGCGAATGCCACCGGGACTGCCCACCAGCGCGTCGCAAGTCCGGTGGCCATGGAGAGCGCCGTCGCAACGCCCGCGATCTCCGTCGCTAATACGAGATAGCTGACCAAGCCGACGACCACGAGCACCAGCACGAAAAATGGACCGCCGAACCGTTCCCGAATGGCGTCGGTGATGGTATGTCCGCTCACCGCGGCGAGTCGTCCGGACATCTCGACGAGTACGATGAGCGCGATCGTTCCGATGAGGATCGCCCAGCTCAGCCGATAGCCGAACGCGGCACCACCTTGGGCGGCGGTCGCGATCGACCCCGCTTCCAGAAATCCACCGACGCTCGTGACGATTCCGAGGGCGATCTCCAGAAATTTTTTCATGTACCCGGTCTGATTGGCAAAGAGCGGACCGGGGAAGAACGAAATCGAACGATCGTTCTAGAAGGGAAATCTCCTCAAATCAATGTGCGGCTTTGCGCTGTAGCTGAATCGCTTCCTGCGACTGTATCTCTCCGATGAGGTGATCCACCTGCGCTTCTTTCTGGGGCGTGAGCCCACCGCCCATCCGGATGCGCCCTTTGTCATCGACCACGACGAAGGCGAGATTGAGCGACGCGAACTCCCACGCCATTCCATAGGCGATGTTGTCCGGTGTCTGATCCTCCATCATCACACCATCGTCGCGGATCGTGTACCGGGTCACCACCATTCCCATCGGCGTCTGCAGTTTGAGATAGTCACGGAAATATGTGTCGGCGAGGTTCATCTCCTCGGTCGAATCTCGCAACTTGTTTCGGTAGAAGCCGAAGGTCCGGCTCGAGAGCACGACGTCCAGTTTGTCACCATATTTTCGCTGCAATCGCCGGACGACCGCGTAGCCGGGGTAACAGTAGTCGGCGCACCAGTGGCCCACCAGGAGAATCAGCGTCGGCTTTCCTTTTCGCGGATACGATGCGTTCGTAGGATTGTCGTACCATTTCTCCGCCACCATCGGTTTTGCGGGTGTCCCCACCCAGTCTTGATATTTCTCGTATTGCTCGAGTCCGTAGCTCATCGCCGGATTGAGTGGGGCGATCGTCGTGCGCGTCTCGCGCGCCAGAGCCCGCGCGGAGTCGAACAGCTCATGCCGTGCGTACCAGGTACCGAGGGCGTAGCGAACGGTCGCCTCGTCCATCGCGCGTTGATGCCGTTCTTCACCCACCATTTGCGCCGCGGCGGCGATTGCGGTTCGTGCGTGTGGAGCGATCATGGCGTCGCTGTCGGCCCATGCGGCGAGACGTGTCATCGTCCCGTGTGCCATCAGGCGCGCCATGGCGGCGGGAGCGCCGAGGGCGTCGAGGATGGTCAGGATCGAGTCGGCGGCGTGCAGACGTGCCGGACGTGCGAAGGCGTACACATCGACGACCGTCGCCAATCGCCACGCGCGTTGTGGTATCGGGAGGTGTGCCCACACGGCGCTCGCGCGCCGCAGCGCCGCCGTCGCCCGTGCGTCGTCGTTCGCCGCCAAATATGCTTCGGCGAGCCAGAGCAAGTCGCGCTCGGGGATCGTCTCGATGGAAAATTTCGCCACGCATTGCCGCACCGCGTCGACGATGTCGGGGGCGTACGGATTTCGGCCAAAGGGGACGTACGGAATCGTATCCGGACGCAGTGCACGCTCCCGTTGGTGTTCGAGGCGGGGGGCAAGTCGTGCGCACCGTGCCGGGACTGTGTAATTCGCGTACGATGCTGGTGGCGTCGCTCCCGATTGCGGGGCAGCTTGTGCGACGTCTTGCGCGACACTTTCTCCAACGACGCCAACGACGAGAAGAACGAAGAGAACGGCGCTCTGCCGAAGGAGATTAAACGGCATCGGCCAAACTGGTGAAGTTGAAGTCACGCACTTTCATCGCCGGGGCGACGCGAGCGAACTCGTGGTCGAAGACGCGGACCGGCTTCCCGACCGCTTCGAGCGCGTTCATGGCGAAGAGGGGAGACGAGGTGAAGCGGAAGTTTTTGATTGGCCGTGAAATCTTTCCGTGCTCGATCAGCCAGAGCCCGTCGCGGGTGAATCCCGTGCAGAGGACGCTTTTGTTGTCGACCATCTGCACGTTGTGGAATCGCGTCACCAGAATGCCACGTTCCGTCGTCCGAATCATCTCGTCGATCGACACGGGCTCGAGCGTGCTGCTGAGCCGGTAGGAGCCCTGGAGCTCCAACGACTGGCCTTTGTGCATTCGGCTCAACGCATAGTCCCGATGGTAGTACAGATCGCGCAACACGCCGTCCGCGAACCACGACACCGGTTGATACGGGTCGCCGGAATACTTTTCGAACGGAACGAATCCCGCATCGGGATCCATGGGATCGCTGCGCACCGTCAGGCTACGATCGAGCACGTGCTGGCCAATTTTCGAGCGTCCCAACGACAGCGCGAATGGCCCGATCAGATTTTCCGCTCCGGTGCGGTCCATCGTGGGACCCATCGGATCCATGACGACGGCGAAGAGATCGGCGACGGCCTGGGGCTCCAGAATCGTCACGTATCGTCCCGGCTCGACCGCGCCGCGGTTCATCGAGCGCACGCACTTGTCGTGCGCGACCGCGGCGAGCGCTTGGGCATCGATCTTCGCGATGTCGTAGTGCGTCTTCCCCGCCCACCCCGAGGCGGTCCCCTTCTGATCGCGCACAGACATGGAGCACTCGACCCATGTGACGGGATAGTAGCGTGCGATCCCCATCGTGTTGAACGTCGCGTAGCCGCGCGCGCTCACGAGCAACTCGCCGGCGGCGAGCAAACCCGCCGTCTCGGACGCCGCGATCATGTGCTGCGCAATGTCGCCGCGCTGCGCACCGTCGAGTGCATAGGTTGGCTCGCTCCACAATGTCGGCGTGAGCGTCGGTTCGTTGAGTGGTTCGTCACGAATTTGCTCCGGGTTTTGCACATCCCACTGCAACGACAGTTCGGCGTGGCGAATCGCTTCGCGTAACCCGTCGTCGTCGGTGCGCGTCGCCCACGCGATGGCGGAGGCTCCTCCGACTTTACGCGTGATCTCGATGGTCGTTGCGCCAACAGCTTGGGAGAGATGCACCCGGTTGCGCGCCCAGGTTGCACCGCTGCTATAGCGGCTCGTGAGCGCGATGCTCGTTTCGCCGCCTCCCGTGCCGAGCGCGACGATGCGATCGAACAGCGCGGCGCACTGCTCGTGCGAGAGAAATTCCTCGGGCGCAAAGAGCGAGCGCGGGCACGTATGCACGGCATGAACGGAAGGGAACATCGTGGTCACGGTCATGTGCGGGGGATGGTATCGACGACAGCGAGCTGCTTCACTTTCGCGGGAACGACCGAGGTGCTCCGAGCCTTGCCGCCCGTCCGAGTTCCGAGCGGGTCGAGTGGCCAGTTCGACCGGCCAGTCGTGCGGGCGCTCGACGGCCCCCCCAATGCGAGAACCCCTTTCCAGAATTCCGGCGCGCGAAACAGGATGGTGGTTCCACCGATCACCTTTCCGAGCTTTCCGTCGACGATCTCGTACACGAGATTGCCCTGGCATGCGCCGTTCAAGCACTGCTGATCCATCGTGACGCTGCTTCCGAGGACCGCCAATCCTTTTTTGGTGCTGGCGACGAGCGATTCGAACGTGTCGTTTCCTGGTCCTGGTGCGAGCGTCAGATTGGCGCACATGGATTGTGCCGGCGCCGTGATCGAATCACTCGTCGCGCATCCATGTGAGCGTACGGGGCGATTCACTCGGGCATACGCGTCGGAGAGCCAACTGGCGCTCTCGCGCGTTGTTTGAAAATCGGTGAGCACACCTTTGGTGACCAATGGTACGACGTCCGGAGTCACACCTTCAGCATCCCACTTCACGGTCGCGGCTCCCTTGAGCATCGTTCGATCGGAGCTCACCGACACGATCGGCGCGGCGACTTGTTCGCTTCCCAGCATTCTAGTCGGATCACTGAGATAACTGGTCCCGACCGTGTTGGCGCGATATCCCATCGCGCGATCGATCTCCGTCGCCGCACCGAAGGTGCCATCGAGGATGTCCGCCATGGCGTCCGTATCGAACACGATGTCATAGCGCCCCACGTTGACCGGTGTCGGTGTGCGCATCGCGAGCGCCTGCTCCACATATTGGGGAACGTGCTCCTCGATCGGCGCGCGCACGATGTGCTCCCATCCGGCTCCCGCGACGCTGGCCAGCGAACAATTGCGATTCGCTTCGAGCTTCGTCTGATAATGTGGCTCCGCGCCGATGAGGACTCCCGCTTCGGAGGTATACAGTGTTTGCGTGAAGAAACTCCCGTCACTCGAAGCGAAGCTGGTTTCGTCTCGCACGAACATCAACATCCCGCCGCCGCCGACACCTGGCGCTTGGCGTTCGATGAACGAGTCGATGCCGAGCATGAGGTCGACTTTCTCGCCGGGATCGACGGTAAATGGATCGATCTCGATCGGTGTCGTCCAGACACCATCAGTGACCACAGCAGTTGGCGCGAGCAACGCGGTGCGTGGCTTTCCACGCGCACCGATCTTGGCTTGTGCCGCGGCGTCCTTGCCGAGCTTCGACACGATGTCGATACTCGGCAATCCTTCGGCGGCGGCAAATCCCCAGTATCCATCGTAGAGTGCTCGGACACTCACGGCGACAACAGTCATATTGGAGGGCGCGGGATAGCGGAGTCCCTCGAACTGCTGCCAGATCTCACGATGGTTGATCCCGAACCGTACGTCGCAGTACTGGGCGCCAGCCGCACGTGCGGCGTCGATTGCGGTGAGCAGCAGAGCTTTTCGCTCCGGCCCCTGGTGGGGGAGAACATCCCGAATGTGCCGCGGATCGAATCGTGTCGCGGCGTGCGCGGCATGTGCGGAGCGCGCGACGAGCGTGGTGAGCATGGCGCTGACGCCAACGCTCGCGCTCGTCTGAAGAAAACGACGACGGTGCATGTGTGAAGCAAGTGTGTCGTCGTGAGCGACGCCGTGCGGGTGTGCGGCATCGCTCACGCGACGAAAAGAACTGAGGAGTCTTTTTACAGACGGATTCGCAGCCCGACTTTGGTCTGGCGGCCCATGACGGGATATTCGTACCCCGCGTCGCTCCCGTACACATTCGAGAGATTTTGAATGCTCAACAATCCTTCCATCGTCGGCGTGAACCGCTGCGACAGATTGAGGTCGGCTGTTGCATACGGGGGATTCATCCCCAGGACGGAGGTCTGTGAGGCACGCCAGTTGTCGGGCTGGAGCCGGATCCCGTAACTGGTGTGCAGGAGAATCGTTCGATTATGATATCCCGAGACTTGGCCCGTCCCGTTGAGATTCAACGCGACCGTCGTCCCCCCTCGCGCGTACGTCGTCCCCAACGCCCACGTATGCTCGGCGAGGAACTGGAACGTCGCACCGGGTTGATAGCTCGGATACGATGAGGGTGGGAAGATCATGCGATAACGAGCGTCGATCCCGATCACCCGGCTCTTCGTCCAACTGTACGTGCCACGGGTGGCAAAGGGACCGGTCGTGATCGACGCCTGCGTCTCCCATCCTTGGTTCCGCAGAGTGCCGAGGTTGATGTTCTGCGACTGTTGGAGATAGACGTAGCCGCAGTCGAGTGGATTGAATACGCAATCCCCATACGGGTCCTGCATGAGCGACCGCACACTGTCCGCACCGTACACGTTAGCGATGAGATGCTCGACGGTCTGGTTGTAGCGTGTGACCACGAGCGACGCACGTCCACCGAAGTACAGCTCGAGCCCTCCTTCCGCGCCACGTTGGAATTCCGGGCCGAGCTCGGCGTTCGGAAGCTGCGCGAAGATCATCCCGAAGAAGGGTTGATAGTAGTGATCGACGATCAATCCTTTCGTGGCCGACGTAGTTGGGGGTCGCGTCGACCTGCCGTAGCTGGCGCGCAGCTTTGCCGTCACCCCTCCCAACTCTTGCGTGTACGCCGCGCCGAACCGTGGTGCGTGGTTCGGATTGACCTCATTACCGTACGCCGGATTCCACTCGGTCCGAAGCCCGTAGGTGAGGAACAGCTTGTCCATCACGCCGATTTGCGACTGAATGAAGGCGCCGGTGTTATGCGTTGGATCACGTTGAACGAAATTGTATCCGAGCGGGCCGGTCAGTGTCTGCGAATTACTGTAACCGAACCAATTGAGGCTCTGCCATTCGTCGGCCCCGGCGGAGACGTTCGCCTGTACCAGGCTGCCGAGCGGAATTTTCACCGTCGAACTGAACCGGAGCGACCGCCGGTCGGTGTATGTCGACACGATGTACGACATCGTGTCGGTCGGGGAGCGGTACGCGTACCCCAAATTGAAGTTGTCGTTCTTCGTGTTGTCCGCTCCGATCACGAGATCGTTCGACCACCACGACGTCGGGCTATATCCCAGCGTCACGCCGAGCGTCTGCATCGCAAGGGCGGTGCGCGTGGGCGTCGCCTGCTGTGCCGCGTTGTACTGGTCCTTGCCGAACGTCCCATTGCCGACGAGAACACCGTTGAGGACGTCGGACGTCCCGCGCGCATCGTTGGATGCACTCGTACGCTGTATCGTCATGTCGGTGCGCACCATTCCCATCGACGTCGGAAGATCGAAATGGACGCCACCGAATCCCCGGAGACTCTGGGTCTGCGCGTTGGGAGCCCACGGAGCGGTGTACAACCACCCGGCGCCTGCGTTGTACGAGATTCTCCCCTCGACACCACTGAGCTGCGCCATGTAGTCGTGCTGCGGCGTGCGCGACGTGCTGAAGCTGTTCTGAATGACGCCGCTCAGCAAGTTGAGTGTGAGCTGCGGTTTGGTCGTGGTGCCACGCTTGGTGAAGATCTGCATCACACCGTTGATGGCGTTGCTGCCGTAGATCGTCGACGCCTGCGGGCCGGCGAGGATCTCGATCCGCTCGATCGTCTTGGGATCGATCTGGCTGAGATATTTTGGATTCGACAGTTCGACGCCATCGACGTACGTCTTGATCGGGTTGGACGACCATCCATCCGTCCCCGCGCTCGAACCGCCGTTGAACGCCGACGCGCCACGGGAGTACATCATGACTTCCCCCATCGGCGCATAGGTACCACGGTTCTGCGCAAAGAGCCCCGGGACGTCACCGCGGAACAGTTGGTCGATGTGCGTGATGTTCCGCTCCTCGAGCTCTTTGGCCGTAATCACCGTGATCGCGGTCGGTACCGACTTCAACTCTGTGGCGACCACCGTACCTGTCACGACGACTTGATCGAGGGTGTTCGTGCTCCGCGACATCCGAAAATCGGCCGACGACGAGGCACCGTCCGACACCGCGATCTCCCGAGACTGTTTGATGTAGCCCACGAGCCGTACACGGACCGTCAGCGTGCCGGCCACGAGACCGGTGATACGATACGTGCCATCCTCACCCGTCAGCACACCTTTCGTTGCGTTCGCGATCGAGACGGATGCTCCGGCGATGGGTTTCCCCGTTTCCGCGTCCACCACTTTTCCCACGATGATCCCAGTCGTGACTCCCATGCCAGCCCCACGAGCCACATCACGAGCCGCGTCACGCACGACGACCGCGATTTGCCCATTCGGCGCCGTGATGTATTCCAGCGGAGTCCCGGCGAGCACACGATCGAGCACCGTTTGCAGGGTCGCCGTCGTGCGCAACGTGACCGTTCCACTCACCGACGCAACGACAGGCGGCTCGTACGCGATCTGCGTCCCGCT
>Ga0105241_10000167_pt1 | contig 48170 bp, 40 predicted proteins | sample KBSC64metaG_FD_80422 | JGI IMG/M metagenome (GOLD analysis project Ga0105241, IMG submission 80422) | Corn rhizosphere microbial communities from Kellogg Biological Station, Michigan, USA - KBS C6-4 metaG | ecosystem: Host-associated > Plants > Roots > Rhizosphere > Soil | place: Michigan, USA... | reverse complement strand
GACTTCGCGGGCGAGCTTCTGCGCCAACTCCAGCTGGCGCAGCGTCTTCTGCAAGTCGATGATGTGGATGCCGTTCCGTTCGGCAAAAATGAACCGGCGCATCTTGGGGTTCCAGCGACGGGTCTGATGCCCGAAGTGGACGCCGGCTTCCAGCAACTGCTCGAGATTAGGCTGAGACATCGATCAGAGTATGAGAGGGTTTGCACGACCACCCGCGTCGTCGCCAGTCGCGACCGCTGAAGCGTTCTTCGGAGAAGACCCCTTCGTGCGGCACCCGCGACCGGCTCAGCGAGTGTGATTGATACGATGCGGGAGCGTGTGACCGCCCCCGCGGACCACCACGCGTTAGCGTTTCGAGAACTGGAACCGCTTGCGCGCTTTCGGACGCCCTGGCTTCTTGCGCTCGACGACGCGCGCATCACGCGTCAGCATCCCGAGGGCACGAAGCTTGGGCTTGTGCGCTTCGTCGATTTCGACGAGGGCGCGTGCGACGGCGAGACGGAGCGCACCAGCCTGCCCCGACAATCCGCCACCATTCAAATTGACCGTCACGTCAAACCGGCCGACCGTGTCCGTCACCGTGAACGGCTGCTGAATCGCCGACACGTGCGCCGGGCGCGGGAAGTAATCGCCGAGTGTGCGGCCGTTGACCGTCCACTTGCCAGAGCCTGGCTTGAGGTAGATGCGGCAGACCGCTTCTTTGCGGCGCCCGATCGTGTGCGTCTGTGCGTCGGCCATGGTTACTTGGTCGAAGTAAAGGTGAGCGGCTTGGGCTGTTGCGCCTTGTGCGGATGTTCCGCGCCGGCGTAGACCCGCAGCTTGGTCCGGAGGTGCGTCCGGGCGAGTGCTGTTTTCGGCAGCATCCCGTGCACCGCCTTCTCGATGATCCGCTCAGGATGCTTTTCGAGCATGGTCGCGAACGGGGTGAACCGTTCGTGGCCCATGTAGCCAGTGTGCCGGAAGTATTCTTTCTGCTCCGCCTTCCGCCCCGTCACCTTGATCTTCGAAGCATTGATGACGATGACATGATCCCCCGTATCCATGTGCGGGGTGAAGATGGGCTTGTGCTTGCCGCGGATGACACGTGCGACTTCCGTCGCGAGGCGGCCGAGCACCATCCCTTCGGCGTCGACGATATACCAGTCGTGCGCGATGTCGGATGGGGTGGCGGAGAAGGTCTTCATAGAAATGATAATCGGATGCGATATACGACAGCCTCCAAAGTTAGATCCGATCTCCTTCTCCGTCAACGGGTTAGGCCGCCTCTCCCCTCCTTTTGTCTCTCTCCCGGGTCACAACCCTGCGAAAAGTGGACAATTGTACGAAGTCCGGATCAATTGTTGCTGCTCGTCTGTGCAGACTCTGTCTAGGAGATTTTTCCATGTCTTTTCTCTGTCGATTTTCACGTCGCTCACCTCGGTCCGCCGCGGTGCTGGGCGCGGGGGTCGTTGCGCTGGGCGTCGCGGTGCCCCTTCATCGGGCACAGGCGCAAGGGTTCGGTCTCAACGAAGTCGGGACTTGTTCTGTCGGACGTGGCTTTGCCGTGTCCGCCGCCACCTGCCATGACGGCTCCGAGATCTTTTGGAACCCCGCGGCGGCGGCCCTCCTTCCCGGAACCACCCTGTCGATTGGGGCCGCGGCCATCAACGTCTCTGGGGGGTTCCGGCAGGATACCACCCTGATTCGATATCCGAGCAACCTCCGGACGGCCATCGCTCCGCAAATTTTCCTCAATGCCAAGCTGTCCGACGAGACCGCCGTCGGGATCGGGGTCTACGTCCCGTACGGGCTGACCTCACAATGGTATGGCAACTTCCCGGGACGCTTCTCGGCGCTCAAGGCGTCGTTGAATACTGTATATATCCAGCCCAACATCGCCTACGCGCTCAACCCCCAGTGGTCGATCGGAGGCGGACCAATCATTGGAGTGTCGACCGTTCACCTCGTGCAGTCGATCGACCTCTCGTCGCAGGTGGCCGCGGTCCAGAATGGAGTCCCGATCACCTTCGGCCAGCTCGGGATCGCCTCCGGAACCGAGTTCGCCCGGGCCGACGTCAAGGGACATGACGTCGCCTACGGGTTTAACGTCGGGATCCACGGGACGTTCGCCAAAGATTGGGCGGTCGGCGTCCGCTACCTCTCCGAGCTGCATTTCAAGTATGACAACGCGAAAGCGAAGTTCCAGCAAATCGCGACCGGGCTCACCCTGGCGAGTGGGAATCCCATCGTGCCGGGCGGGGCCGCCGCGCCGTTGGACGCCGTGCTCGCGCCGCAATTCACGGGGACGAATCCGCTGACGTCGCAATCGGCGTCGACGAACATCGATCATCCGTGGCAAGTCCAAGGCGGGATTGGCTACACGGGATTCGTCGGAACGACACTCTCCGCGGATGTTGCCCGAATGGGGTGGTCGTCGTTCAAGACGTTGCCGATCACTTTCGGCGGTCCCGCGGCGGCGAGCAATCGCGCGTTGCTCGAAGATTATCACGACATCTGGTCGTATCGCTTCGGCGCCGAACACATCGTGCAGGGGAACAATGCGTTCCATGGGGTGGCGTTCCGCGGCGGGTTCAGTTATGCGCAGACACCGGCGCCTGATGAGACGGTGTCCCCGCTTCTTCCTGATATGCCACGCCGGAATACGTCGATCGGGATCGGCGTTCCGCTCACGGACGCGGTTCGGATCGAGGGGAGTTATCTGTACGTGAACACGGCGGGACGACGCGGCCGCATCGCCGAGCGGACGTCGGCCTCGCAAACGGCAGCGCAGTTGAATTCGGGCGCCTACGATCTCAAGGCGAACGTCTTCTCGCTCTCTCTCGTCACGCACTTTTAACCAGGACCTCACCGATGACTTCGATCGATCTCTTTCGTTCGGCGGCGCGCCAAGCGGCACGCAAAGCGGCACGCCGAATGGGCGTGCTCGGCGCGGTGACGGCTGCCATCACGCTGGCCGCGTGCTCCGATACCGCTTCTGTGACCGCCGGTCCGACGCCGGTCAATCCGTTATTCCGTAGCTACGTCGCACTCGGCAACAGCATTACGGCCGGCTACCAGTCAGGCGGGATCAACGACTCGACGCAGCGCGAGAGCTATGCGCATTTGTTCGCGATGCAAGTGAACACGCGCTATGCGTACGCGTCGCTCGCCGGCGCGGGGTGTCCGCCGCCGGTGATTCTCTTCCCCGTCACGCGCGCGGATACGACGACGTGCTCGCTCCGGAATCCGGCGTCGATTACGGACGCATTGAATAACGTCGCGGTCCCGGGTGCGACGTCGTATGATCCGACGGCGGCATCGACACCGTTCTCCAACGCACTCACGACGTTCATCCTGGGTGGCAAAACACAGGTACAACGCGCCGCCGATGCGCGGCCGACGTTCGTTTCGGCGTGGATCGGGAACAACGACGTGCTCGCGGCGGCGATTTCGGGAATTCTCGTTCCCGCGACGGTGCAATCGCTCGGCCTTTCGCCAACTGATACGACAACAGTATCGCCCGGGCTCACCGATACGACGACGTTCAAGACCAATTACGACGCGATGATCACGGGGTTGAACGCGATCGGGACGATCAAAGGTGGCGCGTTGATCGGCGTGGTAAACGTGACGGCGACGCCGATTTTGTTTCCGGCAGCGGCGCTCGCCAACCCGGCGTTCAAGGCGGGCTTCGATCAGTATGTCGGGACGCCGACGACGATTCATCCGTCGTGCACGGGCTCGACGTCGTTGATCTCGTTCCGAATCGTGTCGGCGATTCGCACGGGGCAGCATCCGGCCATCATCGCGTGCAGCAAGAACGCGGTACCGGGGACGCCAATCGGTGACATCTTCGTCTTGGACGCCGCGGAACAAGCGACGCTGCTCGCGACGGTCGCGTCGTACAATGCGCACATTCAAAGCGTCGCGACGACGCAAGGGTGGGCATATTACGATCCGAACACGACACTGGCGACGTTGATCGGCAACGGGTGCATCTTGCCCGTGATGAATCTCGCGAGCCAGACGCAAACGTTCGGCGCGTGCGTGTCGCTCGACGGCGTGCATCCGTCGGGACTCGCGCACAAGGCGATCGCCAATGATTTGATCGACGCGGTGAACGCCAAGTACGGGACGTCGGTCGCCCACGTGCAATAAATTGTTTCCCGGGTGTCGAAGCTGACACCAAGCTGACACCAGGCTGACAATCGACTCGAACGCCCCCGTGTGCCGTCGACGGCACGGGGGCGTTTTTTTTCGCAAAGATTTTCCCTTAACGTCGTTCAGATCGCGTCGTCCCACCGAGCAGCAATGCCTTTTGAGGCCTATGGAGGATGCGATGATGCAACAGTGGTATGGAGTAGCCGTTCGGCTCGGCGTCGCGGGAGCGCTCGCGACGATCAGTCTCCCCGCAGTGGTTGCCGCGGCGCCGGTGACACCGGGTCCCGCCCCAGATGCCGCGACGCTCGACCCATGGAAGGGCGGGTCGAATCAGCAATTGTTGTTCGAATGGCGTGGACGCGTGGACAAAGAGATTCGGATCGAGATGCGTGGGGACCGGACGAACATCGACCGGGTTGGGAACAAGGAATGGAATGATGGACGGATTCGCACGTCGGGGTCCTTGCCCGCGGTTGATGCGCCGATTCGTGTCGAGGCGGATGGACGCGGACGGGTGGACGTCGTGCAGCAGCCGACGCGTGGAAATGGGTATACGGCGATCGTGCGGATTCGCGATCCGCAGTCGGGGGCGTCGGATTATCGGATCCGCGCGTATACGACGGCGTCGACGCGGAATGGGCGTGGCAACGGGCATGGCCGGTGGGGCAATGGCCGAAACGACGATGATCACGGACGGCACCGCGGGCGGGATCGCGACGGCGATGATGATCGGAACGACCGGAATGATCGCAACGATCGCGACAACGGGAATAACCCGATTGGGAATTTTCCCTGGCCGATCTAAGGTGTTAGCTCTTCAGTGGAGATTTGCACGATAATGGGGCCGGGACTTATGTCTCGGCCCTATTATGCGATCATAGCGTCTCAGGCGGCGCACGACGCTCCTTTATACAGCGTCAGCGAGCGCCGAGAAGTTGAAATCCCGTACCATGATCGGCGGTGCAATGATCGGCGCGTATGGCCAGCTCAAAGGCTCATATCGCGGCATCATCGACCCAAACCCAAAAGCGACCCGTTCGGGAATACCGAGGGCAATCACGCGGTTGAACGCGAGGAAAGGGGACTCATAGAATCGGAAATCCTTGATGGGTTTTTTGATCTTCCCATCCATGATCAATAAGCATCCATCGCGAGTAAAACCGTTCATCGTCCCGGACAGGCTATCGGCAACGTCGATGTTCGAAAAGCGATGCACATAGATCCCACGCTCACACTGCGCGATCATCTCTTCGACCGACGTCGGCCCACCACTCATCCGCACGCAATAAGGATCACACAGCGGCGTCATTCCATACTGCATCCCAGTCAGAAAATCGACCGATCGCCGTTTGAGTACCCCTTTGTCGAACCACGTGACTCGTCCACTGGGGTATCCCATTCCATCCTGAAAGAACGGAAAATCTCCTCCTTCGGGATCAGCCGGATCGGTGGTGAGCGTAATGCGCGCATCGAACAGTTGCTGTCCGCGCCGGTCGGCTTGTCCGACAGCGTTCCCGGGAATACTGAACGGTCCCCCTCGCTCGACATTGAAGAACGGCGCCATCTGATATAAGAGTTGGCCAACCGCGGTTGATGAAAAAATGGCGGTGTAGCGTCCGGGTTCGACGCGTTCGGCACCCTGCTGGCGTGCCGAACGCATTGTGGCCTCCTTCGCGACGTGTTCCGGATCGAGCAAGCTCCAATCACGCCGTGTCTCCCCACTCCAGCCCACAGCAGTGCCATTCGCACTCCGAGCCGTGAGTGAGATTTCACCGTCGGTCGACTCCCCCCACGTCGTCGTCTTGGTTTCCGGGTTGTAGCGAAAAAATGCATGCTCGGTAGCCGCTACCGTACCAGTTCCGTGAAACGGAGTTCCCCTCAAGGGGGTTAAGAGTCGCGCCAACATCTCGCCCCGTTTGGTGTCGATCCCTGACGACGTATTCTCGTGCCAGAGATTGACGGGCATGTACGTATACGACCGTGGCGTGAACAGCTCGCGAATTTGCTTTTCTTCCTCGAGCTCATCATCCGGCACTGGCGGTATCGGCCGCTTTGGCGCCCCCTTTTGGATCACACGTCGTAAAATTTCAGGATCGCGGACATTCGTGGAGATCGTAACCCTCGCGTAAATGTCTGTGCCGAGGATACTCGCCCATCGTACCGTGAGTTCATCGGAGTCGATGCAACGTGGTCCCGTCCCTTCGTGCTGCATTGCTACGGCTGTCACCGTGTGTGTCACGATCACGCTCGCCCCAATCGACTCATCATTACTGACCTCCCAAACGAACTTGGAGAGGGACAGCGCCTCGTCTTTGGTGATGAGTCGGCGAGTCTCACCCAGCCGATGAAGTATCGCGCGATGCCCCGTCGGAGTGAATTGGGGCGCAGATTGACGATCGGCGTGCGCAGCACGACGTTGGAGGAACGAGCGAAGGAGAGACACAAAGCGAGTGGAATTGTAGGTCATGAGATCTGCACTCGGGTGTCCACCACATCGAGATTGCGATATAGCGCAGCCGGTGCAGTGACCACCGAACTGACCATCATACTTGGGAAGGCGACCGGCATCCCCTGTGTCGAGTTATCTACTGTACTGGCATCTCCCACGGCGGTCAATGTGGGAAATAACTTTTTGGTGCTGAACAGGAGCCTTGCCCCAAAGACTCGTCGGACTAATTCCCCGCCGCGGACTTCAAACATCATATGAGGCGCAATGTACCCGCCCACCCCCTGCGTGTTGACGATCACCCAGCCACCGCGCGCCAGTAGACCGGTCCCAAGCTGTTTAGCCAAGCCGGCGAGTGTACCAGCATTCGAGGCCATGGCAGATGCCGGTGGCATCGACACCGATGCAGGAATCTCCGTCGGTGAATGCGTGACATCCGGAGTGTTGGCAATCCCGGGAAGTTGCGTAGACAACCCACGTTGCGTCGCAAGGGCAGCGATTGCGGGAAGTGTTGCACGGGAACTCAAATAACTTACGATTCGCCCATGGGTGATCAACGGGACCGCACGCCGGGCGACCCCTTCATCATCCCAAGCGGCGGCTCCAAGATGAGGTACGTCAGCATCGACATTGAGCATCATCGATGGAGCAAAAAGCGGTTGCCCTAAGACATCTTCGGCAGGGCTGAGGGGGCTTGTCCCATCGATGTCGACGTCGTGTCCCAACACGCGTCGTAGTGAGAGGGCCGGAACGACGGTCGAATTGAGGAGGCTGGCATGTGCGCTCCCATCGAGTACGACATTGTACCGGCCGACGTCGAGGAGACCGCTGCGTAGTTTCGCGTATTGTGCCAACTCACGTACCAGCGTCTCCAAGCGATCGAACCGGTTCGGCCGAACAACGATCTCAAAGCCGCCGGTGCACGACTCATAATCCGGTATCGATAGCTCGATATTTTCATCTCGCTGTAGCCGCCACCATGAGCCGCCAGCGGTCGTATGACCGTTCGCATAAACACCTCCTAAGAACTGTATCACAAGCGATCCTTCCGACGAGGCGAAGGCACGAGTTTCCCCATACCACTCGAAAGACTTCCTCCCACCGGTGAATCCAACTTGTGACAACCGAACGTCAAACCGACCGGAGAGACTCTTCTCGACATACCGATGCTCGTCGATAGGTACGGAAAACGGGTCGATCTCGATTGGTGCACGCCATTCTCCGGCCACTCTGGGCGTCGGCGCCAATGCGAGCGAAGCGTCGGCTGACCACGCCGGAGAGCGCGCAAAGCCGCGGGCCGTAGAGACAGCGGCCCGCGCCGCAGCAACCAGTCGTTCTGGTGTCGGATCTCCGCCACCAACGAATGCTTCCGCATTCCCGACCCGAACTCGAACGCCAAAGCCCACACGCAGAAAGATGTTGCCGCGATACACTCGACGGTCTCCAATACGAACGTCCGCCCAGTCGGCTCCTGCATGCGTCGCCGCATCGATGGTCATCGTTGCCAGCTTACGTAAGGCATCTGCGTCCATGACGGGACGCACAAATGCGCTTGGAGGCGCCGACGACCGTACGGGGAGGGTGATTTGTTCAAGTCCGCCCGCGGGCGTGAGCGCAGCAGAGAGTCGCGGGGCGAGGGGAATACTTGCGACGGCAAACGACGACCGCGCCAGAAAACTCCGTCGCGTCAGTCCAGGAGGAAGCGATGATAGATAATTGAACGGAAACATGTGTGACAATATCAGGACGAATGGGACGAGAATGATGCCGTGACAATTACAGACTCACTGGAGTCTGATCGGCTCCGACAGAATCACCGTTGAGGCGGTCGCCGTCGAGGTGGCAGACGTAGGAATCGACGGTCGCAGTGGAAGAGACAGATCATTCGCCGATACCGTCAGCGGCACTGGCGCCGCCGGAGGAAGCGGAAGCGGCATGTTTCCATGCTCTCGCTCACGAATCAGTTGCTCGACCGCTCGTTGAATCTCGTCTGAATATCCACCGTATCCGAATTGCATGTATCGGACGACTCCACGGCCATCGAGGACATAGATAGTTGGCATTGCCGCAATGTGTAATGCTTGCTTCGTGGGCGACTCCCTCGGCAACAGCCCCCCACCCGGGGTCGAATCTTTAGGCCCAGCCCAGATCACGATCGGAAACGTGTAATGACGCCCCACAACGTAGATTTTTCGATATTTGTCGACTTCTTCTTCCGGCTCACAGAAGTCCGTCCCACACGCACCCAACGTCCATTCATAGTAGATCGTTTGAACGTTCTTCGGCAATCGCTTCTGATCATGTTGCATGTATCGCATCGCCAAATGACATGCCGGGCAATGAAAATCACCAAACCCGATGATACGAATGATGCCGTCATTCACGGGAAGAATTCGCGCGTTCGGCGCGGCGTCCGAGACTTGCCGTGGTTGTGGGTGATTGAACCAATGGGTGGCCACCACGGGTGCTAATGGCCGACCAAGCCAACGGACTTTTCCGTCGAGGTCAGTCATCCCATCTTGGAAAATTTTCGCGAGGCGCGCCAAAGCTGTATCCTTGGCGAGCAGATCTGGCGGAACTGGGATATAGCTCTTGAACACAGTCATCAGTGAATCGAGTCGAGCAACCCCGTTGGGCTGTCCCGATAAGACGATGGCAAAATCCACGATGTCGGGCCCGATGACGGTCCATCCTCGTTCCTCATACGACGCATCTGGAAGTAACGCAAAGCTCCGGAAGCCAGCAGCAACAGCAGAATCTGCGTATCCCATCTGTCGAAACGCTTGAAACATCCGCAGATACCCGAGGGCGATTGTGCTGTGGGCGATCTGACGTGGGTACGCCTCTAGACGCGCCATATAACCGCGCATGATACCCAACCGTGCATCAGTCATCTCATCACGATCGGTAAAGAAACCCATAATCATACCGAGTGTCGCGAGTGTATCTTGCCGCGACATGCCCGGGGTTTTGAGCCATCGCTCGACACATTCTTGGGCAGCGGCATCTCGGCCCAATTGGAGATATAACACCGCCATACCTATCAACGATCGTGGTGCAACGCTGCTTTGCTGGAGCCCCTGCAACTGCAGCTGCATCAGACTGTCGATATGTCGTCCGATTGTGTCGGAGCGTGCAGTCCACTTCCCGTGAACGAATTGGTGAGTGCCACCGAGCGTATCGAATTTCCTCAATTCGAAGAGCTCGGTGGCGTATCCCTGGGCAGTCACCCATGACGGGGGGACTGCCGACGTGGATATACGTGTCAGTGGTGTCGTGTCGACGAGCGCCGCCGATGTCGAGTCCCTAACATTTGGTTGATATCGCGGCTGTGCCAAAAGCGGAGTTTGCATCATAGCTACAGAAGCAAGCGATGTCAGATAAATGAATACGCGCATAAAACGAGTTGTCTACGACGGAATATTACGTCAAACAGTGATATTACAACCGACACCGAAGTCCAACATTGGCGGTGCGGCCCGGCACAGTGAATCGATTCGAGAAATCCCCGCGATAGCTATTCATGACGTTATTGAGCTGCACCGTGGCGTCGAATCGAGTCATCAGATGTTGTGTCAAATTCACGTCGGCTTTGGCGTACCCGAGAAACCGCGCTCGATACGCTCTTGGTAACCCCGTTACTCGAGGGTTCATATTCTGCAAACGGAGCGTGGCGATCGCGTCCATGAGATCATCACCATGGTCCTGTACCCCCCCGATGCCTCCCGTTTTGCTTCCCCAGACAATCCCTTGTCCTTGCAGATTATAGGTCAAGGTCGTACGGCCACGCGCATATGTTGTTGCAAAGGCATACGTGTGCTCCGGAATTTCTTGAAACGATTGTCCTGGCACAAATTGGGGGAATTGCCGCCGCCATTTTGGTGTCACACCGATAACGCGACTCTTCATCCATGAATAGGTGACACGAAAAGTGAGCGGACCGGCATTCGATGTCGTTTGCAACTCCCACCCTTGATTTCGAATGTCACCCATGTTCAGCTTTTCATCTTGTCGGAAATACGTCCCGCCGTAGATCGAGTTACAATAGAACTGTCCATATGCAGCACAATATCCATGTGGGTCAGGATTCCCATCATTCCTGAGTAGACTGTCAACACCCTGCGCCGACAAGATCAAGTTCGTGACGGTCTGGTTGTACCGCGTTACCTGAACTGAGCCACGATTTCCCCAGTATAATTCGAGTCCGCCCTCTCCGCCTCGTTGTTCCTCCGGTAAGAGGTTGAGGTTGGCCAGTTGGCCGTATACCGGTCGCCCAGGCCCTCCGAAATCCGCTTGGACTTGAGGATCCCCATGAAGCACGGCGTCTCTTTCTCCCCGCAACGGTGGTCGCGTCGAATGCCCGTAACTCCCCCGGAGTTTCATGGTAAGTGCTCCAAAGTCCAACACATACGTCACACCGTACCGTGGAACGATGTTCGGATTTGCCGCCGCACCATAGTCTTGGTTGTACTGAACGCGCATCCCATATGTGAATGTCAGCGTTTCAAAAATCCCTAGCTGACTTTGCAGATATGCACCATGTTCGTGGTACGGCGTGAAGAGAACTGTTGCCCGGGTATATTGTCCATTAATCGACGCAGAGCCGTCCCCATATTCATTGCCAGTTTCGCTATGCGTACCGTCCGCACCAGCAGCAATCGTCAGCACCGTATTGCGGAGAAGCGTTGTCCGTACCGTTGTCCCATAAGAATAGGTCGATCGGTTGATCAACGTCCTGTTCACCGTGACTAGAGAGTCGTCCAACCAGGTGCGTTGCGGAGCACTCTGGTGGCCAAACATATTTTCAAGATCTACTCCCGTCGTGAACGTGTGTGACCACCAGGACATTGGTGTATACGTTACTGTCCCACCAAGAGTCTGTCCAAGTTGCTCGACGATTCCTGTGTACTTATTTTTATAGTTCTGTGCACCCGAGACTCTGATCGTGCCATTGGCCTGTGACGATGTAAATCCCGCGTCGGCGGCACCGCCAATCCAATTTTTTCCAAGAGAGTTTCGATAGGTCCCGTCGATAGTGATCGGTCCTTGCTGGAGCCGAGCTCCAATGGCGCCGTTGATGGTTTGAAGCTTTGTCGAGGTCGTCCACGGCCCAACGTAATTCCATCCACCACCCAAATTGTACGACAGGTGTCCATCGACCCCCTCGAGCCGTGTATCGGCACTGTGGTTCGACGATACCGCTTTACCAAACTGACTGAGCGTTCCACCACCAGTGACATTGAGAGTGAGCTGCGGACGAGATGTTGTCCCTCGCTTCGTGAAGACCTGCATGACGCCGTTCATGGCGCCCGAGCCATACACGGTCGAAGCTTGTGGTCCAGTCAGGATTTCAATTCGTTCGATGCTCTTTGGATCAATTAAGCCTAGGAGACTCGGATCAGCGAGCTCGATCCCATCGACATACGTCTTGATCGTCTGCCCCAATCCGCTCGCCATGCCACCGTATTGCGTAAGCGTCGTCCCTCCACGCGATACCATCTTGACTTGTCCTGGAATTACGGCCTGCGAACCCTGATCTTGCACCCATAGACCTGGCACGTCACCTCGGAACAGTTGATCAATATGGGTAATCCCACGTTGCTCAAGTTCCTTCGCCGTAATCACGGTGATGGCGTTGGGGATCGATCTCAGTTCCGTCGGAATCACACTTCCCGTAACGACGACTTGATCCAACGTGTTGACGCTCGGCGTCAGCATGAGATGCAGCTCGACGGATTCGCCATCTTTTACCACAACGGACTGAGTGATTCTCCCATACCCGATGAGTCTGGTATGAATCGTATGCGCCCCTCCCTCGACCCCAGTCAATCGAAATCGGCCGTCGCCATCGGTCGTAATCCCCTTCTTGGCATTGTCGACCGTTATGGCAACGCCACGGAGAGGCGTCTTCGATTTCGCATCGACGACCGTTCCCGTAATTTCTCCTGGTGCGGCCCGACCTGCACCATCAGTATTGGTGACGACAATTGTTTTCGCCACGATCGACGCTCGGAACGCCGTGCCGGCCAACGCGTCTGAGAGGGCCGACAACACGGGCGCGTTTCGCACATGGAGGGTGACCCGTGTGGTGTGCAACGCATTGTCTCCCGGGACGAAGAGTCGCAATCCCGCCTGTTGTGCGATGGCTCGTAACGCGTTCTCCAGCGCAGTATTCTCGACATCGACGGTCACGACGATTGTGGCGCTTTCCGTCGTCGTCGTTCCCACTGCTACGGTTTGTGCAGAAGCGTACGCAGCAGGAGCGGAGATCAGGGTACACAACACCGTTCCTGCCGTGCAGATGGACCGTACAGCACTAACGCCCATATTGTCTCTCCGGTTGAGGAAGTGGATTACTACGTAGTCGCTTCGGATCATCGCCGCGCTCCTCTCGCCCCGGTGAAAGGAGATAGACGTCGTCGTCGCGCTGATAATGCGCGTTGAGGGTCAGACTGATGAAATCCAGAACTTGCGTGAGGGACGATTGCGCCACATCGACCTCGCCCGAGAGTGTCAGTCGCGCCAGCGTCGTATCCATCACGCGGATCTTCGCGCCATACACTCGCTCGAGCTCGGCCACCACATCCTTGAGTACGGCGTGGTGAAATACCAGAATGCCCTGTGTCCAACTCGTGTACTCGCGTGTCGACGCATTCGCCGAAATCATCACGTCCGTCTTCGTGATCGTGGCGACCATGCGTCCGACGACGACAGCCGGCGAATGATTGCGGGCCGTCGCCGTTCGCGACTGTACCATGACTTTCCCATTGTCGACGGCGACGATCGCCTCCGGCTCATTGGGATACTGGCGAACCAGAAATGACGTACCCAACACACGAACGGCCGCGTTTGCCGTGGAGATGATCATGGGTCGTGACGCACGCGGCACCACCGTGAAGTACGCTTCCCCCGCAACGTCGACGCCAGCGTTCGAGACGATAACCGACGTCGCGGGACCAAGAACCATGGTCGACCCATCAGCCAGTCGAATCGATTTGTGCTGGCCGTTCACGGTACGATACACGTGGGATGCGCTCGACGGCGCATGATGTCCTGCTCGTTGCAGCACGAGACCACCGGCCAAAAGCGCGATTCCACCCACGACCGCACTCAAGCTCCTACGGTGTCCTCCACGGCGTCCCCCAAACCGTCGTTCCGCTGAGGCTTTGGCGCCACCTGACGGCGTTCTCTCTTGCTGCTGTACGAAATGGAGGATCTTTTTCCACTCCGCCTGTTGGGCCGCGACTCGGCCTGGTTCTACTCCCCCGTTGACCTCATGAGGCCGACGACGCGTCGCGATCGTACGGATCCGGCGTGCGACAGCCTGTCGCCCGGCGTCCTCCCCTGCCCACGTAGCCAACGTCGCCCAATCGACAGACTCGTCGCGCCCGGCAAACAACCGGACGAATAGCCAGTCGATGTCTGGGTCGATGTCGTGGTCACCATACTTGGCACGATGATCCTGCATGCCTGTATGATTCCTATCTTTCGAAACGGGGGTATGCGCCCGGAATTCGAGGGCGGACCGCCGAGGTCTTAGTCCAGGTGTGGCGCGAGCGCTGTCCGTAAGGCAGCGACGGCGCGTTTCAGCTGCACTTTGACCGTCCCTACGGAGGTCCCCATGATACGGGCGACATCCGAGAGCTCCAATCCATGACTTCGATACAAGATGAATGCCTCTTGGCACCGCGGCGGTAACTCCCGCAGCACGGCATCCACGATTGCCAACAAGTGGATGGTTTCGACATCATCCGCGGGAGATTGGTGCCCAAACGCACCACCGGAGACAAACGACGTGTTCATGACGTCCGAGGCATGTCGCTCCGTGACGCGATCGTGCCGAAGCACCCGCAGCGCACGACCACGCACGGCTGCATAGAGGTACGAGGCAATCGAGCCGCGCACCAGCCAATCCGCACGGTGCATCCACAAGTCGAGAAACACATCCTGCACGATGTCGCGTGCCGTCTCCGACGAGTGCGTCATCCGCTCGGCGTATCGCACGAGGCCATCCCAGTGAGCGGCATGAACGGCTTCGAGCGCACCGTGATCCCCAGTGCGCACGCGTGTGATGAGTCCGGCGTCGTACTCTGAGAGAGACGGCGCGCGCGAACTGTCGTCCCCGGAAGTGCTCGTTCGCCGAAGATCGGTCGGTTCGTCACCGTCGATTGGGGCGAGGAGGTAGGCGTATTCGACCAGTGTCACGCCATTAGAATATGGCGTGTCCTCGGAATTGCCAAGAGAAATATTATGAGGTGAGGTCCGAGCAGAAACGCAAAGCGGCGCCCCAGCGAGACGCCGCCCAGTCAACCACGGTTCATATCGCGTCGGTCATCGCCGAGAAATTAAAATCCTCCACCATCATCGGCGGGACAATGACGGGAGGCTGCGGCCACGTATCCCACGGATCCGACTGGAACCTCGGATCAGGCGGCGTGAAGCCAAACGCCACACGCTCCGGCTGTCCTATATCCAACAGGCGATTGAACGACAAAAACGGTGATTGATAAAACCGCAGATTGGTAACGGGAGTTTGAATCTTTCCGTTCTTGATTAGAAAGCACCCATCGCGTGTCGTCCCCAGCATGCTCCCGGAACTGGAGTCGCCAAGCTCGACCCCTGAAAGACGATGGACGTAAATGCCACGCTCACACTTGGCGATCATGTCAGGGATGCTGGATGTCCCGCCATGCATGCGAATCGCTCTGGGATCCTTGATCGGAACTTTCCCAAGTGCCAAGGCCGTCCCTGGATCGTAGGCGAGTTGCCGCAAGACACCGTTCTCGACCCATGTGGCCTTCCCGCTCGGAAAACCATCTTCTTCATAGAAAGGGAATTCGCCGCATTCAGGATCCGTTGGATCCGTGAGCATGGTGATCCGCGGATCGAACACCCGTTGCCCCAACTTCGTCACGTGCCCGCCGCTTGGCTGACGAAGCGCAAATGGGCCGTCCGCACCACCATTGAACAAGTCACCCATTTTCGCGACCAGTGCTCCAACGGCAGCGGGACCGAGCACAGTCGTATAGCGCCCCGGCTCAACACGCACCGGGTTGCGGCTACGCCGTGCCATCTCGATCGCATCCCGCACGACGCGATCGGGGCGCATCAATGACCAATCCCGATGCGCCTGCCCCATCCACCCTGACGACTTCCCGTCGGCCGATCGCGCCGAGACGGTGATCTCACTGTCGGTGTCTTCGCCCCAGGCGGTGGTACCGGTGTTATATCGATGCATCACGACGCGTGTCATGAGCACGATGGTTCCCGCGCACGTCAGTCCCGAGCTCTGCATAGGGGCGACCATACGTCCGACCGCATCGCCACTCAGCGCGTCCATCGCATGCTGTGTGGCGTCGTGCCAGAGCGACACCGGGAGGTATGTTCGCGGCTTAGGTGGATCCGCCGGATCAATCCCTTCCTCCTGATCTTCAGGCCGAAGCGGCGGTGTCGCACGAGCTTCGGCATGTTGCACGACACGTTGCAGTGTTGCGGCATCACGCACGTTCGTATCCACGAGCACGGCGATGTCGCTACCGATATGGATGGGAAACCGTAATACCAGACGGTCGCTCTCGACACACGCGACCCGGGTATTCTTCGTAATCCGCACGATCGTCAGGACACGGTGCTCGACGTGCATCGCTGGCAACGGCTGCTTCGACATCTTCAACACGCTGTCGGCCAACGCGATGGCTTCGTCGCGCGTCAGGACGCGTCGCGCTCCCGGGGCCCGGTCGGCGCGCCGGCGGAGGATATCGGTGACGGTATTCGTCGATCGCATCATCCGAAGCTCGCGTGGTTCGAGGCGATGTTGACATCGCGAATGATCGCGGCGGGCGCCGTGATGACGTACTCCGTGTTGCTCCACGGCATCCCACCGCTCACACTCCCGGTAGCTGGACACAGCGAGCTCTCGTTCCCTAGTGAGGCGAGTGCGCTCAACACCTTCTTCGACGCAAACTCGAGGCGCCCCTTGATGACTCGGCGCACGATCTTTCCCTGACGGACTTCGAACATGATGTATGGATGCAGCGTCCCGCTGGACGCTTGTTGATCGACTTCGGCCCAGGCATTTCGGACGATGTATCCGTTGCCGAGGGATTTCACCAGCTCTGCAAACGATTCACCGGTGGCATTCGGTTGCACCCCCAGTGTCCCGGGACGAGCTCCGGGTAACGTCATGACTTCGGACGCGAACGCTATCCCCGGTGAGGTGCGCGGTTTCACCCCGTTCGGTAACTCCGCCAATGTCGCCCGTGTACCGAGGTAATTCACCACGGCTCCTCGCTCGATGAGTGGGAAGGAGGTCGCGACAGCCCCCTCATCGTCCCACTGGGCCGCGCCATGATGAGGCGCCCCTTGCACGACGCCCATATTGAGGAGTGGTGATAACAGGGCCTGTCCAACGATAGACTCCGGCGGGCTCAGAAAGCTCGTCCCCACGCTGTCCTGATCCTCATTCAGGACGCGACTCAACGATAACGCTGGCATCAGTGTTCCTCCGACCAATGCCCCGAACGCGTGGCCGTCGAGTACGACATCGCGGCGTCCGACCTCCGCGAAATCGAACGGGTACGTCATCAACTCAGCGAGCTCGTCGACCGCGGTCTCGAACCGTGCATGACACTCCGGCCCTAGCGCCAATTCAAAGCCGGCCGTGCACGAACTGAATGTCGGTACCGTGATCCAGTTGAGGAGACGCAACGTCCGCCAACTCCGGAACTCGACGCGGAAGTACGGTGAGCCGGTCGTCTTCCGTTGGGTGATGAGCGCCCCGTCCGATGATGCGAACACACGCGTTTCGTCGCCCCACGCGATGCCGCCCCCAATGGTGACGCCGTGCTTCCGGCCAAAGGTCGTGTAGCCGGATTGCACGAAGGCATGCTCGTCCGGCGACACCGTGAATGGATCGATCTCCCGGGGCGAGACCCATTCACCGGTTGCCGGCGGCGTCGGCAGGAGTGGCGCGGGGGGTGCCGAAACCGCCGACAGCGCGCGCGCCGTCGCGACGGCCGCACGCGCGGCTCGGGCGACGCTGTCGGGCGTCGGATCTCCGGTCGCGGCAAACGCTTCGTGCTCTCCGACGCGAACGCGGACGCCGCAGCCAAAATTGAAACTGAGGTATCCCTCGTTGCCTGGACCTCCCGGGCTATATTGCCGGCGGTCGCTGACGCGCACATCGGCGAACGTCGCCCCGGCGTGCGTTGCCGCATCGATTGCGGAGCGCGCGAACTGCCGCAAGGTTTCAGGATCGATCAACTGTGGCGCAAATGAACCGACCGACTGGCGCGCGCGTGCCGGAATCGCGAACAACCGGCGCGGCGAAGCCAACGCCAATCCCGCAACCGCCAAGGACGACGTCGCCAGAAATTCGCGCCGAGTCGCGGTGGATGGAACTCGAACCATCTGGGGTATCCGAATGATTGAAGCTTATTGGAGCGAAGACGTGGACCGCGACGCGGAGGGTACCAATGGCGTCGCCGACGTCGTTGTAGTCTGCGCGTGATTGCGTTCACGAAGGAGTTGCTCTACGACCGTTTTCAAATCAGCATCGTAACTATTCAACCCTTCCTGATAGTGACGAACAACACCATGCCCGTCGACGATCAAGAGCGTCGGGCCGGCGCTAAAGGCATACGCTTGCAGCATCGGGGACTTGCGCGGCAACATGCCTCCTTCGGGGGTCGAATCTTTCGGTGCCGCCCAGATCGCGATCGGGAACGTGTAATGCTTCCGGTCGATGTAATACCGTTTTAGGTGCTCGACTTCCTCATCCGGTCCGATGAGGTCGCCATCCCAATACCCTTGCGTGTACAAGTAGTACGCGATGTCGACGCCTTTCGGCAATTTGGGGCGGAGCTTTTGCAGCTGCGCCATGGCGCGATGGCACCAGGGACAGCCATACCACCCCATGCCGACGATCCGGATCACTCCATCATTCAACGATTCGATCCGTGCATCGGGCGCGGCATTGGAGACCAAGGACGGCTTCGGTTGGTTGAACCAGTGCGTCGCAACGAACGGCGCCGCGGGGCGACCAAAGAACACAACCCGCTTGGCGACGATGTCGAAGCTCTCACGCCGTTCCTTTTCGAATCGCCGAAGGGCGGTATCCTTCGCGAGGAGCTCGGCCGGCGGCGTGATCGTCTTCCGAAACACAGTGACCAACGAATCGATGATATGTGTTCCCGAGCGTTGAGCAGACAACAAGAGTGCGAACTTGAGAAACGATTTGCTGCTCGCAATCTGCGCCCGCGTCTCATAATCCGAAACCTGAGGCAACAAGCCAAACGCATGCCACCCATCGCGCAATGCCTGCGCATCATCCCCAACCTCGGCCGTCGCACGCATGATTTGCGTGATGGCGACGAACCGCTGGAATCCCGTCGACGCGAGCGGCAATAATTCGAGCTGGGACAGATAGGTCCTGGCCAGTTGCACACGCGCTGGCGTCGTCGGATCCGCAGTCTCGACGAGTGCGGCAATCGCCGAGCTCAAGATCCAGGCGCGCTCGCTCACCGAGAGCCCGGGTTTCGCCAACATCGCCCTCACTCCGTCTTGCACATTGGCGTCCTGCCCGACCCGCGCGTACAGCAACGTCATCGGCATGCGCTGAAACGGTGCGATGTCGGTTTGCTCCAGCGCGGTGATCCACCGTCGCGCCATGGAATCGACGATCGTTTTGACGGAATCTCGGTCCATGACGAGATGCCCGTTCAGCGCCAAGTGGAGACCGTGCACCGAATCACGGAGCATGTCATACGCCCCGATGTACCCCGCGGGCGTCATTCCGGCCGCGGACACCGGCGTATCTTCACTCTCCGCGCTCGAGCCGGCCGGACCGGAGATCATCGGTCCCCGCGAGGCTCCGTCTTGCGCGAGGACCCGGTTCATCAGGGGTGCGGTCGTACACACAAGACCGAGAACGCTGAGCTGCCTGCACCAACGGAGCCGTATGCGAGCTGTGTTGATCGAGAATACCGAAATCATTTAAAAAAACTGATTGATTCGTCTGCGCGAGACGTGGCTAGAACCGAACGCGAACACCGAATTTCGTTTGACGTCCGATGTCGGCACGTTGCGCGTCTTGGTCGTTCCGATAGAGGTTCGTGAGATTCTGAACCTGCAGGAGCGCATCGACCTGCGTGGTGATTCGGTGCGTGGCGTTGAGATCGGCCATGGCGTAGGCGGGATCGATCGCCCAGCGTACCGACGGCAACGTCTTGCGTGGCATTTCGTTCATGAGGCGGGTGCGCGTGATCGCCAATCCGGTGGGCGTCGCAAAGGGAACGTACGCGTACAGGAATCCTTGCCCTTGGATATTGAGCGACACGCTGGTTCCCGACATCCCATAGGTCGTCGCCAGTGCCCACGTGTGTTCCGGCGCTCCAGGGAACGGTGCTCCACGTTTGTACTGGGGAAACGCTTTCGCATACTTCGGCGTGATGCCAATGATACGACTCTTCGTCCAAGAATATGTTCCCTTCGTGGTCAAGGGCCCCGTCGTGATTGTCCCCTGCAACTCCCATCCTTGGTTTCGAACGTTGCCGAGGTTGAGGTTTTGGGAGATAGAGGAATACATGTATCCGCCGGGCCATTGCGGGAAGTACCCGGGCGGATACCCGAAGTCCGTGTATGGGACGATGGCGGCTACGCTATCGACGTTCGCTCCCTTGATCAAATTGTTGACCGTCTGATTGTACCGGGTCACAATGAGTGAGGCACGATTGTCCAGGTAGAGCTCGATTCCGCCTTCACTCCCTTGTTGCTGTTCCGGCACGAGATCGGGATTCCCCTTCTGAATCAACGCCTCCGGCGCCCAGGATCCCGTATTCCCGGCACCGTACTGCTGTACGTAGGTGATGGGGAGCGACAATCCGGCTTCAGGCGGGCGTGTCGAATGTCCGTAGCTCGCGCGAAGCTTGGTCGTCAAGGAACCGAACGAGTGGGTATACGCAGCACCATATCGTGGTGCGTAATTTGGGCGAATGTTGGCACCGAAGTTCGGGTTCCATTCCGCGCGCAACCCGTAGGTGAGGAAGAGCGCGTCCATCACCGCGATCTGGCTTTGCAGATACGCGCCACGATTGTGCTCGATCGCGTGCGAGATGTACGTGTAGGTCGGGAGCGTCGTAATGGAAGACGTTCCACTCAACGCGTCCGTCGTCGAGGTGAAGTTCATCCCATCAGCACCGCCCGTGACGATGGCGCGCACGTATGACGTCAACGGGATTTGCGCCGTCGACGAATACGAGAGCGTGAGCCGATTCGACGGCGCGTTCGAGTACGAGTTCAACGTATCGGTGGGGTCGTTGTACGTCGGACGAACGGACATCGACCCCTGGGTCAAGATGTCAGATCCGACGGTGACGGTATGCGACCACCAATGCACCGGTGAATAGGTCGCCGACAACGAAAGCGTTTGGTCCGAGCTGGTCGACCGTGAAGCCGTTACTGACGAGATGATATTGTTTCGATACTGCCCCGTGGCGACCCCTTCGTTATAGGATTGGAAATAGCTGTCGGCGCGATTGGTCGTCTGGAGGCGCCGCAAACTGACATCCGTACTGAACGGGCCCTGCTGGAATCGCACGCCGCCAAATCCGCTCAGCGTGCTGTAATGCATCGAGGGAGTCCAAGGGCCGATGTAGACCCACGATCCACCGATATTGTAGGATACGTGTCCTTCGACTCCGGAAACCTGCGCCATGTCGTCGTGTTGCGGGGCAAGCGAGGACGAGAAGTTGTTCTGGATAAACCCCGTTTGCAGCGACGCCGTGAATTGCGGGTGTGGCGTGGAACCGCGCTTGGTAAAGATTTGCATCACGCCATTGATGGCATTGGAACCATAGAGCGTGGAAGCTTGCGGCCCCGTCAGAATTTCGATCCGCTCGATGCTCTTGGGATCGATGAGCCCCATGTAGGTGGAATTGGCGAGCTCCACCCCATCGACGTACGTTTTGATCGATTGTGTCAGCGGATAGGTGAGGTTCGTCGAGCCACGCGAGGCCATCTGTGACACACCCGGGCTGATTGCCTGGTTGTCACCCATATTGGACGCGTACACACCCGGAACGTCTCCGCGGAACAGTTGCTGAATCTGGGTGATCCCCCGCTGTTCGATGTCTTTCGCCGTAATCACGGTGATGGCGTTCGGAACCGCCTTGAGCTCAGTCGGAATGACAGTCCCTGTGACGACGACTTGATCCAATTGATTCGCGCTTGCCGTCAATGCTACCGCGACAGTCACGGTCGCATCCTCACTGACGTCGGCCTGACGTGTCTGCCGGCTATAGCCGACGGCACGAACGACGAGCGCATGGTGGCCAGCGGCGACGTTGGTGATCCGAAACTCGCCGTGGCTGTCGGTCGTAACCCCCTTGTCCGTGGCGTCGAGGGTCACACGCGCGTTCTGGATCGGCTGCTTGGTGTGTGCATCGATGACCGATCCGGTAATCGTTCCGCCGGGTGCGGGCGCGGCTGTGCGAGCGATCCCGAATTGGGCACCAGGGAGCGCAACCAATCGCAACGGCGTCCCGCTCAAGATTGCGGCGAACGCGTCGCCGAGCGTGATCGAGGGGCTGATCAGCGTGACCGTTTTCGTCACGGTGTTGATGGTCTCTCGGCGATATGTCACGGTGATGCGGCCAGTGGCGGCCAGCGCATCGATCGCTTCGCCGAGCGAGACCCGATCGAGTGATACGTTGATCGGCTTTGCCAACAGCGCATCGGCAGCGGCGGTTGCGGTGCTGTTCTCCGCCGCGGCGACGGATTGTGATGCAGCCACGCGCAACGGACTGGCGAGGAACATAGCTGTCGCCGAGGCAAGAAAAACTGTTCTAGTGCGATCTCGCCATAGATATGGCGGGAGCACGTGGTCAAACGGACGGTGTGTCATCGGCCAACCTCTGTGAGTGGTGTGAAGGAGGATCGTCCCCGAGACGGCGGGGGCGGATCAGCGAGACGGCGGCGTGGAAGAACGATGATGGTATCGCCGGCAATGTGGAGACGGACTTCGAGTCCGGTTTCGATCGCCGCCAATGTTTCGTTCCGTGTACGATGAACGTCGAGCGTCGTCGTCAAATGCTGCGACATCATCGTCGAATCGCTGAGACGGAACACCAAACCATACCAACGACTCACGGCCGCCAAAACATCGCGAACGGCGGCATCATGAAATACGAGTTGCCCACGTGTCCAATCGGTCGCCGCCAGCGTATCCTGGACTTGTGTGATGACGACTGCCGAATCACTGACGCGAGCAGCCATGCGCGCGGAGACGATTGCCGCGCGGGCTGTGCCGGTCGACACTTTTCCTTGCAGGACGACCACACGGGTCTCAGACTCGCCTGCATATCGACGGACGTCGAAGGCGGTTCCCAACACGCGCGTTGAAACGCGCCCCGTCCGGACGATGAACGGAGTATTCGACTGATGCGGCAGGGTGAAGAAAGCTTCACCCGTAAGGACCGCGACGTTTCCCTGGAGCGTCAATGTCGACTGGGGGGCGAGCACGAGACGTCCACCATTCGGGAGCGAAATGTCAGCCCGTTGCTCGGCGCGCGTCGTATACGTCGCGCCAGCATGCGGTGATTGTCCAACTGACATTCGGTCGCGGATCCAGCGCTGTAGCGGACCGCCGAACGAGAATGCGGCAATGCATGTGACCGCACCGAACATCGAGGCGAAGACCGCCGGACGCCATGACGATCGACCGTCGACTCGCGATCCCCGACGTCCGAACCGCCGCGATGACGTATCCGCCAGCATTTCCTTCGGAGATCCCTCGGACGCCCGAGCGAGGAACCGTTTCCACCGCTCCTCGGACGTACGCTCGCCGACAGTCTTCATCTCTCCGACGAGGTCCTGCAACTTCGCGAGTACGTCTCCCCGCGCCGGGTGGCCGGCCAGCCACGCCGCCACGAGAGCTCGATCGTCGTCCGTCGCACGTCCCGCAAGGTCGGCGGCGATCGCCGGCCACGGCGCCTCGTCGTCGGGCGAGCGGGGAGTGGAAAAGTGCATGGTCACGACCTAAGGACCGCCGTCGAACCCGGTCCCCCCCAAACTTTTTTGCGTCGAGCGGTACCGCCCGATTAGCGAATGCGCTTTGCCAGCCGCTCGGCGATGAGCTTGAGCGACCGGGCCAGCTGATTCTCCACGGTCTTCCGAGCCACCTGCAATCGCTCGGCGATCTCTCCGTACGTCAAGCCGTCACGATAATACAGGAGAAAGACCATCCGGGCTTTCGCCGGCAACACAGAGACGGTGCGCTCCATCAAACTTCGTTGATCGGAAACATCCAGCGACTGTTCGACATCCGGAGAAGATTCTCTCGCCGTATCGGCATCGAGGGCCGCCTGGGTCAGACGCCACCGTGTTCGCTCACGCGACGTGTAGTTCGACGCCTGGTGCCTGGCCGCAACGTAGAGGTAACTCGCCAGACTCCCAGTGACCGACCAGTGGGACCGTATTCTCCACAACTTGAGGAAGACTTCTTCGACAATATCGTCAGCGGCGTCGTGTGGATGTCCGAGAGAACGAACGTAATCGTATAGCGCTCCCGAGAACTCACGAAATATCGTTTCGAACGCCGTATCGTCGCCGGCGCGAATTCGGGCAAGGAGCGCTTGATGCGCCGCATGACGAAGCTGAGTCCGTTCCGCATCATCAGCCGGTACCACAACTGACTTCGGCGCGGAGAGTTGGCCGCGACGCCCCCGCCGATCATCGCCAGCGTCGAACGCCGCCGCGAACAGTTGAACAGTCCAAGAGATGGCGGTCATGGTCTGAGGAGGGCGAATTTACATGCCGGACCAAGACCGCACAATCGGAAAATCCGTCCTCGGAAATCCGCCCGAGCCGCGCGAGTGCGCGCTCGCGGGCCGTGGTTACGGCGCCAACTCGACGAGCAGCGTTCCCTTTTCGACGGCCGTTCCCGGTACCGCGTAAATCGCCTTGACCGTCCCCGAGGCGACGGCGCGCAGCTCGTTCTCCATCTTCATCGCTTCCATGACGACCAGCCCTTGTCCTGCCGATACCGTATCGCCGACCGCGACATTGACGCGGATGATGAGCCCTGGCATCGGCGCTTTGAGGGGCGCCGGCCCAGTCGCTCCCGCGGACTGCGCCGTCATCTCCCGAATCGCGCGGGTTCGTTCGTCGATCGCCTCGACAGTGTAGCTATGGCCATCGATGTCGAGCGTATACATTCCCCGCCCTTCACCGCGCCGATAGATCATGCGCACAATGGAATCACCGATCCGCATCACGCGGACGGGAGTGCTCGACGTCGGCGACAGCTCCGCCGACCGCGAAAGCCCTTCGGTCGTGGCCTGCGCGCCGTCAACGTCGACCACCACGCGCGCTCCATTGACATCGACCACGTACTTCATGCGGCCGCTCGCACGAGCTCGCACACGGTCTCGACGTGCGATGTTTGGGGGAACATGTCGAATGCGTTCATGGAAGTAATTTGATAATCGGGGAGTCGCGCCACGTCGCGTGCGAGTGTCGCGGGATCACAACTGACGTAAATGATCGTACGTGGGCCATTGGGCCCTTGAAGCACGGCGGGAACCGCCTCGTGCACACCGGCGCGAGGCGGATTGACGACCACGAGATCCGCCGGCAAATGATGTGGCAACATTTCTTCCACGCGTCCACGGACGACGGTGGCAGACGCGGGGAGACGTGCTCGTGACCAATCCGAAGCGTCGGCATCGAGCTCGATGGCGGTCACGCGGATATCGTGTTCTGCCAAGATGCACGAAAGATCACCGCTGCCGGAATACGCATCGACGACGACGCGCGGATCATACGACAGCGCGCGTTCGGCGACGTACCGGCGGAGCGCATCCGCGGTTGCCGGATTGACTTGCGCGAAGGACGCCGCCGGCGTGTTGCGCGGACGACGGTCGCCCAATTGCAGGCGAGGATTATCGGCCGGTTCCCAATACAGCGCGGCGAGCGACGGGAGCGCGGCGAAAAACGTTTCATGGCTCGTCCATCGCCGCCCACCAATGACGACGAAGACGGGACCATCAACAGTCCACCGAACGCTGCCGCGCAAATCCGGCGCATCCGGAAGCAGATGTGCGGCGGTCATGATCTCACGCCACGCAGTCACGACACGACGATCGGTGATCGGACAATCCGCTAACGGAAAAACGTGCGAGGGATCGTCATACGAATGCAATCCGGCGATCCAACTATTTCCTCGCCGGCGAATCGCCAACGTCAATTTGGCGCGATAGCGCCATTCCTCTGCGCTCCGATACACCATCGGCGGATTCGTTTCACGCTTTCCGATGCGTTGCATCGCATCGGTGATCATGCGCGATTTGGCGTCCAGCTGTGCATCATATCGCAGATGTTGCAGCTGGCATCCACCGCATCGATCGCGCGTATAATGTTGGCACGGCGGATCGACGCGCACCGGTGACGGACGCACGACGCTGCGTAACATGCCGCGCGCAAAGTGCCCTTTCCCAGCAACCGTGGCGGTAATGACATCGCCCGGCGCCGATCGTGGAACGAACACGACGAGCCCGTCGGCGCGCCCGACCCCATCACCTCCCGACGCGATCGAGTCGATCGTGAGGCTCAGTGTCCGGCGCACTTACCGCAGCCCTTCCTGCAACGCCACGCGGCGCCAAGCTGAAGGAGTCGTCGCCGCCACAGGCGCCGTTCCGGGAACGCTCTTCGTCGTCCGGTGCGTGCGCTCTTCATCCGCAAGGAGCGCAGCCGCAAGGGCGGCGATCCGACGATCGTGTTCCGACGGATGACTCGACGTCAACGATTCGAGCCGCCGCTCCAACCATTGAATTTCGATGTCTCCACGACGAAACTCGTCGTCTTCCATCACCCGAAGATGGAAGTTGCGCGACGTCTCAACGCCAGACACCGTCAACTCGAGCAGCGCGCGATGCATGCGGTCGACCGCCGCGTCACGCGTCGGCGCATAGACGATCAACTTCGCGAGCATCGGATCATAATGCAATCCAACTTCGGTGCCGACTTCGATTCCGCCATCCCACCGCACGCCAGGTCCCGCTGGGATCCCCAAGTAGTCGACTCGTCCGGTCGACGGAAGGAATCCATTCGCGGGATCTTCACTCGTGATGCGACATTCGATCGCCCACCCCTTCGGATGGATGTCATCCTGCGTAAAGCCAAGCGGCTCGCCAGCGGCGACGCGCAGCTGCCATTGGACCAGATCGATCCCGGTCACCAACTCCGTCACCGGATGCTCGACCTGAAGCCGAGTGTTCATTTCGAGGAAGTAGAACTGGCCGTCGCGATCGAGGAGGAATTCGCACGTCCCCGCATTGACATACCCAGCGGCACGCGCCGCACGGACCGCCGTTGCACCCATCTTCGCGCGCAATTCCGGCGATACCGCCACACTCGGCGCCTCTTCGATCATCTTTTGGTGGCGTCGCTGAACGGAACATTCACGCTCACCGAGATGGATGACATTGCCGTGCATGTCGGCGATGATTTGAATCTCGACGTGCCGCGGCCCTTCGACATATTTCTCGAGATAGACCGCGTCGTCACCGAACGCGTTCTTCGCCTCACGTTGCGCGGCGCCAAACGCAGACGCGATCTCGTCGGCGTGTCGAACGACACGCATGCCCTTTCCGCCGCCACCTGCCGCGGCTTTGAGCAGCACCGGATACCCGTACTGTTCTGCCAACGCGCTTGCATGTGCAGCATCCGGGATCGCTTCCGTGGTTCCGGGAACGACGGGAACGTCATGAGCCACAGCCAACTGCCGTGCGGCGGTCTTGCTCCCCATCGCGGCGATCGCCTCGGCTGGCGGACCAATGAACACGAGCCCTGCATCCCGCACCGCGCGCGCGAACCATTCGCGCTCGGAGAGAAAGCCGTATCCCGGATGAATCGCCTGCGCGCCGGTCTGCCGCGCCGCCTCGATGATACGATCGCCGAGCAGATAACTCTGCGACGACGGCGGTGGACCAATATTGACCGCTTCATCGGCGGCACGAACGTGGGGCGCGTTGACGTCGGCATCACTGTATACAGCCACAGTCTGTACGCCGAGCTCACGACAGCCCCGAATGATACGGAGCGCGATCTCGCCGCGATTGGCGATCAAAATCTTGTCGAACATCGCCATCAGAGCGGAATGTTCCCGTGCTTCTTGGGCGGGTTCTTGTCCCGCTTTCCTTGCAGACTTTCGAGCGCGTCGATCAAGCGGGGCCGCGTGTCGCGAGGATCGATGATGTCATCGATGTAGCCGCGGGAGGCCGCGACATATGGATGCGCGAAGGTCTCGGCGTACTCCGTGATCTTCGCGTCCGTCGCCTTTGCGGGATCGTCGCTCTCGGCGATCTCTTTCCGGAACAGGATCTCCACCGCCCCTTTCGGCCCCATCACCGCGATCTCAGCGGTCGGCCACGCGACGTTGAAGTCGCCGCGGATGTGCTTGCTGCTCATGACGTCGTACGCACCACCGTACGCTTTGCGCGTAATGACGGTCAACTTGGGAACGGTCGCCTCGCAGTAGGCGTACAACAACTTGGCGCCGTGCTTGATGATGCCGCCATGTTCCTGCGCGACGCCCGGCAAAAATCCCGGAACGTCTTCGAAGGTCACGATCGGGATGTTGAACGCGTCGCAGAATCGGATGAAGCGTGCTGCTTTGACCGATGCGTTGATGTCGAGTACCCCGGCGAGAACCGCCGGTTGATTGGCGACGACGCCGACGCTGAATCCACCAAGATGCGCGAAGCCACAGACGATATTCTCCGCGTAATCTTTCTGGACTTCATAGAAGTCCCCGTCATCGACGACGCGGCGAATCACTTCGTGGATGTCGTACGGCTTGTTCGCGTTGTCGGGGACAATGTCGAGCAACGCGTCGTCGCGCCGATCGCGCGGATCGGTGGCGGGTCCGCGCGGTGGCTCTTCGACATTGTTCGACGGCACGAAGCGAAACAACTCACGAACCGCCTGAATGCATGCCGGTTCGCTGTCGTACGTGAAGTGCGAGACGCCGGACTTCTGCGCGTGCGTGTCCGCACCGCCGAGCTCGTCCATCGTGACATCTTCGTGCGTCACCGTTTTGACGACGTTCGGTCCGGTGACGAACATGTACGACGATTGCCGCACCATGTAGGTGAAATCGGTGATGGCGGGTGAATAGACCGCACCACCGGCGCATGGACCGAGGATGGCGGAGATCTGCGGCACGACACCGGACGCCAATGTGTTGCGCAAGAAGATCTCGGCATATCCTCCGAGCGAAACGACCCCTTCTTGAATCCGCGCACCGCCAGAATCATTCAGACCGATGACCGGCGCCCCGTTTCGGACGGCAAGGTCCATGACTTTGCAGATCTTCTCCGCGAATGCTTCAGACAGCGAGCCACCGAAGACGGTGAAATCCTGCGAGAAGACATACACGAGTCTTCCCTCGATTCGTCCCCATCCGGTGACGACACCGTCCCCGTAGACTTTCTGATTCTCGAGACCAAAGCCGGTCGTGCGATGCGTGACGAACCGGTCGAGCTCCGTGAAGGAGCCTTCATCGAGGAGGAGGTCGATGCGCTCTCGTGCGGAGAGCTTCCCTTTCTTGTGCTGCGCCTCAATGCGAGCAGCGCCGCCACCGAGTTCAGACTCGGCGCGGCGCTGTTCGAGCAGGCGCAATTTATCGCGCATGGACATGATGGAATGTATTGACGCCGTTTAAAACACAATAGGGGCGCACCGCAGTGCGCCCCTACGTTTGACAACGCGGGGGAACCCCGCGTCGTCATCACTCGTCGTCGTACGCCGGGAGCGGCAGGTTCGAGACGTCCGTCCCGTAGTCCGACAAGTTGTAATCGTCGGTTTCCATCGGGATGACCTTCGACGGCTCCGCCGGCTTCGGCGGCTGCTCTTCCGGGATCGCCGTGACGGCGAGCACGATGCGGCGATGAATCGGGTCGACTTCGAGAACGCGGAGATCCAGGTTCATGTTGTCGTACACGATGTCGGCCGGCGAGTTGACCGGGTTACCGAAGTTGAGCTGGCTGTTCGGGACGAACCCTTCGATATCGTTGCCGATATCGACGACCACGCCCTTGTCCATCAAGCGGACGACGCGACCACGCAGCTCGGTCCCGACCGGATAGTTCTCGCCGATCTTGAGCCACGGATCCTCGCTCGCCTGCTTGAGGCCCAACGAGATCCGCTTGTTTTCCGGATCGATGTTGAGCACCACCACCTCGACCGTATCTCCCTTCTTCACCACTTCCGACGGATGCTGCACGCGGCGCGTCCAGCTCATGTCGGAGATATGGATGAGCCCATCGATCCCCGGCTCGATCTCGACGAAGGCGCCGAAGCTCGTGAGGTTGCGGACCTTCCCGCTGAGGCGGAGTCCGACCGGATAGCGCTGCGGAAGCGTCATCCACGGATCTTCTTCCGTCTGCTTCATGCCGAGGGAGATCTTCTCCTCGTTCGGATCGACCTTGAGCACCACCGCTTCGATCGTTTCGCCAATCGAGACGATCTTGCTCGGGTGACGGACGTTCCGGGTCCAGCTCATCTCACTGATGTGCACCAGCCCTTCGATGCCCGGCTCGAGCTCGATGAACGCACCGTAGTTGGTGATCGAGACCACCTTTCCGGAGACGCGCGTACCGACCGGATACTTCTCCGCGACGTCCTGCCACGGATAGCTCTGGAGCTGCTTGAGGCCGAGCGAGATGCGCTCGCGCTCCCAATCGATATCGAGAACTTTGACCTCGAGCTCGGAGCCGATGTGCACCATTTCGGACGGATGCGTGATGCGCCCGTACGACATGTCTGTGATGTGGAGCAATCCGTCGACCCCGCCGAGGTCGATGAAGGCGCCGAAGTCGGTGATGTTCTTGACCACACCCTTGCGGACCTGATCCTTCTGGAGCTCCTTCATCAACCGCTCGCGCTTGCCGGCGCGTTCCTGCTCGAGGATCACGCGGCGCGACACCACGATGTTGCGGCGGCGCTTGTTGAGCTTGATGATTTTGAACTCGAAGGTCTGGCCGAGGAGCTCGTCGACGTTCGGGACGCGTCGGAGGGCAATCTGCGATCCGGGGAGGAAGGCATCGACCCCCATGAGGTCGACGACGACACCACCCTTGATCTTCTTGGTGAGGACGCCCTGCATCGGCTGATCGTTCTCGTACGCGACGCGGATGCGCTCCCACACGCGCATGAAGTCCGCTTTCTTCTTGGAGAGAACGACCGACCCTTCCTGATCTTCGAGGTGCTCGAGCAGGACTTCGACTTCGTCGCCCGGCTTGAGATCGGGGAGGTCTTTGAACTCTTCGAGGGGGATCGTCCCTTCGGATTTGAAGCCGATGTCGAGGACGACCATGTTGTCGCGGATGTCGAGCACCCGTGACTTGACGATTTCGCCTTCCTCAATGGAAGCCATCGTCCCGTTGTACATGGCCATCATCGCTTCGAGCTCATCCGGCGAGTAATCGTCTTCGTCGTAGAGTTCGGGGCGGAGGTTGGCAAGCGGCCGGAGCTGGGCACGCTGCATATCGCGCTTCTCGCGCGCGGTCAGCGTGGAGCTTGGAGAACCGGTCGTGCCGGTTAAGGGTTCAGTACGTACTTCAGACATGGTGCTCGGTTAGGGTAAGTGTCCGCGAGAATTTTGGCCGGAACCTTCTAATATAATCCGCCCGTTTGTGGGCCGCTAGCGGATGCAAGCGGTTACAGTGTGCAAAAAGGGGTGCCCGACGAGCCCTACAGTCCGGCCGCAATCACCGCGATTTGCCGCCCGCTATCCCCGGCGCGGTGAGAGAAAAAGCGGTCGTTATCGCACCGCGTGCAGTAATGAGAGACGCTGATGTGCTTCACCCCTGCCGCCCGCGCGTCGTTCACGATCAACGCACGCAAATCGACGCACCCGGGGCGATTCGCCGCCTCCCCCGTGAGTTTCGCCCGAACCTCGGCATCCACTTCATAGCACCGCCCGCAGATCGCCGGCCCCAAGTGCATGTGCAGCTCGTCCGGCGCCACCCCTGCGACACCGAGCCGGCGGATTCCTTCGTCGATGATGTGAGCGACGGTGCCGCGCCACCCCGAGTGGAGGAGTGCCACCGCCCCCGACGGATGGGCGAGGAAGATCGGGACGCAATCCGCAATGGTGACTGCCAGCGCCACCCCCCGCTCGATCGTCGCGTGGCCATCCGCGGGACGGGTCCGGAGCATCCCGTCCCAGCCCGTAGCGTGGGCAAGGACCGTATCCCCATGCACCTGCGGGGCGACGGCGATTCCGCGGGCAATCCCGGCAAGGTCGCCAAGGAGGGTGCCCCAGCGCCCCATGACCTCACCGACGGGATCGTTTCCGGCCAGGCCGAACGTCCCCGCGGCGCGGGTCGTCGTAAAGGCCGTGATCCCGATCGCCGCGAGCTCGGGGACCGGCTCGATGAGCGTCCGTGCAAGGTGCGGCGGGTCGATGGCCACGCCCACGACGTGACTCACGACGCGCGGCGGTCCTCGATCCGGGTGATGTTGGCGCCCAACGCGTTGAGCCGCTCGTCGATGCGCTCGTAGCCACGCTCGATTTGTCCGACGTTGTTGATGGTACTTTTCCCATCAGCGCAGAGCGCGGCGATCAACATCGCCATCCCGGCGCGAATGTCGGGCGAATCGACGTTGGAGCCGTGCAGTCGCGTCGGGCCGGAGACGAGACAGCGATGCGGATCGCAGAGCACGATCGTTGCGCCCATCCCGATGAGCCGGTCGACGAAGAAAAGGCGTGACTCGAACATCTTCTCGTGAATGAGAATCACCCCTTCACATTGCGTCGCGGCGACAATGGCGATCGACATCGTATCCGCCGGGAACGCCGGCCACGGCTGATCTTCCAGCTTTGGGACGTGGCCGCCGAAGTCTTTATGGATGCGCATCTCCTGATCCGACGGGACGATCAAGTCATCGCCCTCGACAGTGCAACGAATGCCGAGCCGCTCGAAACCCATCAAGGTGGAACGAAGATGCTCGACACCGGCGCGTTCGATGCGCAGCTGCGATTTGGTCACCGCGGCCAATCCGATGAACGAACCGACTTCGATATGATCGGGGCCGATCGCATACGTCACGGGCTCGGAGCCGATCGCATGGCCGCCATGAATGGTGACGGTATTGGTGCCGATCCCATCGATGCGAGCGCCCAGCGCGACGAGGAATCGGGCGAGATCCTGCACGTGTGGCTCGCTCGCCGCGTTCCGGATGGTGGTATCCCCTTCCGCGGCCGCGGCGGCGATCAGGGCGTTCTCGGTTCCGGTGACGCTCGGCTCATCGAGAAAGACGTCGGCGCCACGTAGGCGGTCGACGGTCATCCGGAAACCGTGATCGTCCGTCACTTTCACCCCGAGCTGCTCGAGGGCGAGGAAGTGCGTATCGAGACGACGGCGGCCGATGACGTCGCCACCGGGTGGGGGGAGAAACACTTGACCACACCGCGCGAGCAACGGCGACGCGAGTAAGATCGACGCGCGGATCCGCGCGCACAGCGATTGCTCGAGTGTCGCCGAATTCAGCGATCGCGCGTCGATCGTCAGCTCGTTCTGTCCTTTCCACTCGGCCGACGCGCCGACGGAGCGAATGAGCTCGACCAACGTCTCCATGTCGCGGATACGCGGAACGTTGGTGAGATGGACCGGCCGCGGCGACAAGAGCGCGGCAGCGACGATTGGAAGCGCGGCGTTCTTGTTTCCCGCCGGGCGGATCGTACCGTGGAGGGAGCGACGCCCCTCGACAACGTATTGGACAGCGTTCATAGTGTTGCGACAATATATCGGACCGTCGCCCAGCGCGTCGGTTGCCCGGCCTTCCTCTTGCACCAATCACGCCCATGCACGTCTTCACTCACGTTTCGGAGCTCCTCCTCCAGGTCGCTCCGCACACGTATCCAGATACGATCATCGCCAAGACGGTACCGCCCTCGCCGAGCTTCTTGTCGATCGTGGGGGGGATCGTTCGGGTGCTTCTCTGGTTGACACTCCTCGCGTTGGCGGCGGCGCTCGTCCCCGCGGCGTGGAGTCTTCGGAAAATCGCCCGTAAGGTCAACGACTTGGCCGACCGGCTCTATCAGGATGCCGCGCCGGCGATCCGGAACGCGACGGTCATCGCGGAAGATGCCCGCGAGATCGCCACCTCGATCAAAGGTGACGCACGAACGGTCCAGCAAACGGTGGCCGCGGCGAATACTCGGCTCCTCAAAGCGGTGAAACAGACGGAGGCGCGCATCGACCAATTCAATGCCCTACTCGAGGTGGTTCAGGAGGAGGCAGAGGCTACGTTTGTCACCACGGCGGCGACGGTACGCGGTGTGCGAACAGGAGTTGGGCAGATTTTCGACACCAACGAAGGAGAGGACGATGGCGACATCGACGAACGACAGACTCGGGAGGACGGCGACCAACGCCCCACCCGCTTTGCGGGAACAGATCCGGCGGGACCGTCCCATGCGGGCCCGGCGCGGCCGCGGGTCAAACACCGGAGGGACAATGAACTCTCGTGAAAAGGACTTCGACCTGCTCACCGCCGCCCTCCTCGGCCTTGCCGTTGGCGCGACGGCGACGCTCCTGTTGCGGCGTGGACCATCCGGTCGCCGGCCGCTGGGGATGGGGCTGTCGGCCGCTGGCCGAGGGGCGATGATCGCGGGGACCGCCGGGTTGGCTGGGGCCAAGGTTGCCGGTCGTGCCGCCGCGGAAGGGACACGCCGCGGTGTCGAGCGGGGGATGGAAATGCTGGACGAGCTCCCGTTGGACGAGATCGGTGAGCAGATTGGAGATTATCTCGAGGCAGCGAAGGGTGCCATCGAGGACACCGTCAAAGGAGAGCTACAGGATCTTCGCAAGTCGATTCGCCGGCAACGGAAGCGGCTGGGGATCTAACCGACGGCGCGCGATGCACCGCCACGGCGACGCCGAGCGAAAAGCCCGTTGGGCGACGCTCGGCGCACTTGTGGTGCTCGGCGGGGTGATGCTCTTGCTCCCCCGCCCCGCTTACGCATGGACACCGGGGACACACATTTTTCTCGGTGATGCTGTGTTGCGGTCGCTCGGGATGATTCCGGCAACGATCGCGGAGCTCTTACAGCAGTTCCCGTACGATTTCCTGTACGGCTCGATCGCGGCTGATACGAGCATCGCCAAGAAGTATGCGGAGGCGGGACGGCACTGTCATTCGTGGGCGGTCGGGTTCGATATTTACGATCAGTCACCGGACGAGCGGCTTCGCGCCTTTGGATTGGGGTACCTGGCACATCTCGCGGCGGATTCGGTCGCGCACAACTATTTCGTGCCGAAACAGCTCGCGGTCACATCGAGCACGTCGGCGCTCGGGCATAGCTATTGGGAGAGCCGGTTCGAAACGCACATCGGCGGCGACATAAGCCGGCGCGCGCGCGAAGTGATTCTGCTGGATCACTCACGCTCGGACGATCATCTCGACCGCATTCTGAGCCCAACGATTTTCAGTACGCCGACCAACCGGCGCATCTTCCGTGGAATGGTATACGTCGCCGACACGGAATCGTGGCAACGCATCTTTCAGTTGATGGCGGAAAAATCGCGCTGGGATTTGCCGGACGATGACGTGAGCGCGTATGTCATCCGGTCGTACAATTTCATCGTCGACTTGTTCAATCGGATGGACAGCTCGGAGCCGTATGCGCTCGATCCGTCGGGTGACCACGCGCTTCGGCGTGCAAAACGAATACGGCGCGCGGCACTTCGCGTCGGCGGCGAAGAGCACGTGTTGGGAGAAGCCGAACGTTATTTCGGGATGCCGGAGAGCGCGCTGCAATACGAGCAGCGGCTCTCCGAACCGTTATTCATCCGCGCTGCGCCAGAAGCTGACTGACCTTCTTGGGGTCGGCGCGCCCTTGTGACTTCTTCATCACGGCACCAACCAACACACCCGTCAATTTCTTCTCGCCCGATTTGAAGCGAGCCGCTTCCGCCGGCATGTCGGTAAAGACTTCGTCGATCCATTGAACGAGCGCCGAGTCGTCGCCGACCTGGAGAAGGCCGAGAAGATTGGCGATGTCGTTCGGCTCGCGAAGATTACTCACCATTTCGGCAAAGATCGTCTTCGCGGCCGTATGACTGACTTTGCCATCGCGCACCATGTCGAGGAGCCGCGAGAGGTACGGTGGAGTCACCGCGAATTGCTCGATCGATTCACCGCGATCCTTGAGCGCCGCCGACACTTCACCCATGACCCAGTTCGACGCCGCTTTCGCGTCGCCATGTTCGCGCGTCACGGCTTCGAAGTAGGCCGCGAGCCCGGGACTTGAGACGAGGACTTCGATTTCTTTCGGTGAAAAACCGTAGCTCTTCGCGAAACGCGCTTTGATCGCGTTGGGGAGCTCCGGCATGTCGTCTTTAATACGTCCCAGGTACGTCTCGTCCAAGATCAACGGTGGAAGATCCGGCTCCGGGAAGTAACGATAGTCGTGGCTTTCCTCCTTGGAACGCGCAGGACGGACTTCACCTTTGTTCGCGTCCCACAGCATCGTCTGCTGCAGAATCTTCTCTCCCCGATCGAGCATCCCGCAGTGACGCTCGAATTCCGCTTGCAGAGCACGCTCGACGGCGGAGAAGGAGTTCATGTTCTTGACCTCCGTCTTCGTCCCGAGCTTCTGATCACCTATGGGACGAGCACTCACGTTCGCGTCGACGCGCAAGCTCCCCTCTTCCATGCTGACGTCGCTGACGTCCGCATATTCGAGAATCTGCTTGAGCGTGCGGAGATAGGCGCCCGCCTGCGCCGCCGAACGCATGTCAGGCTCGCTCACGATTTCGACGAGCGGAACACCGGCCCGATTGAGATCGATGGCGGTTGCACCGTCGAACCGATCGTGAATCGACTTTCCGGCGTCTTCTTCCATGTGGAGACGTGTGACACCGATTTGTCGTGGCGCATCGTCGCCGGCGACGTGAATCTCGATCACACCGTGCTCAGCCAACGGCCGATCGTACTGCGAGATCTGATACCCTTTCGGGAGATCCGGATAGAAATAATTCTTTCGCGCGAAGATCGACGTCAGGTTGAGCTTACACCCGAGCGCGAGCGACGCACGAACGGCGAGACGCACGGCTTCGGCGTTGAGCACCGGCAACGCACCGGGGAGCGCGAGACAGACCGGGCACGTGTTGACGTTCGGCGGCGCACCGAAATCGGTCGAACAGCCACAGAATGCCTTCGAGCGCGTCTTGAGCTGGACGTGGACTTCCAACCCAACGACCATCTCGTACTTCTCAGCCCAGTTGCTCATTGATGTGCCTCCTGTCCCAACGCGCGCTCCAATGCCGCCGCGACGCGGAACATCGTCGGCTCGTCGAAGTGTTTCGCGATCAACTGGCCACCGACGGGAAGACCATTGGTGCGACCAATCGGTTGCGACATCGCGGGGACGCCGGCAATGTTGGCGGTCACCGTGAAGATGTCGCACAAGTACATCTCATACGGATCGGTCACGGCGCCCAACTTGAATGCCGGCGTTGGCGTCGTTGGGGTGAAGATGACGTCGACGCCGGCGTCGAAGACGCGTTGAAAATCATTCGCGATCATCGTGCGAACCGACTGCGCTTTGCGATAGTACGCGTCATAGTAGCCGTGGGACAGAACGTACGTCCCGAGCAAGATACGCCGCTGCACCTCGACGCCGAATCCTTCCGAGCGCGTGTGCTCGTACATCGACTGCACGTCCTTGCCAGACCACCGCGGTCCGTACCGTACGCCATCGAAGCGTGCAAGGTTGGACGATGCTTCGGCGGGCGCAATGATGTAATAGACCGGAATTGCCAACTCGGTGCTGGGGAGCGAGATGTCTTTGATCGTCGCTCCCAACTCGCGCAACGTGCCGAGTGCGGCATCACAGCGCGCACGCACACCGGCATCGAGCGACGCCGGGAAATATTCGGCAGGACGTCCGACCGTGATACCAGCGAGCGGTTTGTCGACGGGTGCATCATCCTTGTACTCGGGGACCGGAACGTCCGCACTGGTCGCATCGTACGGATCTTTCCCTGCAATCGCGTACGTGGTGACCGCGGCGTCGCGGACGTTATTCGCCATGACGCCGATCTGATCGAGCGACGAGCCGAACGCCACCAATCCGAACCGGCTGACACGACCGTACGTCGGTTTCACGCCGACGACGCCGCAGAACGCCGCCGGCTGGCGAACCGAGCCGCCCGTCTCCGAACCGAGCGAGATCGGCACGATCCCGGCCGCCACCGCCGCGGCTGAACCGCCGGATGAGCCGCCAGGAGCACGGGATGAATCGAGCGGATTCCGTGTCGGCCCGTACGAGCTGTATTCCGTGGACGATCCCATCGCGAACTCGTCCATGTTCGCCTTGCCGACGACGATCGCGCCATGTTCGCGTAAGCGTTGCACGGCGGTCGCTTCATAGGGCGCGACGTACCCGCGGAGGATTCGCGAGCCACACGTCGTGGGCGTATCGAGCGTGGAGATGTTGTCTTTCACGACAACGGGCATTCCCGCCAACGGGAGCGGAGTCTCCGCCTCACGATACCGTTCCGAGAACCGTTTCGCATCCGCAATCGCAGCATCACGGTTCGTCGCGAGGATGATGTTCAGCCCATCGCGTCCGACGTTGGGATCGGCGGCCTTGGTCGCCGCGGCGTCGACGGCGTCGACAATGTTTGGCATCGTCATCTCATTGTCCCCCGTGTGTCGAGAGACGCGGCACCAGGATGAACCCGTCACGCGATTCGGCGGTCAGTGCTTCAGCAGTCGCGTGCATTGGGATCGGCGCCACGACGTCGTCACGCAACGGCATGCCATCGGCACCCACCGCGGTCGTCGGCGCGACAGCCGAGGTATCGACGCGCGCGAGCACCTCCATGTGTCCGAGGATGCCGTTCATCTGCTCGACCAGCGTCGGGAGCTGCGCGTCGTCGACTCGCAACCGAGCGAGCTTGGCGATTTTTTGTACGTCTGCGTCGGTGACTGCCATTAGTCGTATTCTCGCTCGAGCGCGGTGTAAGCCAACTTCAACGTTTTCCGTCCAACGTCCTCGTTATCGAAGTCGATGACGAGCTTGATGTCGCGACCACTCCCCGACGCGTCGACGATGCGGCCGCTTCCAAAGGTTTTGTGCTTCACGCGTTCACCCTTGTTGTAGCTCGGCTCGTCTTGCGCCTCCACTTCGACGGCGGACGTCTTCGGTTTCCGCCATTCGGGGACTTCGTACGTCGCGCGGCGATTGGATTCCGTCCACGACGAGCGTCCGGCCGCTTTGATCTTGAGCGTCTTTCGCTCTTCGAACATCGACGACGGAATTTCTTTCAGGAAGCGCGACTTGATCGCTCCCAAGATTTCCCCATTCCGGCGACGGCTTTCGGCGAATGAGATGTACAGCTTTGCTTCCGCACGCGTGATCCCAACGTAGAGCAGCCGGCGCTCTTCTTCCATCTTCTCAGGATCGTCGAACGATTGCACCGTCGGGAAGAGCCCGTCCTCGACGCCCGTGATGAAGACGACGGGGAATTCGAGCCCTTTCGCGTTGTGCAACGTCATCAACGTGACCGCTTCGGCGCTCGGGTCGAGTGCGTCGGTGCCAGCGACCAACATGGCGCGCTGAAGAAAGTGATCGAGTGGCGTCAATCCGACTTCGCCACCGTCATCGACGACCGTTTCCGCCGCACCGTCGATCAGGGCGCTCACATTCTCAATGCGATCGCGCGCCTGCTCGGGATTGTCGGCCTGGAGATAATCGCCAAACCGAAGCACGTCGATCAAGTTCCGCAACAGCTCATCGACGCTGCTCGTCTTGGCTTCTTCGCGGAAACCGGCAATCAGCGACGCAAATTCACCGAGCCCGGAACGCGCCGCCGGCCGCAACGACGTCAATAGATCCGGACGTCCAGCCGCCGCCAGCATCGATATCCCGGCATCGGTCGCAATGTCCGCGAGCGTTTCGACCGTCGTATCGCCAAGCCCACGTTTGGGGACGGCGATCGCGCGACGGAACGCTTCGTTGTCCGACGGATTCGCGATCAACTTGAGATACGCCATCAAATCACGAATCTCGCGCCGGTCATAGAATCGCACGGCACCGACGAGCCGATACGGAAGCGCCTGCTTCCGCAACGCATCTTCGAGCGACCGGCTCTGCGAGTTGGTCCGGTACAGAATCGCGAAATCACGCGCCGACCGATGCTCCGATGCCATGCGCGTCATGATCTCTTCGACGACCCAATCCGCCTCGTCCCGATCATCGAGCGCCGCGACGAGCGTGGGACGCTCACCCGCTGGGCGCGTTGCACGCAAATTAGGGACTTTGCGGTGGGTGTTGGCCGCGATCGCGACGTTGGCGAGCTCCAGAATGTTCGGCGTCGAGCGATAGTTCTCCTCGAGTGCAACGACGCGCGCCGCCGGGAACTCGTTCTCGAAATCGAGAATGTTCCGAATGTCGGCACCGCGCCATCCATAAATGCTCTGCGACGGATCGCCGACGACGGCGACGTTCCCGTGCTCGCCCGCGATCAATTTGATGAAACGATACTGCGCCCGGTTGGTGTCCTGGTACTCGTCGACCAGGACGAACTGGAACCGGTCGGCAAGCTGCCGGCGGAGCTGCGGATCGGTCTCCAACAAATGCACCGGGAGGACCAACAAGTCATCGAACGTGACCGCGTTGGCGGCCTGCAGCGCCGCTTCCAAATGCTTATACACGAGCGCCGCGTTCCGCGACACCGGGTCGAGCGCGAGCGATTCGTACTCACGCGGCGAAACGAGCGCATTCTTCGCATCGGAGATGAGCGACGCGATCATCTTGGGCGACCACGCTTTGGAGGAGATCCCATTCGCCTCCATCACGCGCTTGATCAATCCGAGAAGATCATCTTCATCATAAATCGTGAAGGCGGGAGTACGCCCCACCCGCGTCGCATTGGCGCGCAACATCCGCGCGCCGATCGCGTGGAAGGTGCCGCACCACATCCCCTTCGGCTCGTAGCCCAGGAGATACGCGATGCGATTCCGCATCTCACCCGCCGCTTTGTTCGTGAAGGTCACGGCGAGAATGCGCGACGGATCGACCCCATGATGTTCGATCAACCGCGCGATGCGCATCGTGAGCACACGCGTTTTTCCCGACCCCGCTCCCGCGAGGATGAGCATCGGCCCTTCGAAGTGCAACACCGCTTCGCGCTGCGCTTTATTCAGCCCCGCAAGCGGTTCATCATCTACAATATCGTCAGCGAGCTGCGTCATGTCCCAAGATAATGTCAAACGTGGCACCGCGGGTTCCGGGGAGAAGCACCAAACGCCCGCCGTGGCTTTCTGTAATGATTCGTCGTGCGAGTGAGAGACCGATCCCCCACCCTTTTTCTTTCGTCGAAAAGCCTGGCTCGAAGATGCGCTTCCGCAACTCACGAGGAACACCAGGGCCGTTGTCCTTCACGCGAATGCGGACCCGCCCTTCCGGAAGCTCTTGCGCGGACAGCGTGACACGCCCACCGCGCTTGGCGAGCGCATCGATGGCATTCTTGGCCAGCGATTCGACCGCCCACTCGAGTAATACCGGATCGCCGTCGACTATCAACGACTCTCCTCGCGCATAGGACCGAACGATAACCGTCTTCGCCAATGTCGGCACCCGCGCACGGAAGTAGGTCGCCACGCGTTCCACCAACTCCGCCACGTCCACCTTCTCACGCTTCGGCGGACGCCCGATGCGCTCGAACCGATACGCGACTCGGCGGAGTCGTTCGAGATCCCCATCCATGTGGCTCAGTGCATGCGCCATCAGCGCATCCCCTTCGCCATGCTCGCGAAGCAACTCCACCCATCCGCTCAAGCTCGATAGCGGCGTCCCGAGTTGGTGCGCCGACTCCCGAGCCATCCCGGCCCAAATTTGTTCACGATCCGCACGCCCACGCGTTCGCAGTGCATAAATCCCCGCGAGGACGAACATCACGATCAATAACGCCTGCAACACGGGGATGACGCGCAGTCCCCACACGAGCCGCGTATTCCCGAAGTAAATCGTTCCGATCCCCGGCTCCACGATCGGATGATTTTGTGTCGCCAATTCCTTGACGTACTCGCGGATCGCGTCCGGATTGTCGCGAATGTCCTTGGGGAGATTCGCGAATGCCGCCACGTTCCCTTTCGCATCCGTGAGAATGAGCGGCACGCCCGACTCGCGAATGATCTGCGACAGATCCTGCAACGCCGTCGTCGCCGCGTCAGGATTCGGATCGCTCAGAGCGTCGTAGACCCGGGCATACATTTTTCCGACGCGTGAGGCTTCGACACGGAGGTCGGTCACCACGCCGTGCATGTAGATGACGTACCACGTCAGCAGCGCCGCGACGCCGGTGACGACGGCCCAGAGCGGCGTCGAGCGGCGCACTGGCTACGCGAGCACGTCGGCCCCGAGGTACGGGCGCAATGCGGTGGGAATCACGACGCTACCATCCGGCTGTTGGTGCTGCTCGAGGAGCGCCGCGATGATCCGGGGGAATGCCACCCCCGACGCATTCAACGTATGCACGAATTTCGGCTTGCCGCCCGCACTCGGCCGGTACCGAATGTTCGCCCGGCGTCCTTGGAAGTCGACGAAGTTGCTCGACGACGATACTTCGAGCCACTTCCCGACCCCCGGCGCAAAGACTTCCAAATCGTATGTCTTGTGGCTCCCGAATCCCGTGTCACCCGCCGCCAACAACAGCACGCGATACGGCAACTCCAATCGCTGTAACACCGCCTCGGCATGATGCGTGAGCCGCTCATGTTCATCGGCCGACGTCTCGGGCGTCGCGTATCGCACGAGCTCGACTTTATCGAACTGATGCACACGCAACAAGCCACGCGTATCCTTCCCGTGCGACCCCGCTTCACGCCGGAAGCACGGTGAATAGGCGACGAACGCGCGCGGGAGCTCCGCTTCCGTGAGAATTTCGTCGCGATACAAATTCGTGACAGGCACTTCCGCAGTCGGGATGAGGAAGAGATCATCGCCACTCACCCCGTACTGTTCGTCCTCGAACTTCGGGAACTGCGACGTCCCGACCATCGACGCACGATTGACGACCGCCGGCACCCATGTTTCATCGTAGCCATGTTCGGTCGTGTGCAGATCGAGCATGAAGTTCATGAGCGCGCGCACGAGCCGCGCACCACGATTGCGATACACGATGAAGCCGGAGCCACTGATCTTGGCGCCGCGTTCCAAGTCGAGCATCCCGAGCGCCGCGCCGACGTCCCAGTGCGGTTTCACGTCCACGGCGTCGCGCGGCGTTCCCCAGGTACGAACGATAGTGTTGTGCTCTTCACCACCGGCAGGCACTTCGTCTGCCGTGATGTTGGGAAGCTGCAACAGGATCGACGTCAGCTCCCCTTCGGACGCTTCCAGCGTACGCTCGAGCGTGCTGATGTCGTCGCCGAGCGCGCGGCTCTGTTCCATCAGTTCGCTCGCGTCTTCGCCGGCGCGCTTCCGTTTGGCGACGTCCTGCGTGATCACATTGCGCGCGGCCTTCTTTTCCTCGACGGCTTGAATCGCCGCGCGACGCTCGCGGTCGAGCACTTCGGCGCGGTCGAGGAGCGGTGCGGTGACGTCGAGAGCATTTCGACGACGCATCGCTTCGCGGAGCACCTCGGGGTGCTCACGCACTACACGCGGATCGTGCATGCGCGGATTGGGTCAGCTCGTGGGGAATCCGGACAGGAACGACCGGTAGCCGCAATTCGGATCGACGGTGTGACGAAAGTGAATCGAACGCGTGAGCAAATTGACACTATCGACGACCATCTTGGCGTACACGCGCGGCGACGCGAAGTACACGCACAGATCACCGGCTGAATTGCGATTGCTCAAAATGACCAGCGTTTGCCCAATGCTCACCGTGACCGCCGTATCCGGGCGATAGTAGCCATTCGGCGCACGCGTGAGCGAATCGTACGGCGTCGTCGTCGTCAGCAGCCCAACTTGCCGAGCGCCGACGAGCGGGCTCACCAGGAGGCGGACGGGATACACGATCACATTCCCAGACGGATCGAGGTCGAATCCGACGTCGAAGTTTGCCGTGCCATCCATTCGAACGCTCGTTCGACCGACAGTATTCAGCGCGCTCGGATACGAGGTCGGCGTTCCGCTCATGGCGTACGCCACGAGTGTATCGGGGGCAACCGCGGTGTTGGCACTGATTTGGTTTGTGTCCTTGCACGCGACGAGCGCGATTGGGGCCAATGCCAACCAGAGGAAGCGACGGAACGTCATGATGATGGAAATCGGTCGGAGTATCGAGGGAGTGTCTTGCGGAGCGACGACGTACCCGTCTCGACGGAAAAAGATCATACGCCAGCCTCGTACAATAGCCCTCGCAACGGTACTTTTCAACGTATGCCGACCCTCCGGGAGTTGACCGAGGCGATCCAGCGGCGGCCGGGGGTGAAAACGGTCGTCATTCTGGGTGCTGACGGATTAGTCATCGAGACCCGCGACGCTGATCACGCGCACGCGGAAGCCATCGCGGCCCGAGTCCCGGCCGTCACGATCGCGGCGCGCCAACTTGGCAATTCCGCCGAAGTCGGTGACGCGCGCCTGACGCTCATGGAGTTCGACGACGGATACGGCGTTGTTCTCCGCCTCTCCGACCACGCGTCCCTCTTCGTCAGCGCCTCGGCTGACGTCGCGCTTGGCGACCTTCTGTTCGACATCCGACGTCATCGGGCACCGATGGCGTCGCTGGTGTAACCTCCGAGTCTCTCCGAGCATTTGTGACTGATACACTGCCCCGGCGCCGGGTGCTGGTCGCCGACGACGAACCACACATTGGCCGCATCATCAAGATGAAGTTGGAACGCGGCCCCTTCGACGTCACGCTGGCCTTCGACGGACAAGAAGCGGTCGACGCCATCTTCACGGAACAGCGTCCGTTCGACTTGGCGCTGCTCGACCTGATGATGCCACAGCTGAGTGGCCTCGACGTGCTGGAGCGCATCCGCCAGTCTCCGGATCGGGCGGACATGCCGACGGTCATTCTGACCGCGGCGGGACAAGACGATCAACAACATGCCGCCATGAAGCTCGGGGCAACGGTGTTTCTGACCAAGCCGTTCAGTCCCAAGAAGCTGTACGCGCTCGTGGCGGAGCTGACCGGGGTCGAAGGCGAGGACGACGGGTGAGCGGCGCCCATTGGAGCGTCATCCTGGCCGGAGGTGTCGGTTCGCGCTTCTGGCCGCTGAGTACGCCGTCGCGCCCGAAGCAACTCCTTCCCTTGGTCAACGACCAATCGCTGTTGGAGAACACGTTGGCGCGACTCGCTCCGCTCACCCCGCCGGAGCGGACGCTCATCCTCACGAACGCGTCGTTGGCGGACGCCATTTCAGCGGCGCTTCCCTCTGTTCCACGCGAAAACATCATCGCCGAGCCTCGGCCGGCCGGAACGGCCGCGGCGCTCGCGTATGCGGCGAGCGTCATCGAACGCCGCACCGGCGCGGATGCGGTCATGCTGTGCGTCCACGCCGATTGGTCGATTGGCAATCCAGAGGCGTTTCGCGCGACACTCTCCCGTGCCGCCGATGTCGCCACGAAGACGCAGGCGTTGGTGACGGTCGGTATCGTGCCGAGCCGTCCAGATCCTGGGTTTGGTTATATCGAGCCGGGAGAACCGCTCGACGCCACGTCGACAGAAGGGGCACGCCGAGTCGCGCGGTTCGTCGAGAAGCCGTCGCGGGAGCGCGCCGCCGTGATGTGCCAGGACGGCTATCTCTGGAATTCAGGAATCTTTGTATGGCGTGTCGGCGACTTCCTCGGCGAGGTGCGAGCACTGACCCCTGAAGTTGCTCCGGCGCTCCACGAGTTGTCCGGGGGACCGAACGACATCGCGGATTTCTTTGGTGCGGTGCAATCGATCTCCGTCGACGTGGGTGTCTTGGAGCGCAGCGCAAAGATCGTCGTCCTCCCTGGCGATTTCGGATGGGACGACGTAGGCACCTGGGCATCGTTGCATCGTGTCCGGACCGGTGATGCTGACGGCAACGTCGTCTACGGCCCCGCGTACGCGCGGCACGCGACGAACAATGTCGTTCATGCGGAAGGCAATACCGTCGTGCTCTATGGTGTTTCTGATTTGGTGGTGGTGACGCGCGACGGCTTGACGCTGGTCACCACTATCGACAAGTCCGCGGATCTCAAGACACTCGTCGAATCGCTGCCGAACGATTTGACATCCGCCTCCTGACGCCCGCTTTTCGATCTGATTCTCGATCTGACCATGACTCGTCAGCTGTACGTTTATGATGACGCGCGTGCGCGGAGCTTCGAGCCGTTCACGCTGACCCGCCCTGTCTCGGAATTGCGCGCCGGCGCCGAGTTGATTCGACGACGGTGGCAACGCGCGGCCGCGACCGATGTGGCTGGGTTCATCAGCGCGGCGCATTTGACGGATTTCGAGGAGTTCGATGCACCAGCCGCGGCGACTGGAGTTCTTGCCGCGGGGACGATCGTCGCGAATGCACGCTGTGTCATCGCGCTCGACGAAGTGCTGACCGCGGACGCCAGTGCATGGGTTTGTGAAGGAACGGTCTGCGCCATCCGCCTCGATCGCGATCTTCCAGTTTCCGCGTTGGCGGATGGAACCGCATCGCTCGATCGGTTTGCACCAGCCATTGCACCGACACCATTACGTGGACGGTGGCTGCACGGCGTCTGGGACTTCATCGCGCAGCTGTCGGTACAGCTCACCGAAGACATCACCATTCTCGCGCCGTCGGTCCAGCAGTCGAACAAGCAATACACGGTGATCGGCAACGGGACGCTCACCATCGAAGATGGAACGACGATCGAGCCGTTCGTGGTGTTCGACGTGAGCGCCGGTCCGATCATTGTTCGGCGTGGCAGTACGATTGGCTCCTTCACTCGTCTCGCTGGGCCGTGTTACATCGGCGAGCACGTCACCATTGTCGGTGATCGGGTCAGCAACTGCTCGATCGGTGAATTGGCCAAGATCCGCGGCGAAATCAGCTCCTCCATCGTCCTCGGCCACTCCAACAAAGGACACACGGGGTTCGTGGGGCATTCGTACCTCGGCCGTTGGGTCAACCTGGGAGCCGGGACGACGACCAGCAATCTCAAGAACACGTACGGCACGGTCCAGCTCTGGACGCCCGACGGGGTCCGCGATTCGGGACAGCAATTCCTCGGCACGATGTTCGGCGATCACGCGAAGACCGGGATCGGGACGATGCTCACGACCGGGACGGTGCTCAGCGCTGGGGCCAACGTCTATGGCGGTACGATGCCGCCCAAGTACGTGCCGCCCTTTGCCTGGGGAGATAGCGAGCCGTACGGATGCTGGGCTCCCGACAAATTCCTCGCGGTCGCCGAGCGAGTGATGCAGCGGCGGCACGTGACGTTGGGCGAGCGGCAGCGGGCGCAATTGGCGCGGGCGCACGCGGAGCGGAGCACCCGCTAGTCCTCGGAGTCGTCCCCGCGCGCCTCGATCAAAAAGTCACGGGGAACCAGGCGAAACGACGGAGCCAGCGCCGGATTTTCGGGTATTATTCGCCGATGAAAGTTTGGGTGCTGGGCTCCGGAAGCCGCGGAAACGCGGTCTTGATCGACGCGGGCGGGTCACGCTTGCTCGTCGATGCGGGCTTTGCTCCCCAAATCCTGGCGCAACGGCTCGCCGCGATCGAAATCGCGCCGGAGTCGATCGATGCGCTCATCGTCACGCACGAACACACCGATCACGTGCGCGGTGCGCGCGGCGGAGCGGATCGCTTTGGGTGGACCATCTACGGCACCGCGGGGACGATCGTCTCCGCGCGTGAGCTACGCGACGCGGGAGCGATTCCTTTTCGCCCAGGCGATCCCATCGCGATCGGGACGCTCGATTTGACGACCGTAACAGCGCCGCACGATGCCGCCGAGCCGGTGATCGTGATCGCGACGGATCGTCGAACTGGTGCGCGCGCAGCCGTGGCGTATGACATCGGATGCGTGACACAGCCGATGTCAAAAGCACTCGAGGATACAGACATTCTCGTCGTCGAAGCCAATCACGATGAAGCGATGTTGCATCACGGGCCGTATCCGCCGGTCGTGCGCGATCGGATTGCCGGCCGTCGTGGGCACCTGAGTAATCGGGCGGCTGCACAGTTGGTACGTGGAGTGTCACATCGCGGGCTCAAGCATGTGGTGCTCGCGCACTTGAGCGAGTCGTGCAATACGCCGGCGCTGGCACTCTCGACGGTGCGCGAAGGGATCGCGAGCGTGAAATTCACGGGGCGCGTGACGGCGGCGACGCAGGATGGGATCGTGGGGCCGTTCGAGCCGGGATCGAAGCGGCCGGCGGCGGTGCAGCTGGATTTGGGGTTGCTGTAGGACTCTAGGGCGCGAAGAATGCGGCCAGGGAAGCGAGCACGGCCTTTTGTACGGTGGAATCGAGAATACCAAGTATCTGCACGATCCGTGTCGTATCAATAGTGCGGAGTTGGTCTACAACGACATATCCCTTTTTTCGCCGAAAGGTGCATGGCACGCGAGTAGGATAGGCGTCAGTCCCTGTTGTCATGGGAG